>Ga0207416_1000172_pt1 | contig 119433 bp, 126 predicted proteins | sample PaiPotPPM11metaG_FD_184107 | JGI IMG/M metagenome (GOLD analysis project Ga0207416, IMG submission 184107) | Iron sulfur acid spring bacterial and archeal communities from Banff, Canada, to study Microbial Dark Matter (Phase II) - Paint Pots PPM... ... | reverse complement strand
TTTGCTCACTGGCGGTACGGTCTGCGGCCGTGAGGCCGGGTAATGGGAGCCGTGTGAGTCGAGAGCCTCACGCACGGTTCTGCGAGGGCCGGGGGGTGAAATTCCCTCCGGCTACTCACCGGCTGGAAACGGGGCCTCGGCTACCGCGCCAGCCGCCTACCCTACCAGCCACATCAGCGGTCTTCCATGCACCTCAGTGAATCCGGCTGGACGCGCGGGAAGAGGCCGGGGCCCTGGTCTCACCAGTCCGGCCTACAAGGGTGCGCGACCGTGGTCGGCAAACTGAACCGGTCGGCCTAGACAAACATGAAAGCGCCGGGGCCACAGAACCCCGGCGCGAACGGGACGAATTAGGAAACTTAAGAAGAAGTCGTTACTTCTTCTTGCTTGCCTTCTTCTTGGCAGCAGGCTTCTTAGCAGCCTTCTTCTTAGCGGCCATGATGGTTTACCTCCTTCACGTTACTTCGGACCCGATGAATGTCTTTGGTTGTGCGGGTCCCAATGCATTCATGCGAAAAGGTCTGCCACCCGCATCGGTGGTCGCCTCTGTGATGGCAACCAGGAGCAGCATCGCCTTACAGATCCTTGTCATACCCGAACAAGCCCACTCCTGTCAATGGCATTGGCATGATGGCGCGTCGGAGCCCACCGACCGAGCGGCCGCCGAACCGCAGCGATGTCCGCCTTAGGCCTGACTGTTTTACGGATACCGAGTTGCCCTTCTACGCTCACGGTCAAGAGGCATGCTTGTGTTGGGCCCCTCCGGAGACCGCAGTGGGCGGCGTCCAAAGAAGAGCTCTCGAACCTCATCGTTTCGAACCACGGCCGCCTTCAGCCCTACTCCGCGCAACATGCGCAGCCATTGTGCCCGTGGAAACAGACCCAGAACGTGGCGATCGTGCGCCACGCGCGCCTCGCCCTTCTGGTTGCGCAGCAGGATCGCGAAGTCGACCCAATACGTGTTGTCGTTGGGGTCGGGATCGAAGATCCATTGCAGAAAGCGCAGTCTCCTACCAGGGGAATCGCTTCCTCCGAGATCAGTCCCTGCGACAAACGTCTCGCGCACGAAGTCCGGAACGAAGAGCGCGACGCCACCGGGCCGGCAGTGCTCGTATGCGGTTAGCATCACCGCCCCCAGATCACTTTCTGTAGTCATATGACAGATCGCGTCGTGAACGAAGACCGCGTCGAAGGTTCGGCCGAGGCGCACCACCCGAATGTCGCCTTTGATGTGCTCGCACTCGGGATTGAGCTTCCGACTCACCTTGAGCATCCGCGGGGATCTATCCACCAGTGTCATGGCGAAATACGCCTTCAGGTGGAAGGCGCTGTTCCCCCCACCTGAACCAAGCTCGAGCACGGTGCGCGGTGCGGGACTGGTCGCCTTCCGGAGGACCCGCGCGATGTGAGCCGCTTCGCGACGGTACTCCAAGGGATCCGAGAAGACCGGCCACCATTCAGCCAGCTCGTCATACAGCTTCACACCAGTCATAGCGTGACTCGTCCTGGAGCTCAGGAACAGGCCGAACCGCCCCGCCAGGTCTCGAATGATTCGAGAGTCCTGCGAGCCTCGGGCAATGCGTCCTCCGACTTGACAGTGACGGTGACGATGATTCGGTCGGCAATGGAGGGGAGCACCCAGCGTGGGTGCTCCTTTGTTGACGCTACTGCTCGGGTGAAGAGATGGAATTCGGATCAGTTGACCTTGCCCCGCTTCGGTGGACGGGTCGCGTCTGGCGAATCGTAGCTCCCGAAGATCACCTCCTTTGCCGTCGGCGAAGTGCGGCGTTGAGGAGTTCGCTGCCGTCGACATGATCGTCTTCGTCGCCACAGGAACCGCGCCACATGGTTTCTTCCTGGCGCATGCGTCATGCGCGTTGCTGACAGGCGCGCGAGCAGTAGATGCGACGCCGCCTTTGACTTTCGGTACTGCCCGTCTGTTCCTCGTCTGCAGTCGCTGGACTTCGCCGATCGGCGGAATTCCAGGATTGGTGACCCCTCGACGCGGAAGCAACAGCTTGCGTTGACACCCTCTCCCAGAGAGAGAGAGAGAAATGGGGTGAGGGTCCCTGTCGCGCAATCCGCCCGGCGATACTCTGGAGGCGTTGGTCCGCAACCTGATCGGCGGCCGCTGGGTGGATGTCGACGCCGAAACCCTGCCGGTCTACAACCCCGCCACCGGCGAGGTCATCGACGACGTCCCCCTCTCGGGAGCGGCCGAGGTCGACGCCGCGGTGACGGCGGCGGCAACCGCCTATGAGAGCTGGGCGCAGACGCCGGTGCTCGAGCGCGCGAGGCTCATGTTCGCCTACAAGGCACAGCTCGAGGCCCATTTCGAAGAGCTCGCCGCCGTCGTCACGAAGCATCACGGCAAGACCCTGGACGAGGCGCGGGGCGAGGTGCGCCGCGGCATCGACGTGGTCGATTTCGCGTGCGGCGCTCCGACGCTCCTCCAGGGCCGGACCCTTCGCTCCGTCGCGAGCGGTGTGGACCAGGATCTCTATCGCTACCCGGTCGGGGTCTGCGCCGGGATCCCGCCGTTCAACTTCCCTGTGATGATCCCGCTGTGGATGTTTCCGCTTGCCGTCGTGGCCGGGAACACGTTCGTGCTCAAGCCCTCCGAACGGACTCCGCTGGGGGCCGTGATGCTGGCCCAGCTCTTCCTGGACGCGGGTTTTCCGGAGGGCGTCTTGAACGTCGTCCACGGCTCGAAGGCCGCGGTCGACGCGCTGCTCCGCCATCCTGTCGTGGGGGCGATCTCGTTCGTCGGCTCGGCGCCCGTCGCGCGTGCGGTTTACGCCGAGGCGGCCCGGCACGGCAAACGTGTCCAGGCGCTGGGCGGGGCGAAGAATCACATGGTCGTCATGCCGGACGCGGACGTGTCCGAGGTGATTCCTCACCTCCTGAACGCCAGCTTCGGCAACGCGGGCGAGCGCTGCCTCGCCGGCAGCGTCACGGTCGCCGTCGGCAGGGATCCGGCGAAGCTGCTCGAGACGCTGTCCGAGGCCACGAAGAAACTGACCGTCGGACCGGGCGACCAGCCGGGTGTCGACGTGGGACCGCTGATCCGCCTCGAGCACAGGGAGAAGGTCGCCTCGTATATCGACAAGGGGGCGGGCGAAGGCGCGGACGTGCTCGTCGACGGCCGTGCCGCGATGGCTCGTCCAGGCTTCTTCCTCGGACCGACCATCCTGGATCGCGTGGTCCCGACGATGACCGTCGGCCGGGAGGAGATCTTCGGTCCTGTGATGTCGGTGTCGAGGGCGGCTTCGCTCGAGGAAGCGATCTCAATCGCCAATTCGATGACGCTGGGAAACATGGCGGTGGTGTTCACCAAGAGCGGTCGCGCCGCCCGCGTGTTTCGCGAGCGCGTCGAGGCCGGCATGGTCGGCGTGAACGTCCCGATCGCCCAGCCCTTCGCCTTCTTTCCGTTCTCAGGCTGGAAAGACTCGTTCTTCGGCGACCTGCACGTCCACGGTGCCGACGGGATCGAGTTCTACACGCGCAAGAAGATGTTCATCAGCCGCTGGTAGGCGCGTGCGGTAGTTCTCTTCAACGGACGGGTTCGAGGAGGACGACTGGGATCAGCCGCTCGGTTCGCTTCTCGTACTCGGCGAACGCCGGCCAGATCTTCGTCATCTCCCGGAAGAGCCGGTCGCGCTCCTCGCGGCTCTCCACCACCCGCGCCCGAGCCTTGAACCGCTCGGTTCCGCCGGACGTGGCCACCTCGACCTCGACCTCAGGGTTGGCCTTGATGTTGCCGAACCACGTCGGGTGCTTGGGCGCCCCGCCCTTCGAGGCCACGATGACGTAGCAGTCGCCGTCCCGGCCGCACACCAACGGCGTGGTGATCGCCTCACCGCTGATCGCCCCGGTGGCGGTCATGAGCAGCACGTGGTCGCCCCACATGCCGACCCCACGTCCTTGCTTCGCGTGAAACTCGTCGATCGTCTTCTGATTGAAGGGGGTCGCTCTCACGAGTGAAACCTAGCCGAACGGGCCAAAGGCGGCTGCGGACGGAAACGGCGGGCATATAGTGAGCGGTTCATGTCGGTCGTGACGCGCCTCTCCCTCCACCTCGGCGCGGTCGTCGTGCTCGGCGTCGTGCTGCTGTTCGGCGCCGGCATCTTCGCCGCGACGCAGGTCCAGCAAGACCTGCTGCCGGACATCTCGCTCCCCGCCGTCATCGTGATCACGCCCGACCCTGGCGCATCGCCCGAAATCGTGGACGGCCAGGTGACGCTGCCGATGGTCAACGCCCTCGAAGGAGTGAGCGGAGTCGACACAGTGCAGTCCACCTCCCGCCAGGGCGCGTCCCTCGTGATCGTCCTCTTCAAGGACAGCATCGACCTGAAGGCCGCGCAGCAGGACGTGAACACAGCGGTGGCGCGGGCGCGCCCGTTCCTGCCGGCGCAGGTTCCGGCCTCGACCGTGCAGACCTTCTCCACCAACAGCATCCCGATCCTCGAGTACGCCATTTCCGCCGACGAGCCGGTTGGCGACCTCGCCGGTCAGCTCCGCGCCCAGGCGCTGCCCAAGCTGAAGGGCCTGAGCGGTGTCTCGTCCGTCGTCATCACCGGGGCTCCCACCGACGAGGTCGACGTCACGCTCGACCCGGCAAAACTTGCCGCGCACGGCGTGACCGCGGCGCAAGTCGCGTCCGCCCTCCAGCAGGCGTCCATCGTCCAGTCGGTCGGATCGCTGAAGCTGGGGTCGACCACGATCCCCCTGCAGGTCTCGGGCTCACTGACGAGCCTCGACCAGATCAGGAGCATCACGGTCATGCCGCTGTCTGTGGGGCGCACCCCGCCGGCACTCGTGACGGTCGCGCAGCTTGGCACTGTCCAGCTCGTCTCCGTCCCCGCCGACACCATCACCCGCACCGACGGCAGGCTGACCATCGGGCTCCAGGTCGTCAAGGGCCCGAACGCAAACACCGTCACGGTCGCCAACGAGGTCAAGGGCGCGCTCCCGGGCATCGAGACGGCGATCGGGCATGGCATCCACATGGCCTCGATCAGAGACCAGGCGACGCCGATCACTCAGGCGATCGGCGACATCCTGCGCGAGGGTTTGCTCGGGGCCGTCTTCGCGGTCCTCGTCATCTTCGCCTTCCTTCGCAGCGGCCGCGCCACGTTGGTTGCCGCGGTGTCGATCCCACTGTCCCTGATGGTCGCCCTCATCGTGCTCTGGTGGCAGGGCATCACCCTCAACATCCTGACCCTCGGCGGAATGATGGTCGCCATCGGCCGCGTCGTCGATGACTCGATCGTCGTGCTCGAGAACATCAGCCGGCATGTGAGCGAGGGCGAAAAGCCGCTCGTCGCGGCGTACACGGGAGCGCGAGAGATCACCACCGCGGTCGCGTCCTCGACGCTGACCACCGTCGCCGTGTTCCTGCCGATCGCGTTTCTCACCGGCATCGCGGGCAGCTTCTTCCGACCCTTCGCGCTCACGGTCGTGGTCGCCCTCGTCGCGTCTCTGGTCGTGGCCGTCACGGTGGTGCCGCTGCTCGCGTCCCGCCTGCTGCCGGCCGTCGCCGCCGAAGGTGCGGAGCGGAGGCTGAAGTACAACTGGATGCAGCGGGTGTACGTGCCGGTCATCCGCTGGGCAACCGGCCATCGCCTGATCACCCTCGGCTTGGCGGCGCTCGTGTTCGCCTCCTCGATGGCGCTCATCCCGCTGCTTCGCGTGAACCTGCTCGACCAGTCGTCGAGCCCCAACTTTCCAGTCGCGATCACGATGCCCGAAAACTCGACGCTCGGGCAGATCGACGCGGAGACGCAAAAAGTGGAGACCCTCATCCGGGGCATCCCCGGGATCTCTGCCTACCAGGCGACGGTGGGTGGGCTCAGCGATCCGTTCGCGCCTCCGGGCACGGTGCCGGCCAATCCGACGCAGGCGCAGATCCTGGTCCTGGTCGACGCCGGCCAGTACGACACCGCGCTGAACGGGGTGAAGCGGGCGCTCCAGGGCTATGCCGGGCCCGCGAAGGTCGAGGTGGGTCAGGCGCAGAACAGCTCGAACGCGAGCAGCAGCCAGATGCAGGTCGACGTCCGGGCCGCCGACCCCGCCACCCTTCAGGCGGCCAACGACACGGTCTACATTGCGCTCTCGAGCGTCAACGGCGTGGCGGGCTTGAAATCGAACCTCGTCGCCTCGAAACCGCAATACGTGCTGGTGCCCACCGACAAGCTTGCGTCCTCCGGGCTGTCGGTCCAGCAGCTCGCCATCATCGTGGCGCAAGACGTGAACGGCCTGGTCGCCACGCAGGCGATCCTGCCTCAAGGGCCCGTGAGCGTCCGCGTGCAGCTGCCGCCGGGGACCGCCGACACCGCCGACTCGCTCGCCAGGATTCCAATTCCGACGGCCACAGGCATCGTGCCGCTGTCCACGCTGGCGACGATCCAGGCCGTCACCGGCCCGCAGTCGGTCAACCGCGTCAACGGCGATCGCGACGCGACCATCACCGGCAACATCACCGGCAACAACACGAACGCCGTCCAGGCCGATGTCAGCAAGGCGCTGGCCAAGGTCGCGCTGCCGCCAGGCGCCACCATCTCGACCGGCGGGGTCTTCGCCCAGCTCTCCACCGTGCTGACCCAGTTCCTTTTCGCGCTGCTAGCCGCGATCGCGCTGGTCTACCTGATCATGGTCGCGACGTTCCGCTCGCTGCTCAAGCCGCTGGTCCTGTTGGTCTCGATTCCGTTTGCGGCCACCGGGGCGATCATCGCGCTCGTGGCCACCAACACTTCGCTCTCGCTGCCCGGGTTGATCGGCATACTGATGCTCACGGGCATCGTGGTCACCAACGCGATCGTGCTGCTCGACCTGGTCGAGCAGTACCGCGACCGCGGCCTAAACCTCCACGACGCCCTGATCGAGGGCGGCCGCCACCGTCTTCGCCCCATCCTGATGACGGCGCTGGCCACGATGCTTGCCCTGGTTCCCCTCGCGGTCACCGGTGGCGCGGGCGGTGTGGGCGGGGCGTTCATCAGCGCTCCGCTGGCCATCGTGGTGATCGGCGGACTGTTCACCAGCACGCTGCTGACCCTGGTCCTCGTCCCAGTCCTCTATTCGCTTGCCTCTCGCTTTGCCGGTGCGCGCTCCACCTACGACCTCGACCGGATGCTCGACGCCGCCGAGGACCGCCGCTTCAAGCCGCTCGGCCTGCGCGGCTCGGGCGATGTCGCCGCACCCATGCTTCCTTACGTCGTGAGCTTGACCATCCAACCAGTTCCCGGCCGGCAGGGTGATCCCAGGGTGCTCGAGCCTCTCACGGCGGTGGCATGACGGTCGCACCCGTCGCCGGCACGCCGAAGATGCGAATCGTGATCCGGGGGGTCTCCGCTGCCACGAGCGACCAGGCGAAAACCCAGGCGTGGGAGCGAGTCGCAGGCCTGATTCCGAAGGAGGGCTACCTTCTGTCCGAGCCGGAAGCCGTCTACGAACCGGTCAAGGACGCCGCCAGCCCAAAGGAGATGGTGACCGCCACCGCCTAGGGTTTATTTGCTCTCGGTATAATATTGCCGCCATGACAACTATTGCCGCCGTGCCTGCCGGCGCGCAGGCCGAAACCAGGGAGGCGCTCCTGGCTTATCTCGATGCGCTGACCCTGGCTGAGCCCATGCAGGTCAGGCTCTGGCAGATCGCGCAGCTGACCCTGACGCAGGTCACGGTCCTTCGCACCCTCCTCCGCGAGGGACCGCAAAGCGCCGGCCGGTTGGGCGATGCCGTCGGGCTTTCCCCGACCTCGGTCACGCGGCTCGTCGACCGCCTCGAGCGTCGCGGGCTGGTCAGCCGGCATCGCGACTCCGAGGACAGGCGCCTGGTCGAGGTCCGGCTCGAGCCGGCCGGCGAGGCGATCCTGAGCCAGGCCAAGCTCATGAAGGGAAGCGCCATCCACCGCGCGGTGGAGTCGATGACGGACCAGGAGCGCCGCCGGCTGACGGCCGGTCTGCGACGCCTGGTCGAGCTGGCACGCGGCATCGCCGCCGCGGAGGAAGACGGCGAATGAAGCACCGCCAACGCATCGCCTACAAGTGGATCGCGCTGTCGAACACGACCATGGGCATGCTGATCGCCACGGTCAACGCGACCAGCATCCTGATCGCGCTGCCCGTGATCTTCCGCGGCATCAACATCAACCCGCTCGACGCCGCCAACTTCAGCTACCTGCTCTGGCTGCTGATGGGATACATGGTCATCTCGGCGGTCTTCGTCGTGACGGCCGGCAGGCTCGGCGACATGTACGGCCGGACGCGCATCTTCAACATCGGCTTCGCGATCTTCACCGTCTCGGCCATCGGCCTGTCGCTGGTCTGGAGCCAGGGGGCGGCCGGCGCAATCGAGCTGATCGTGCTGCGCATGGTCCAGGCGGTCGGCGGCGCGATGATGATGGCCAGCGGAGCCGCCATACTCACGGACGCGTTTCCCGCCGACCAGCGCGGCTTTGCGCTCGGGATAAACATGATCGCCGCCATGGGAGGCTCGTTCCTCGGGATCGTGGTCGGCGGTGTCCTGGCCAGCATCAGCTGGCGATGGATCTTCCTCATCAACGTCCCGATCGGCGTGATCGGCACGGTGTGGGGTTTCTGGCAGCTGCGCGAGATCGGCATCCGCCGGCGGGCTCGCATCGACTGGATCGGCAATCTCACGTTTGCCGCCGGGCTTGCCATGGTGCTGATCGGAGTCACGTCCGGGCTGCAGCCGTACGGCGGCTCGCCGATGGGCTGGGGCAACCCGATGGTCCTTGGCCTGGTCGGGGGCGGCCTCGCGATCCTCGGTGTCTTCGCCTACTGGGAGACCAGGACGAAGGACCCGATGTTCCATCTCGAGCTGTTCAAGATCCGCGCCTTCACCCTGGGCAATCTCGCGGGCATGCTCGGCGCCATCGCTCGCGGTGGCCTCCAGTTCATGTTGATCATCTGGCTGCAGGGGATCTGGCTCCCGCTCCACGGCTACGACTACACGCAGACCCCGCTGTGGGCGGGGATCTACATGCTGCCCCTGACCGCAGGCTTCCTCGTCGCCGGTCCGGTGTCTGGAATGCTTTCCGACCGCTACGGCGCGCGCCCGTTCGCGACGGGAGGGATGCTGCTCGCGGCGGCGACGTTCGCCCTGTTGATGCTGCTTCCCGCCGACTTCTCCTACCCGGTCTTCGGGTCGCTGATCTTCCTGAACGGCATCGCGATGGGACTGTTCGCCTCGCCCAACACGGCGGCGATCATGAACGCGGTCCCCGCCGCCCACCGCGGCGTCGCGTCGGGGATTCGCGTCACGTTCCAGAACGTCGGAATGCCGCTCTCGATCGGGCTCTTCTTCACCCTGATGATCGTCGGCCTGAACTCGACCGTGCCGCCGGCGCTGTACAGCGGTCTGACGGCCAACGGCGTGCCGGCAGCCGTGGCTCACCGCCTGGCCTCGCTCCCCCCGATCAGCTACCTTTTCGCGTCCTTCCTCGGCTACAACCCGCTCCAGACGCTGCTCGGTCCGGTTCTCGGCCAGCTTTCCCCTGCCGACGCCGCGCGGCTCACTGGGCAGACGTTCTTCCCGCACTTGATCGCCGCGCCCTTCCAGCATGGCCTGGTGCTCGTGCTCAGCTTCTCGGTCGCCGCGAGCCTCGTCGCCGCGGCGGCGTCGGCTCTGCGCGGGGGCCGGTACGTGCACGAGGAGCATGCGGAGGCAGACGTGGTGCAAGGTCGCGAAACAGCGCGACCCCTGACGGTCAGTAACCCTCGCTGACCACGTTGAGCAGCGGTTCGCCGTTGAGATAACGGCGGAGCTGGTCGGCGATCAGCCGCCAGGCACGGTCATACGCTGCGACGACGGAGCCTGCGATGTGCGGCGTGATCAGGACGCCATCCATCTTCCAGAGCGGATGGCCTTCGGGCAGAGGCTCGGGGTCGGTGACGTCGAGGGCGGCGCGAATCCGATGCTCTGCCAGCGCGTGCATCAGCGCCTCCGTGTCGACCACGCGTCCGCGCGAGGGATTCACGAGCAGGGCTCCCGGGCGCATCGCCGCCAGAAAACTGGCGTCGACAAAGCGATGCGTGTCCGGCGTCAAAGGCAGCAGGATCACGACCACGTCAGCTCGCGGCAGAAGGTCGGGCAGGTCTGAGGCGGCGTTGACCCCGGCGCGGGCGTGCAGCCCGACACGCTCGATCGTCACCCCGAATGGGGCAAGGCGGGCCTCGACGGCGCGGCCGATGGAGCCGTAACCGACGATCAGGACGCTGACTCCTTCTAGATCGGACAGGCCGTCGCCCTCGGGGTGCCTCCACAGCCCAAGGTGCTGATCGGCCACGAAGCGCGGCAGGTGACGACACATCGCGAGGATCGCCATCACCACCCAATCGGCGACCGACGCGTCGTGGACGCCGGCCGCATCGCACAGCACCGCACCGTCGGGAATGTGCCCGATCAGGTCCTCGACGCCGGCGGACATCGTCTGCACGACGTGCACGTCATCGAGTCGTTTCAGGAGATCGATGAAGCCGCGACGGTTGAAGCCCGCCACCACGAACTGGCCCGGTCCAAGCCGGTCCGGAGCTGAGCCCGGCGGCGGCTGCACATGAAGGTCGACGCCCGATGGGAGCATCGCCACGTACCGGTCTGGCGTGTCCGGCGGGATCCAGACATTCGGTTTCGCTTCCGGCATCCTGATAGCCACAAAGTCTGCGGTCTCGGGATTCGCTGTGACGGCGGCCCACTGACGAGAGCCGAGGCGGGACCGCGAACGATCCCGCCTCAGGCGCTCCAGCTCAGGCCGCTCGTCTATGCGTATGTGCCTGAATGAGGCGGTCCGGATGTGGGGTGAGCTCGCTGCAGCACTGAACTCCTCACGGGATGCCGCACGCGCATAACCCAGACGGCTGCCGGATCTGGTATGAGCAGGATGGCGCGGGCGAACCGCTCCTTCTTATTGGTGGTGCACCGGGGAGCCTCCGACAATGGAGTCGGCAACGACCTGATTTCGCGCAACACTCCAGGGTCATCGTGTACGACCAACGTGGGGTGGGTAGGAGTGACGCGCCGCTTGAGCGCCCATATTCGATGGAGGTCTTCGCTTCCGACGCGCTCGCGGTACTCGACGCGGCGGAGGCTCCTCGTGCACATGTGTATGGGGTCTCGAACGGTGGCAGGATTGCTCAGCGGTTCGCCCTCGCCCACCCCGAGCGAGTCGGTGCGCTTGTGCTCGGGTGCGCCAGTCCAGGCAAACGCCATGGCGTCCCGCGACCGCCCGAAGTGGATGAAGGATTTCGACGCAGCATCGCGGATACCGATCCTGACCGCCGAGCCCAATTTCTTGTTGACCTCATGTACACGCCTGCTTTTCAGGCGGCCAATCCCGAGATCATGGCTGAGTTGCGCGCGCGCCCCGCCGCCAGACGTATTGCGGCTTCACTACATGGCCGCGGAGGGACACGGAGCCTGGGACGAACTGCCGTCGATCCGCATGCCGGTCCTCGTAATCCACGGAACCGACGATCCGCAGGTTCCCGCGGCCAACGCGTACCTGCTGGCCGAGCGTATACCCGGCGCCGAGCTCCACCTCGTGAAGGGCGCGCGGCACGGTTTTCAACTGGAGGCACACCCGGCTGTGACCGAGGTGGTGATGGATTTTCTGGCACGGTATCCGCTGAGTGGCTAGGTTGCCAGCCGGACCTCGTCGCCGACGCGGATCGTTCCGCCGCTGAGGATCCGCGCGCGCAGCCCGGTGTGCAGGAGGCCCTTCAGCACGATTTGCGTGCCGACGAGCTTGGCCAGGTGGTTGCACGGCTCGCACCGCTCCTCGCCTTCGCACTCGAGCTCGCCGACCCGAAAGCGCCGGCCGATGAAGTCGCCGAGGTCGACGCCGCGCACGAGCACCTGCCGCCTGGCCGCCTCCGGCTGCAGATCGAGTCCGTGCTCCGACCGCTGGCTCTCGAACGCTTCGGCTTCGATAAGCGTGATGTCACATGACTCCGGATCCGGATCGCCGAAGTTGCGATCACCCTCCAGACCCTTGCCGGCATGACCGACCGCGGACTCGACCGCTTGCGGCAGCTCGCCATGAACGGCGGCGAGGTAAATCGCGTGCACCGATCCGACCTGTTCGTCAGTCATTGGACTGCATAAGTTACTTCAACAGGAGGCGGCGCCACACTTCGAGACTGTCGGGATGCGCGCGCAGCGCTGTGAGCACTGCCTGACCCGAGAATTTCCTCACGTCGTACTGGCAGATGACGACAGCGGGAAAGCGCTTGAGTGTCATGTTGATCGCCGCCTCGTAATCGAGCATCTCCTGCTCTGACTCGAAGTCCTTGCGCTCCGAAACCATCTCTCCAACCCCGCGCATGACGGAAGCATGGTTATCGACGGCGTCCCACAACTTCTCTTCCCAGAACGCGAGAGCGGCTTCAACTGTGGCCCCAGGTGCGCCCACGATAACGAGCTGACCGGACGCGATGGCGGCGTCGAGGTCGACCCCAGGCGAGGCACGCAGCGCGACCATGTAGCTCTCGAGCTCCTCGCCCTCGGCGAGCAAGAAGCAGGGCTGGCCCACGCGCAGGCCCTCGGCCAAGAACGGGCCTGTCAAGCGCAGTCGGGCGGCATCAGAGTCGTAGAAGGTCACAAGGTGCGTCGAGGTCGGCACGACGGCCGGCCGGGTTCGCATCGCCTACCGCACCCTGTCGGCCAGCGCGTTCATGGGCGTGCGTGCTCGGGTGGCACGCGACCTGCTCGAGCGGGCGAACATCACCGGCATGCCGCTCCGTGCCGGCCTCCACCTCGACGTTACCCAGCAGGCGCTCGCCGACGCGACCGGGTCGGTTCGAGAGGTCGTGGCACGTGCGCTGCGCGAGCTGCGCTCAGAGAAGGTGATCGGTTCGCTCGGCGACGGGGTGACCACTCTGGATTTCGACGCCCTCGATCGCATCGCCTCGGTGTGACTTAAATCTGCGCCGACTCCTTCCTGAGTCACTGCATCGGGTCGCTCGCTTGGTCAGGGTCGTCAGCGATGGATTTCCGCCCCATCGCCGGCGATCGGATAGTCGCTCACATCGGCGCCGAGCTTGCGGCCACCGAGCCCGACGTCGAGGCGATCCTCGTCGCGGCGACGTCGAGTCTCAGCCGGATCTGGCCCGCTACTTGGGTCGCGCTGCTCATGAATACCGATCCCAACACCTCGCAGATGTCGGTGGCGGACGATGGGGAGCCCGCCATGGCCGACTATGTTGATGGGTTGGTCGCGTCCCTCTATGGATCGGGGCGGGCGCCGACCATCGGCCTCTCCGAGCAGGCGATCGAGTCGGGAGGTCCGATCTTGATCCCAAACGAACCCTTTGAGAATTTCCTGAAGTTGACGTCGCCCGAGACGCAGGCGTACGTCGCGAGGAATCCTCCACCGATCTCGGTCGATACGGTGAGCGCCCTCATGGTCCCGATGCGCTCCGGCGGGGCGACGATCGGCACGCTCGGCCTGTTCGACTGGCGTCAGACCCAGCCCCTGAGCGAGGACGACGTCGCGTGGATGCAGCCGGTCGCCGACCACGTCGCGCTTCGCTCGAGCATGCGCGTCACCGCGAGGCGGCGCGCGAGCTGGCCGAGCGAGTGGCGGCCGTCGGCGGCATCGCCATCGCGGCGAGGTCGGGCCAGGATCTTCGACTCGTCCTGCGGGCCATCGTGGAACAGGTCACCTCCAGGCTCGACGTGGATGCGGCCGACATCCTCCTCACGACCGAGGTGGGCAAGGAGCTCGTCCTGGCGATCAGCGCCGGTTTCCACTCGCCGTCCCTACCCGACTATCGGATTCCGGTCGACGGCGCGATGTCGCGGCCGCATGTCGAGTACGCATCAGACCCGGACCGGATGAACCGGCACCTGCGCCGGTCCTCGTTCACGAGGGAAGGCTTCGAAACGTTCGTCGCCGTTCCGCTCAACGCTCGCTCCCGCCTCGTCGGCGTCCTCGAGATGTACTCCCGCTCGGTGGTCGAGTGGGACCAGAGCTGGCTCGATTTCCTCATTGGGCGGCGTGGCAGCGCTCGCGATCGACTACGCGGCGGTCGCGGGGACGGCGGACGGCCTGGTCGTGCGCGGCCTGCTGCGCGCACCACGCCCGAACCTGAGCGAGCTCGAGCTCGAGATCATGCGCTTGATCATCGAGGGCCTGACCAACCGGGAGATCTCATCGCAGGTCCATCGCAGCGAAAACACGATCAAGTTCCACGTCCGCCGCATCCTCGAAAAGACCGGTGCCGCCAACCGCACAGAGCTGGCGCATCGCGCGACGCGTGAAGGCTGGCTCTAGGGCTTAGCTGGTGGCGGCGCCGGCTTTCGCGGGCACGTTTGCCTCGAGGAGCTCGCCTTCGATGTTGATCTGGATCTCGTTGCTGACGATGAACTTTCCATCCAGCATGGCCTCGAAGTTCATCCCGAAATCCTTTCGGTTGATGTGCGTCTCGGCCGCGTAGCCGATCCGGTGCCCCATCTGGGGATCGTTGAACTCGCCGTACTTGACCGCGTTCAGCGTGATGCTCTTGGTGTTGCCCTTGATCGTCAGATCGCCCGTGACCTTGTACTTGTCGCCGCCAACATGCTCGATCTTCGTGCTCTTGAAGGTCATCGTCGGGTACTTCTCGATCTCGAGAAAGTTGGAGGAGCGCAGGTCTTTGTCGCGCTGCTCGTTGTGGGTCCGAATGCTTGTCGTGTTGATCGTGGCCTCGACGGTCGAGCGCTCGGGATGCTCGGGGTCGAGGTTGCCGGCGGCGGTCACCTCGGCGAAGTGCCCACGCACAGTCATCATTCCCAGGTGCTTGGCCGAAAACTCGACCTGGGTGTGGTACGGGTCGAATGTCCAGGTACCCATAGCGCGAAACCTCCCGCAGTTGGATTTGAGCGAACTACCCCAACTGACAACCGGTTGGGCACTCCACTTATTTCTACAGCAATCAATGTTCCCGGCGCCCGCTAAACTCCCGTCGACACTGCAGTGAGCGACGACATCGTGCCTGGCCTCCGGTACGCCTCCAGGGCGCAGGAGCTCTGGGTGTCGGTAGTCGCCACCTACGGCGCATGGGAGGAGCGTGTCAATCGCGCTTCGGCGGATGCGGGCCTGTCTCCCGTGTCGGCCTGGGCCCTCGTCCAGCTCGACCCCGACGACCCCATCTCACAAAAGGAGCTGGCCGCGCGCCTTCGCTGCAATCCCTCCACCGTCGTGGATCCGACGGATCGCCTGGAGGATGCCGGCCTGGTGGATCGTCGCGCGGGCCGCGCCGACCGCCGCGTCAACACCCTCGTCGTCACGCCCAAAGGCAGGCATGTCCGAGAAAAGCTGATCGCGGATCTCTTCGAGCCGCCGGAGGCCTTCCGGCGTCTGCCCTCAGCGGAGCTCGCCCCCCTCCATGCGGCGATGCTCGACGTGGCGGCCGGGCCCAAGCCCGCCAATGGTAGAACCAAAGGTGAAAGACATCCAACGGGGAAGCCCGGCCGCCGCGCCTAGCCGGGCCGGGCCGGCGCGTTTTGGCGCGCGCACGAACCTCGCGCTTCTCGCGGTGCTCGGTGTCGCCTTCCTGACAGGCTGGCTCGCTTTCGCGTACGCGACCGCGCCGGCGCGCTGGTCGCTCGTCCTTCACGCGACCGCCGGGTTCGCCGTCCTGCTTCTGCTGCCATGGAAATCGATGATCGCCAGGCATGGAATGAAGCGGGCTCGGCCGGGCCGGTGGGCCTCGGCGGTCCTCGCAGCCCTCGTCCTCGCCTCGCTGGCCGCCGGGCTTGCGCACTCCACCGGCGCGCTGGTCTGGGCCGGCCCTCTATCCGCGATGGAGGTTCACGTGGGCGCGGCGCTGGCCGCGGTTCCGCTCGCGATCTGGCACGTGGCGGCGCGCCGCGTCCGGATTCGAAGCACGGACGTCTCGCGCCGCAATTTCATGCGCGGCGCGACTCTTCTGGCGGGCGCCGCGGCGGCCTACGGCGCGACCGAGATCCTCGTGCGATCCACCGCGCTGCCCGGCAGCGCTCGGCGCTTCACCGGCTCCTACGAGGCGGGCTCATTCCAGCCGGACCTCATGCCGGTCAGCTCATGGATGTTCGACGCCATACCTCAAATCGACCCGGCCGCCTCGTCGCTACGAGTCGGCGGTCGCAACCTCGGTTACGAGGAGCTGTCGGCGTTCGACGATCGCGTCACCGCCACCCTCGACTGCACGGGAGGCTTCTTTTCGAGCCAAGAATGGTCCGGTGTCCGGCTCGACCGCCTGGTGGGGGAAATGAGCGGTTCCACCATCCGCGTCGAGTCGAGCACGGGCTATGACCGCCGCTTCCCAGTCGAGGAAGCGCGGCGGTTGCTCCTGGCCACCCGCATCGGTGGACGACCGCTCGATCCAGGCCATGGATCTCCGGCACGCCTGGTCGCACCTGACCGCCGCGGATTCTGGTGGGTGAAGTGGGTCGTGGCGATCGAGGTCGACGACGTGCCCTATTGGTGGCAGTCGCCTTTCCCGCTGCAGTAGCGGGGGATAATCGGTTCGTGACCCAGCGAGCCCCGTTCGATGTCCATGCCGACGCCGACGCACAGGCATGGCTCGCCGCCCATCCCACCGAGCGGCCAAGGTTGGTCGCCTATGACGTCCACTGGTGCTGCGGCGGAGCAAAGATGTGCCACGTCAGCGTGCGCGAGATGACACGCAAGGACGACCCAGAGAAGTACGTGCGAGCCGTGTCACCGGACGGCACGCCGCTCCTGATCGACCGGCGCGCCGCGGCGCGCCTTCCGGCGCGCTTCGGCCTGACCGTCCGCGGGATTGGGCGGTGGAAACACCTGGACCTCGCGCTCGAGGCCGACCAGTGGGGCGATCTCCTCTACACCTGAGCCGGCTAGGTCTTTAGATGTCAAGTGGCGTGGCTTGACAATACTCGAGGCGCGTCGATAATCGACCTGGTAGGGGTGCCAATCGGCGTCCAGGAGGCTGAACATGGCTGTTGAGATCGAACCCGCTTCTTCCGTCCTCGCCGCGCGCGGTGACGCAATCCGTGTCGTGCCGCTGCAATTGCCCGATGCGCTCATTTCGGCTCCCGCGGTCGCTCCGCACCTCACGTACCGAGGTGGGCCACTGCTCACCAGCGTCGAGGTGTTCACGGTTTTTTGGGGTGCGGCGTGGCACCAGCCGGCGCAGACCCAGATGATGGGCAAGCTGAACGGATTCTTCGACTCGATCCTGACCAGCGCATTGATCGATCAGCTCGGCGAATACAGCGTGCCCAGCCAGGCGATCGGCCACGGCACGCGAACGGGTACCGCGGTGGTGACCGCGCCGGCGATCAAGCACTCGGTGACGGACGGCGCCATCCAGCACATGCTCCGGCAGGAGGTCGCGGTCAACCACGCATTCCCGCAGCCCGGGCCCAACGACCTCTATTTCGTCTACTTGCCGCCGGGCGTCTCGGTCACCTCGCAGGGGTCGAAGTCGTGCACCTCCTTCTGCGGCTATCACAGCGACGTCAACAGCCAGATGTTCTACGCGGTGATGCCCTACGCGGGGTGCGCCGGCTGCCTTGGATCCCTGCAGGCCTTTGACGCCCTGACCTCCACCAGCTCGCATGAGCTGTGCGAGGCGATCACCGACGCCGTGCCCGGCCTCGGTTGGTACGACGACCACAACGGCGAGATCGGCGACATCTGTGCCTGGAAGACAAAAAAGGTGAACGGGTTCACCGTCCAGTTGGAGTGGTCGAACAACCAGAACGCCTGCGTCTGAGGTAGCGCCGGTGCAAAAGGGCACCGGCATGGCCCGGGGAAGGCTTAACCCGCGTCAACTGGCGGGCGGGCTTCGCCGGAACTAATCGCTTGACCAGCACCCCTTGGGCTGCTATATGGCGATCAGTTGCCCGCCATCCGGCCGGCTCATTCCGAGGAGGAGGCGCGTTATGCGCAAGTTTGTAGTCTCATCGTTGCTCACGTTCGCCCTGTTCGTCGTGACGGCGCTGTCGGTTTTCGCCGACAGCACCGGTCCCGGCATCTAGTCAAGTCGTTTCGGGCCCGCGTGGCTTTACCAGGACCGTAGCGTGCAACCGAGGCGTGATATAAACTCGGCCTCATAGCGAAGTCCCAATCCAAGCCACGCGGGCGCATACCAGGTGTGGAGGTCGATCCCCGGCTGATCCGGAGCGCGCGCTTGGACTCCGGGCTCAGCATGTCGCAGCTGGCGGGGTCCGATGTGACGCGCCAGGCGATCTTCCTGATCGAGGCAGGCAAGACCCGCCCGTCCATGCGCACACTCGAGCTGATCGCATCCCGCACCGGCAAGCCGGCGACCTATTTCATGAAGCCGATGGACGACTCGGGCGGGGCCGCGATCTCGAACGGCTACCACGTCGAGGACCTCGAGGCCATGTGCCTCCAGCAGCAGTTCGACGAGGCGATCGCCTTGGGCAATCGGATCCTGGGCCAGCGCGTTCCGGCCAGGGTCGAGGCCTACGTGCGGCAGTACGTCGGCCAGGCGCTCGTCCGCTCCTCGCGGCCTGACGAGGCGCTGGAGCATCTCCGCCGGGCGACCGAGATCCTCGAGGCCCAACCCGATCCGTGGCTGGCCGTGGAGTGCGCCGACTGGGAGGCCTGCGCCCTCTACCTCAAGGAGGACAAGCGCGCGCTGGCTGTCGCGGAGCACGCCCTGAAGCTGTGCCGGTCGACGCAGCCGCGGCTACCCGGCACCGAGGCGAGGATCCTCGAGCACATCGCGTCCATCCATGTCAAGAAACACAGCTTCGACCGGGCCATCGCCTATTACGAGGAAGCTCTCGAGGCGGCGGGCTCGGTTCGCGACCTGGCACGTCTGGGCCGGACGTACCACGGGCTCAGCATCGCGTACCAGGAGCGCGGCGATCTTGGCCGGGCGGTCGAGTTCACGCACAAGGCGCTCGCCCTCTACGGCCTGGAGCACGACACCGCCCTGCTCGGGCGTGGCGAGAACGAGCTTGGGCTGCTGCTCATGCGTCAGGGCAAGATGGGGCGGGCCGAAGAGGCCTTTCAAGCGGCCATGGCGCATTTCGACGAATCGGGGACAGAGGCGGCCAAGAGCCATGTTCTGCTCAGCCTGGCCGAGCTTCAACTCAAGACGGGGCGGCTGAAAGAGGCGGGCGAGACGGTGAGCCTAGCCATCGAGCTTGCCGGGCGGCTCGACGAGAAGCTCGCGTTGAGCACCGCGCACCAGCTCCTGGCCCAGATCTACGAGCGGACGGGAAAGCGCCGGCTGGCGGACAAGGAGTTCGCCACCGCGATTCGCCTGCTGAACGGAGAAGGCATGGGCCAGAGGCTGGCCGAGAGCCACGCCGCTTTCGCCGAGGTCCTCGAGGCCCGCGGTCAATCGACGCTGGCGCGGAAGCACTGGAAGGAAGCGGCGAACCTCGCCCTGCAGCGGGACGGCGCCCCAGCCAGGCGTCTCAAGGCTCTGTAGGGCGCGCCGAACCGGAGCCCTCGGATCGCCCAGAATGTCGGCAGCGCACCGATTAGTTCCAGGCCCTCCGACAGTCTTCAGTAGGAGACGGCCGTGAGGGCTTCGCTTCGAACTGGAGGATTGATCGCATGAGCAGGGTTCGGATTCTGGTCGGGACACGGAAGGGTGCCTTCGTCTTGAGCTCGGACGCGAGCCGCAAGGAGTGGAAGGTCGACGGGCCGCATTTCGCGGGGTGGGAGATCTACCACGTCAAAGGCTCTCCCGTTAACCCGGACCGGCTGTACGCCTCGCAGTCCAGCTCGTGGTTTGGCCAGGTCATGCACCGCTCGGACGATGGGGGCAAGACCTGGGAAACGGCCGGAAACCAGTTCCAGTACGAAGGCACCCCCGGCCCGCACAAGTGGTACGACGGGTCGCCTCACCCGTACGAGTTCAAGCGCGTCTGGCACCTCGAGCCGGCGCTCGACGATCCGGAGAAGGTGTATGCGGGCGTGGAGGACGCGTCCCTGTTCGTCTCCAAGGACGGAGGCACGAGCTGGAGCGAGCTGCCGGGCCTGCGCACCCACAAGACATCGACCGATTGGGCTCCCGGCGCGGGCGGCCTGTGCCTGCACACGATCCTCATCGACCCCTCCAACCACGACCGGATCTACGCCGCCATCTCTTCCGCCGGCGCGTTCCGGTCCGACGACGCGGGCCAGACCTGGCGGCCGATCAACCGTGGCCTTCGCTCCGAATACATCCCCGATCCCGATGCCGAAACCGGCCACTGCGTCCACCGCATCGCCTTGCACCCGTCGCAACCGAACGTGCTCTACATGCAGAAGCACTGGGATGTCTTGCGCACGGACAACGCCGGCGAATCGTGGCATGAGATCAGCGGCAACCTGCCTACCGACTTCGGGTTCGTGATCGACGTCCACGCGCAGGACCCGAACACCGTCTACGTGCTTCCGATCACGAGCGATCAATACCACGTCGTGCCCGATGGCAAGCTGCGCGTCTACCGCAGCAAGACGGCGGGCGATGAATGGGAGGCTCTCACCAAAGGCCTTCCTCAGAAGGACTGCTACGTCAACGTGTTGCGGGACGCGATGAGCGTGGACGGTCTCGACCCGTGCGGCGTGTACTTCGGCACCACCGGCGGCCAGGTCTACGCATCGCCGAATGCGGGCGACAGTTGGGAGCCAATCGTCCGCGATCTCCCGGCGGTGCTGTCGGTCGAGGCGCAGACCCTGGCGTGATCCGTGTCACGCTCCCCGGGAACTTGCAGACCCTGGCAGGCACCGGCCGCATGGTGGAGCTCGAAGTCTCCGGCGTAGCAACCCAACGGTTGCTGCTCGACGCGCTCGAGGCGAAGTATCCGGCTCTGCTGGGGACGATTCGCGACGCATCCACCAAGAAGCGACGGCCGCTTCTTCGCTTCTACGCTTGCGAGGAGGACCTCTCGGACGTGTCGCCTGACGACCCCCTGCCCGGCCCTGTCGCCTCGGGGACCGAGCCTTACATCATCCTCGGGGCGATCGCGGGCGGCTAAGATTTGTCGTGCCGTGCGTAAGCCGAAAACGAGTCAACTCTTGACGAGGCGACGTGTGATCGACTACGCCCGGTGCCGCTCCTGCCTCTGTACCTGAGCCTCACTCACCCTTCCGCTCGGATTAACAGATAGGAGGCTCACTCGCATGAGCGTCACCGACGAACTGGTCCACAACAACGAGACCTACGCGCACAGCTTCAAGAAGGGCGATCTGCCGCTCCCGCCGGCAAAGCACGTCGCCGTCCTGGCGTGCATGGACGCCCGCCTCGACGTGCACAAGATCCTCGGCCTGCAGGAGGGCGACGCCCACGTCATCCGCAACGCCGGTGGTGTGGCGACCGACGACGCGATCCGATCGCTGGTCATCTCCCAGCGCCTGCTGGGGACGAAAGAGATCGTCCTCATCCATCACACGGATTGCGGAATGCTGACCTTCAAAGACGACCAGGTGAAGGGACAGATCGAGTCCGAGGTGGGGATCAGACCGCAATTTGCCTTGGAAGCTTTCGGCGACCTCGAGCAGGACGTGAAGCAGTCCATCGCGCGGATCAAGGCAAGCCCGTTCATCCCCAACAAATCGAGCGTGCGCGGCTTCATTTACGACGTGCACACCGGGCGCCTCGACGAGGTGGGCGCGGCGGTCTCGACCGGAGCCAGGTAAATGAAATGAGGGGGTTGCCCACGCAGCCCCCTCAATCCCTCAGCGCCATCGGGGTGTCAGGAACCCGCTTCGAGGTACCAATCCCGAGGCGAGTTTCCCTGCCGGTCCAGACCCGCGTCGTTGGGCGCGGCCGTCGCGGCGCACCACCTCACGCTGTTGGCGATCACGCGCTGGACCTCGGGCTGGTGGTACACGGGGAACTCCTGGTCGCCCGGTCCGAAGTAGACGACCCGTCCGGCGCCTCGATAGAAGCAGCAGCCACTGCGGAACACCTCCCCGCCCGCGTACGAGCTGATGAACACGAGCTCGTCGGGCTGCGGGATGTCGAAGAACTCGCCGTACATCTCCTGGTGAGGGATGACGATCGGCTGCGGCACTCCGGCCGCGATGGGGTGGCCTGGGTTGACCGTCCATACCATCTCCCGCTCGCCGCCGGGGTCGGAGCGCCACCTGAGGTTGCAGCTCGTCCCCATCAGGCGTCGAAAGATCTTCGAGTGGTGCCCCGAATGGAGCACCACGATGCCCATTCCCTGCATGACGCGCTCGTGAACTCGCTGGACGACATCGTCGGCGACCTGGTCGTGCGCGGCGTGTCCCCACCAGGTCAGCACGTCGGTGGCGGCCAGCACGTCTGGGGTCAGCCCGTGCTCGGGCTCCTCGAGCGTGGCGACGCGAATCGAGGCGGCGTCTCCGAGCTCGCGGCGAAGGCCGGCGGAGATGGCGCCGTGCATGCCTTCCGGATAGAGACCGCCCACCGTCTTGTCGCGCCGCTCGTGGACGTGCTCGTTCCAGATCGTCACGCGAATCGTCACAAGCCGGAAACTATAGAGCCGTGAGGCCCATCACCGAGCTCGGCGCCGCCGTCGTGGGCACGGGGTTCATCGGCGTCGTCCACGTCGAAGCGCTCCGGCGCCTGGGCGTCCACGTCCACGGCGTGGTCGGGTCGAGCCACGAACGCGCGGCCGCGAGGTCACGGGAGCTCGGCCTGCCTCCCGCATATGAAAGCTTCCAGGCGATGCTCGACGACGCCCGCGTCGATGTCGTCCACATCACGTCGCCCAACCACCTGCATCACGACCAGGCGATGGCGGCCCTGCAGGCGGGAAAGCATGTGGTTTGCGAGAAACCGCTCACGACGACGCCCGTGGAGTCGGCCGATCTCCTTGCCGCGGCCGAGCGGAGTGGCCTGGTTCACGCCGTGAACTTCAACCTTCGCTACTACCCGGTGAACCAGCACGCGCGCGGGCTCGTCGCCGAGGGTGCTTTGGGTGAGATCCGTCTGGCGACCGGCCGCTATCTGCAGGACTGGCTGCTGCTCGACACCGACTGGAACTGGCGGCTCGAGCCGGAGCTGGGCGGTGCGCTGCGCACGGTCGGGGACATCGGATCGCACTGGATGGACATGACGACGTTTCTGACAGGAAAAAGGATCGAGTCGGTCATGGCGGACCTCGCAACGTTCATCAAGACGAGGCGCGGCCGCGAGATCACGACCGAAGACGCCGCCACGATCCTCCTTCGTTACGAAGGCGGAGCGCGAGGCGCGTTTGCAGTCTCCCAGGTGAGCGCCGGGCGCAAGAACTCGTTCCAGTACGAGATCGGCGGCTCGGTGTCGAGCGTCGCGTGGGACCAGGAGCGGCCGAACGAGCTGTGGATCGGCCACCGGGGCCGGCCGAACGAGCTGCTTCTCCGCGACCCGGTGATCATGAACGAGCTTGGGCGGAAGGCAACCTACCTTCCCGGCGGCCACGCCGAGGGTTTCGCCGACACGTTCAAGGCGCTGTATGCGGCTGTATACGGCGCGGTCGCGGCCGGCGGTCCGCGTCCTCGCGAGGGGTATCCGACGTTCGCCGACGGTCACGATTCGATGCTTGCGTGCAAGGCGGTCTTGCGCAGCTCGCGCGAAGGCCGCTGGGTTGAGGTCGAGCGATGAAGCTCGGGCTTTTGACTGCGGCCTTTCCAACCCTCACCCTCGAAGAGGTCGCGCAGTGGGCGCATGACCACGGCTTCGAGGCGCTCGAGATCGCAAGCTGGCCCTCGGGCCGCGGTGAGCACCGCCGCTACGCGGGCGTTTCGCACATCGACGTCGAGCACCTCGAGCCCAAGCGCGTGCGGGACGTGCTGCGCCGCTACAACCTGGAGATCTCTTCGCTCGCCTATTACCCGAACAACCTCGACCCTGACCAGGAGGCGCGGCATGCCGCCAACGATCACCTGCGCCGCGTCATCGAGGCGGCGGAGGAGCTCGAGGTCGGAATCGTGGGAACCTTCGTCGGTCGCGACCAGAAGCGCTCAGTTGCGGACAACCTCGAGGACTTCAAGCAGACCTGGCCACCGATCGTGCGGTTTGCCAAGGAGCACGGCGTGAAGATCGCGATCGAGAACTGCCCCATGATCTTTTCGGCCGACGAGTGGCCAGGCGGCCGGAACCTCGCCTACTCGCCGGCGATCTGGCGCCAGATGTTCGAGATCATCCCGGACGAGAACTTCGGGCTGAACTTCGACCCGTCACACCTGGTTTGGCAGTTCATCGACTACACGCGAGCCCTGCGCGATTTCGCGCCGCGCATCTTCCACGTCCACGCGAAGGACATGGAGGTCGACCACGAAGGCCTTTACGAGCACGGGGTGATGTCCGCGGGCGTCGGATGGCAGGTCCCGCGGCTGCCCGGGCTCGGCGAGGTGCGCTGGGACCGGTTCGTCAGCGCGCTCTACGCGATCGGCTACGACTGGGTCGTCTCGATCGAGCACGAGGACCGCAAGTTCGAAGGCGACGTCAAGCTCGTGCAGCGCGGTTTCCTCGTGGCGCGCAACACGCTCCGCCCGCTGATCGTCTAAGCCGCACCTCGACCAAGAGCCGCGACGGTCCAGAGAATCCCTTTTTGGTTCGACAGGGTGTTCAGCCCGTCCTGGTTCGAGGTGGCGAGGATCTTCTCCGGCGGGTGCATGAAAACGTGAAACTCGCGACGAAACAAGCCGAGCCCGACGTTCATCGTCCCGAGGCCGAGCAAGGTCAACGGGTTCACCGTCGGATAGCTCATCACCAAGAGCTGCCGCGCATGCTGCGAGGCCGCCTGGACCAGACGCGGCATGTGCGGGTAGCAGCAGACGACGCGGTTCATGATCACGACGTCGGCGGGTTCCACCGACTGCGCGGACTCGGCAAAATCCATGACCCTTCGCTCTACGCGATCCCGCAGGCCCGCCTCATCGAGCAGGCCGGCCGCGACGTCCTCATACGTCGGGGTGAGCTCGACGCTGGTGGCGCGCGAGGCTCCCGCCTTCAGCAGCTCGATCTGGATTGCGCCGATGCCCCCGCCCACCTCGAGCACGCTCTTCCCGCCGACGCCGTGCGCTTTCAGGAGATCGACGATGCGCCGAGACGTCCCATCGAGGCCGCGACGCCGGTAGTGCTTCGCTTCCGAACGCGCGCTTTTCTCGCTGAAGATCCAGCGATATCCCTTCGGCGAACAGCAGTCGGTCATACCCCTAGATCCAGCCCCGGCGAATCCGTGAGGAGGTCAGGACGCGGACGAGCGGCCCAGCGAGAAGCCGCTTCCGACCTCGGCCGTCATCGCGAGGATCTCATCGTTGGCCTGGCGGCTGATCCGGTTCCAGTCGAAGACGCCGCCTGTCTTCAGGTGCGCGTCCTGGCTGATGCGCAGGCACGCCCGCGCCCAGCTCCGGAAATAGACCTCCATCCCCGGAACATCGACCTGCGTGTCCTTCACGACGCGGTTGATCACCACCACCGCCCGCTCGCGCACCCAGGCGGTGCCGCGAGTGTCGGCGACGAATTCGAGGGTGAACGCACCCAGCTCGGCGCCATCCAGCTCCGCCGGCGCGACGACCACGAGCTGGTCGCACACCTTCTCCAGGATGTATTTCGTGGTGTCGTCCAGAAGTCCCGTCCCGAGGTCGAGCACGATGATGTCGAAGTACCGCTCGAGGACCCGAAACACGCGGCGGTAGTCATCGACGCTCAGGGCCTGCCGAATCTTGGGATCGGTCGGCGCCGTGATCACCTCGAGCCGCGACTCGGGCACGTGCGTCGTGAACCGATGCAGCACGGGCAGCGTCAGATCCTCGTCCCGCTCGACCTCCGAGCCGTCGAGGTAATCGATCAGGTCTTTGACGGACCGGTCATGGTGCGTCCGGATCCGGCTCCGGAACGTGCCGTGGTGCGGGTTGCACTCGACGGCGATGATCCGGTCCGTTCTTAAAAGTCCCATCTTGCTTGCAAGGAGGAGCGCCATCGTCGACTTGCCGACCCCGCCTTTGGCCGAGGCGACCGCGATATGGAGGGGAGGGTTTGCCGCAGGTGTCCGCGCCGCCTCGAGAAAGCGCATGTGGCGCAGCTCGGCCGCGCTCGGACCGAGGTTGATCCGGCCCCGGCTCAGCTTGTAGAGCCGCCCCGCCATTCCCTTGCCCGGCACGACGACCGCGGACCGGTCGTAGCGCCCAGGCATGAAGCCCGGGGCGCCGTTGGTCGCGGCCGCCGGCTTGCCGGCGAGGTCTGCCGGTGGGGGCGGCGGGGGATGCTCGTTGGCCGCCGCCTCCTGGGTCGCCGTCTCGGCGGTCACGGTTTCGGGCAGGGCCTGCCAGCTCTCCCCGTTCCACCACCACCGGCCGTCGGCGCTGATCAGCCGCATGCCGTCAGCTTATTACCTGGGCTCCGGAACTCAGCCGGGGCTGTAGCCTGACGGCCATGCCTGAGCTTGCGCCCGAGGAGCAGATCGAGGTTGAGGCCGATCGGCGGCGCAGGATCACCGCCGCCTTCCGCCTTGGCTCCGAAGCCTCGCCGGCCGCCTCCGGACCGAGCTGGCTCGGTCCGATGCTCGCCGGGATCGCCATGGCCCTTGCCGCGGCGCTCGTCCTGGGCGTCATCACGATTGCGCGGGCCACACCAGGCACCACACAGGCGACTCCTTCGGTCAAGGCGTCGCCGACCCACTGACCGCCACCTGGACCAGGAACGGCTTTTCGTGCCGGCGCACAAGAAGGCCGCGCCCGGGTGGCTGTGGTCCCGCGCGGGAGGAGCCGAGCAGCGGGCCCTCCTGAGGGTCGCCGCTGAGCAACAGCCCGGCGGGCCCGAGCTCGCGCAGCCGCAGGAGCAGCGGTTCCAGGACCCCGCGCCCCGCCCCGCCGGAGCGTCGCGCAAGGAGCATGTGCAGCCCGATGTCGCGGGCCTGCGCCAGCAGCGGCAGCAGCGGCAGAAGGGGGTTGCCGCCCGGCGTGACGACGAGGTCGTAGTCGTCGACGAGCACGTATACATCAGGCCCTTTCCACCAGCTGCGATCCCGCAGTCGCTCGATCGATAGCTCGGCCGGGGGTAACCGTTTGGCGAGCGCCGCCGCGGCCTCCGCGACCTGCGCCGTGGCCGCCGGCTCCGAGCCGGCGTACCCGAGCAGGTAATCCGGCGGCACCGCGCCTAAAAGCGTCCGGCGGTAGTCGATGACCAGCATCTGGACCTGCTTCGATGACCAAGCAGCCATCAGTCCGGCGGCGATGGTGCGCAGGAAGGTGGTCTTGCCAGACTCGGAGTCGCCGAACACGACGAAATGCGGATCGGCTCCCGACAGGTCCAGCCGAACCGGTTTGAGGTCGCGCTCCGACAGACCGATCACAACGCCCGACGCCTTGCCTGGATCAAACAGGTCCGCGAGCTGGACCGCTCGCGGGAGCACGAGCACCGGACGCGCCCGAGCTCCATCCCAGCCCGCGGCGACCTTTTCGATCAGCAGCTCGAGGCCGCGCTGCTGGTCGAGCACATCGACGCTTCCGTCGATACGTGGCAGCGCCGCCTGGAAATGAAGGCTCTCCGCCGTGATGCCGCGACCCGGCATGCCCTTGGCCACGTTGTCCGCTTCGCGCCGGTTGATCGCGGATTCGGTCGGGTCGTGCAGGCGCAGCTCGAGACGGCCGCCGATCGACTCGCGCAATGAAGAGCGCACATCGATCCAACGGTTTGCTGTGAGCACCAGGTGGACGCCGTAGCCGAGTCCGCGCGCGGCGATCTCGTGCAGCGGCGCCTCGAGGTCTTCGAACTCCTGGCGCACCGCGGGCCAGTTGTCGATGACGAGGAACACGTCAGCCCATTCGGCGCCTTCGACGGCGCCCTGGGCGCGCAGCGTGCGCAGTGCGTTGGGCGAATCGATGCCGGCTGAGGCAAACCGCGATTCCCGCTGGTCGAGCAGGGCCGCGACCTCGGTGACCGTGCGGCGGACCCTTTCCGGGTCCTGCCGTCCCGCCACTCCCCCCACGTGCGGCAGCGCGGCCAGCGGCGCGAGCCCGCCTCCTCCGAAATCGATGCAGTAGACCTGCGCCTCGAGCGGCGTGCGCTTGAGCGCGAGAGCCGATACGAAAGTGCGCAGCAGCGTGGTCTTGCCGGTCAAAGACGCACCGACGATCATCAGGTGGCCCGCCGAACCGGACATGTCAAGGGTCAGGACGCCTCGTGATTGCTCGGCCGGCCGGTCGACAAGCCCAACGGGCACCACGAGTTTTTCCCGCTCGCTCTTTTCCCTGTCCCCATGGGAGAGAGGGCCAGTGGTGGAAAGTACGACATCGAGCGACACCCGAGGCTCGAGCGGCGGAAGCCACACCTGGTGCGCGCGCGGCGCCGCGTCACGCATCCGCTCCACCGCGATGTCCATCACGGTCGTGTCCGACGCCGGCTCGCGGATCGCGTGCGCGTTGTCCTCGTCAGGATTTCGCTGCTCGAGATAGAAAGGACGCGCGCGAGCAACGCTTTCCGTCGCGGCACGGGGTTTGTACGGCTGGCTCACCACCGCCGCGCGAAACCGCGTGTACACAGTCGTCCCGACTTTCAGGTAGCCAGAGCCCGGAAGGGGCGGCAGCTCGTACGCGTCGGGAGTGCCGAGCACTGTCCGGCTCTCCGCTGCGCTGAACGTGCGCAGTGCGATGCGATAGCTGAGGTGTCCCTCGAGGCCGCGCAGCCTGCCTTCGTCGAGCTGCTGTGAAGCGAGCAGGAGATGCATGCCGAGGCTCCGGCCGAGGCGGCCGATCGCAACGAAGAGGTCGATGAAGTCAGGCCGTGCGGTGAGCAGCTCGCCGAACTCATCGACGATGACGAGCAGGTAGGGGAGCGGCTCGAGCGACTCGCCGGCATCGAGCTTGCGGTGATAGTCGCGCACGGTGGCCACGTTGCCGGCCGCGCGCAGGAGCTCCTGCCGGCGCCTGATCTCCCCGAAGAGCGCGGCGTGCATGCGGTCGACGAGCGCGAGGTCGTCGGCGAGGTTCGTGATCACGCCCGCGACATGAGGCAGCGCGCTGAGTCCGGCAAACGCCGCCCCGCCCTTGAAGTCGACGAGCACGAACGCGAGGCGATCGGGCGGATGCGTGATCGCCAGGCCGGTCACCAGCGTGCGCAGGAGCTCGCTCTTGCCGGAACCGGTGGCCCCGATGACGAGCCCATGAGGACCATCGCCGCCAAGCGCCGATTCCTTCAGGTCGAGGCGCAACGCTTCGCCTGCGCTGCTGACGCCGATCGGGACGCTGAGCGTTTCAGTCAGCGGGCGAGGGCGCCACGATTCCTTGGGCTCAAGCGCCCCAAGGTCATCCATCCCGAGGAGCGACGGCAGCGAGATGTCGCTCGCGAGCGTGCGGCCTGAATTCTCTTCCGCGAGACGGAGCGGCGCAAGGAGGCGCGCGACAGCCTCGGCGCCGTGCGCTCCAAGGTGGTCGGCATCGCCCCGCGACACGTCGGCGGCCCGACCGAGGTGCTCGACTTCGAGTCGCCCGTCTCCGACGCGAATCCGAACATCCACGTCGCTTGGTTCCTGCGCGGGGTGGCCCGCCAGCACGAGCTGCGTGGCGCGCTTTGCGGGCTTGCCCTGCGGAAGCTCGCCACCGTCCACCACCTGGATGAGACGCGCTGCTTCCACGTTTCGCGCGTGCGGCAGCCACTTCACCCAGTCCCAGTCCGCGGTGAATTTCGGCGCCGCGCTCACCGCCAACCCCACGTCCTCGGGGGCGTGAAACACCGCGAGCTGGCACAGCAGCGCCCGGGCAAGTCCGAGCCTCACATCCCGAGGCCCGACGATCGACACCACCCGTGAGGCTCCAAAGTCGATCGCGATCGCCTCGTCGACGTTGCGCCACGCCGCCACCAGCTCCTCCAGAGCCACCGCGCAAACCGGATCCAGGTGCTGCGCGGGGCCGTCGGCGGCGGGCGGCTCGAGCGGTGTCGCGAGCGGGCGCATTCCATGCCCGGCCCGAAGCTGGAGAAAGTCCGCGTCGTCGCCACGCCGCTCCCAAACCCGGGCCGTGGACCGGGCCAGCGCCCCAAGCGCTCCGGGCGCGGGATGCCTCCACGCGGATGCGGCGCCCTGCGCGTCGAACGTCTTGCGCAGCTGCGCTCGCACGCCGTCGAGGTATTCGAGGTACCGTGCGCGGGCAGCACGCGTCCGGCGGCTCGCCGTGCTGCGCTGCTGCGCGGCGAGCCCGACCCCCATGCCCACCGACCCGACCATGAAGAACAGGCCGCTCACCAGGTAAAGCGGCTTTGGGTTGTTGGCGATGAAGAGCATGGCGCCAAGGCTGCCGACGACCGGAAAGAGATACTGCAGCCAGCCGGTCATGCCCTGCTGGGACTGCTCGACCTTCGGCGGCGCCGCGAGGGTGACCTTGCCCCCGGGGACGGACGGCGGCCGGGTCCGCGCCATCCTTCGGAAGCCCCTCTTCTCTCCAGTGATCCGGGCGGTCATGGATTCGTCAGACTAGCGCGCGTGTCGTGCCGCGTCACCGTGCTTGGGTCGAGGCAGCGGCTTGACGCCACCCTGCCCGACGAGATCCCCGTCGCCGAGCTCTTCGCCGACCTGGTCGAGATGCTGGGCGAGAGCGCGAACGGCAGCGCCGTCGAATGGGGCCTGGTCCGGGTCGGGGGTCGCGCGCTCGACCCGGAGCTGAGCCTCTCCGACCAGGGCGTCGCGGACGGGACGATGCTATTTCTGCGCGACCTGGCCATCGCGCCGCCGCCGCCCGTGGTCCAGGACTTCGCGCAGCGCGTCGCGGTCGCGGTCGACGCGCAGCGGGGCCGGTGGAGGGGATCGAGCGCGCCTGCCCTGCTGGTGTGGGCGGGCGGTGCGTGCCTGGCGGTCGCGGGCTTGATCGATCTCGGTCCAGGGACCCCGGGCTGGCGCGCGGAGGTGGGCGCCGCCGGTGCGGCGATTTCTGTGCTGGCCGCGCTCACCTTTGTCACGGCGCTGCGGCGCCGGGGGCTGGCGGCGGTCGTTGCGTTCAGCGGGCTGCCTGCGTGGGCTGCAACCGGCGCGGCACTCGCCACCCTCGCCGGTGCCGGCCCTACGGTGGTGCTGGCGGCGTGGCTCGGTGCAGCCGCGATCGGTGCGCTTGCCGCCATCGCCATCGCGGGCGACGCCGCGTTCGCGCCCGCCGAGGCAGTGGTGGCGGGAGCGGGCATCCCGGCCGTGGTGATCGCCATCTGCGCCACGTTCAGCGCCGGCCTGGTGGCCGCCGCGGCCGTCCTTTGTCCCGTCGAGCTGCTTGCGCTTGCCCTTGTCGCGCCGGCGGCCGTCCGCCTGGGCGGGATAGATTCCGCACCCCCGGGCTCCATCGTCGCGCGCTTACGCCGGGCCCGGAACCTCCAGGCTGCGTCGATCATCGGCACTGCGGTGGTGATTACGGCGTCATGCCTGGTGCTGGCGGGGTCGGGCGGCTGGTTCGCCCGGGCCCTGGTGGCGGTGACCTCGATCGCGATCGCGGCCAGGGCCAGGCACTACAGGTTTGCCGCCGAGGTCGCGCCGCTCCTGGCGGCGTCGATTGCCTCGGTCATCCTTCTCGAGCTGGCGCTGCCCAACTGGTTCGCTACTCTCCTCCTCGCGGACGCGGTGGTCATACTCGCGGCGGCGATTTGGGTCCGGCGATGGGACCTGACGCCCCAGCTCACGAAATCATTGCGGGCGGTCGAGATCCTCGCCATAGCCCTTGCCGTCCCGCTTGCGGCGGGCGTGCTCGGCCTGTACGACGCGGCGATCCACGTCGCCCGCGGGCTCGTCTAACCGGAGGCGACGAGCAGCGCGGCGAGCTCCCGCACGGCTTCCTGCCACGCTCCGGGCGTCTGGCTCCAGGCGAATCCGCCTCGCTTGAGAAGAGCCGCTGACCGCGTGTCCAGCGTGAGCGTGACCTGCGGAACTCCAAGCCCCGACCTGTTCGTCCGCGACCGCCGCGCCGCCTGGTTGACCACCAGGACCAGCGGCTTGCTCATGCCAAGGTCGCCGGGCTCGGCGCGCCTCGTGACCAGCACCACCTGGTCGGCCGCCGCGAGGCAGGCCTGAACCGCGGGCCGCCGCAGGCCAGCCCCGCAATCCAGGAGGACGAGGTGGTGAAGCCGGCGAAGGTGCTCAATCAGCCGCGTCCATGCGGCCGAGTCTTCGTTGCGTTGCGTGGTGGCCTCGACCCCCGACGGCAGGACGGCGAGCCGCGGGCCTGCGCCGACCAGCGCTCCGCTCACCGCCGCCGGCGTTACGTCACGCTGGAAAAGGGAGCGATAGACGTCCGGACGCAGGGCGGCATCAGGCACGAGCCATTGGCTCAGCGCGCCGGACTCCGGGTTGGCGTCGACCACGGCCACCCGCTCATCGCGCACGGCCGTGAAGAGCATCGCGAGAAGCGCAGTCACGGTGGTGGCGCCCGCCCCTGGATGATCGGCCGCGATCGCGATCACGGCGCTCGCCCGCGCGGCGTTTCCACCTGGGGCCTGGATCGCCCGGTCCAGCGTCCGGCGGTACTCCGCCTCGCTCATCGACTCCAGCCGAGGTGGCGGCGGAGACGCCGGCGTCACGACCACCGGCGGCGGGGGCGCCAGGAGCATCACCGCTCCGGCGAACAGCCCGACCTCGCCGAGCGTCTGCTCCGGCCGCAGCGCCGGCTCGCCTTGAGGCGCAAGCGTCCAGCCGGTAGATTCCTGGCCCCCCTCGCAGGCCTTGACGATGCCCGGCAGCAGGTCTTCCAGCCTGGCGTCGTCCGGAAGGTCGAGCAGATGGGAGCCCGAGCCGCTTTGAACGCTCACAACGATGCGTGTAGTCATTTTTCGTTACACAGATTTGTTACGCGAACACAGCCTGAAAGGACCGGTGCAGGCATACCATGACGTAACGGCGGATCATCCGAGGGGAGGTAGCGTATGAGCGGTGCCGGTTCGAACTTTCGAGCGGAGCTCGCCACGATGCGGGTGGCGTCGCAACACGTTTTCGAGGTCAACGCCCAGATTCAGTCCCAGCTCAGCAACCTGCTGGCGAGGCTGGATCCCCTGATGAGCACGTGGCAGGGATCCGCGGCGACGAGCTTCCAGGTCCTCAAGGACCGCTGGCACCAGGACGCCACCCAGCTCAACGCGGCCCTGAGCGGCATCGGCGATGGGCTGGTCAACGCTCACACCAACTACGAGGCCACCGAAGATCAGAGCCGCCAGAGCTTCACGTCCATCACCAGCCGGCTGGGCGGCTAGGAGGAGCGATGAGCAACGACGGGCACATGCTGGTCACGTTCGGAGCGATCAACGAAGCCGCCATGGACACCGACGCCATAGCCGGTCAGATCGCGCAGCAATTGGCCGACCTCAAGTCGTACCTCGCCCCGCTGATGGCGACGTGGTCCGGCCAGGCCTCGGCCGATTTTCAGGCGCTGCAGGCGAAATGGGACGCCAGCGCCGGCGACCTGAACCAGGTCCTGCGCCAGATCTCGCAGTCGCTGCGGACCGCGGGCGACAACTACACGACCACGGAGCGGACCAACAGCTCGATCTGGTCCTGAGCGCGAGGGCCAAGAGATGGGAGACCGCTTCTCGGTCGATCCGGAAAGCCTCATGCGCGCGAGCGGCCAGTTCTCGGTCGAGAGCGCGCGCCTTGCCGCTGCGGTGGCGCGTCTGCAATCGCGCCTTGGCGCGCTGGGCGACGTAACCGGCGACGACGACCAGGGACATCAGTTCGCGGCCGGCTACAAACCGAATGCCGCCACGCTCGAGCAGGCGCTGGTCAACATGGTCAAGGGACTGGGCGCGATCGGCCGCGGTCTCGAGGTGATGGGCATCAACTACCAGGGCGGCGACGCGGCAAGCCAGGTCTCCAAGGCTCCCTGATGCCCGGGTTCGCCCCGCCGCCGCGGCACCAAGACCAGAAGATTCAGCACGCGCAGGCTGGGATCTGGTGGCCCGCGGCGGACTCGGCCAAGCTTCGGTCCGCTGCACAAGCCTGGCGCGAGATGGCCGCCGCGCTTGATGAGGTCCACGCCGCCACTCGGTCGACCGCCTGGAGCGTCCAGGCGGACAACCAGGGCACCGCGATCGACGGGTTCGAGACCTACTGGCAGAGGTGGTCCGCGAGCGATGGTTACCTGCCCGCAGCCTCCGAAGGGTGCATCGCGATGGCGAAGGCCCTCGAGAAATACGCCCAGGCTGTTGACGACGCTCGCGCGAAGATCGAAGAGCTTGTGGTCGAGGTGGGCACGGCGGTCGTCGTCGGAGTCGCGCTCAGCGTGCTGACTGTGGGCATCTCCGACGTCGCGGCCGGCGCGGTCTCGGCCGGGCTGATCGCCAGCGCGGCAGCGGTCGGGGTCGATCTGTCGGTGACCGCCGCCGGGATCGCGGCGATGATCGTCGTCGGCACGGCCTTCGGCGCAGTGGAGGCGATGGCCATCGACGCGATCGCCATCCAGCCCGAAAAGATCCTGATCTTTCACGATCAGAAGGCGTTCAGCTGGCAGGAGATGCTGCAGTGGGGCGAGATGGGCGCCGCCGGTGGCTTCTTCGGCGGCGCGGCCAGCGGAGGCATTCGCGTCCTTGCCCTTGCCGGGCGCACGGGGGCCGAGGAGCTACCGGCAGCCGACGAGAGCGCGGTTTTGGTTCTTCGTTACAAGACCGAGTGGACCGAGGCTCAAAGGGCGTCGGCTGACGCCAAGGTCACCGCGTTGAATCACGTCGACGACCTCGTGGTCACAACTCCCCAACGAGCCGGGCGTGCGCAGCGCCTCTTCAGGGCGCAAAACAATCTCGACGACCAGACCGACGCCGACCACCTCGTCGACCTCCAGCTCGGTGGCAAGGACAAGGTGGAGAACATCTGGGGCCTGGACAGCAGCGTGAACCGCAGCCTCGGCAAGCAGATCAACCTGCAGATCGAGAAGCAGGGGCTGAAGCCTGGCGATCGGGTGACCCGGATAATCTTTGAGGAGTGGGCGCAATAGATCTCGGGCGCTTTTTGCAGCGCTACAAGCCCGACACCAGCCTCGGCGCTCCTCGCACCCAAGCTGCGAAGGCTGGCTCGCCGCAGGACGCGCCGGCCGGCGTCGACGTCACTGTTGCGGAGGTCCTGAGCCAGATCGGCGGGATGTCTTTCAACAACGGGCTGTACCGCACGCACCGGCTCGAGGACGTTCCGGCATGGAACAAAACGATCGCCACCGCGTGGAACGAGACCGCCGGCAAGGTCACGGTGTTCGCCTACGACTGGGGCGGAGCCCAGTACGCTCTCTACAAGCAGGACACAGTCTTTCAGTTCTCGGCCGGTGATCTCGAGTTTGTGAACATCCCGGCCGATGTGGCGTCCTTTCACAACGAGATCCTCATGGAGCACCCCTCCGAGGCCGCGGCCGCCGAGTTCTACAAGGCCTGGTTGGAGTCGGGCGGCGCCGTACCTCGATACGACACGTGCATCGGTTACCAGAAGCCGCTGTTTCTGGGTGGAACCGACTGGATCGAGAACCTCGAGCTGATCGACCTCGACGTTTACTGGACGGTCACCGCGCCCATCATCGCCCGGGCGCGCAAGGTCGGGGTCGGCGGGAAGATCGGAAAGATCGAGATCGGCGAGTAGCTACTGCTGGGCTGATTCAAACCCTGTTTTCAGTTCCTGAACCTCGCTGATCCGGCGCTGCTGGGAGGCGGGCGCCTCGCCTTTGACCATCAACATTCCACCCGCTAGGGCAAGCACGTAAGGAAGCTCGACCACGGTGCACTTCGTCACGAGGGTGCCGCCATTCTGCCCCGCGAAGCTGTAGTAATCGCCGCTCGCCCCTGCCCCTTCGATCTGTATCGTCACTGCCACCCCCGGCTCGTCGCGAGTGAGCACGACCACCCCTCCGATCTCTCTTCCATCAGGCCCCTTCTCCAAGGCCTGGAAACGCGGTCCGCGAGGGCCCTGGATCTGCGGGATACATGAAACGAGTCCGGGACTCCAGCGCACCTGGCCCGGCACGTCGGCAACGAATCCGGAGACCCGCGCGGGCAGACCCTGGACGAGGATCGACGCCTGGCTGGTGACGCGGCGCCGGCCGGCGGGCAGCCACCACGCCGCCCACCCGAGGACGGGGGCCGCGAGGAAGAATGACCACCACGGCGCCCGGGCTAGGACGAGGATGACGATGAACAGCAGGAAGGTGAGCGCAAAGATGGCGACGGGGACGGCGGCCACGATCTCCCCCTCGCGCTTGACGTTGTCCACCGTCGAGTTCTTCGCCGCATTGCGCCGCGCCCGCTGGACGACGTAGTAGGCGATGAGGCCGATGACGGCGGTAATGCCGTAGGAGATCAGCTTGATTTCGATTTGAGTGAGCGACAAGAGATACACGGCTACGCTCCGATCGTTCGCAGGCGCTCCAGAATTTGCCCGTCCATCGTTCGCTTCAGCTCCACAGCCGCGACATTTTCTCCCACCTGCTCCGGTTTTGTAGCCCCGAAAAGCACCGTTGTCACCGTCGGGTTGAGCAGGGCAAAGGCGATTGCCATCGCCGCCGGCTTGACGCCGGTCTCGCGCGCCAGCTGATTCAGCGCGGTACCCGCGGCCAGCGCCTCCGAGTAGTCGCGACCGTCGATTCGCGCCGTGATCCGGCCCTCGGCCGTCGGGTTGTCATATTTGCCGCTCAACGCGCCACCGGCCAACGTGTACGACGCGACCACGCCGGAGCCGGCCGCCTCGAGCGCCTGGACCATGTCGGAGTCCTCGACCGGCGATCGCACAATGAGGCTGTAGGGAAGCTGCGCCGCGCACGGCCCTGGCAGCCCGTGAGCCGCCGCCACCCTGGCGGCTTCGCCGATCAGGGCCGCCGGCCAGTTGAGCACGCCCCACGCGCGCAGCTTGCCGGCGTTGATAAGCGCCGTCACCTCGCCGACGACCTGCTCCACGGTGAGGCCCTCGGGCGGCCGCTCCGCGTAAGCGAGGTCGATGTAGTCCATGCCCATCCTCCTCAACGAGCCGTCGAGCTCCGCGGCGGCGCTCTCCTGGGGCCAGAACTCCCACCACAGCTTGTTGGCGAGCACCACCTCGTCGCGCTTCCATCCAGCGGAGCGGAAGAGCTGGCCGAAGACGACCTCCGAGTAGCCCGTCTTCATCGGCGCCTCGCCGGTCTCGTCGTTGTAGCGCGCGTCGTCGAGGAAGTTGATGCCGGCCTCCTGCGCCGCGCGCATGACGGCGACACCCGAGTCGTGGGGGATCCGCTCGTACGTCCGCCACGAACCCAGCGCCAGCTCGCTGACCTCCAGGTCGGAAGACCCGAGCCGCCGCCGCGCGATCGGGCTCACGGCTTCAGTTCCGGCGGTCGTTCTCCGACATCTCGTCGATGCAGATCGCGGCGCACAGCAGGAGGACCTGGTCCTGGCCGGGCGCGATCGACACGCCGTACACCTCGCCGATCGTGAACCAGCGTTTCGAGATCGTCGCCACGACCTGCCCGCCCGCAGTGATCTCGAACTCGTGGTTCAGGATGTCGCCCTGCGCCTCGAGCACGCCGTCGCCCGAGACCTCGATCGTGAAGCGCTGGCTGAAGATGTTGAAGAAAGCGCCTTTGACCTGGGCCACGACCTGCCCGCCCCGCTCGATGTCCATCGTCTTGCGCAGTGTCAGCATCTCGGCCTGCATCCGGGCGAGCTCGTTGCCGTTGACGTCCTGCAAGGCGAAGGTTTGCGTCAGGACGAGGACCTTGCCGTCCACCTTGAAGACGTTCTCGCCGCGGTCGTTCTGCACCCAGAAGTCCTCACCGATCGAGAAGATCTGCTGGCGCAGTTGGAAAGTGGTCCATCCCGCCTCGGCCATGACGCTGACAGTCTATGCGTACGCCGGCCGGTGCCTAGAGTCCGCTACTCGTCCGCGGTCCACTCCGTCGTGTAGGTGGACGCCCTGGGCGTCCTGACCACTCGCCACATCATCTGGGCGGCGGCCATAGCGACCGTTGCGAGGATTACCAGTGTCCGCATGAATGAGAGCTTTCCCGAAGCGGGTAGGCCGCGTCATCGTGCAGAGCGACCCAGACATCGTGCCGCTGCTCTGTGTCCCCCGCACGTCCTGCTGGGGAGGTACTTGCCGGACAGAAACGACAGAACGGCGATTGCTCGCCGTTCTGCAGGTCAGGTCCGGATCGGCTCCCGACGCACCATGTGCACGATGGCGACCAGGATGACCGCGCCGATCAAGGCCACGATGAACGAGATGACGAGGCCGGTCGGGGCCGTGCCGAAGATCAGCGAGAAAATGAAACCGCCTACAAACGCGCCGACGATGCCCAGGACGATGTCCCAGATGATTCCGTAGCCGTGGCCGCTCATGATCTTGCCGGCGAGCCAGCCGACGATGGCTCCCATGATCAGAAACCCGATGATGTGCATCCGCCGAACCTCCCAGTTTGGTGGTCCGCCAGGGGGCGAAACCTCTCAATCAGTTAACCCGGGGCCGGTTTCGACTACCTGAGGCCGGTTCGCGTCCTTATCTATGAAACCCCAGCCGGCAGCCGGTTTGAAGCAGATTCACCGATATGATCAACTGACAGTGGCACGGCGGCGCAAGCGGCGGCGATGACGAATCGCCGCGTCATCATTGCCCTGAGAGGTCCTCGTCCAGGATCACCATGGACGGCTTCATCACCGCCAGGCAGCGCATGGCAGCTCGAATCGACGCCGCTGTCTCCACCGCGAAGCCGGCGTCCTCGAGGAGATGGCGCACCACGTGCTGTTGGTCCGGATCGGACATCACGAGGAGGACCCAGTGATGCGCAACGCGGTCGAACGCGCCGGCGGCGGTCCGCGGGGTCGCGATCAATTCGACGGTTGAGCGGCCGTCAGGCGGCTCACCACCTTGCGGAGCATGTCCAGGTCGACCGGCTTCACGAGAAAACCATCGACACGACTCGCCTCAAGTGCGTCTCGTGTGTCTTCCGAGCTGTCGGCGGTGAGGGCGATCACCTTGATCGGTCGCCGGATGTGCCTCTTGCGAAGCATCTGCAGCACCTCGACGCCGTCGTACATCGGCATGTGGATGTCGAGGATCACGAGGTCGAAGTCGCCGGTCGTCCCCAGGCCCAGCGCGAGGTTACCGTCGGAGGCGTTCGAGACCTGATAGCCCTCGTCCCGCAGCACCACCGTGATCAGCTCGAGGCTCGCGGGGTCGTCGTCGACGACGAGGATGCGCGCACGTTCCGTCATGACACGGCTTCATCGAGACGCCTGCCGTCATCGACGGCCTCTTCCAGGAAGGTGCGGACCTGCTGGCCAAATGTGCGGGTGTCGATCGGCTTGGCGATGTACCCCGCGCATCCCGCCAGCAGGGCCAGCTCGCGGTCGCCCGTCATCGCGTGTGCGGTCAACGCCACGATCGGGATCTTTGCCGTCGCCGCCTCGGCCTTGAGCTCGCGTGTGAGCGAGAGCCCGTCCTGGCCGGGGAGCTGGACGTCCATCAGCACCAGGTCGGGCACGGCGTCGCGCAGCATGTCATGCACTTCCGGCGCCGAACCCGCGATCTCGACCCGGTAGCCCTCGAGCTCGAGGACCGCTCGGACCAGTATCTGGTTTGCCTCGTTGTCCTCGACGACGAGGACGAGGCGCTGTCCTTTCATGGGTGTCCGTTCCCTGGGGCCACCAACCGCCTCAGGAGGCCGATGATGTCGGAGGCCCCGACCGATCCGCGGCGGAGGATCTTGGCGACGCGGCCGTTGAGCTGGCGCTTGTCGTCCTCGGTCAGGTTGGCCGCGGTGAGGACCATGATCGGCATCTCGCGGGTCGCCGCGTCAGCCCTCAGAGCTTCGACGACGTCGAAGCCGTTGACCTCCGGCATCATCAGGTCCAGCAGCACGAGGTCTGGCTGGGCCGACTTCGCAAGCTCGATCCCCTGGCGACCTCCCGCCGCCTCCAGCACGGTGAAGCCCGCCGGCTCGAGCGCTTTGGTCAGCCAGTCCCTGTTGAACCGCTCGTCGTCGACCACGAGGACGCGGATCTTGTCCTGTCCGTCCCGGCGCTTGATCGGGAGCTGGTTCAGGCGCTGGACCAATTTGCTCGAGTCCACGGGCTTGACGAAGTAGTCGATGGCGCCGAGCGCGATGCCGAGCTCAGGGTTGTCGACGATGCTCGCGACCACGATAGGAATCGAGCTGGTCGCCTCGTCGCTCTTCAGCTTGGCCATCACCTCCCACCCGTCGACCTCGGGAAGGATGATGTCGAGCGTGATCGCCGCCGGCTTGAGGTCGGCGGCCTTCGCCAGGGCCTCCGTGCCGGTGCGGGCCACATCAGTCCTGTAACCGGCACCCGCGAGGTATCGCGTCATCAGCTCCGCCGCGGAAGGGTCGTCCTCGACGACGAGCACAAGCGGTCCCGTTGCGGCGTGCCCGTTCACCGCGGGCGCGAGAGCCGGCTTGCGAGACGGGGGAGGCGCGTGTGCGGGCAGCACCAGGGTGAACACGCTGCCCTGGTTGGGCCGGCTGTGGACCCGGACGTCGCCGCCGTGCAGGACGGCAAACCGCTTCGTCAGGGCGAGTCCCAAGCCAGTGCCTTCGTGCTTGCGGCCGGGTCCCTGATCGACCTGGTGGAACTCCTGGAAGATCTCTCGTTGATCGGCCTCCGCGATGCCGATGCCGGTGTCGGCAACCGAGATCTCGATCGAGTCCGCATCGCGGAGTGCCGCGATGGTCACCTTGCCGCCCTCCGGCGTGAACTTGATCGCGTTCGATACGAGGTTGAGCAGCATCTGCTTCAGCTTGCCGGCGTCGGCGAGGATGTCGCCGGCTTGCGCGGCGTTCGCCTCGAGCTCGATGTTCTTCTTGCGCACGAGCGGCTCGACTGTCTTCACCACCTGGTCGACCACGTCGGCCACCACGACGGTCTGCGTCCTCAGCTCCATCTGGCCTGCCTCGACCTTGGAGAGGTCGAGGATGTCGTTGATCAGGCCCAGCAGGTGCTTGCCGCTGGTCAGGATCTGGCTCTGGAAGCGTTTGCGCGTCGCCTCGTCGAACTGGCCTTCTCGTGCGTCGGTGAGCAGCTCGGAGAACCCGATGATCGCGTTGAGCGGGGTCCGCAGCTCATGGCTCATGTTGGCCAGGAACACGCTCTTGTGACGGTTCGCTTCGATCAGCGCGGTGTTCGTCTGCTCGAGCTGGACCATCAATTGCCTTCGGTCCAGGGCGGTCGTGACCGCGCTCATGAACTGCTGGACCCGGTTGAGCTCGTCGCCGCCAAACCCCGGCGTGAAGGGTCCCGCCAGCACGACAAGCGTGGCAGACCCCGCGAGTCCGGCCACCGGCAGCATGAGCACCGACCTCTCCGCGCCGTCGAGCGCCACGCGGTTCACGCCCCGGCGGAGGTCCGGCAAATGGGTCCCGAGCTCCTTGACCTGCCGGCCTTCGAGACCGCTGGCGTTGCTCGGCTTTCCGGACGGGTCATACAGGGCGGCCGATGCCCCGCCGACCAGCCGCGTGGCCCATTCGAGGGCATGATCGGCGAGCACGTCGCGCTCTTCGCTCAGCACGAGCTGCTCCATGAACCGGCGCAGTCCTTCTTCTTCCGATGCCCTCCACTCGCGCCTCAGCCACGCGGGAGGCGAGAAGCTCGCGTAGAGCAGAGGGACGATGCCGATCACGACGAGCTCGGTGATGACCTGCACGACGGCGTTGTGGGTCAGGATGCCGGCCGAGATCGCGAACAGCAGAATCGCGACGAGGCCGCCAAAGCCCAGGCTCAGGGACCGCAGGCGCCACGCCTGCACGGCCGGCAGGGTTCGCGCGACCAGCCAGAATCGGACGATCGGCTCGCCGACCGTGGCGCACCAGACGACGATCAGCATGATGGCCGCGCCAAGGAGCACGCCACGATTCGACGTGACCGCGCTCAGGACCAGATAGAAACCGCTGGCAGCCACCACGGCAACGGCCGCGGTGACATGCCAGCGCCGAGGGAGGGGGATTATCGAGTTGCGGAAGAGCAGAAGCGCGTAAGCGCAGGCCATGAAGGCCACGAGCTCGAGCTGTGGGAGCAGCGGCATTTGAACCGGGAAGTGGGCCTGCACCCGGCCCACGCCTGACACCGCGGACAGCAGGGTGATGGCCAAAGCCAGGTATCCAAGCGAGCGGTCGCGACGCCTCAGCCAGCCGATCCCCACGGCCAGGCCGAGGATGACGAAGGCCGCGGCGGCCGTGTCCTCGAGGTAGGGAACCAGCTCCTGCATCTATGCGGCTCCCTGGCTCGTGATCGCCGGCAGGTCCTTGATCAGCGCGTCGACGACCTCCGGGTCCCACTGCCGCCCAGCTCCGCTGGTCAGCGTGCCCAGCGCGTCGGACACCGTCATCCGCCGCCGGTACGGCCGGTCGCTGACCAGGGCGTCGAAGGCATCGCAGACCGCGACTATCCTGGCAAGACGGGGGATGTTCGCGCCGGCGAGCCGGTCGGGATATCCCGTTCCGTCGAAGCGCTCGTGATGGTTGCGGATGATCGGCAGGAGCTCGACCCCGGAACGCAGCGGAGCGACGATGTTCTCCCCGATGAGCGGGTGGAGACGCATCCTGGTCAGCTCTTCCGAGTCGAGCGGCCCTGGCTTGAGCAGGATTGAGTCGGGCACGCCGATCTTCCCGATGTCGTGGATGATGCCTCCGCGATATAGCGCGTCCAGGTCGGACGAGGTCAGACCGAGGCGCGCCCCGATGCGCCTGGCCGACTCGGCCACGCGCTGCGTGTGCGCCTGCGTGAACGGGTCCTTTGCCTCCACCGCTGCGGCCAGCGCAAAGATCACCTGCTCCGCACTGTCGAGTGAGTCGTACACGCTCTTCAGCCGAAGCGCGGAGCGAACTCGCGCCACGAGCTCGACGCGGTCGACCGGCTTGGTCATGTAGTCGTCCGCACCGGACTCGAGCGCGAGCACGCGGTCGGCCGTGCGGTCGAGCGAGGTGATCATGACGACCGGGACGAGCCGTGAGCTCTCGGTCGACTTGATGCGCCGGCACACCTCGTAGCCGTCCATGCCCGGCATCTGCACGTCGAGCAGGACCAGGTCGGGCAGCGAGGACTGGACAGCCTGGAGGGCGGACTGGCCGTCCTCCGCCGTGCGGACTTCGCAATCGACGCCCGCCAGGCATGCCTCGATGAGCTCCCGGTTTGCCGCGCCGTCGTCGACGACCAGGACAACCGGCGTCCGCACCCGCCGCGCCGACAAGCGGCGCGTGGCCGGCGTGACAGGGCGGCCGTGGTCGGCGGTGTGGCTCGGCCACGCGGCCGGCTTGAGGGCCGCGACGAACTCCGCCGCGGAGGGATAACGGTCTTCGGGGCGCTTGGCGAGGCCACGGCGGAGGGCGTCCTCGAGGTGCGCGGAAAGCTCGCCCCTCAGCTCGCGAGTGGGCGGCATCGCCTTCGTCACGTGCGACAGGAGCACGGCCGCCGGCGTGGTGGCCTCGAAGGGCACACGCCCGGTCAGCATCTCGTATGCGACCACGGCGAACGAATAGCGGTCCGAGGCGGGCCCGATCGGCTCGTCCGCCGCCTGCTCCGGCGACATGTACTCCGGCGTTCCCATCACGGTCCCGGAGCTGGTCAGGCGGCGCATCGATCCGGCCATCCTGGCCAGGCCGAAGTCGGCGAGCACCGGAGTGCCGTCCTTGTGGATGAGGATGTTCGAGGGCTTGATGTCGCGGTGGAGGATGCCCTGTGCATGCGCGTGGTCCAGGGCTCCGGCGAGCTGGCTCAGGATGTTGACCACGTCCATGAGCTCCATGGGCTTGCCGACCTGGTCCTCGAGGGTTCCGCCCTCGATCAGCTCGAGCACCAGGTACGCGACGTCGTCCTCGTATCCGAAGTCGAATATCTCCAGGATGTTCGGGTGCTTCAGCCGGGCGACCGACCTGGCCTCCTCCTGGAACCGCTCGCGGTACGCAGGGTCCTCGGCGAGGAATTCGGGCAGGACCTTGATCGCCACGTACCGGTCGAGGCCGGGGTGATAGGCGCGGTAGACGCTGGCCATGCCGCCGCGGCCGATGCGATCGATGACGCGGTAGACCCCGAAGCTCATACCCTCGCGGATGGTCATAGGATGACCCCGAAAAGGACCAGGAGGCCCACGGCAGGCGGGGCCGAGACCAATGCGAGGCATACCATCAAAAGGATCGCGAGCGCCGCGTGCCGGCTCATTTCGGGCGCGGCGAGCCGATCCTGCTCGCCGACCCGCCTGGATCTGCCTCTTAAAGCAATCACGTCCCACTCGGAAGCCTCAGCGTAAGCAAGTAGTTGCTTAGCGCCCCCGCTCCGAAGGGCGAATTAACTACCCAGGTGGGTAGTTGTGTTAATCCAACTTGATTAAAGCCAGCCTTCCTTGGCAACTGTGTGGGCCAGTTCGGTGCGGTTGGCGGCCCCGGTTTTCTGAAGGATCTGCCGCATGTGGAACTTGACCGTGTTCTGGCTCAGGTGGACCTCGCTCGCGATCTCCCGGTTGGTCATGCCCCCGACCGCCAGGCGAAGGATCTCCTTCTCGACTTGGCTGATGTCCGGCGCCGGCCGCGACGTCCGGCGTGGCGCGTCGCCGCCGCGCGTCTGGCGCAGCCGCTCCTGCATCTGCGCGCTGTCGATCGCCACGGCCGCGACGCTGCCCAGGGCGTCGAGGAAGGCAACCCACTCCTGATCGGGGGACAAAGCCGAGCGATGGAAGACCTCGAGCGCGCCGAGCAGTTTGCCGCGCGACACGAGGGGCACCGCTCCGTACGTCTTGAAGCCCTCACGGGCGAAGAGCGACCGCCGGCGGAACTGGGAGAAGGCGCTCAGGGCGGTGACGGTCTCGATCCGGCGGCTCATCACCGCGCGCCCGGGGACACCTTCGTCTGCGGGCAGCCGGTAGTCGAGCGCCGCCGTCGCCAGGAACCCCGTGCTGGCCGAGAGGCTCAGCGTGTTGTCGACCTCGTCGAGAAGAAGCACGTCGGCCGCGTCGACCTTCAGCTGCGAGGTGACGTGGTCGAGAATCACCTTCAAGGTCAGCCGCAGGTCGGGGCTGGCGCTGACCGCCAGGCTCACGCTCTGCAAGGCCGTGAGCCGCTCCAGCCGGTTGACCGCGTCCTCGTAGAGCTGCGCGTTTTCGACGGCGAGGCCGGCCCTGTCCGCGATCGCCTGCATCCACGTGATGTCCTTGGGTGTTATCGGGTTCGAACCGTGGCGCTCGAACATGCCAAGGGTGCCGATGGTGGCTCCGCGCGCGCGCATAGGCACGACGATGATGCCGAGCCGCACGTCGGGATCGAGCCAGGGGTGTGTGCCCAGGTAGTTCCGCACCTCGTCGTTCAGGTGCCCCATCAGCTCGGCGACCGAGATGTTCGGGATTACAAAGGGCTGTCCGGATTCGATCACCCCCGAGGAGATCGGTGTCGAGTTGAGGCTGCCGGCCATCTTCATGGCCTCGACGTATTGAGACGCGAAATTCTCCTGCCCGTCGTCATCGTCGTTGCTCGCGACGATCAGCATGTCCGTCGGATCCTTGCCCATCAGTGATGCCACCCAGACGCCCGGCTTCAGCCGGCTCAGGGTTTTGGTGAGGGTGCTCAGGATGGCGTGGGGGTTCAGCCGCGTCTGCGCGAGCTGGTCGGTCACCTCGTCCACGATGTGATCGCCGGAAGAGCGATTTGTGGCCCGGCTGTGCGCGATGAGATGTGTCACGTCGGTAAGGTTCGCGACCACGCGCGCTCCGTCAGCTGGATTACTTTCCTCAGGCACCACGTCCACCTGCAGCCAGACATCCGTCCCATCGGGCCGGTGCGCCCGGACCAGCACGCCTCGGACCGCCTGGCGGCTCTTGATCGCCGCGACCGCGGGATGGACCGTGAGCGGGGTGCCGGGTGGTGACTCGACGATCAGCCAGTTGGCGCTCTCGGCGCTGGAACCGATGAGGTCCGCTTTGCTCAGGCCCAGGACGACGAGTGCCGCGTCGTTGGCGTCGACCACCAGGCCATTGGCGTCGTAAACGACTAGGGCTGCAGGGACCTGGCCGGCCAACACATGTGAATTATCAGTTGCTTGACATGTGCGATCCCTTAAATAAGTCAACAATCCATTCAATGGTCGAGGTGCATGCGGAACCCGAAGGTAATGCCTGGTCGTGCGAGGTCAGGGTCGATCAGGGCGGCGAACTGACCCAGCACGTGGTGGCCGTGACCGCCGCCGACCTGGAGCGGTGGGGCCACGGGCCCACCCGTGAGGACGTCGAGGATCTCGTCGCCCGGAGCTTCGACTTCCTGCTTCGGCGCGAGCCGCCGAGCTCGATCCTGCGGCGGTTCGACCTGGCCGTGATCCAGCGCTACTTTCCTGAATACGACCGAGAGCTCAGGCAGGGTTAGCGGGGTCAGCACTCGAGCTCCCGGCCCAGTCGAGGCCACGGCCCTCCGGCGTGGTGTCGAAGATGCTGCTGCGAGCATCGCGCCTTCAAACGGACGTCACATTCGCGTCGTAGGTTTCCGCCTACGATGGAGGCCCAGATGGCGGTCCCGATCCTCGTCGTCGACGATGACCCGAAGATCGTGTCCCTGGTCAAGACCTATCTCGAGCGCGAAGGCTTTCGCGTCATCACCGCCTCCGACGGCCCTTCAGCGATACGTGCCTTCACCGACTTCCGTCCGGGCCTGATCGTGCTCGACCTGATGCTCCCGGAGCTGGACGGACTGGCCCTGATGCGCATCATCCGCGAACGGTCGCGCGTGCCCATCGTGATCATGTCTGCCCGCGGCGCCGTGGCCGACCGCGTGTTGGGGATCCAGGAGGGGGCGGACGACTACCTCGCGAAGCCGTTCTCGCCGGCCGAGCTGGTGGTCCGCGTCAAGGCTGTCCTGCGCCGGGCCCGGGACGACGGGGCCGGCCCCTCGCATGGAGTCCTCGAGCACGTCGACCTCGCGATCGACCTGGATCGCGTCGAGGTGAAGCGCGGCGGCAAGGCGATGCAATTGACCCCGGCCGAGTTCCGGCTGCTCGTTGCGCTCGTCCAGGCGCGCGGTCGCGTGCTGACGCGCCAAGCCCTTCTCGACTCGCTGTACGGCGCGCACCAGGGGGACGCTCTGGAGCGGACCGTCGACGTCCACATCGGCAGGCTCCGCGACAAGCTCGGTGAGGAGCTCGGCACGCCGCGCTACATCATGACCGTGCGCGGCCTCGGTTACCGCGCGGTCGCGTAACGCATGCGCCGGCTGCGCAGCCTCGCGACCGGCATCACCCTCGTCTCGGTGCTGGTCGCGCTCATCGCAATCGCGGTCATCGCGATCGGCGTGCTCGTCGTGGCGCAGTCCACCTTCAACAGCTTGATGATCCGTGCCGGCACCCCTGCCGCCGAGGCGCAGTCGATGTTCGACCACGGCGTGGCCACGACCTTCGGGGTCGCAGTCGTGATCGCGATGGTCGTCAGCGCGATCCTTGCGGTGATCCTCTCGGCGCGCCTGGCACGGCCGCTGCGCGAGATGGCGGTCGCCGCGGAGCGCATCGCCGCGGGCGACTACGACGCCCGCGTGCCGCGGGCGGGCCCGGACGAGCTGGCCTCGCTGGCCGACTCCTTCAACCGCATGGCCATGAGCCTTTCCGACCAGGAGCGCGACCGCAAGGAGTTCATCGTCAACGCCGCGCACGAGCTCCGGACTCCGCTGACCAACCTGCAGGGATACCTCGAGGCGCTTCGCGACGGGGTCATCGCGCCGACTCCCGAACAGTTCGGCTCGCTCCACGAGGAAGCGGAGCGGCTCGTCCGACTGTCGCGCTCGCTCGACGCGCTCGCCGACAACGAGCGCCACGACCGGGTGCTCGCCCGCGAAGACGTCCGGATCGATCTCGCGGTGCGCTCCGCCTACGAGGTCGCCCGCCCGGCGTTCGAGGCCAAAGACATCGCGGTCGATCTCGCGATCCCCGAGCGCCTCACGGTGCAGGCCGAGCCCGACGGCCTGGCGCAGGTGCTCGCCAATCTCCTGCAGAACGCGTCGCGCTACACGCCACGCGGCGGCAGGGCCTCGATCCGGGCCGAATCTCGCCGCTCATCCGTCCTTGTCTCCATCACGAACAGCGGTGACGGCATTCCCGCGGAGGACGTACCCCACATCTTCGACCGCTTCTACCGGGTCGAGAAATCGCGCGACGCCGCGCGCGGAGGCGCTGGGATCGGGCTTGCCATCGTGAAGCAGATCGTCGAGGCATCGGGCGGCAAGGTGGGCGCCGAATCAAGCGACCACTCGACCCGCTTCTGGTTCACCCTCCCAACCTCCCCTCCCCGCTAAGCGGGGAGGGCGCCGTCGCAGACACAAATCCCTTCCCCACTTGTGGGGAAGGTGGCGCGAAAGCGCCAGATGGGGGCATCCGGTGAGCAATGAGCGCGTTTTATCTCAGTTCTGTGAATTGGCGTCATCGCGCGTAAACACGCCCTCGTCAGCCTCATGCGCATCCCAAATTTCCCGCAAGGAGGCGTGTGAATGAAGAGTCCGATTCGACTGTCAGGATTGGTGATCGCTGTCGTGGCGGCCGCGATCGCAGCCGCGGTACCGGCGCAAGCCGCAAGCAACGGAGACGGCGCGACGGGCCAGGCCGTGTTCGTCCAGACCAACGCGCTCGAGGGCAACGCCATCGCGGCCTATCACCGCAACGGCGACGGAACGCTCAGCTACCTCACGAGCTATCCGACCGGCGGGCTGGGCGGCCGGGAAAACGGCGCCGGGACAGACCCCCTCGCGTCGCAGGGCTCGCTCATGCTCGTCCGCGACGCGGGACTCCTGCTCGCCGTGAACGCGGGCAGCGACACCATCTCAGTGTTCACCGTCAACGGCGAACAGCTGCAGCTGACGCAGGTGCTTGCCTCCGGCGGCAGCTTCCCGACCGGGTTCGCGGTGCACGGCGACCTCGTCTACGTGCAGAACGGCGGGGGACAGGGCTCCGTCTCCGGTTTCAGGATCGCCGGCGCGAAGCTTCACCCGATCGAGGGCTCGACCCGGACGCTGCTTCTGGGCAACACGCCCAACCCGTTCTTCCTCGCGTCGACGGCCGAGGTGGGTTTCACGCCCGACGGCGTCCACCTGATCGTGACGACCAAGACCCACGGCACCGTCGACGTGTTCTCGGTGGGTCCTGACGGCAGGCTGTCCGCGGCGCCGGTCAAGAACCCGGCGGCGGGGCCCGTTCCGTTCGCGTTCCTCTTCGACGGCGCCGGGCGGTTGATCCTCAACTTCGCCGGTACCAGCTCGCTGGAGGCCTTCACCGTCAACGCGGACAACACGATCACCCCGGTCGGGGCAGCGGTCAGCGACACGCAGGCCGCCCTCTGCTGGGCGACTCCGGCGGCCGGTTACATCTACACATCCAACACAGGCAGCGGCGATGTCAGCCAGTTCCGGCTGGCCGCTGACGGCTCGATCGTGCTCGTGAACGCGGTCGCGGCATCAGGTATTCCAGGCGTGACCGACTCGGCCCCGGCCGGCGGGCAGTTCCTCTACGTCCAGAGCGGGACGTCGAGCTCCGTCCACGTGTTCGGCATCGGCGCCGGCGGAACGCTGACTCGCGTCCAGATCGCTGCCGTCCCGGACGGCGACGACCAGGAAGGCATCGCCGTCGAGTAACTCGCGCCTGTGAATCGAAAGGGCCGCCCAATCGCGGGCGGCCCTTTTTCATTGTGGTCGCGCGCGCGTGCGAGGGCTAAAGTGGCCGCTGTGGCAGGCCAGTTCAAGGGATGGAAGGGCGACTTCGTGGGCTTCTTCTCCAGCCTGCGCATGAACAACAACAAGGCCTTCTTCGACGCCCATCGCCGCCAGTACGAAGACGAGATCAAGGCCCCCCTGGTCGCGCTGCTGGCCGACCTCGAGCCCGAGTTCGGTCCGGTCCGCCGCGTGTCACGCCCGAATCGCGACATCCGGTTCTCCGCGGACAAGTCGCCCTACAAGCTGAACATCTACGCTGACGTCAAGGGCGGCGGCTACGTTGCCCTCGACGCCGAAGGGCTGGTCGCGGCGGGGGGTCGCTACATGCTCGAGGACGCGCAGCTCAAGCGGCTGCGAGAGGCGATCGCGGCCGAGCGGTCAGGCAAGGAGGTCGTCGCCCTCGTCGCCGCCCTTCGCAAGAAGGTTTACGAGGTCGACGGGCAGGAGCTGAAGCGCGTGCCGCCGCCTTACCCTCAAGACCACCCGCGCGGCGACCTGCTGCGGCACAAGTACCTCATCTACTGGAAGCGGTGGCCGGTCGAACCGTGGATCGCGACGCCGAAGGCGCGCGACAGGGTGGCGCAGGTCTGGCGCGACGGCGCTCCGCTGCACGCCTGGTTGGACAAGCACACGGGCTAAGAGTGCATCTGTGCCAGCAGTCGCGCGGCCTCGCGCGCGTTCGTCGTCCCATAGTTCGAGTAGCAGTTGTTGTAGACGACATGCGTCTGCTTGGTCACCTTCGCGACGCCTGCGATCTTCGGCGTCCAGTCGGCCAGCTCATCCTCGTCGTACAGGTAGCGGAAGCGCTCCGATGGCGGGATGTCCTTCTTCTCCCAGTTCTCTTTGTTGCGGCCGTGGAAGCGGAACACGGCGAGCTCGTCAGACGTGGGGAGGACGACAGGCGGCACCGAGCTCTTGAACCCCTGCGGCTCGTCGACCGCGACGTACGGGACCTTGTTGTCCTGGAGAAATTTCACGGTCCGCTCGGCATTCTTCTCGTTGAACCAGCTCCCGTGGCGGAACTCGACCGCGATGGGAAGCTCGAGGCGCTGTCGCGTCTCGAGGATGAGCTCGCGCGCTTCGTTGGACGGAAACACCCATTTCGGAAACTGGACGAACACGGCGCCCAGTTTCCCCGCCTCGATGAGCGGTTCCAGCGCTTCGCGAAACTGCTGGTAGACCGCGTCGAGCAGCTCGTTGGGCAGGTCCTTGCGGTAGATGCGCTTCTTCTCGCCAAGCGTGGCCGGCAGCTCGTCCTTGATCGCCTTCGGCAGGCGTGACACCTCCGTGGGCTGGCCCGTCATCAGCGCGTGCGCCTTGATGTCGAAAACGAAATCCTTCGGCGTCCTCTCGACCCATGCCTCCGCTGTCCGCTTGTTCGGCAGCGCGTAGTACGTGGCGTCGACCTCGACCACGGGGAACTGGCTCGCGTAATACCGGAGCCTCGCTTCGGCCGTGCTGAGGCCTTTGGGATAGAACACGCCGGGCGCGGTCATCGTCGGGTCCGTCCAGCTCGCGGTGCCGAACCTCACCTCGCCCTTAGCGGCGCGAATCGGCGATTGCGCGACCGCGCCGGCGGCTTCGGCTCGTTCGCGAGCAATCTCGACGCCGGGATCGTGCGGGTCGGTCTTCGCCACCCGCGCGATGTTACCGCCGCGCGGCGCGGTCCTTAGGCGACGTGCGCGACAGGGTCGTCGTCGGCGACCATCGTCGAGATCTCGTCGAGCAGCTGCGTCGCGTGAGCCCGGGCGTCTTCGCGCGAAACCTGCGCGGGCGAGCGCCCCTCGAAGACGAGTCGCACGGGCTCCGCGTTCGTGCGGTTCGCGAGCGCTCGCAGCACGCCGCCGAGCTGCGGACCTGGCTGCTCGTCGTCTTGCAGCACGACCGCGGCGATCACCGCCCGAGCCCCGGAGATCGGAACGCCGAACGCAAGCCGCCTGCCGCGATCGAGCTGCACTACCTGTCCGCGGTGGCGCGAGAGCCACAGGTAGACGCGCGCCAGATCGGTCGTTCCGTCCGCCTCGACTCGTATTGGATTCATCTCGCCTCGAAGGCTACAAACATTCGCCTGGCTCGCTCTACGTATGCAGAAACCGAAGGCGCATAGCCTTTATTCGTGGCAGAACGCCGCATCGCCATCGTCACCGGCGCAAATCGCGGCATTGGGCTCGAGGTCGTGCGCCAGCTCGCCCAACGCGATTACATAGTCGTGCTCGGCTCGCGTGACCTCGCCAAAGGAGAAGACGCGGCGAAGCGTCTGCGCATGGGGGAGCGCGTGCTGGCGCGCCGGCTCGACGTCATCGACCAGGCGTCGATCGACGAGCTGCGCGACGAGGTCTCCGGCACCTTCGGCTCGCTGGACGCGCTCGTCAACAATGCCGCGATCCTCTACGACACGTGGCACAAAGCATCCGGCGCGGACCTCGATGTGGTGCGTGAGGCTCTCGACACCAACCTGTTCGGGTCGTGGCGGATGTGCCAGGCGTTCCTTCCCCTGCTGCGCAGGAGCACGCACGGCCGCATCGTCAACGTCTCCTCCGAGGCAGGCTCGCTGGCCGAGATGGGAGGCGGCACGCCGGCCTACGCCGTGAGCAAGGTGGCGCTCAACGCCCTCACCCGGATGCTCGCGGCGGAGTTGCGCAGCGACCACATCCTGGTGAACTCGGTGTCTCCCGGGTGGGTCGCCACCGACATGGGCGGGGCCGGTGGCCGTCCGGTGAGCGAAGGCGCCGCGTCGGTGGTGTGGGCGGTCGAGCTCCCGGACGGCGGACCGACCGGCGGCTTCTTCCGCGACGGCCGGCCGGTGCCCTGGTAACGGGCCCCTAGGCGATCTGCTCGAGGCGGTCGATGAAAGGCGCCTGACCGGCGAGGATCTTCCGGCGCGCCTCCTCGAGGTCGAACCAGGCTGCCCTGTCCACCTCCGGAAACGCCTGCTTCCTGCCCGACCTCGGCGGCCACTCGAGCTCGAAGGTCATGCTCTTCACGCCCTCGACGTCGAGGTCGCCGGGTGCGGCCCAGGCTCGGACCAGCTTGCCGCCCGCCTGCCGGACCACGCCGAGCGACACGAGCTCGCCGTCCGGCGCTTTCGCGCCGAGCTCCTCCTCGAACTCCCTTCGCGCGACCTCGATCGGCGTTTCGCCGCCGCCGATCTCGCCCTTCGGGATCGACCACGCGCCCTCGTCCTTGCGCGCCCAGAAAGGGCCGCCCGGATGGACGAGCAGGACTTCGCGCTTGCCATCGCGCCGCCGGTAGAGCACCAGACCGGCCGATTCCTTGCTCAGAGCGGCAGGCCCGCCTCGAGATGCGCCATCGACTTGTCGATCACCTCGGTCAGGTCCGCATGCGGATCCGCGGCGGCGGCGAAGTAGGAGGCCATCATCACGCCAAGCAGCGCGCCGGCCATGTTGCGCACCGCGAAGTCGGTCGAGCTCCGCCCGACGCGATTTCCGAGCAGGTCGGCAAACTGGTCCACCAGCTCCGCGAATTGGTTGAGGGTCGCGGCGCGCAGCTCAGGGCTCGCCAGGACAAGCGCCGTCCGCGTCTGCATCATCGCGCGCACGTCGGGCGGAATCCCGGAAAAGACTGTACGCATCGCGTTGCGCAGGGCGGTGATCGGACCCACATCCGCGGGCTGGGCGTTGAAGGCGGCGAAGATCAGGGGATCGAGATCGTCTTGGAAGACGACTGCTTCTTTGCTGGGGAAATAGTTGAAAAAAGTGCTGGGAGAGATCTCGACCGCGGCGGCGATCTCCTCGATCGTCGTCTCCTCGTAGCCCTTCTCCGCGAAGAGGCGCAGGGCCTCCTTCTGGATCGCGGCACGAGTCTTCAGCTTCTTTCGCTCGCGTAAGCCGGTGCTCAAGCCACCTCCTGGACGGCCCCCGCCTCGGTGCGGGCGGCGAGCGTCGGGCGTCCGGGCAAGAAGATCAACGCAAGTACCGTAGCAATCGCCGCAATTGCCGCGGAGACAAGCATGGCGTCATCCATGCCCTGGACGAAGGCGTGCCGGACCGATTCGAGCAGCGCAGGCGAGTGGAGCCTCTTGGCCGCGGCGACGCCGGCGAACACGCTGAGCTTCACCACCGCGGCGATGCTCGGCGGCAGGCCGCCGAGGCTGAGGTTCGCACGGTAAGCGGTCACCACGACGCTGCCGAGGATCGCCGAGCCGAACGGCGCGCCCACCTTCTGCATCGCCTGCAGGAGGGCGGAAGCGACGCCGCTCTTGTCGCTGGGCACTGTCTTCAACGCGGCCGACGCGGCGGTGGCAAAACCAACACCCATGCCGAAGCCGATCAGGACCTCCCAGGCCGTGACGAACCACGCGTTCGAATCGACCGTCGTCGTCGCCGCAAGCAAGAGGCCTGCCGTCGTGATGGCGAACCCCGTAGCCACGGTGAACTTCGCGCCGACCCGCGCGGCGACCCGGTCGGCGGGCACTGCACCTGCGATGAGGCCGAGGATGATGGGGAGGAGTCGTACGCCGGAGCCCTGCGGGTCAAGGCCGAGCACGCCCTGCGAGTACTGCGGAAGCGTGAACACAAGCCCGATCAGCGCCATGCCGCCGAGTGCGGCGAGGATCATGCCCCACGTGAATCCGCGTGAACGAAAGAGCGATAGGTCGATGAGCGGCCGGCCGCCTGGGCGCGACGTCAGGTAGCGCTCCCACATGAAAAACGCGACCACGACCGCGACGCCCGCGACGAGAACTGTCAGCGAGGTGCGGTCCGTCCAACCGTTGCGTCCGAGCTCGATCAGGCCATAGGTCACGCCGGCGAGGCCGGCGCTTGCCAGCAGCATGCCGAGCGGGTCGAGGGCGGGGCGCTCGTCGGAGCGTGACTCGGGCACGAGTGCGATGACCGCGACCATCCCGAGCACCGCGACGGGGACGTTCATCAGGAAGATCCATCCCCACCAGAAGTTGCTCAGGAGCCACCCGCCGAAGATCGGTCCGATGGGGAGGGCGATGAAGTTGGCCGCCGCCCAGATGCCGATGGCCCGCGGTCGCTCCTCCTCAGAGAACAGCACGGTCAGGACCGACAGCGCCATCACCACGATGGCCGCCCCGGCCGCGCCGAGGATCACCCGCCCGGCGATGAACTCGCCGGAATTCACCGAGAACGCGCAGACGATCGAGCCAAGGCCGAACAGGATCAGCGCGCCCAGCAAGATCCGCTTTCGGCCGAAGCGATCGCCGAGCACGCCGGCCGGGAGCATGCCCGCCGCGAGCATGAGCGCGTAGCCGGACGAAAACCACTGCAGATCCGACTCCGACGCTCTGAACGCGACGGCGAGGGTGGGCAGCGCGATGCTGAGCACCGTCACGTCGAGTCCTACCGCGAGGACGCCCAACGTCAGTGCCGCCAGGGCCAACCACTTCCGAGAGCTGTTCTTTGAGTTCATCTGCTTCACCTCCAAAACCTGTAAGCTCATCATAGTTGGAGTTATTCCAAACTTCTAGAGGCTATAGGAACAGCTACGCAGGTCAGGTGGCTAGAGTCGTTTGGCAGGAGGATCGAAGAAATGCCAAACCAGGACAGTCAGAAGGCGTGGGACCGTTTCGAGTCCGACATCCAGGGCCTTGCCGGCGAGCTGAAGCGCCAGTACCGGAGCGCCGGAAGCAGCGAGCAGAACACCGCCGAGCTCAACCGCTCGCTCGACCAGCTTCGGCAGGCGGCCGAATCCGTCTTCAAGTCGCTCGAGAGCGCGACGCGCGACCCCGAGGTGCGCTCGAAGACGAAGCAGACGGCGCGTTCGTTCGGCTCCGCGATCGCGGAAACGTTTCGCGAGCTGAGCGACGAGATCGAGAAGGCGGTGCGCAAGCCCGCCACCAAGAGCTAGCGAACCCGCCTAGGTTTTCGGAGCTCCGCTCAGCGACTGCCTGATCGTCAGAACCCGCGCGATGTCCGCCGGGGAGACGATGCCGACGAGATTGCCCTGGTCGAAGACGAGCACGCGCTGATCGAGCGCCGATCCGATGCGCTGGATCAGCGCGGCGAGGTCTTCGCGGGGGTTCGTGGTCGGAACCTCCGCGATGGGGTGCGCGCACTGGACCAGGCGCGTCTCGCCGCGCTCGTTCCGTCCGACCCGGACCAGGTCCGACAGGCGCACGACGCCGGTCAGCTTGCCCGACGTATCGTGGACGGGATACGTCGTGAAAGGGTGGTGAGGCGCCACCGACTCGAGGAACTGCTCCACCGTCACCCAATCCGGCAGCGTGACCACGGGCGATGTCATGGCCGCCGAAACCGGGACCGTGCGCAGCAGCGACCGGACGGTGGAGCCGGCTTCCTCCGAGGCGCCGGCTGAGAGGAGGAACAGCCCGAGAAACACCATCCATATCCCATTCACCGGCACACCAAGGAAGAGCTCGACCGCGCCGCCCGCGATCATCAGGTAGGCGAAGACCCGGCCGACTCGCACCGCGGTGTGCACGCCCTGACGGCGGCTGCCGGACCGCCACCACAAGAGCGAGCTGAGCAGCCTTCCGCCGTCGAGCGGAAACGCGGGCACCAGGTTGAACAGTCCGAGTGCGACGTTGACGATCGTCAGCCACAGGAAAAGGTCGGAGACCAGTTTGTTGCCCGAGGTCACCAGGGTCACGCCGAACGCGACCGCCGCGACGGCAAAGCTCGTCAGCGGTCCCACCCCCGCGATCAGAGCTTCGGCCTGCGCGCTCGCCGGCTCGCCCTCGAGGCGCGACACGCCGCCGAAGAGCCACAGCGTGATGCCGGCGACCTTGACACCTTTGCGGCGAGCCACCAGCGCATGCGACAGCTCGTGCGCGAGCAGGCATGCGTAGAAAAGGAATGCCCCGGCGGCGGCGGCGACCCAGTAGAGGACCGGCGCGTGACCCGGTACGTCGCCCGGCAGGATGCCTGTCGCGAGCGTCCAGGCAACCAGCGCGAAGATGAAGATCAGGCTCCAGTTGAAGCCGATCTCGATCCCGAAGATGCGCCCGAGCCGGATGGACGGTGTCACTCCAGACGACTTGCCCCGCGTGAGTCTACGTGCCGAGTAGCATGCGGAGCGGGGGGACTTGGACAACGTAACCCTGGCTCGGGCGACGATGGGGACGTCGCTCGGCTTCCACATCGTCTTCGCCGTGCTCGGTGTCGGCATGCCGCTTCTGATGCTGATCGCCGAAGGCCTGTGGCTCCGGACGCACGACGCGGTCTGGCTCACGCTTGCCCGCCGCTGGTCGAAGGCCTTCGGCATCCTTTTCGCGGTCGGGGCCGTTTCGGGCACGACGCTCTCATTTGAGCTCGGCCTGCTGTGGCCGAGGTTCATGGCCTTCTCCGGTGCGATCTTCGGCCTGCCGTTTTCAGCCGAGGGATTCGCCTTCTTCATCGAGGCGATCTTCCTCGGCCTTTATCTCTACGGCTGGGACCGCCTGAGCCCGCTCGCGCACTGGCTGACCTCGATTCCGATCGCAGTGAGCGGTGCCTTGAGCGCGGTCTTCGTCGTCATGGCCAACGCGTGGATGAACTCGCCGAGCGGTTTTCACCTCGGCAGCGGCGGTCAGCTGCAGTCCGTCGATCCGATCGCGGCGGCGCTCAACGCGTCGACCCCGACCGAAGACCCGCACATGCTGGTCTCGGCCTACGTCGTAACCGGTTTCGTCGTGGCCGCGGTCTACGCGCTGGGACTGCTGCGCGGACGTGACGACGCCCTGCATCGCCGCGGCCTGGTGCTGGGCATGTCCATGGCTGCGGTCGCGATCGTGCTCGCCGGGATTACGGGCGATTCGAGCGCGCGCTTCATCTACCAAGCGCAGCCTGCCAAGTTCGCGGCGCTGGAGGGGCAATATCAGACGCAGCGGGGTGCGCCGATCCATCTCGGCGGCATACCGATCGACTCCCAGCATCGCGTCGTCGGGGCAATCGAGCTGCCCGGACTGCTCAGCTTCCTTGCCGCATTCGACACCAACGCGGAGGTGCGCGGTCTCGATTCGTTTCCTCCAGGTCAGACGCCGAACCCCGTCGTCGTCCACCTGTCGTTTGACACGATGGTGGGCCTCGGCATCCTGATCGGCCTGGTCGCGCTGCTCTTCTGGATCCTGGTCATCCGGACGAAGCAGGTTCCGCGCCGGCGGCCGCTGCTCTGGGCGATCGTCGCGTCCGGTCCGGCGGCGGTAATCGTCATGGAGGCCGGTTGGTTCGTCACCGAGTTCGGCCGCCAGCCGTGGGTGGTCTACGGCGTGCTGCGCACATCCGACGCCGCCACCACCGCGCCGGCCCTCGGTCCGACGTTCCTCGTCTTCTTCGCGATCTATGTGGCTCTCGCCGTCACCACGGCGCGGCTGCTCGTCCTGCAGGCGAGGCGAAGTCGAGCCGCGCAATGAATGAAGCGGAGATCGTCGCCGCGATCCTCTGGCTCGCGCTGACCGCGTACGCGGTGCTGGCCGGCGCGGATTTTGGCGGCGGTGTGTGGGAGCTTCTGGCGACCGGGCCGAGAGCGGGCGATCAGCGCCGGGCGGTCGCCGAGGCGATGGGGCCCGTCTGGGAGGCCAACCACGTGTGGCTGATCTTCATGATCACCGGGCTCTTCACGGCGTTCCCGATGGCGTTCGGCATCGTGAGCCTGGCGCTCTACGTTCCGTTCACGCTCGCTTTGATCGGGATCGTCCTGCGCGGGGCGGCTTTCGCGTTTCGCGCCCACGGCCGCGAAGCCGTGGGCGAGGCTTCGGCGTGGGGTGTCGCCTTCGGCGCGGCAAGCGTCGTCGCTCCCTTCTTCCTGGCCTCCGCTGTCGCGGCGGTGGCGTCCGGATCGATAAGGGTGTCGGCCGGCCGTCTCATCTCGGACTACACCGCGGGATGGACGACGCCCTTCGCTCTGGTGCTCGGCCTGCTCGCGGTTGCAATGTGCGCCTATCTCGCGGCGACGTATCTGACCGTGGAGACGGAGGGGACGCCGCTCGAAGCAGACTTCCGGCGGCGCGCAATCGCGGCAGGGCTCGTGTCCGGCGCGCTGGCCCTCGCGTGCTTGGCGGTGGCGGGGGAATCAGCCCGGGCCCTGGTGATCTCGCTGCTGGGCCGCGGATTTCCTCTTCTGGCCATCGCGCTGATCAACGGCCCCATCGCGCTGGCCGCGGTCTGGCTGTCGAAGCCGCGAATCGCGCGCGTCGCGGTTGTCGCCCAGGTGATCTTTGTCCTTTGGGCATGGGTCATCGGGATGTGGGGCTACCTGATCTACCCGGACGTGACGATCGACAACGCCGCGGCGCCGAGCTCCACGCTGACCCCGATGCTCGCCGTGATCGCGATCGGGATGGCCTTCCTGCTCCCCTCGCTGTGGCTCCTGTTCCGCGTCTTCAAGTCGCGCAATCCCGCGGCCGCGATTCCACCAACATAGGAGCCGAATGAAGGCCGCGGAACGGCCCTCGCACCGCATGCCGCCAGGCCGGACGGCGCATCCCGCGATGCTGTTCGACCTGGACGGCACGCTGATCGACAGCGTCTACCAGCATGTCTTGGCCTGGAAGGAAGCGCTGCACTCAGCCGGCATCGACCTCTCGATCTGGCGCATCCACCGACGAATCGGCATGAGCGGGGGTCTCTTCGTGCGGGCGCTCGTCCGCGAGACCGGGCGCGAGCTGTCGGCGTCGGAAGCGAAAATGCTGCGAGCAGCGCATGAAGAGGCTTATGACCGCAGGCTCTCCGAGGTGGCGGCCCTTCCCGGCGCCCAGGATCTGCTGAACGCACTCACCGCTAGCGCGGTGCCGTGGGCGATCGCTACCAGCGGCAGCGAGCGTACTGCCAGGGCTGCCCGTGCCCTGCTCGAGATCCCCGACGGCGTGCCGATCATCACCCGCGACCAGGTGGAGTACGCCAAGCCGAATCCCGACCTCTTCCTCGCCGCCGCGGAGGCGCTTGGACGCCCGATCGCCGAGAGCTTTGTCGTCGGCGATAGCGTCTGGGACATGCTCGCCGCGCAGCGAGCGAGCGCGCTCGGAGTCGGGGTTCTGTCCGGCGGTTACGGTCGTGACGAGCTGCAGAGCTCCGGCGCGTATCGCGTCTATGACGATCCACGAGACCTCCTGCGGCACATCGACGAGCTTGGGATCCGGACGCACGCCTGACCGCCGGCCGCCCTGGAACCACAACTTCCACTTCCATCCATGGATCTGCGCCAACATGCCGGTGCCGTGCGACGCGGCGCTGGACGTCGGATGCGGTGAAGGCCGGCTCTCCGCACAGATGGCGACTCGCGCCAAGCACGTGACGGCGATCGACATTTCGACGCAGATGGTTGCGCTCGCGCGTGAGAACGTGCGCGCGAAGAACGTCACGTTCATCGAAGGCGATGTGCTCGATTACCCGTTTGCTGCGGAGAGCTTCGACTTCATCGCCGCGGTCGCCGTGCTGCACCATATGCCCTTCGGCGACTCGCTGCGCCGGCTGTCGGGCCTGCTTCGCCGCGGGGGTGTCCTGGCGGTGGTCGGCCTCGCGCGCAACGGCTCACCGGCGGACTATGGGGCCAGCGCCATCTCCGTGCCGGTCGCCCGGATTTTTCGGATGCGCCGTGGAATGTGGGAGTCCCCCGCGCCGCGTCTCGATCCCGACATGACCTACGCCGAGCTCAAAGACATGGCGCGGACCCTCTTGCCCGGAGTCGAGGTGAAACGCCGTCTCTTCTTTCGCCACACACTACTGTGGAAAAAGCCGTGAGGATAGGAGCTACGTCGCGGGGGCCAGGTTGAGCTGGAACTCGACCTTGACCGCCGGCTGCACGGTCGTGAAGCCGATGCTCGGGGGGCTGACGCCGAAATCCGTCATGTTGGTCGAGATGCTGCCCGCGATCTGCGCCGTGCTGCCGCTCACCCGAAGCTGGACGGTCGCGGTCACGTCCTTCGTCACTCCGTGGATGGTCAGCTTGCCGGGCACGGAGACGGTCACCGTCTGGCCGCTCTCAACGCCGGCGGGCAGCGTCACAGGCTGAGCCTCGAACACCGCGGCCGGATAGGTCGACACGTCGAGCGAGCGCGAGACGATGCGATCGCGGTTGGTGACGTTGTAGCCGGCCACCTGGTCGACGCTCGCAAGGTTCGCGAGCTGGACGGTGATCTTCGCGGCCGTCATCTGGTAGGTGCTTCCCGACTGCGCGATGGTCACCTGCCCGCTCACCTCTGACGTCCTCGCCACCGCTTCATGCGATGACGACTGCCCGACGAACTGCTCGGTGACCCGGTAGCCGACCTGCGACCCCGACGTCACCTGCCAGGTCCCCGCGCCGGTAGTCGCCGTCGCGGACGTGGAGGTGGTGGCGGAGGTCGTTGCCGAGGGGGTCGAGAGGGAGAGGGCCGACGGGCTCGTCCGGAGCCCGGAGAAGAAGTACGCGTAGGCGCCCGCACCGCCGAGCACGACCAGCGCCGCGACCGCGATCAGCGGGATCCAGAGCCTGCGCGACATGGCCAGATCATCCGGCGGGGGGCTGACGGCGAGATGTGAGTTCGCTGAGAGTTGGCTGTGACCCCATACCCCTCAGCTCAGGGCTCTTCTTCCTCGCTGATCACGGGGTCGCGCGATGGCTCTTCCTCTTCGCTGATCACGGGGTCGACCGACAGCTCGTCCTCGTCGCTGTCCGCGAAGAGGTCCCGCACCTCGGCGCCGCTGCTCTCGAAATCGCCGATGTCATCCGTCGAGTCCTCCTCCTCGACCTCGCCGGCGCGCCGCGACTCGTTGAGCGCCTCCTCGAAGGCTTGCTGGGCGACGTCGGTGGTCGGATATTCGTCGAACTCGGTCTGGGGCGGGATCTCGGCGCCTTCCGTATCGTCGGTACCGTGACGGAAGACATAGCTGCGTCCGTTGTCGGGGTCATGCAGCAGGGACAGGTACCTTTCCCCCGTGAGCTTCACGCGCCGCTCCGCCTGACCTTCGTTCTCCAGTTCGAGCAAGCGGCTCGTTATCTGCTCTTCGCTTCTCTCTTGCATGAATTCCCTCACTGTAGAACGTCGGGTTGCCCTGATGGACCGGCCCTACACTAGCCTCGTTCAAGGTGGACAAGCTCGCGCAGTCGAAGCCCGCCGGAACCCTCATCTCCTCGCCCGACATCACTCCCGAGGAGCTGCAGCTCGCCGTGCGCAACCATTCGCTGCCCCTCGAGGCGCTCCACTACGCGATCACACCGATCGGTCTTCACTACCTCCTGATTCACTTCGACATTCCAGCCCTGGACGCCGATCGATATGTCCTGGCCGTCGGCGGCCACGTGCGCACGGCGCTGAGCCTCTCGCTCGATGAGATCAAGTCGCGACCTGAGACCACGCTTGCGGTCACCCTCGAGTGCGCCGGCAACGGCCGCGCACGACTGACTCCGCGTCCTCTCAGCCAGCCGTGGCTCGGCGAGGCGGTCGGCACAGCGGAGTGGACCGGGACGCCGCTCGCGCCCATCCTCGAAGAGGCGGGCTTGAGCGACGGTGCGAACGAGGTGGTGTTCACCGGCCACGACCGCGGCGTGCAGGGCGGCGTCGATCAGTTCTACGAGCGAAGCCTTGCGGTGGCCGACGCGACGCGCCCCGAGGTCCTGCTCGTCTACGCGATCAACGGCCGGCCTCTCCCGCCGCAGCATGGTTTCCCGCTGCGTGTGATCGTGCCGGGTTGGTACGGAATGACCCACGTCAAATGGCTGCGCTCGATCACGGTGATCGATCGCTCTTTCGCGGGCTATCAGCAGGCGAACGCGTATCACTACCGCCGGAACGACGGCGACGCGGGCGAGCCGGTCACGCGAATGCTGCCGCGCGCCCTCATGGTGCCGCCGGGCGTGCCCGACTTCATGTCGCGCACGCGCTTCGTCACACCGGGGCGATCCGAAGTCGAAGGCCGCGCGTGGTCGGGCCGCGGCGAGATCGCCCGCGTCGACTTCAGCCACGACGGCGGCGCTACATGGGCACCCGCCGAGCTCGGCGAGCCCGTCTCGCCATACGCCTGGCGAGGATGGACGTACAACTGGGATGCGCGGTCTGGCGAGTACGAGCTGTGCGCGCGGGCATCCGACTCCGGGGGCAACGTCCAACCCCTGCAGCAGGACTGGAATCTCGAAGGCGTGCAGAACAACGCGGTGCAGCGCGTGCGTGTGGTCGTGGCGCCGCATGGCGGGCAATCGCAGCCGGCGGCCGACTCCCGCTAGCCTGAACCGGTGGCCGAGAAGACGGACTCCAGGGATGCCGTCGCGCGGCTGCTCCAGGCATGGCGCGGCGAGGTTCAGGCGCGCGCGATGTACACGATCCTCGCGGACCGCATGGGGGACCCGCGACGAGCCGATGTCGTCCGCGCGATCGCCGAGGCCGAAGGCTCGCACCGCCAGCGCATCGAGCGGCGGCTGAAGGAGCTCGGCCAGCCAATCCCCGACCCGTCGTCGGTCGGGCTCTCGGTCATCCAGAAGCTGCAGGCGAGGCTCGCGCCGGTCGAGATGGTCATCGACCGCATGGAGGCCGCGGAGGAGGAGGAGATCACGGACCGCTACAAGCGGTCGACCGGCGACCCGGACACCGACGCGGTCCTGCGGGCGATCCGCGTGGAGGAGCAGGGTCACTCGCGTTCGCTCGAGTCGATGCAGGTCGCGCACCACGCGGAGCCGCAGCAGACGACCGTGCAGAGCCGGCTGGACCGCATTCTCGGCCGCGAGAAGTGGCATCGCACCGGCTCGGGATGGATCTCGGGCGCGATCTATGGAGCCAACGACGGGCTGGCGGCCGTGTTCGGCATCGTCGCCGGCGTGTCGGGCGCGACAGGCGGTTCCGGCTTCGTCCTCACCGCCGGCCTGTTCGGGGCCATCGCCTCGGCCCTCTCGATGGCCACCGGCGCGTTCCTCGCAGAACGCTCGGAGGAGGAGGTCGCAGCCGCGAACCTGCAGGCCGAGAAGGACGAGATGATCGAACACCTTGACGAAGAGATCGAGGAGGTCTCGCTCTTCTACCAGCTCAAAGGCATCGACAAGGATGCCGCCGACCGTCTCGCCCAGCAGCTGGGCAGGAACCCCGGCGCCCTCATGAAGGTGCATGCGCCGGAGGAGCTGGGAGGCACCGAGGCCAGCGGTCAGCCGGTCCAGGCTGCCATCGCCGCTGGCGTCAGCACCTTCATCGGGGCGATGGTCCCCGTGATGCCGTTCTTCTGGCTCCGGGGCACGACCGGCGTCGTCACCGCCGCCGTCGTCTCACTGATCGCCCACTTTCTCGTCGGCGCGTCGAAGTCGCTGTTCACGCTGAGGAAGTGGTGGTCGGCCGGCCTCGAGATGACGCTTGCGGGCGTCATTGTCGGAAGCATCACCTATGTCCTGGGATTGTTCTTGAAGGTAGGCGGCTGAAAGCGTGGGGGGATCAGGATCCCCCCACGAGCCCCCCTTTTGCGGCCACGATTCGCGTTTGGAACGGAACGCCCGGTGACGGCCGGAGTAAATCCGGCCTACCGACCGGGCCCGATATCGGGGATCAGAGCGCGGCCCGAGCGGCTTCGAAAGTCCAAACCTCGGCCGAGATTGACGCGATCAATTGCCAGCCCGCGTCGCCGCCCAGCCCGTCCGTCATGACCGTCACCACGTAGGCGCCGTTCGGTCCTGACACCACGAGCGCCGCGTCGTTTTCGACCGCGTCGATCGCCCCGGTCTTGTGCACCACCGTGCTCCGGGACGCGACCCCCGCTGGGATGCCTGCCTCGGTCGTGGTGTCGACGAGCAGCGGGTAGAGCCAGGTCTGCGCCGCCGTTCCGCCCAGGCGGCCCTTAGCCTCCGCTGTCCAGAGCACGGCGAGGTCGTCCGACGTGGTCGTGTTGTCGGTGAAGAACACCGACTGTGAGGCGCCGTTCGCCGCGGCCCAGGCGTTCAGGGCGTCGGCGCCGCCGAGGTCGCGCACCAGCATGTGCCCGGCTGTGTTGTCCGAGTCCTGACCGGCTCGCCAGGCCAGCTCGTATCGGGTAAAGCAAGCGCCGGCGGAGTAGTCGTCATACCAGCCTGCCTCGTAGTCGCTGTCCTCGTAGCACACGACGCTGTTCGGATCGGTGGTCCCGCTCGCGACGTTCTGTGCCTCCATCATCAGCGCCGCGAGCTTGTAGGTGCTCGCCGCGGTGAACACGCCACTTCCGTTGAACGTCCACACGATGGGCGTCGCGCCCCCCAGCTCGATCAGCGTCACACCCGCTGTCCCACCGCTCGACGCGACGACATCGTTGATCAATGCGGTGAGCGAAATCGGGTCGCGGGACACGAGCGACCCAGCGGTCGCTACCAGGTGCTGCGTCGCCGCGACGGTCAGGGTGACGGGGATGGACGTCTGTGCGACCAGCGCCGGCTGGCGCGCTGATGTGGTGGCGGCGTGCGCATCGACCATCGCGGGCGCCACGGCGAGGAAGGCCGCGCCGGCCGCCACGATGAGTGTCGACACCGGGCTCCGCACGATGCCGCCAACGCTCCGCCTCATGGCCAAGACCCTGCTCGGCAACAGCTAAGAAAATGCTGTGGAGTCGGTAAGGTTTTTGCAAACGCCCGAGCCTAGGACACCGGCAGCGGCTCCACCTTGGCCTGCCGGCCCAGCAGGGCCGAGATCACGCGTTGCGACCTCACCGGATCGCCGCTGGTCCAGAAGCGCTCGCGGCCAGTGCCGCCGGTTGCCGCCAGCCCGCGCTCGCTCAGGACGCGGGCGAGCTGCTTGGCGACTGCGCCACCGGTCTCGATGAGGGCCACGTTCGGGCCGGCGATCTCGGCCAGCAGCGGCTTGAGAAAGACGTAGTGGGTCGAGCCGAGGACGATCGTGTCCGCCCCGGCGTCGAGCATGGGCCGGACGTAACCCTCGACCATGCGCCGGAGCTCCGGGCCGTCGAGGTCGGCCGCCTCGATGTGCTCGACCACCCCCGGAACCGGCTGAACGACCACCTTCACGTCCGTGCCAAATCGGTCGAGCAGCGAAGCCAGGCGATCCGATTCCCCGACCGCGGCCGGCACGATGGCGCCGATCACCCCCGACCTCGTGGCCGCCACCGCCGGCTTGATGCCGGGCTCGATGCCGATCACCGGGATCGAAAGCGCGGCGCGCAGCGCCTCGGCAGACCCCGCCGTCCCGGTGTTCGAGCCGATCACGATGGCCTTCACGCCCTGCTCGACCAGGAATCGCGAGATCTCGAGGGCGCGGTCGCGCACGAACCCGGGCGGCTTGTCACCCCAGGGCGCGTTCGCCGAATCGGCCACGTAGTAGACGGACTCCGCGGGCAGCAGGGCGTGGATCTCGAGCAGAACCGACAGCCCGCCCACGCCTGAGTCGAAGATGCCGACAGGCGATTCGCTCATCGGAAACAGGCTAACGGCCCTGGTTGCCACGTTTCGCCCCGCGGCATAGACTCCGCTTGATCCGTCAACCGGGGTATACGGAGGAGTTCGCCATGGCAGATGGTGCTTTGTTCGTCGGCTGGGGCAACGTCGTTCGCGGTCGGGAGCATCGAGCCCTCGAGGTCTTCCAGGAGGCGCTGGAGTACTACGGGGACCTGCAGAAGAAGAAGGACATCGAGAGCTTCGAGGTTGTGCTGCTCGAGCAGCACGGCGGCGACCTCAACGGATTCGTCCTGATCCGAGGAGACGAGGACCGGCTGTCCAGGTTGAGGACGGACCAGGAGTTCCAGCGCCGGATCCTTCGCGCGCAGCTGGCGGTCGACAACGTCGGCGTCGTCGGCGGTCTCATCGGCGATGGCATCAATCGGGCTATGGGCGACTTCGTGGCGGAGATCGCCAAGCTCAAGGAGCCCGTCGCGGTCTAGACGATCGAGGGCCGCCGGTCGGCCGGCGGCCCTACCAACTCCCGAAATGGACCATCGACTCGAGCGTCCTGCGTCGTTGCGTTCCGGCCCCCTTGTCCCGAGCGTAAAAAATTTGAATTCGCGGTACCTTTGTAGTGCTCTCGCGCGTTTCCTATGCATGCCGCATACCTGGCTCTGGGGACTCGGCCTCGGACTGTGCATCGGCGGGGGCGTCGTGCTCCTGAGCTCACTTCGTTACGGCCTCAGCGCTCCGCTCCTCCTCCTGGGCATTGTCCTCGCCATCGGCTTCGGCGGGCTTGCGCTGTTCGGCGAGTTCATGCACCGCCGTACGCCTATAGACTGACTGAGTGTCGCGGGAGCGAGTCGGCATCACGCCGAAGAGCTGGAGCACCGAGTTGCACCATGGCGTGCTGCACCTCGGCAAGCGCTGGTACGTGATAAGCGCCGAGCTCGACGAGTCCGGCCGGGCGCAGGGTGTGAGGCTCGACGGGCCTTACCCCGACCATGACGCCGCCGAGAAGCAGGCCGCGCGGATGAGCGACACACAGCACTAATTGCGCGTCGCGGCGCTTGCCGACATACACGGCAACCTGCCCGCTCTCGAAGCGGTGCTCGCGGAGGTCGATCGCGAAAGGCCAGATCTGATCGTCGTCTGCGGTGACGTCGCGTCCGGGCCGATGCCCGCTCAAACCATCGACCTACTCCTGAAGCTCCCGCGCGCCCGATACGTGCGCGGCAACGCGGACCGCGGCCTGATCGACGAGTTCGACGGCAAATCGAAGCCGGAGATGCCGGGACCCTTCGCCGACTGGTGCGCCAAACAGATCAGTCGCCAGCAGCGCGACTTCCTCGCCGCATTCGAGGACTCGGTCGTCGTCGACGACGTTGACGGCGTGGGCAAGACGTTGTTCTGCCACGCGACGCCGCGCAGCGACGTCCTGATCATGACCGCCGAGACACCCCTCGAGCGCATACGGGAGCTGCTCGCCGGCACAGATGCGCAGGTCGTGGTCTGCGGGCACACGCACATGCAGTTCGATCGCACAGTCGACGGGGTTCGCGTGGTCAACGCCGGGAGCGTGGGCATGCCTTATGGAAAGCCCGGCGCGTACTGGACGATGCTCGGTCCCGCGATCGAGTCCCGGCGCACCGATTACGACCGGGAGGCGGCGGCCAAGCGCATTCGCGCCCTCGACTGGCCGAGCGCGGAAGAGTTCGCGAGCGAGAACGTGGTCGAGGTGCCGTCGGTCGAAGAGGCGATGGACTTCCTGCGCAAGGCCGAGGCCAGGCAGGCGGTCTAGCGTTTCCGGCGGGCGCGAAGCTCCGCGATCGATTTCTCGGGCGGCTTGTCGGGCGCCTTGTCGGGCGGCGCCTGCGCCGACCTGGCCGCACGTTCGCTGCGCACGCCGGCCACGCGCTCGCGCAGCCGGGTCACCGTCGTCTCCGCGGCGATGGCCTTGGCGGGTTTCCGCTGGAACGCCTGCCTCCACGCGGGCACGTCCTCGACGCGCAGGATGAGGCGGCGCAGGGCGACGTCGATGGGGAAGAGAAGAATCGCCAGCACGAGCAGGAGCTCGTCCAGCGCCTGGGGCGCCACGGCGGTGGGGACCGGCACGGTGTACACCTGCGCCGGGTCCGTGAGCAGCGCGCCGCCGCCGGCACGCGCGATCGCGCGGAGGCTGATTTGGTCGGTACCCAGGTCGCGGTACTCGGGCGAGTACGGAACGACCAGCCCGAACGTGTTCGTGTGCTTGACCACCCCGCCCGCCGATTGCGTCACGTTGAGCAGGTAGCTGCCGACCTGGTCGGTCGGCAGGTCGGCCTCGAACCTGCCCGGGCCGGTCGTGGCAAGCGTGAGCTGGCGGTCCGACAGGTCGGGTGTGACCGTGCCGACTGCGACGCTCGAGCCGGAAACGTTCGGTGCGGTGACCAGCAGGTGAGTGTGGTCGCCCTGGACCTGCGTCTCGAGCTGCAGGGCGGGGTCGCCGGCTTGCGGCAGCGAATACCGCACCACGTCTCCGAAGAACCTGTTGGCGTTCGGCCAGCGGAGAAGGTCCGCGGTCCAGCGGCCCTGCGCGTCGCTCGTCCAAGCCATCACGCGGCCGAGCCCGTACTCCCACGTCGCGAGAACAGGGTCGTTGGTCGGGCTCTGCAGGATCACGTCGGCCGCGGCCCGGGGCGTCGTCGCCACGTATCCCGTCAGCGACGGGAACGAGGCGACGGGCACGCCAGGGAGGGCTTCGAGCAGCGACGCGAGGTGCGGCGCGAACGTGCCCTCGACGATCCACGGCTTGAGGGCTTCATTTGTCTCCTTGAGGAAGATTTGAGGCACGTCCCGCACGCTGTTGCTCTGGTAGAAGGTGCCGCCGCCCCACTGGGCGATCTGCCTCATGAGCTGCGGGTTGGTGCCGAACGACCCCGCCGCTACGGTCGAGACGGTGATCTGCTTCTTGTGGATCGCCGTGACCACGGTCTGGTAGTCGGCGGCGACTGCGTCGCCGTCGCCCAGCAGGATGATGTGCTTGAGGCCGGCCTTGCTTGCGGCAAGCTGATCCGCGGCGGTGTTGAGGTCGGGCACGTACGAGCCTGGGTCGCCAAGCTGCATCTTCTCGATCGTCGACTTCAGTTCGGCCTTGTTGGTCAACTGAGTCAGCGGCACGACCGCGGTGCCGTTCGTGCCGTTCGTAATGCCGACGTAGTCGCGCGGCGTGAGCTGATCGATCACGGCCTCGGCCGCCCCGCGCAGCACCTGGTCGCCCTCGGGCGATTCGGTGGTCTCGAGGACCAGCATCACGGCCACGGGCGGCTTCTTCATGTTCTGCGGAATCTGAATCTGCACCGGCAGCGTGGCTTCGAGAGTCGTTCCGGCATACCCTCCGGGGCCGTAGCTGTCCGCACCGCCGATCACGACGAGGCCCGTGCCCAAGTCTCGCGTCGCGGCCTGCAGCAGCGCCATGCCGTCCACGCCGAGGCTCGCGGCCGGGATGTCGACCAGCACCACCGACTGGTAGGCGGCAAGGTCCGCGGCTGTCTTCGGCAGGCGGTCGGGCGTGATCGCGTTGTAGAGGATGCCGGTCGAGGTGAGCGCGGACTCCAGGCCGGCCGCGTCGCCAGGCGACTGCTCGACGACGAGGACGCGCGGAGGGCCGACGACCTGAACCAGCGCCTCGCCTACGTTGTTCTCCGAGTACGTGTCGAGCGTGGGGTCGATCGTCACCCTGATCGCGTGGAAGCCCGGCTGGGTTGGCTTCACGGTCTGCGTGAGCGTCGTCTCGCCGTTGACCAGGCTCACCTGGGCCACGCTGAGCAGCGTGTGGTCGAGATACCAGCGCACGGTGGCGGCCGTGGGCGTGTTGCTGACGACGACGGCGGTGGCCTGCGCCTGCTCTCCCTGGTTCAGCGTGCTGGGCACCTGGAGCCGGTCGACGTAGGCCTCGGTGCCGAGGGGCACGGCCAGCGCGACCGTGTCGACGCGCACTCCTTCGGCGCGCAGAAGCCGCGCTTCCGCGACGGCGTCACCCATGTTGGCGCGGCCGTCGCTCACGATCACGATGTGCCGCCGCGTGTCGGTCGGCAGCAGCGAGCCCGCGAGCTGCAGCGCCGACGCCAGGTCCGTGTAGTTGGGGTTCGGCCGGCTCTGGAACTCAGAGAACTGCGGGTCGGTGCCGACGTTCACCTCGACCTGCGGGTCGCGGCCGAAGCTGATCACTCCGACGCGGTCCCCGGAATGCCGCCCCGCCAGGATTCGCTGCACGGTGGCCGTCTCCGTGTCGACCGCGCTCTGCGTGCTCGCGGAGAGGTCGGCCACGACGACCAGCGACTGCTGGGGCGGCGAGGTCTGAAACTCGAATCCGGCCAGCGACGCCGTGAGCAGCAGGATGATCAGCACGCGGAGCCCCAGCGAGAGCCGGGCCCGGCGCGGCGGGAGCGGCGGCGCGAGGCGCCACCAGGTCAGGAAGACGAGCACCAGCGCGATCACCCCCGCCCCCAGGAACAGGGGGCGCGTCAGGTCAAAGCCCACGATGAAACGCCAGCCACTCGGCGATGACCAGGCCGAGCGCGACCAGCGCGATCCACGGCCAGACCTGGATGAATCCTCGATGGGTCGACGGCGCGGCGGTCGCGTTGCGCGTGGGAGGCAGAGTCAACTGTGCCGCCGGTTTCAGCTGTGACGTCGCATCCGAGAAAAGGTTGACCGCGAACCAGGAGCGGTCTGTCTTGCCAGCGACCGTTTGCTCGACCGTGTACACACCCGTCAGGTCGGTGTCGCCGAATGTGGCGACCGAACCGGTGGCGAGGGCTCGGCGGCTGCCGTCGGGCCGGATGACCGTCACCGACGTGGCACCGGTCTCGGGGACGATCGTCACCAACTCGTCGGGGTGGAAGCTGTGGCTGGGTACGCTCGGAGGCAGCATCCACTCGCTCAGGTTCTGGACCAGGATCGGGAACCCGATGCGCAGGGGGAAGTCCGACTCATGGATGTCGAAGCCGAAGAGCGCCTGGCGAAACGGCTCCTCCCGCACCAGGACCAGCGGGGTCTGCACGCTCGTGATGAGCGTGCGGCCGAAGGTCGAGGCGCTGAGGTCCTGGCTCCGCGCGACGTGGACGTCCTGCAGCGAGACGTTCGCGAGCAGCGGATCGCCCGCGTCGGATCCGCGCACGCGGCCGACGCCGATCGCGGCGCCGCCTGCCAGCGGGCTGCCCGCCGGCGGGTCGAGCACGATGAACGGCGAGTCCGGCAACGACGGCGGCGAGAAGCGATCGAAGACCGTCATCGCGTACGCCGACCCGCTCACGTACGCCGCCGGCGCGATGACGTCGACCTGGAAATCCGTGCGCAGGCGGAGCGCCTGCTCGAGGAACACGTTGCCGGGCGTCACGAGCAGCACGCGGAACGCGCGAGGGACGCGCGCGATCGCGGTCACGCTGTCGTCCAGCGAGAAGATGTCGCCGGCGTTGATGTGCGCGGTCACGGTCGTCGCCGCTGCCGGGACGGGCAGCGTGACGTCGTGCGCCTGTCCGGCGGCCAGGGTCATCGGCCTGACGTCGATCAGGCCGGCGTCCGAACGCCATTCGAGGGAGAAGGAGCGCGGCTGCTGGCCGAAGTTCTGCACGCGAAGATAGGCGGCTCGGGATTGCGCGCTGGTGCGCACGACCAGCGAGGTGAGCGCGACGTTCTCTCCCGACAGCCCAATGCGGTGGTACTCGACGGGGAAGGGAAGCCCGTCCGCGAAAGTCGCTCGGACCGGTTCGACGATGCCGTCGCTGAAGAGATAGGCGCGCGCGTCGTCGCCGGGCTTGACGATGCCGGCGGCCAGGGACAGCGCGGCGGTGAGGTCGGCCGGGCCGTTGGTGGGATTGATTCCATCCAGCGCGCGGCGCAGCGCGTCCTGGTCGCCGGTCGCCGAGCCTGCGATGCGAGGCGTCGATTCCAAGGCGATCAGCGTCATGCGGTCCTGCGGCGCGAGCTGATCGATCATCGCGCGTATCTGCCGCCGGGCCTCGTCGAAGCGGCTCGGCTGGACGTCGCGCGCCTGCATCGAGGCGGACGCGTCGAGCAGCACGATGCTGTGCGGAGCGAACGTGACGCTCGCGGACAGCGCCGGCTGGACAGCGGCCGAGACGAGGAACGCCGCAACGAGAAGCTGCAGCAGCAGGAGCCAGCTGAACCGCAGCTTCTGCCACGGAACGTTGGCCTGGCGGTCGCGGATCTGGTCCGGCCACAGGTGCAGCGCGGGCACGACCCGGGTCGGCCGTCGAATTCGAAGGAAGTACAGCGCGACGATCACGGGCAGCGTGAGCGCGAGTGCCGCGGCCGCCGGCGCGAGGAAGCTCACCCGAGCAACCCGATCCGGCGCAGCGTGCGCTGCACCATGTCCTCGATCGGCTGGTCCGAGGTGAGCGGCGCAAATCGCAGGCCGCGCCGCCGCGCCGCCTCTTCTATCTCACCGGTCCTCCGTGCCAGGGCGGTGCGGTATCCCCGCGCTGTCGCCGGCGTTGACGTGAACTCGCGCTCCGCACCCGTCTCCGCGTCCCGCAGCCGGGCGTCGCCTGTCCAGTCGGGCTCGAGCTCCTGCGGCGCCAGCATTTGCAGCACCGCGCCCTCCTGCCGGGCGAGCTGTAGCGCGGTGATCGCGGGCTCGAGAGGCGACTCACCCAGGCCGTCGGTGATCAGGATCGTCATGCCCGGTCGCTGGCGGCTGATCGGCCACACCAGCCTCGAGTAGTCGGTGGGACCGCCCACCGGGAAGGACTGGATGCGCGCGAACAAGGCCTGAGCGGAGTGGCGTCCTCGGTAGGGTGCGCCGCCCGAGGTCGGCCCGGCGGCAAAGACCGTGAGCCTGACGCGGTCGAGCGCAGCGAGGGCGACGTACGAGATCGCGCCCGCGAGCCTCTTCGCCGTCAGCGCCTTGTTCGGCCGGCCCCAGTCCATCGAGCCGCTCAGGTCGACGAACATGCTGAGCGGCAGCTCCTCCTCGGCGACGAACAGGCGGAGCATGAACTTGTCCAGCCGCGCGTACGCGTTCCAGTCGATCAGTCGATAGTCGTCGCCGGGCGTGTAGCTTCGAAAGTCGGCGAACTCCGGCGATCTGCCACGGCTCACCGATCGTCTCTCGCCGCCGATCTGGCCCTTGACCGCGCGCCTCACCAGCACCGCCAGCGCTTCGAGTCGACGGAGCAGCGACGGCTCGAGCAGCGGAGTCGCCAAAGCTATCCCGCTGCTTTTGCTTTGTCGGTTTTCTCCAGGATCTCGTCGATGATCTGATCCGACGTGACCTCGTCCGCCTCGGCCTCGAACTGCATGAAGATGCGGTGTCGCAGGGCCGCGTGCGCGACCGCGTCGAGGTCGTCGAAAGCAACGTTGTAACGGCCCTCCAGCAGCGCGCGCACCTTGCCGGCGAGGACCAGAGTCTGCAGCCCGCGCGGGCTGGCGCCGTAGCGCACGTACTTGCGGACCCGGTCGATCTCGGTTCGGGCGGGATGCGTCGAGATGATCAAGCGTCCCGCGTAAGCGAGCACGTGCTCGGCGATGGGCACCTCGCGCGCCACCTCCTGTGCGGCCAGGATCGCCTCCGCGTCTGCGACCGGCGCGAGCTTGGGAAGCGAGTTGCCCGTCGTCCGGCGCGCGATCTCGAGCAGCTCCGCTTCGCTCGGGAACGGGACCAGGGCCTTGAAGAAGAAGCGGTCGAGCTGGGCCTCCGGCAGCGGGTAGGTGCCCTCGAGCTCGATCGGGTTCTGCGTCGCCAGGACGAAGAATGGCACCGGCAGCGGCCGGGTTTGCGTGCCCACGGTCACCGTTCGCTCCTGCATCGCCTCGAGCAGCGCGCTCTGCGTCTTCGGCGTCGCCCTGTTGATCTCGTCGGCGAGGACGAGGTTGGCGAACAGCGGGCCCGCCTGGTAGTGAAACTCGCGCCGGCCCTTCTCTTCGTGGATGACGTTGGTGCCGACGATGTCGGCCGGCATCAGGTCCGGCGTGAACTGGATGCGCGCGAAGCTCAGGCGGAGCGACTGGCCGAGGGCGCGCACGAGCACGGTCTTGCCAAGCCCGGGGACTCCCTCGAGCAGCATGTGGCCGCCCGCGATCAGCGCGATCACGGTGTCGCGCACGAGCTCCTTCTGGCCGACGATTAGGCGCGCCAGCTCAGCCTCGAGCGACTGCGCGAGCTCGGTCACCCGAGTCGGGTCGATGCGCGGCTCCTCGGCGATCACGGCGCGGGCTGCTCGCCCAGGCTCGAGAAGTAGGCGCGGATCAGGTCCCGCTCGCTGCCCGGGATGAGGCTCTGGTCAGAGGCGTCGAGAGCTGCCTGCTGGTAGGCCTGCACGACCTGGGTGTATGGGGTGAGCGGCACGTCCTGGCCGGGCCCGAGGGGCGCCGGGTCGGTTTCGGACTGCCCGGGGACCGGCTGGCCCGGGACATAGACACGCTCGGTGCTGGCGGCGGCGTTGCCCTGGCCGGCGCCAGAGCCCTGGGTGCCCTGCCCGCCGGTCCCGCCGCTGCCGTTTCCGTTGCCCGTGCCGTTTCCGTTTCCATTGCCGTTGCCGGGCTGGGTCCCGTTGCCGTTTCCATTGCCGTTGCCGCTGCCGGTTCCGGTCGCGGCGGCGCTGGGCGAGCCCGAGGCCGAGGCGCCTGACGGAGAGGTACCGCTGTCCCGGTCGGCTTGCCCGGCCAATTGCTGGCGCGCGGCCTCGAGCCCGTTGATCGCCGAGGCCACCTCCTGGTTCGTGTTCTCCTGCTGCTGCAGCGAGTCGAGCTGGCCGGCGACGTCGTTGAGCGCGAGCGCGGCGGCGCCGAGATCGCCGCTCTGCAGGGCGGACGAGGCCTGCTGGAGGGAGGCCGCCATCTGCGGATCCTTCGCCTGCTGAGCGGCCGCCGCCAGCGCCTTCGCGAGCTCGGCCCGGTCCTGCGGAGACAGGCTCTGCAGCTGCGACGCCAATTGCCGGATCGCCTGCGCGCCCTGCGAGGGGCTGGCGCTGATCGCCTGGCTCGCGCTCTTGCCCGCGTTGGTGCCGGCCAGGTTGTTGGCGAGGTTCTGGGCGCTGCTCGCCCTCGCCGGGGTCTGCGGGTCGGTCAGCTGGAGCAATTGCTGCTCGGCCGGCGTGATGGCCTGAAGCGCGGTCCGGGGGTCGGGCGCGGTCGAAATCTTCGCCGTCGTGTCCTGGAGGATCTTCTGCACCTGCGGGTCGACCGGCGCCGGGCTCGACGCGGCGGCGAGCTTCTTCTGCGCGGCGCCGACGGCGGTGGCGGCGCGCGACTGCGCGGCGCGGTCGGCGCGGCGCTGCGAGAGCACCTGGTCCATCGGGTTGGGCAGCAGGATCAGGCCGATCGCGGTCACCGCGACCGCTGCGGTGAGCAACACTTCGTGACGCCGCGCCCCGACCGGGAACGCGGCGGAGAGCTTCGCGCGGGCGGCCTTTTCCAGGGCGTCGCGGCGCAGCGGGCCGTCCATCGGCCCGGCCAGACCCCGCCTCTCCCACGCGGTCGAGAGCCGCTCCTTCAAACCGAGCCGCAGGTCGGCCGCCCGCATGAGCTGGGCAGGCCGCGGCCGGGTGGCGATCCAGGCCACCGCCACGGCCGCGAAGGCGATCGGAATGCCGTACGCCGCGATCCGCACGACCTGCTCGATGGGCATCAGCCTCGAAGCGAGCAGGACCGCGAGCACCCACGCCGACGCCGCCAGGAGCGCGTGCAGCAGATAACGAATTGCGCTGGTGCGTACCGACGACCAACGCAGCTCGCGGACGACAGCTTCGAGCGAGCTCATGAGCCGTGCACGGGAGAGGGCGCCGGCCTGCGCCTCAGCCGGAACCTGTGGACGGGAGGAAGCACGAGCGCGCTGAATCCAAGCGCCACCAGGCAGATCATGACCTGCATGACGATGCTCGCCTGCCAGTACTGCCAGCCCTGGAACAGGCCGGTGGAGATGGTCGCGCCGCCCCCGGTCGGCTGGACCGCGGTGAGCTGCTGGACCGAGCCACCCTTGACCCCGGTCGAGCTGCAGAACGTGACGCCGTTGGGCTGGGTCGAGCAGTTGCCGCCGGCGCTGCTGCCGGCCAGGCCGTAGCCACCGTTGGGATAGCGCACGCCGTACAGCGGCACGGGCGCGTTGGTCGCGATCGTGAGCAGGGGAATGACGGGGCTCACCAGCGTGATCGCCGGAGGGGCCGGGGTAGTCGTTGCGTTGGGGTCGGCCTCGACCGGGAAGAGAAAGCCGTAGAGGTAGCAGCCGGCGAGCAGCACGAATGCCCCTCCGTAGGCTGCGACGGTCGCGACGAGCGTGCGGCGGAACAGCGTCGAGAAGGCGACCCCGATGAAACCAAGAGTGAGGGCTGTCATCGCGGTCACCGCGAACGAGTACACCATCTGGTCGAGCTCGATCCCGCCGAAGAGGAAGACGAGGCTGAAGATCGGCACCGAGATCACGAGGAGCAGCGCGACGAAGGACAGAGAGGCGAGCAGCTTGCCCCAGATGATCGAGAACGGGCGAATCGGTGTGACGAACAGCAGGTCGATGGTCTGCCGCTCGCGCTCGCCGCTGATCGATCCCGCAGTCAGGGCAGGAGTGATGAAGGCGAGCAGGGCGACCTGAAACAGGATCAGGAACGTGAACAGCTCCTGCCCGTAGTTGGTGGGCGACCCGCCGAACTGGCTCGTGGCGGTGAGGGACAGGGCCGTGAAGATCGCCCAGGCTATTCCGCCCAGAAGGACGATGTAGAGGGTGATCGCAAATGGCGACCTCCAGGTCCGCATCCGCGTGCGGTACTCCTTGGCCACGATCGGGTTCCACAGCGCGCGGCTGACCGCGTTCATCCAACGTCCTCCGATGTCGCCCGCATGAAGGCGTCCTCGAGGCCGCCGTCGACCGGCGCAAAGCTGGAAACCCGGATGCCCGCTCCAGTCAGCGCGACCAGGATGTCAGAAGCGGTCCTCTCGTCGCCGTCGTACTCGGCTTCGATCGCCCCGTTCACGGCCTCGGCGTGCCGGACAGACGCGAGCGGGGTGAGGATCTCGAGCGCGGCGTCCCTCTCGTCGATCACGGTGATGCGCAGCCGCCGGCCGCTCGACAGGCGCGCGATCACGTCACGGACCGAACCGGTGGCGCGCATACGCCCGTGGTCGATGATGCCGATCATCGTGCAGAGCTCGGTGAGCTCGGGGAGGATGTGGCTCGAGATGATGATGGTCTTGCCCATCCCCTGGAGCTCCTTGAGGATCTCGCGCATCTCGACGCGTGCCCTCGGGTCGAGGCCTGAGGCGGGCTCGTCGAGTAGGAGCACCGCCGGGTCGTGGACCAGCGAGCGCGCCAGGCAGACGCGCTGCTTCAGGCCGCGCGACAGCGTGTCGACGAGCTGGTGCTTACGCTCGGTCATGCCCACCAGGGCCAACAGGTCGTCGACTATCTTCTGCCGGCGCCGTTTCGGCTGCCTGTAGCACGCCGCGTAGAAGTCGAGGTATTCGCCCACGGTCAATTGGTCATAGACGCCGAAGAAGTCGGGCATGTAGCCGATCTTTGCGTGCACCTTCTCGCGATCCTTCGTCACGTCGGCGCCGTCGATGTAAGCCCTGCCGTCGCTCGGTTCGAGCAGCGCCGCGAGGATGCGGAGGGTCGTCGTCTTGCCGGCGCCGTTGGGTCCGACGAAGCCGAAGATCTCGCGCTCCGGGACCTCGAACGAAACATGGTCGAGGGCCGCGCGCGACCCGTAGGTCTTGGTCAACTGCTCGACCGCGATCACTGCACGGTCCCGGTCAACGAGTAGTTGCCTGTCGCGAACTGGCTGTCGGAAGTGATCTTGAGTCTGACGTCGCCGGTAATCGGGTTGACCGCCGCCGCGGGCACCAGCATCGGGCTGTTGTCGTAGTAGTCGATGCCGATCCACGTCGACTGCGACCAGTCCCAGACCTGCGCTTTGATTGTCGCGGCCGTTCCGCCCGGACCCACCGCTCCCTTGCCGCCGAATTGGTTGGAGCTGGAGATCGCGACACTCGAGAGATGCGTGCCCGGCGCCAGGGTGGGCGTGAAGTCGTAGGTGACGCTCCCCCCCTGGATGACAAGCGTGGGGGCGCCGCCCTGGACGATGTCGGTGTCGAAATCGATGATCCGTCCCGCCACGACGCTCGATGGCAGCGCGCCCGCGCCGAGCTCGCCGACCGAGAACGGCAGCACGACCGCGCTCTCGCCGGACGTGCGCGGGTGGCCGCCGTTCACGGTGACCTCCTGGAAGGGCTGCTTGGTCCACAGGATGACCGTCGGGGCGGTCGAGACGAACATCCCGTTGAAGCTGGTGGCTGGAAGGACGGAGAGCACAGCGGCCCGGGCCTCGTTTTCGCGCTCCAGGTCAGAGTTGTTCTGCGCCTGCGGGGGACAGCAGCTGTAGGCGCTTGGGTAGATCGACATCGAGATCGGCTGGCCGTTGAACTGGCTCGCCGGCACCGGCACCACGGTGAAGGAGACGGTCTCGTTGGCCGGCAGGTCGCCGAGCTTGTGGAAGCTGTTCCCGGCGATGACGAGGCCGTCGGTGAAATGGATCTCCGAAAGGTTCTGCACGGTACCCGTGATCTGACCGCCTGTGATCTGCGCGCGCGTGACGATCTTGGGCGCCGACGCCATCACTCCCTCGGTGGCGAAGCCGCGCAGGTTGAAGGCGGTCATCCCCGGCAGCGTGATGCCGTCGGTGGTCGTGTTCACGTGCATCGCGCCGAGGGCCGGGTCGCTCGGGTTGCCGCTCGTGTAGTAGATCGGGCTGATCATCGTGCGGCTGCCCGCGATCCCCACCTGGTAGTCGCCGCGAGTCGGCGCCAGGATCCCCGTGTACGCCTCCTGGTAGGCGCGGTCCCAACCGGCCTGGACGTGAACGATCGACACCTCGTTGGCCAGGACCGACGTGCCCTTGGTCACCACCCCGGCGCCGTAGGCGCCGCCCGATGCGACGAGGGCCAGGGCCGGCACGGTGACCCACGCGAGGGTTCGCCGGTTGAGCGCCCTCAGCACGAAGTAGTTGAGCGGCCCCACCAGGAACACGTACACGCAGACCAGCGCGCCGATCAGCCACCACGCCGGCAGGTCGAGCGTCGGAAGGCTCCCCAGCACCTGCGACAGCGTTCCGCCCTTGGTCGCCACCGAGCCGTTGAAGCCGAACTTCGAGAACATCGCACCGCCGCTGTTGGGGCTCGCGCCGTTGCCGTACGTGCTGCGGACGTAGACCTGGCGAAGCAGCGCGGTCGACCCGCTCCATGAGGCGATGGGATCCTGCGTCCAGTCGAAGGTCGCCATGGAGACGAGGCCAGCGCCCGCCCTCTCCTCGATGAGCAGTGGACGGACTCCGTCGCTCAGCCAGGCGGTCCCGCCCTTCAGCGTTCCGGTCGCGACCTCGACTCCGCTCAAGCCGCCGAGCGGCGCGGAAGAGCCGAGGGTCGTGGTCCCTGTCACCTGCATCGGCACGAGCGAGCTGGACAGACCGGCGAGGGTCTTGTGCCACGAACCGCCGGTGCCGAGCATCAGCGACCCGCCGTTCATCACATAGTCGGTCAGCGCGCTGCGCTGGCCGGAGGTCAGCGTGTCGCTGGCGAAGTCGTCGATCGCGATCAGGTCGAAGGCGCGCAGAACCAGCGCCGAGTCCGAGATGTCACCCGGCGCGAGGTGCACGACGCGTGGCGCGGTCGGGCCCGGGAAGATGATGCCCAGGTTGTCCAGGGCGGTCGGTTGATCGGAGATCACGGCGGCCAGGAGGCCCGAAATCGTGCTGTTGAACGCCACCTGCTGGGTGATCAGGATGCGGGTGCTTCGGACGACCGACACGTCAATGGTCCCGGGGAAATCCTCCGAAACGTAGGTCCGGAAATGCTTCGTCGCCCCCGCCGCGAGGCTGACGGGAGTTTCGTAAACCGCATTGCCCCCCGGCGGGCCACCTCCACCTCCGAATGAGCTGGACGTGGACACCTGCAGGACAGCGTCGAGGTCTCCTCCGTGGTTGGCCAGGTCGATCGAGACCGGCATCCACTGGCCGAGCTTGACCGTCTGCGAGTAGCCGACCTGGACGTTGAGCGTGAGGGGGTTGGTGCTGCCCGCGGCGAGGCCGGCGATCGTCGAGGCCGACGCGGCTGCGACGGCCACGACCAGCGCGACCAGCGACCTGACGGCAAAACGCCGGCCGGAGCCTGCCATTCAAACCTCTAAAACGACCGGTGGGCGGAATCGTAATGCCGGGAGGCGCCCAAGTATGGCCTACCCAGCCGCACATATAAGGACGCACGAGGGGCGGTTTTGGTTCTGCTTGCCCTCAGCGGCGACGAAATTTAGACGGATTGGGGCGGTAGGCCGGATTCACTCCGGCCGTCACCCAGCGTGGTCCACCAAACGCTCCCACGCATCATGTGACTCGGTGGGGGTTCCACGGGGGAGGCCTGCCTCCCCCGTGATTTCGTTCAACATTGTGGGGGTGAGCAACTACAGCCCGCTGCTGGCTCTTTTCGTCCTGGCGCCGCGACTGCGCCGTGCATCCGGCCGCGCTGTGAGCATCTTTCTGCCGGCGCGCTCCGGGGGATACGATGCCCGCTTCTACGACATCGAGTTCCGCGACCTGCTGCACAGGTACAGCCACCGGCTGAGCGAAAAGGACCGCGAGCTGATGGAATTCGAGCTTCGCCGCCTGCGCAACCATGTGGCGGTCGTCCGGCCGTCGGGCTGCCCGGCGTTCGCGGGGTTCGCCGACGAGCCCCACGGCGTGCTCGAGCTGATCAAGCTTCGATCCGAGGTCGATGAGCGCCTCGAGGTTGGGGAGCTCTTGCTCGCGCCGATTCTTCGCCAGCTGGAGCACTACCCGCCCGCTCTGATCGCCGTCGTCGACAAGGAGCACGCCAAGACCTTTGGCTCGATTCTGGACGACATCATCCCCCTGGCTGAGGTGAACGGCGCCGAGGTCCGCCACTCTCGGGCGGGCGGCACGTCAGCACCGAGCAACCAGCGCAAGGCGGACAACAAGGCCAAGGCCAACCTCGAAACCGCGGTCAAGACCGTCGAGCGCGAGATGGCCTCGGGGGCGTACATGCATATCTACATCGCGGGCCCCGATGAGGCGCGCTCAACCTTCGAGCGCATGCTGCCGGAACGGTTGAAGAAGGTCGTCGTCGGGCATCTAAGTGCGTCGCTCGACTCTTCGGAGCTCAAGCGCGAGCTGAGGGAGAAGTTGGCGGCGGCGGTCGCGAAACCCTAAGGACGTTGTGGTCAAGGTCGCTGTGATGCTGCCCGCCGCGGCCGACGACGCCGGTGAGCTGCTGGCGGACGCCAGGGCCCTCGAGGCGGCGGGCGCGGCGATGATCGGGCTGGAGGGCGACGGGTCCGGCCGTGCCGTGATGCTCGGCGCAATCGCCGTCGCCACCGAGCGCGTCACGCTTCGGTTGTCGGAGGCCGATCCGGAAGCAACGCTCCGGAGGCTGAGCGGGAACCGGGTGGTCGTCGATCTGCCGGAGGGCGAGACCTGGCTATCCATCGCTGTGCCACCCGACCGGCAGGCATGGGCGGAGATGCTCCGCGAGCACGAGTCTTCAGGCGTGACCGGAGTCATCGTGCGATGGGACCCTCGTCTCATCGACCTGCTGCGCAACCCCGAGCCCGACGATCGCTCCGACCTGCTGATGTCGACCGGCTGAGCCGGGGCGCGGTTTCAAACTTGACACTGGTGCAACCCTGAGTTAGCTTCAGGTCCGCTCGGGGATAGTTTGCCGGCAATCACACGTCGGGAATTCTTGAAGGTCGGAGCTGCCGGAACCGGCGGCTTGGTCGTCTCCGGACTCGGCTTCGACATCGCCTACGCCGACTCGACGAAGGTCAAGCAGAACCTGCGCATCGCGGGCGCCACGGAATCGCATTCGATCTGCCCCTACTGCGCGGTCGGCTGCTCGCTGGTCGCCTATACCCGGCACAACAGCGACGGCACGGTCCAGCTGCTCCAGATCGAGGGGGACCCGGACAGCCCGGTCAACGAGGGTCGGCTCTGTCCCAAAGGGGCCACGGCGATGCAGCTCGCGGTGTCGCCTCGCCGGGTCGAGTCACCTCAGTACCGGGCGCCGGGCGCGACCGGCTGGAAGAGCGTCTCGTGGGACTTCATGCTCGACAAGATTGCGCAGAACATCAAAGCCTCGCGCGACGCGACGTTCGTCACGACCGACGCCACCGGCAACACGGTCAACCGGTGCGAGGGCGTCGCCTTCGCCGGCGGCGCCGCCTTCAGCTCGGAGGAGGGCTACCTCGCCACCAAGCTGATGCGCGGCCTGGGACTGGTCTATCTGGAGCAGCAGGCCAGGGTTTGACACGGCCCCACGGTGGTCAGTTTGGCCGCCACATTCGGAAGGGGAGCGATGACCAACCACTGGCGCGACATCAAGAACGCCGACCTCATCCTGATCAACGGAGCGAACCCGGCTGAAGCGCATCCGGTCGGCTTCCAGTGGTTCATGCGGGCGAAACTCGACCCCAAGCGCGGACCAGGCAGCGGCGGCGGCGCCAAGATCATCCACGCCGACCCTCGGTTCACGCGCACGTCCGCGGTCGCGGACATGTACCTGCGCATTCGCACCGGTACCGACGTGGCGTACTTCGGCGGGCTGATCAACCACGTCCTGCAGAACAACCTGTTTCACGATGAATACGTGCGCAACTACACCAACGCGTCCTTCCTCGTCAACAAGTCCTACTCGTTCCACGACGGCCTCTTTTCCGGCTACAACCCCGCCAAGCGGTCTTACGAGATCTCCTCGTGGAGCTACCAGACCGATCCGGCGACAGGCTTCGCCCTGCGGGACATGACGCTGCAGGACCCGCAATCGGTCTTCCAGCTAATGAAGACGCATTACTCGCGATACACCCCGGACATGGTCTCCAGCATCACCGGCGTACCGGTCGACGATTTCAACAAGGTCGCCGACCTCGTCGGCCAGATGGGCAAGCCGGACAAGGTGATGACGATCGTCTACGCGGTGGGGCTCACGCACCACACGACGGGCGGCCAGCTCATTCGGTCCGGTGCCGTCCTGCAGCTGCTGCTCGGCAACATGGGCCGTCCGGGCGGCGGCATGAACGCGGAGCGCGGCCACGCCAACATCCAGGGCAACACCGACCACGCGATCTCCTGGGAGATATTGCCCGGCTACCTGAAGATCCCGGCGCCTGGCCAGAAAACCATCGCTGACTACGTGGCCCAAAGTGCACCGAAAAAGTCCGACCCGCACTCCTGGAACTTCTTCGGCACCAACTACAGCAAGTTCATGGTCAGCACGCTCAAAGCCTGGTACGGAGCGGCGGCGACCAAGGCCAACGAGTTCGCGTTCAACTTCGTGCCCAAGCCCGCGTCCAACGCGTCATGGATGACGATCTACGACCAGGCCCTGAAGGGAAGCATGCAGGGGCTGATTCTTTCGGGGATGACCGCTGCAAGCATCGGGCCCGACAGCAACCAGGTCCGGCAGGCGCTGAGCAACCTGAAATGGCTCGTCGTCATGGATGCGCTGCCGACGACGAGCTCAGAGTTCTGGCGCGCGCCGGGTGTCGACCCGAGCCAGGTCAAGACCGAGGTCTTCATGGTCCCGACCACGCACTGGATCGAGAAGGACGGGTCCTTCGTCAACAGCGGCCGCTGGTCACAGTGGAAGGACCAGGTGATTCTGCCCCAGGGCCAGGCGCGCCATGACCACTGGATCCTGGCGGACATCTTCCAGCGCGTCAAAAAGCTCTACCAGGCGCAGGGCGGCAAGTTCCCCGCCCCCATCCTCAACCTGACCTTCGACTACCAGGACCCACTCAAGCCGACGCTCGACGAGATCGCCAAGGAGATTAACGGCAAAGACCTATCCACGGGCAAGCAGATGACCTCGTTCGCAAACCTGAAGGACGACGGCACGACCACCGCCGGGGACTGGATCTACACGGGCAGCTACCTGGACACGGGGAACCTGATGAAGCGCCGCGGCGGCATCCAGGACCCGGCGACCAACGACCCCACGGGCATGGGCTTCTACGCCAACTGGGCGTGGAGCTGGCCGCTGAACCGTCGCGTGATGTACAACCGCGCGTCGGCGGACCTTGACGGCAAGCCGTGGGACCCCTCGCGGCCGGGCATCACGTGGAACGGCAGCAAATGGGTGGGCGACGTGCCGGACTACCCGCCGACGCTCGCTCCCCACGACCCCGCCGCCTGGCTGCCCTTCATCATGAACGGGGAGGGTGTCGGCCGCCTCTTCAGCAACGGCATGGTCGACGGCCCGTTTCCCGAGCACTACGAGCCGGTCGAGTCGCCGGTCCAGAACCCTCTGCATGCGACCAACTCGGCCTCACCGGTCGCGTTCCTCTACGACCAGGCGGCAGGCCGTCCCAGCCGGTTTGGCGCGGCGACCGAGTTTCCCTACATCGCCACCAGCTACCGGCTGACCGAGCACGAGCACTACGTCACCCAGCACGTGCCGCACCTCGTTCAGCTGCAGCCCAAACCTTTCGTCGAGATCCCCTACGAGCTCGCCACTCAAAAGGGGATCAAGAGCGGTGATGCGGTCCGCGTTTCGTCGAAGCGCGGCAAGGTCGAGGTGCAGGCGATCGTGACCAAGCGCCTCGGCCCCATGACGGTCGCCGGCCAGAAGGTTTACACCATCGGTATCCCCATTCACTGGGGCTACGTCGGCATCGCCGCCGACCGCGATCCGGGTCACGGGAGGTACTGGCTGGCCAATGCGCTGACGCCTTTTGTCGGCGACGCCAACGCTCGCACCCCCGAGTTCAAGGCATTCCTCGTCAACCTGGAGAAGATCTGATGGCCGTCGCGGCGCCGGTTGCGTCCTGGACCGAGCGCCGGCGCCGCACCAGCGAGCTGCGAACCCGGCAGCCGTTCGTGCGCCAGGTCCTGGATTTCTACGGCGCGCTGCTGCCGGTGCAGGAAGACGCGTTCCTCCGCGCCGCGGCGGACGCCCCATCGCCGGACCGCATCGCGTCGTACGTGGCCGAGGTCGTCGTGCCTCGCGTGCTCGACGTGAGCATCGCGCTCGGACCGGACCGCCTTCGCGTCGAGCTGATCAGTCGAATGCAGGTTCAGGACCCGCGCGACATCGTCGAGCGCTGGATCGCCGGCGAAGAGCAACCTGTGGCGGATCGTTTCCTCGCCCGCGCGGCACTGGGCCCGGTGCTGGAAGCGCTCGGTAAGGAGGCGAAGGCGGGCTGCGCCGGGCCGCGTGACGCCCTCCACTGCCCGGAATGCGGTGGGCCTCCGCAGCTCAGCTACTTCGCAAAGGCTGCCGAGGATCTCGCCGCCGGCCCGCGCCAGCTTCTCTGCGCCCGGTGCGCCTCGTGCTGGGGCTATCCGCGCATGACGTGTCCCTCCTGCGGCGAGGACTCGACCGGCAAGCTGCTGATCTTGAGCGAGGAGGGCACGAGCTCGGGGGAGCGGGGGAACGTGGTCCGCGGTCTGCCGGGATCAGCTCCCGGCCGCGCAGGGGAGTCTGTTTTCCCGCACATGCGCATCGAGACGTGCGAGTCGTGCCGGCGCTACGCGCTCAGCATCGACCTCGCGACCGATCCGCAAGCCGTACCGGTGGTCGATGAGCTCGCCGCCGTACCGCTCGACCTCGTCGCGCGCGAGCGCGGCTTCACCAAGATCATTCCGAACCTCATGGGCTTCTGACGATGGCGACCATCAAGGCCGGCGAGTCGTACGGGTTCTTCACGGACACCAGCATCTGCATCGGCTGCAAGGCGTGCGAGGTCGCCTGCAAGGAGTGGAACCAGCTCCAGGGCAACGAGCCGGCCTTCCTCGCCGACAGCTATGACAACACCGGGGACCTCGACGCCCAGAACTGGCGCCACGTGAAGTTCATCGAGCACGTGCCCGACCAGTCGATGACGGAAGGCAACGGCACCGCCTGGCTGCTGATGTCGGACGTGTGCAAGCACTGCAAGCACGCGAGCTGCATGGAGGTGTGCCCGACCGGCGCCATCATCCGCACCGAGTTCGATTCGGTCTTCATCCAGCAGGACGTCTGCAACGGCTGCCGCAACTGCATCGCCGCCTGTCCGTACGGCGTGATCGGCATGAACCAGTCGACCGGCACCGCGCACAAGTGCACTCTCTGCTACGACCGGCTGCAGGGCGGCATGGAGCCCGCGTGCGCGAAGGCGTGCCCGACGCAATCGATCCAATTCGGGCCGCTGGCCGACCTGCAGAAGGCCGCCGACGTCCGGCTTGCCGCGCTGCAGAGCCAGGGCGTCACGCAGGCGCAGCTTTACGGCCGCGACGACACCGTGTACGGCGGGCTCAACGCTTTCTTCCTGCTCATGGACAAACCGGAGACGTACGGTCTTCCCAACGCGAGCAACGCGGTCCTTCCGACCCGCAACGACGTGGGCGGTTACCTCGCCGCGCTGGTGACCGCCGTGCTTGGGGTGATTGCCGGGATCGTGGCGTTCAGACGCCGGGGGCCCGCGTGATGTTTCTCGCCGCCGAGCATTTCGCCCGCGCCCCGCAATGGACGTGGTTCATCCTCTTCTACTTCTTCTTTGCCGGCCTGGCCGGTGGCAGCTATGTGATCGCCACGCTGCTCCGGCTGAGCCGTGATGCACATGACGAGCCGGCGGCGCGGCTCGGCTTTTACATCAGCCTGGCGGCGACGGTGCTCTGTCCCATCCTGCTGACGGCGGACCTGGGCTCGGTCAGCTGGGTCAGGTTCTGGCACATGCTCATCGACGTGACCCCGGGCGATACCGGATTGAGCTTCAAGTACTGGTCACCCATGTCGGTCGGCGCATGGGCTCTGCTCGTGTTCGGATTCTTCAGCTTCGTTTCGGCGGTCGACGCGTGGTGGGGCGACAGGCAGGGCGGCGCGCTGCTGCCTGTGGGACTGAACCGGGTGTTCAACGTCGCCGGCGCGATCGTGGGCTTGTTCCTCGCCTCCTACACGGGCGTGCTGCTCAGCGTGAGCAACCAACCGGTGTGGAGCGACACGTGGACGCTGGGCGGCCTTTTCCTTGCATCGGGTCTCAGCGGCTCGGCGGCGCTGATCACCTTGCTGGTGCGCTACCGGCCTGACGCGAGTTTCTCCCTGCAGCGGCTGCGGCTGGCAGACGGCTATTTCGGGGTGTTGGAGCTCGCACTGCTCATCGCGTTCTTCGCCACCGTGGCGATCGCGGGCGAGGCGGGTCGCATCCTTCCGTGGTTTGCGCTGTGGATCGTCGCGCTCATCGGAATCGGCGCGTCGTTGCTCGGCGTTCGCCGGCCGGCTCATGTGGAGGCGAGCGGCGAGAGCGCCGCGATGGCCCCGGTCGCGATGGAGGCGACCGTCGTGTCCGCGGTGGTGCTCCTGGCGGTTCTCGCCCTGCGAGCCGCGGTGATCTTCAGTGCCCAGTAGGGAGCAGGTCCTGTCGGTCCTGTCCGCGATCAAAGACCCTGACCTGGGCCGCGACGTGGTCAGCCTCGGGATGATCAAGGACCTCACCATCTCCGACGCCGGAAAAGTCAGCTTCACCTTTGAGCTCACCACGCCGGCATGCCCGGTGCGCGACCGATTCCAGACCATGGCCAACGAGCTGGTGAGGGGACTGCCCGGTGTGACCGCGGTCGACCTGAGGATGACCGCCAACATCCGCCCTTCATTTGGCGGACGTGCCGGCGAACAGGCCATTCCCGGCGTCAAGCACGCCATCGCGGTCGCGTCCGGCAAGGGTGGGGTCGGCAAGTCGACCGTCGCGGTCAACCTCGCGGCCTCGCTGCAGCTCTCCGGCGCAAGCGTGGGCCTGCTGGACGCCGACATCTACGGGCCGTCGGTGCCCGGGATGCTTGGCGTGAGCGACCAGCCGAAGGTGGTCGACCAGAAGCTCGTTCCGCTCGAGGCCTACGGGATGAAATTCATGTCCATCGGGCTGATGACCGGGGCCGACAAGGCGATGGTCTGGCGCGGCCCGATGGTGTCCCGGGCGATCGAGCAGATGCTGACCGACGTTCGCTGGGGTGCGCTCGACTACCTGGTCGTCGACCTGCCGCCCGGCACGGGCGACGCTTCGCTCACCCTCGCGCAGTCGGTCCCGCTCACCGGGGTGGCGATCGTCTGCACGCCCCAGGAAACCGCGTTGAAGATCGCTGTCAAAGCCCTGCAGATGTTTCGTGGCCTCAATGTGACCCCGCTCGGCCTGGTCGAGAACATGAGCTGGTTTGTGTGCGGGCGGTGTGGCGAGGAGCACCACATCTTCGACCACGGGCAGGTCGAGCGCGCGGCCCAACGGCTCGGCGTTCCGTACCTCGGCGCCATACCGATCGAGCGGGCGATTCGAGAGGAGGCTGACGCAGGATCGCCCGTCGTGGTGTCGCGGCCCGACACCGCAGGGGCTGAGGCTCTTCGCAGGGTTGCGTCGGCGGTCGCGGCCAGGGTCTCGATCCAGAGCTTCCGGCAATTACCGGTCATCAACGTCCGCTAGAGCCCGGGGACCTCGCGCTCCAGCTTCTGCCTGACCTCCTGGATGAACGCCGCCACCTCGCCATCGTCGACCTGTCCCTTGGCCGCGCGCAGGCGCTCCGCGGCCACGCCCGCCAGGTAGCTGGACAGTGGAGCGAAGCGTCGCTCCTGCGTGTGGGCGGTCACCCGCGCAAGCTCCAGCAGCTCGAGCGCCACGCGGGAGTCCAACGACGGCGCCGCGATTCTCGCGCCGCGGCTCTCCGCGGCGGCCACCCAGTCTCGGCCGAGATTTTCAAAGAACTCGTTCATGAGTCACGTATAGCACCCCGGCTAGCCTATTGGGGCTCATGGAGTCAGCCGCCATCGAGGCGCGCGCGCTGCGGAAGACGTACGTCACGACACGTGGAGTCCTTCGACGCACGCGGGTCGAACGGATCGCGCTGCGCGGCGTCGATCTCGCGATCCGGCGCGGAGAGCTCTTCGGCCTGCTCGGCCCCAACGGCGCCGGCAAGACCACGATGGTCAAGATCTTCACCACCCTGCTGCTGCCGTCGTCCGGTTCCGCAGCCATCCTCGGCCTCGACGCGGTGAAGGATCCGTGGGCCATCCGGAAGCGCATCGGTTTCGTGTTCGGCGGCGAGCGCGGGCTCTACTGGCGGCTCTCCGGCCTCGACAACCTGCGCTACTTCGCGGACCTCTACCGGATCCCTCCTCAGATCTCGCGGAGGCGGATCGCCGAGCTGCTGGACAGGCTTGGCCTTGCGGGTCGCGAGCGTGACAAGGTGGAGCACTACTCCCGGGGCATGAAGCAGCGGCTCCATCTCGCGCGGGGCCTGCTCAACGATCCCGAGGTCCTTTTCCTCGACGAGCCCACCATCGGCCTCGACCCCGTCGGGGCACGCGAGCTGCGCTTGATCGTGCGGGAGCTTGCCGACACCGGCACGACGATCTTTTTGACGACGCACTACATGTTCGAGGCGGATGCCATCTGCGATCGGATTGCCGTCATCAAGAATGGTTCGATCGTGGCTGAGGGTACGCCAAGCAGCATCAAGGGCGTGGTCGAGAACCAGGGCGTGGTCGAGTTCGAGGTGGTCGGCATGCCGGCTGACCGGCTTGTGGGCTTGCGCGGCCTGCCCGGTGTGAGCTCGGTGGTCGTGTCCGAGCACGACCTGGCCCAAGTGGTGACCGTGCAGTGTGCCCGACCAGCTGACGTGATGACGCAGCTCGGAATGGTTCTCGGCGGCCTCACGCTGAGCAAGGTGAGCTCCCGCGAGCCGACCCTCGAGGACGCATACGTGCAATTGATCGGCGAGTCACTTTGAGCACGCTGATTCGCGCCGCCTTCAGCGCTTTTCGCGTGTCCATGCGCCTGCGAGTGGTCAGCCCTTACGCCTACCTCAACTGGCTCGTCTTTCCCCTCCTTTTCACCACGGTGGGTCTCTACGTCTTGAGCCGCCCGGGCGCGCCCGTTTCGCACCTCGCCTATGGCGTGCTGGGCGGCGGCCTCATTGGCTACTGGACCGTCGCATATCTCGACGGAGGCAACGGCATCCAGGACGAGCGGTGGAACGGCACGCTGGAGCAGATCTTCGCGGTGCCGACGCCTCTGGTGGTGATCTTGTTCGGCAAGGTCACCGGCAGCCTCCTGTTCGGAATCCTCTCGTTCATCCCCACTGTCGCGCTGGCTTACTTCGGATTTCACGCGCTGCTGCCGCACGTCGACGCGCTGCGATTCGCGATCTCGCTTGGGGTGTTGAGCTTCTCGTTCTTTGCGATCGCGCTGACGCTGACGCCGCTCTTCGCGCTGTGGCGGTGGGCTTTCCAGATGCTCAACGGCTTTGAGCTTGGCGTCTACGTGCTTTGCGGCTTCATGTTCCCGGTGGCGATCATCGCTCCGTGGGCTCAGGGAATCGCCGACACGCTTGCACCGACATGGGCGATCCGAGCTATTTACGCGGCGACCACGACAGAGGGAGCGCATGACTACTTCACGTGGTGGCTCGCGGCGATCGCGTTGAGCCTTGGCTATCTCGTCGGCGCCTACTTCCTCTACCGGCTGGTGGAGAAGCACGCGCGAATGTCCGGCGACCTGGCACTGGCATGAACCGCGTGGCGGCCGAGGCGGCGGTCTTCGCCCGCTCGACCTATCTCCAGTACGTGGCCCTTTTCCAGTGGGCCACCGTTCGGGGCTACGTCGCCTACAAGATCCTGCTACCCGTGACCCAGATCCTGTTTTTCGTGGAGCTTGGCGTCTACGCCGCCGGTCGCCAGAACGCCTTGTACTTCGCCCTCGGCAACGCTCTGCAGCTCACTGCCAATGCAGGCATCTTCGGCGTCATCGCCACCGTCGCAAACGAGCGTCAGTTCGGGACGCTGCCGATCCTTCTCGGTTCGCCCGCCAACCGGCTCGTCACGTTTCTCAGCCGCGCGATCGTGAATGTGATCGACGGAATCGCCACGGTCGTCGTCGGGCTTTTGGTTACGGTCGTCCTCTTCGGGCTTGACCTGCACCACGGCAACCTGCCGTTGCTCGGCCTTTGCGTGATCGTGATGTCGCTGACGACGGCGGGCCTCGGTCTCATGTTCGGCAGCATCGGCCTGGTCACGCGTGACGCCATCATCATCGCCAACATCGTCTACTACGTTCTGCTGATCGTCTGCGGGATCAACTTTCCGGTCAGCCGCCTCCCCGGGGCGGTGCAGCTCATCTCGTACAGCCTGCCCCTGACCCGCGGGGTCCAGGCCGCGCGCGAAGCAGCCGAAGGAGCGTCGCTGCAGCAAGTCGCGGGGCTCCTTGGTGGTGAGGTCCTGGTCGGGTTGGTGTGGGCGTTTGGGGGCTACCTGCTGTTCAGGGTGCTCGAAAGCTACGCCCGCCGCGGCGGGCTGCAGGAGGCGTACTGAGCTCGATGACCTTCACGACGCGGCCCGAGATCAAAGGCACGTTCGGCATGGTCAGCTCCACCCACTGGCTCGCGACCCAGGCCGGGATGGCCGTGCTCGAGCGCGGCGGCAACGCGTTCGACGCGGCCGTCGCGACGGGTTTCGTCCTGCAGGTCGTCGAGCCTCACCTCAACGGACTTGGCGGCGAGGTACCGATCCTGCTGTGGGACTCGCGGCGCAAGAAGGCGGAGGTCATCTGCGGCCAGGGGCCTGCGCCGGCCGCGGCGACGATCGACCGCATCCAGGCGATGGGCCTCGCCGAAGTGCCGGGTACGGGCCTCGCGGCCGCCTGCGTGCCGGGCGCCTTCGGCGCCTGGATGTCGCTGCTGCGCGACCACGGGACGTGGCCCGCTTCGGACGTGATGGATTTCGCGATCGGGTATGCGGACTCTGGCTATCCGCTTCACCCCAGGATCGTCGACACGCTGACGATGGTCGAGCCGCTGTTTCGGGAGCATTGGCCGGCTTCGGCCGCGGTCTACCTCGAGGCGGGGGTGCCTCGGCCGTGGCAGCTGTTCCGCAACCGCGAGCTCGCCGCGACGTATCGCCGCCTCGTGGCATCGGGCGGCGATCGTGAGCGGCAGATCGAGGCCGCCCTGAAAGCCTTCTACTCAGGCTTCGTCGCGGAGGCGGTCGAGCGTCACTGCAGCCGCGAGTTCATGGACAGCTCGGGGGCTCCGCACAGCGGTCTGCTCACGGCGGCAGACCTCGCGTCGTTCGCTGCGCGCCACGAGCAGCCCATCACCGCGCAGTTTCACGGCTGGACCGTCGCGAAGTGCGGCCCGTGGAGCCAGGGTCCCGTGTTCCTGCAGCAGCTGATGCTGCTCGAGCACTTCGGGCTAGATTCCGGCGAGTTCTTGTCAGCCGACCACATCCACGTCGTAATCGAGTGCGCCAAGCTCGCGTTCGCCGACCGCGAAGCATGGTACGCAGACCCGGACTTTGCCGGCGTCCCCCTCGCGGGCCTGCTTTCAGCCGAGTACGCGGACGGGCGGCGCCGCCTGGTCACCGACAGGGCGTCGCTCGAGCTGCGACCCGGCCGGCCCGGCGGCCGCGACCCGCGACTCCCCATTCGCGCCGCGCAGCAGGTGAGCGAGGGGCACTGGACCGGAACCGGCTCGCAGTCGCTCGGCGCGGTGCGCGGCGACACCGTGCACGTGGCGGTCGCGGACCGCCACGGCAATCTCGTCGCGTGCACGCCCAGCGGCGGATGGCTCCAGAGCTCACCGGTCATCGAGGGCCTTGGCTTCTGCCTGGGCACCAGGGCGCAGATGTTCAACCTCGACCCCGAGCACCCGAATCACCTGGAGGGCGGCAAGCGTCCGCGGACGACGCTCAGCCCGACGCTGGTGCTCCGCGACGGCGAGCCGAGACTCGCGTTCGGCACGCCCGGTGGCGACCAGCAGGACCAGTGGACGCTCGAGTTCTTCCTTGCCCATGTGCAGTTCGGGCTCGACCTCCAGGCCGCGATCGACGCGCCCACGTTCCACACCTCGCATTTCCCGAGCTCGTTTGCGCCCCACGAAGCGCATCCCGGCCGGCTGCACGCGGAGCCGACACCCGATCCCCAGGTGCTCGAGGAGCTAAGACGCCGGGGACATGAAGTCGTGGAGGTGGACCGCTGGTCGTTGGGCCGCACGTGCGTCGTCGGTCGCGATCCGGAGACTGGTCTGCTTTCGGCCGCGGCCAACCCGCGCGGCGCGCAGGCCCACGCTGCCGGCCGCTAGCGGCTAGCCGACGGGATAGAAGCAGGCGGCCTGGTGGTCGCCGAGGTTGACGGTGTCAAGAGGCGGTTCGCTTTCGGCGCAGCGCGGCTGTGCCTTGAAGCACCGAGTGCGAAAGCGGCACCCACTCGGGGGATCGACCGGTGAAGCGACGTCGCCTTTGAGGATGATCCGCTCGCGAAGGCGCTCGAGGCGAGGGTCGGGGATGGGTATAGCCGAGAGGAGCGACGCGGTGTATGGATGCTTCGGCCGGCGGTACAGGTCGCCTGCCGGCGAGATCTCCACGACCTTGCCGACGTACATGACCGCGATCCGGTCAGAGATGTGCTTGACCACCGACATGTCGTGTGCGATGAAGAGGTAGGTCAGGCGGAACTTGTCTTGGAGCTGTTCGAGCAGGTTGATGATCTGGGCCTGGATCGACACGTCGAGCGCCGAGATGGGCTCGTCGCACACGATGAACGATGGCTCGACCGCAAGAGCGCGGGCGATCCCGATGCGTTGGCGCTGCCCGCCGGAAAACTCGTGCGGGTAGCGGTTCGCGAAGTCTGTCGACAGTCCCACGAGGTCGAGCAGCTCCCTGACCCGCTCCTTGCGCCGGCGCGCGTCCGGTGCCAGGTGGTGGATGTCGAGGGCCTCGCCCAGGATGTCGCCGACCTTTTGACGGGGATCGAGGGACGCAAACGGATCCTGGAAGATCATCGCCATCTTGCGGCGCATCCGCCGCATCGCGCCGCGGCTCATGCGCAACACGTCCTTGCCCTCGAAGTACACCTCGCCGGCGGTCGGCTCGACTAGGCGCAGGATGGAGCGGCCGAGCGTCGACTTGCCGCAACCCGATTCGCCGACGAGCCCGAGCGTCTCGCCCTGATGAATCACAAGGTCGACGCCGTCGACCGCGCGCACGTGACCGACGACGCGGTTGACCACCCCGGAGCGGACGGGGAACCACGTCTTGAGGCCCCTCACCTCGACCAGTGGCGCCTCGGCGCTCAACCGTCGAGCCGGGTGCCTGCCTGGGTCACCCAGCAGCGGGCGAGCTGCTCACGAACTTGCAGAAGTTCAGGCTCTTGGGCGGCGCAGCGCGCGACTGCGAAGGGGCACCGGGGCTGAAACTTGCAACCGGGCGGGAGGTTCAGCATGTCGGGCGGCACGCCCTCGATCGGTCTCAGCGGCCGATGCTCGTCCGCGTCCAGGCGCGGGATCGAGTGAAGCAGCGACCAGGTGTAGGGATGCTCGGGATGCGCGAAGACGTCGTCCGTGCGGCCCTGCTCGACGATCCGGCCCGCGTACATGACGATGACGCGGTCGCACATTCCCGCGACCACGCCGAGGTTGTGCGTGATAAGGATGGTGGCGGTCCCATAGTCTCGGTTCAGCGTCCGCAGCAGGTCCAGGATCTGCGCCTGGATCGTCACGTCCAGCGCGGTCGTCGGCTCGTCGGCGATGAGCAGGCTCGGGCTCGTGGTCAACCCCATGGCGATCATCGCGCGCTGCCGCATGCCTCCGGAGAACATGTGGGGGAATTGCTTCACTCGTCGTCGCGGCTCGGGGATGCCGACCTTCTCGAACAGATCGACCGCCGCCGCGATCGAGGCGCGCGAGCGCATGTGCCGGTGGATCCTCAGCGGCTCGCCGACCTGCCAACCGGTCCTGAAGACGGGATTGAGGGACGTCATCGGGTCCTGGAAGATCATCGCGATCTCGGTGCCGCGGATCTCCTCCATCTCGTCCTCGGACAGGTCGGTCAAGACGCGGTCCTTGAAACAGACCTTTCCACCGACTATGCGGCCGCTGCGTGGAAGCAGCCGCATGATCGAGAGCGCCGTCATCGATTTGCCAGACCCCGACTCGCCGACGATGCCCAACGTTTCCCCGGCGTCGACGGTGAGGGAAACGCCGTCCACGGCCTTGATGGTTCCGTCGCGAAGGCGAAGGTGCGTCTCGACGTTTTCGAGCTCCAGGAGATGGCTGAATGCCATCAGGAGCGGAGCCTTGGGTCGAGGGCGTCGCGCAGCGAGTCACCGAGCAGGTTGAAGCTGTAGACTGTGATCGAGATCGCGATGCCGGGCACGATCGCCAGCCATGGGTCGTTGGGCAGGAACGTGCGGCCGGTGGTGATCATCTGTCCCCAGTCGGGCGTCGGTGGCTGTGCGCCAAGACCGAGAAACGAGAGCACCGCCTCTGCCAGGATCGCAAACCCCGCCGACAGCGAAATCTGCACGAGGATGGGGTTCATCAGGTTCGGGATGAGGTGGCGCACGATGAGGCGAATGGGGGACGCGCCGAGCGAGCGCGTGGCCATGACGAACTCCATCTGCTTCAATTGGAGCACGACGGCGCGCACGAGCCTTGCGTAGACGGGGATCGCGACGATCCCGATCGCGATCATCGCGTTCCGCAGGCTTGGCCCGAGCGCGGCCACCAGCGCGATGGCGAGGATCAGCGCCGGGAAGGCGAGGAGCGCGTCGACTACCCGCATCAGAAGCAAGTCGGTGAGCCCACCCGCGTATCCGCTGAGCAGGCCGAGCACCCCGCCTCCAACGAGGCCGACGGCGACCGCGACCAGGGCAACCGGCAGCGATACTCGTGCGCCCCACAGCACCCGGCTGATCTGATCTCGCCCGAGCTCGTCGGTTCCGAGCACGTGGCCGGGGCTCAGCGGAGGCAGATACGCGTTGTCCGGCTCGGTCGCGATCGGATCGTGGGGCGAGATGATGGGGGAGACCAGCGCGATCAAGAACAACGCTCCTACGAAGACCAGTCCGACCAAGACGCCGCGGTTCCTCTGCGCCAGTTCCAGCAGCGCGATTGGTCTGCGGCGGATCGGTGTGCCGGCGGCAACGATGGCGGGCGCGTTGCTCATGCGTACGAGATCCTCGGGTCGAGCCAGCCGTACACGAGGTCGACGGCAAGGTTCGCCAGCATGTAGGAGAAGGCGGCCAGCAGCACCACGCCCTGGACCACGGTGTAGTCGCGGTTGAAGATCGATTCCACCGCCAACCGGCCCACGCCAGGCCACGTGAAGACGGTCTCAGTCACGACGGCGCCTTCGATGATCCCACCAATCTGGAGACCGACGATCGTCACGACCGGGATCAGAGCGTTCTTCAGCGCATGGACGAAGACGACGCGCCGCCATGAGGCGCCCTTGGCGCGAGCGGTCCGGATGTAGTCGTGGTTGAGCACCTCGATCATCGACGAGCGCGTGAAGCGCATGTTGATCGCGGTACCCGCGGTGCCCAGGGCGATCGCCGGCAGGATCACGTGGCGCAGGCTCTCCCATGGGTCCTGCGTGATCGGGACGTATCCGCCGAATGGAAAGATGCGCGCCGACACCGACAGGACGTAGATCAGCACGATGCCGATGAAGAAGTTCGGCACAGACACGCCCGCGACCGAGACCCCGGTCGCGATGCGGTCCGCCGCCGAGCCCCTACGCACAGCCGCGATCGTGCCGAGCGGAATCGCGACGACGAGCGACCACAGGAGCGCTGCGATGCCCAGCTCGAGCGTGGCGGGCAGGCGGTCGGTGATCGCGTTCCACACGGGCTCGTGGGTCGTGATCGAGCGGCCCCAATCGCCATGGATGATGTGGCCGACCCAGATCAGGTACTGGGCGTAGAGAGGTTTGTCGAGCCCCAGCTCCTGGTGGACCTGGGCAATCGCTTCCGGATTGCGGTCCTCGCCGAGGATGATCAGGGCCGGATCGCCTGGGCTGAGGTGGATGAGCATGAACACGCCGACGGTGACGAGGAACGCGACCGGCAACATGAGGACGAGGCGGCGCAGGATGTAGCTCATCACGCCGGATCAAGTCTCCGGCATGGAGTCAAGCAGCGCCGCCCGGCCGGGCCTCAGCTTTTAGCTCTTCCAGACCTCCGCCATCCGGATCATCAGGTCGGGGTAGAGGGTGAAGCCGTGGATCTTGGTGTCGGAAATCTGGGCGCTCACGCCGAACGTCGTGAAGACGTAGGGGGCGTCTTGCACGATTTGCTTCTGCGCGTTGTCGTAGTCCTGCTTGCGCTTGGCCTGGTCGGCTGTCGTGCGCGCGTCCTCGAGCCACTGGTCGACCTGCGGGTTGCTGTAAAGGCTGTCGTTGAAGCTGCCACCAGTGTGCCACCACGCGTAAATGTTGCCGTCGGGGTCGATGCGGCCCGACCAGCTGACGCCACAGGCCTGGAACTGGTGGTTGGCGCACTCCTGCTGGTAGGTGGCGAACTCTTCGGTCTGGATTTGCATCGTGATGCCGGCCGCCGAGAGCTCTGACTGCATCAGCTGGGCGAGCTGCTGGTTGACCGGGTCGGAGGTCGTCTTGTAGGTGAAGGTGAAACCGGTCGCGGTCGACTTCGCTTTGGAGGCATCCGCGTGGTCATAGATCTTCTCGCTCGAGTCGAATGCCCAGCTCGAGGGAGGAATCGGGCCGTAGGCGACCACCCCGATGTTGAACTGGATGTCCTTCAGGATCGCGTAGCGGTCGATCGCCAGCGCCACAGCCTGTCGTTTCGCCGGGTCGTTGAAGGGCGAGGTGCCCGCGTTGAGCTCGAACCCGTTGAAGCCGATCGCCGGCACGTCTTTGTATATGAAGTTCGAGTCGGTCTTGAGCGAAGCCACGTCCTTGCTTGCGATCACGCGCGCGATGTCGATGTCGCCGGTCTTCAACGCGGCGAGGATGGCGTTGACGTCGGGGATCGCCCGGTAGGTGACTCCGTCGAGGTAGGGGAGGCCCGAACGCCAGTAGCTCGGGTTCTTCTTGAGAGTCAGGTGGTCGTTGCGCTTCCATTCCACGAACTCGAATGGTCCGCTGCCCGCGCCCGCCGGGGCGAGCGAGAAGTTCTGCCCGCCTTTGCTGACGGCGTCCAGCGAGAGCATCATCCCGGCCCGGTCGACAAGAGTCGCCAGCAGAGTGGAATCGGGCTTGCCGAGGTGGAAGATCACGTGCGTGTCATCGGTGACCTCGACGCTCTTCACGCTGGACAGGTCCGACTTGCGGCGGGAGGTCGCGCCCGTCTTGTAGCGCTCGATGTTGGCCTTCACCGAGGCGCCGTTGAACGGCGTTCCGTCGTGGTACTTGACACCCGACTGAAGGGTGAACTTGTAGTTGAGCGGGTCGGAGGTGTCCCAGGTCTTCACCAGGCCGGGCTTGATCGCCAGAGAGGAATCTATGGTGAAGAGCGAGTCGTACATGTTGTAGAAGACCTCGCGCTCGACCAGAAGCGAGGAATCCATCGGGTCCAGGGTATGCAGCTCACTCTCGAGCGCGATGGTGGCTGTACCGCCGTTCTTCGGAGTCCCGCCACCGCCGTTTCCGCCGCCTCCTCCGCCACCGCAGGCGGCGGCCAGCATGACTAAGATGAACCCCAGGGCGACTCGTCTCATCTGGCTACACCTCTCCCAGCCCGGCTCTCTGCGTCCGGAAGATCAAAGTATCGGCGCTGGGCCTAGGCGCGTGTCAACTCCAAACTCCCGTCGGGTCGACAATCAGGCCATGAGAGGGCTCCGCCGGGGAGTACGCGCCATCTAGGAAGGCGAATCGTTGAGCTTGTCGGCCACCTCCTTCAACACCTCGTAGGGCTGCGCGCCCAGGACCAGGTAGCGCCGGCCGAAGATGTGGGCCGGTATCGCGTCGATGCCTACCGAGGTCGCCGCGCGCCGGTTCTCGTCGATCACGTCGGCGAAGCGATTGTCGACGATGGCCTGGCGCAGATCCTCGGGATCGAGGCCGACCTCCGACCCGATGCGCACCAGGTCGTCGACGTCTTCCAGCCGGCCGGTGCCTTCCCAGTGTGCCTTCAGCAGCGCGTGATGCATCTCGTCGAACCTGTCGTGCTCGCGCGCGAACTCCGCGGCGCCGAGCGCGCGCCGCGAGTTGATGATCACGTCGCGCTGCTTCATCGTGAGGCCCACGGATTCGGCCACAGCCTCGAGGTGCCAGCGAATGCGCTCCGAGCGACCACCGCTGAAGTAGAGCTCGCGAGGAATTCCTTCGGGAGGGGCCTCAGGATGCAGCTCGTACGGAAGCCAGGTGACGCGAACCAGGCCTTCGCTCTCGAGCTGCTCGACTCGGACCGAGTCGATGTAGCACCACGGTCAAACGTAGTCCGAGAAGATGACGAGGTCGACGGGGGCCTTCTGAGACATCTACCTCGAGAACGCTAAGCGATATCACGGAATTCCTTCGGCATCCCTTAACCAGCCGGTGGCAAAATGGGTTCGAGGGTGAAGGGGCACCCGCGTACCGGAATACAGGAGGTAAGCACATGGCGGACGCGAAAACGTTTGTCGTCAACGCCCCGGCGTGGATCGATTTGTCGAGCACAGATCCCGCGGGGTCGCGCGACTATTACTCGAAGCTGTTCGGATGGCAGGCCGAGCCCGAGAAGGACCCCGCCGCGGGCGGATACGCGATGGCGAGGCTTGGCGGCAAGGACGTGGCGGGGATCGGCGGAACGCAGGATCCCAACGCCCCGTCGGCGTGGATGGTCTACATCGGCACGCGTGACGCTGACGCGGTGGCAAAGAAGATCCAGGCTGAGGGCGGCAAGGTCGTCGCGCCGCCGTTCGACGTCATGGACGTAGGCCGCATGGCGGTCTTTCAGGACCCGGCGGGTGCGTTCATCTCCGTCTGGCAGCCGAACACGATGTACGGCGCCGACGTGGTGCGCAAGGCCGGCGCGTATTCGTGGGCCGAGCTCAACTCGCGCGGCATCGACAAGGTGAAGCCCTTTTACGCGAAGGTGTTCGGTTGGACGGAGAAGGTCAGCCCGATGGGGGAGGGCCTTGGGGACTACACCGAGTTCAAGCTCGACGGTGAGAGCATCGCCGGCGGCATGGAGATGAACGAGATGGTGCCGAAGGAGGTGCCGTCCTACTGGATGGTTTACTTCGGCGCCGACGACGTCGACACGGCGCACAAGAAAGCCGTGGACCTCGGCGGGCGCGAGATGCTTCCGCCGCAGGACTTCCCCGGCGGCCGCTTTTCAATTCTCATGGACCCGCAGGGCGCGGCCTTCGGGCTCATGAGCACCGACCAGAAGTAACGGACGACGACTACAAACCGGCGGGTCGTGCGACCCGCCGGTTTTCCATCACTGCGCCTCCTTCACGAAATCCAGCGCCTCTTGCGCGAGCGGGAGCCAGTGCTTCTTCGAATTCTTGGAGAGGACGAACCACTCTCGCATCGGCTTGCCCTTGCCGGCGTCGAAATTCGTCCCTTGGCCGGATTGGACCAGCTCGTCGACACGCCCGCGCGGAAGCTTCAAGACAAGCTCCGCCCGCACGAGCATCGCGAAGATCCGACCGCCGGTCTTGAGCTGACCGCTCGACCCGAATCCCTTGCCCTCGCTGATCTGCGTGACGCCTGTTCGGCCGGCCAAGTGCTTGACCAGCTCCGAATATCGCGCCTCTGGTGTCATGCAGCCTGCTCCAAGACCTGAGCGGGCGCGGCCGCGCGTCGGGAGCCCACACCCAGCGCCGTCATGGCACCCAGCAGCGACATGCCGGCGACGACGGTCAACGCCGGGCGGAATCCGCCCACGAAGCTCGTAGCGGTTCCGATGTGCCCGTTGGCCGCAAACACCGCCGCCGCCACCGCGATCGCGAATGCGCTGCCGAGGCGCTGCATGGTGCTGTTGACGCCGGAGGCCCTGCCCATCTCGTGAGGCCTGACCGCGGTGACCACCGCGGTGGGAACGATCGGCAAGGCCATGGAGATGCCGATCCCGGCCACCATCAGCGGGAGCACCAGCTGAACGTACGCGACTCCGGTCGTCGCCACCAGGGCGAACCACGCCAGGCCAACGCCCTGAAGGAGCATTCCCAGCGCGAGGACCGGCCGCGTGCCGATTCTGTCCGCGACCAGTCCCGCGACAGGTGCGATGAAGAGTGGAGTCGCGGTCCACGGAAGCAGCCGCACGCCGGCTTGGAACGGTGAGTTCCCAAGCCCAAACTGCATGAACTGGGCGACGAGGAACGCGGCTGAGAAGATGGTGCCTGCCATCAGGAATGCGGTCGCATTCGCCGCGCTGAAGCTGCGGCTTCGGAAGAGGTGCATGGGCAGCATCGGGTCCGCGGCGCGCAGCTCCCACGCGACAAACCCCGCCGCCAGTAAGGCTCCCGAGCCAAGCATTCCGACGGCCGTCGCGCTCCCCCAGCCTTCACTCCCGGCCCGGATCAAGCCCCAGACGATGAGCATCGAGCCGCTCCCCACGAGTGCGGCGGCGACCAGGTCGAGCCGCGTCGCCGGCCCCTTCGTCTCCGGCAGGCGGAGGAGCGAGAGGACGATGGCCGCAACGCCGATCGGCGCGTTGACCCAGAAGATCCAGTGCCAGCTGACGCCTTGGGTGATGGCTCCCCCTATCAGCGGCCCGGCCGCGACGGCCAGACCTCCGATGCCGCCCCAGATCCCGACGATGGTTGCGCGGCGCTCGGGTCCGAAGGCCGAGGTGAGGATGGTCAGGCTCAAAGGCATGACCATCGCGGCTCCGATTCCCTGCACGGCTCGGGCGCCGATCAGGGCCACGGCGTTTGGCGCGAGAGCACAAGCAACCGAGGAGATGGTGAAGAGGGCGAGCCCGGCGACGAAGACCAGGCGCCGGCCCAGCCGGTCGCCGAGGGCGGCCGCGGTGATGATTCCCGCCGCGAAGGTCAGGGTGAACGCGTTCATCGTCCATTCCAGGTCGGCGATGCTTCCGCCGAGGTCGCGGTGGATCGCCGGCAGCGCGGTTACCACGACCAGCGAATCGAGCGCGACCATGAAAAAGGCCACCGATGTGAGCGCAAGGGTCCAAATCCGCCGAGACATCGCCAATCCTCCAGCCGTGGTCTAAGAAAACGGGTGCCTGGCGATTCTCCACTAGGCACTTGAAAAAGTCAAGTAGTAACTTGAGGTTGTCCTGCATGCCTGCTATCGTTGCGCCCATGCGCTCGTACCAGCAGTACTGCGCCGTCGCCAAGGCGCTTGACGTGGTGGGCGACAGGTGGGTCCTGCTGATCGTCCGTGAGCTCATGACCTCAGGTCCCTCGCGCTACACCGACCTGCTCAAAGGCCTCCCAGGGATCGCCACCAATCTCCTGGCCGACCGCCTGCGAGAGATGGAAAAGGGCGGCGTCGTGCGCGCGCACGCGGCGCCCCCGCCGGTGGCGACGACGCTATACGAGCTGACCGAGCGCGGTCAGGCGCTGCGCGGTCTTCTCGAAGAGCTGGGGCGATGGGGGGCGCCGCTCATGGGCGTCCCGCAACCCAGCAACGTCTTTCGCAGCCATTGGCTCGTCTTCCCGTTCGATGCCTACCTCATCGACAACGCTCCCCAGGAACCCCCGATCACCATCGAGGTCCGCACAGGTGACGAACCGATGGTGATCGAGACCGTCGGCGGCAAGGTGCGGACCCGGCGCGGCACCGCCGAGCACCCGGATGCCGTCCTGACGGGCCGTCCGGGCCTCGTCCTTGGTTTGCTGTCGGGCAGGTTCGAGCTTGACGCGGGGCGCAGGCGAGGGCTCGAATTCAAAGGCAGCAAGAAGGTGCTGCACCGCGTCGTCGGCGACTGGGGCGGCTAGCCGAAGTAGGCGCCGGCCACCTGCGCGGCCACGCGGGCGTTGTTGATCACCAGGTCGACGTTCAGGTCGAGTGAGCGCCCGCCTGACAGCTCAGCCATCCGCGCGAGCAGCCGCGGGGTGACGTCCGCCCCGCTGACGTCGGGCAGCTCGGCCGCCGCTCGCTCCGCCATGGCCTCGGCTCCCTCCAGCTCCCTGGGAGGCGGCACCGCGACGACCAGCCCACGCGAACCGGTCGCCCACGCCGCGCGCAGGACAGCCGCCGTACCGGCGGGTCCGTCGGTGCGGGCGCTGACGGGGCATCCGCTGTGCGCGGAGTAGAAGGCGGGGAACTCGTCGCAGCCGTAGCCGAGGACGGGGACCGACAGGCTCTCGAGGCGTTCGAGCGTCAGCCGCAGGTCGAGGATGATCTTGGCGCCGGCGCAGAAGACGGCGACTTCGGAGCGCGCCAGCTCCTCGAGGTCGGCCGACTGGTCCTCCGGGTGGCCGCGATGAATGCCGCCGATTCCCCCGGTCGCGAGAAAGCGGATCCCGGCCAGCGCCGCGACTCGCATGGTGGCCGCAACCGTCGTGGCGCCCGCGACCCGCTGCGCCAGGGCAGGCCCCAGGTCGCGGGAGCTCACCTTGGCCGCGCCGGCGGCGATCCGTTCGAGGTCACGATGCTCAAGACCCACCCGCAGCTTGCCGTCGAGGACCGCGATCGTGGCCGGGGTGGCGCCTTCGTCGCGGATCGCCTTCTCGCAGCCCAGCGCCGCGCGCAGGTCGTGCGGCGCGGGGAGACCCTGCCCGACGATCGAGGTCTCCAGAGCGACGACCGGACGGCCCTGGCCGAGCGCGTCCGCGACTTCGGTCGCGACCTCAAGAAATTCGTTCAGCTGGGTCGCGCCCCGGCCAACTGCACTGACTGTGAGGCCGCCTGCACCGCGCGCTCCGCCGATTCGATTGGCGTGGCTCCGTGGAGCCACGCGACGCAGAACGCCGCGGCGAATGCGTCGCCCGCCCCCGTCGGGTCGATGGCCTCGACCGGCGGCGCCGGGATCGTGCGGCCGAACACGCTGCTCCCGGCAGGCCCGAGCTTCAGGACCGGCACCTGGGCAAGGCTCTCGAGCGGCACCGCGAGCGTGTCCGCCTCTGCTTGCGTCGCGAAGAGCAGCTCCGGCTTGAGTCGGGCCAGCACGTAAGCCATCCGCGACGGCCCGTAGGCGCGCAGCCCCGCGGCCGAGGAGAGATCCACGGCCAGCATGCCGTCCGATTCGCGCACGACGCGGATGGCCGCCCGAGTCGCCGCGGCCAGGGGCTCGACGAATAGCGAGTAAGCCGGCACATGGAGCAAGCGGGCGTCGCGAAACCACGCCGCGTCGAGATCCTCGGGGCTGAGCCCGACGCTAGCGCCGCGCTGCGTGGCCATCGTTCGCCGGCCGCCGGGCTCGATGATCACGGCGATGGCGCCGGTCGGCTCCGCCGCCCATACCGCACGCACCTCGACGCCTTGCGATTCCAGGTCGGCGACGAGCTTGTGGCCCCTGTCGTCGTCGCCGACACGCGTGACGAGCCGGCTCGATTCGCCCAGAGCAGCGCTCCAGGCACAAAAGTTGGCCGCCTGCCCGCCGCCGCCGAGCGTGATCTCCGCCGCTGAATCGTCGTCGGCCACCAGCGGACCGGCGGCGACGATCGCGATGTCCAGCAAAAGGTCGCCGATGGAGACGATCAAGACCTGACGAGGATAACGACCCACCGAATACCGCAATTGAGGTAGGCGGAAATCATCCAACTGCGGTTGGCGCAAGGCCCCTCTTGGGGGCAATGATTCGGATTGCCGGGCTTGGATCCCCGGCGCAAGGCTGCGGCGGGGTGAGCCATGCGCCATTCAGAGGTGCATGGCTCTCTTATTTCAGTCGCGAAGCAGACCCCACCCGGCGAGCTGCTCGCGCAGCCTGACTACCAGCTTCGAATCTAGCTTCTGCACCGGCGGTGCGGACCACGGCTCGCAGATGCCGAGCATGTGGAGAGCCGCCTTGATCGCGAGCGGGAAGCTGCCGGTGCGCACGGCGATCACCAGCTCGTACAGCGCGTCCTGGCTCCTCCGCGCCACCGTAAGGTCGCCGCGGCGGTACTCGTCGTAGATGCGAACGACCCAGTCGGGCGCCACGTTGGCCGCGCCGCAGATGGTGCCCGCGCCGCCCATGGCGAGCGACGCCAGCAGCATGGTGTCGCTGCCGGTGAAGGCGCGAAACGTCGGGATGTCGCGTGTAGCGACGCAGACCCCCTCGAAGTACTCGAAGTCGCGGCTCGAGTCTTTGATCCCCTTGATCGTTCCCTCCCGAGCGAGTGCCGCAACCGTCGCCGGCTCGGCCACCACCTTCGTGTACTGCGGGATGTTGTAGAGCATGAGCGGCAGCCGAGCGCTCGCGGCAAGCTCGCGGTAGAACGCGAGCACGGCCGCCTGGTCCATCGGGTAGTAGAAGGGAGGCGCGACCAGGGCCGCGTCCGCTCCGAGGCTTGCCGCGGCTTCGAGCTCGGCGCGTGCTGACGCGAGCTGGCTTTGCGCGACCCCGCACAGGACCGGCACGCGGCCGCCCGCCGCCTTGACGACCCCGCTCAATATCCTCCGCCGCGATGCCTCGTCGAGCGACGCCGTCTCGCCCGTCGAGCCAAGGGCCAGGAGGCCGTGCACGCCGCCCGCGAGGACATGTTCGACGAGACGCCGCACGCCCGGCTCGTCCACCGTCCCGTCCTGCTGGAGGGGAGAGGCCAGCGCGACCAGCACACCTGACAGCCGATCGACCTCGAACATCGCGGCTCAGCTTAGTGGCGGCTCAGATCGAGAGCCAACTTGACTTTCGTACGAGGTACTCCGGACAATCCGAAGATCGGCTTGGGCCTGGCGGGCGTCACACGCGACCACACGGTCGCGGCTGCGAAGTGTGAGGAGGTTCGATGCACCTGCTGCGATCCCGACGAATGACTCTGGCCGGAGCTCTGGCCATCGGCACCGTCCTTTCCTTGAGTGGCGTCGTCATAGCCGACAGCGATCACCATGGCGCGCATGGCGCTGCCGCCCGGCAGCAGGACCGCAACACGACGCTGCGTTCCCAGACCGGCACGCCGGACGGCGACCTCGCCGATCAGCAGGCGCAGTACGCCAACGAGCGAACCGCGCCGGCCGCAACCGTTCCAGGCGATGCTCTTCTCAGCGCAGCGCAGCAGGCCGGGAATATGCCGACCTCCGGAGGCGCCTGGCAAGAGGTCACGACCCAGCCTTACAACGGTGAACCGAGCAACTACACGGACCCGTTCTGGTCCAACATCGGCGCCGGATTCTCGATTGTCGGTGGACGCATCACCTCTCTCGCCCAAACGTCCGACGGCACCTGGTTCGCCGGTGCGGCGGACGGCGGCGTGTGGAAGTCCGGCGACCAGGGGCAGCACTGGACGCCCGTTTTCGACTCAATGGCAAGCCTTTCGATCGGGGCGCTGGCTGTCGATCCGGTCGATGGTTCGCTTTGGGTCGGTACCGGGGAAGCCAACGTGTCCCAGGACAGCTACCAGGGGATTGGCGTCTATCGAACCTCTGATGGCGGCGCGACTTTCCAGGTTGTGGGCCCGGACGCGTCCGGCAAGAGCCCGCTGGTGTCGCGCACCACGTTCCGGCTTGCATTCGACGCGAGCGGGAACGCCTACGTGGCGACGGACAACGGCCTGTTTCGATACTCAGCGGCGACCGGCGCGTGGTCTGAAGTGCTCGACCCGGCAGGCGCGGTTGACAATCCGCCCTACGACCAGCAGGTGACCGACGTCGCCGTGGTGCCCGGCTCGGGCGGCCAGGTCGTCATCGCGGCCATCGGATGGCACGGACCCGGAAACACGCAGTTCAACGGGTTCTATCAGTCGACCAACGGCGGCACGACATTCCAGAAAGTCACACCGACTGGCGACATCGACGCATCGGACATCGGCCGCACGACATTCGCGTACTCCGCCGACGGTTCGAGGCTGTACGCGACCGTCCAGTCGCCGGCAGCGCAGGGCGCCGGCGCCTCTTCGGTTTTGCAGGGAATCTTCTCGGCCGGCGGAAGCCCCGCCAGCGTGACCGGTCCGTGGACCAAGATCGCGGACAACGCCAAGCTCGACAACTCGGGATCAGCCGCGGCGACCTTTGGCGACGTCGGCGTGCAGGCCTGGTACAACCAGGACCTCGCTGTCGACCCGGTCAACCCCAACCACGTTTACGCCGGCCTCGAGGAGGTCTTCGAGTCCACCGACGGAGGCGCCACGTGGGTCACGGCAAGCCCGTACTGGAACTACGGCCTGGCCTGCGGCAGCAATTGCCCCAAGACGACGCATCCGGACCAGCACGCCCTCATGATCGCCAACGGCAAAATCGTCGAAGGCAACGATGGAGGGGTGTATTCCCGGCCCCTTTCCGACACGCAGCAGTACGGAGACTGGACCGACCTCAACGCCACGCTCCACAACTTGCAGTACTACGACGCCAGGGCGGGCAAGCTGGGCGGCCAGAGCGTCGGCGTATGGGGAGGCCTCCAGGACAACGGCGACTCATTCATCAGCATCGGAAGCTCGCAGATGGTCGAGCCTGCCGGCGGTGACGGCTTCGACGTCATCGTCGACCCCCAGAACGCCAACAAGTTCGCCGGCGAGTACGTCGACGGAACCATGTACACGACGACGGACGGCGGCCATTCCTTCGCCGACTTCATCAGCCCGACCTGCATTGCACAACTCATCACGGGTTTGATGCGGCGCCCCGGCTGCGACCCGTCGGCGCGATTCGTCACGCCGCTCGTTCAGGATCAGCAGAGCAAGAACGTCTGGGTGATCGGTGGAAAGTACGTGTGGGTCAGCACGTCCGGATGGCATACCAATTGCACGGACGTGGCCTGCTCGTGGCAGAACGTCTTCAACACCGGATCGGGCAACGCCGTCACCGCGCTGTCGTCGGCGAACGGCGGACAGATCATCTACGCCGCATGGGTGCACGGCAGTGGCAATCCGGGTCCCTCGTTCAACCGCGGGATCGCCACGAACTATGGAGGCACGTGGCACCAGGTCAACACAACGGGGCTTCCCAACAGGTTCATCGCGGGCATGACCGTGGACGTCAACAACCCGGCGCACGCCTACGCGATCTTCAACGGCTACTCCCGGCGATTCGTGCCGGGTGGCGGCGTTGGTCACGTGTTCGAGACATTGGATGGCGGCCAGACGTGGACTGACATCTCTGTCAACCTGCCGGACATCGCGTCCGACGCGCTCGTCCTTTCGCATGGCAACCTGGCCCTTGCCACCGATGCCGGCATGTTCACGGCCGTGGAGGGACAAGGGTCGTCCACGACGTGGTCGCGGTTGGGAACCGGCTTCCCCAACGCGGCGGCCGACGACGTGACGCAGGGGCCCGACGGTTTCATCTACGCCGCGACCCACGGTCGCGGGATCTGGCGGATCTCCTTCTAGCGCACTAGCTCGAGAACTCCCGAGGCCGCCGCGGCGATTGCGGCGGCCTCGTCTTTAGCTTCTAGTCCCTGCCGGCCGCGACGATGCGGTTGCGCAGCAGCCCGATGCCTTCTACCTCTGTCTCCATGACATCGCCCGGCTGGAGGTACTCGGGCGGCGTGCGCGCGAAGCCAACGCCGTCGGGTGTGCCGCTCGCGATGACCGAGCCGGGCATCAGGGTCATGCCCTTCGAAACCCACTCGAGAATCGCGTCGACCGGGTAGATCATGTCGTGCGTCGTGCCGTCCTGCTTCAGCTCTCCGTTGACGCGCAGGCGCAGCTTCAGCGCCTGCGGGTCCGCAACCTCGTCGGCGGTCACGATCCAGGGCCCGGTCGGACAGCTCCGGTCCAGGCTCTTGCCTTTGAAGTACTGACCGCCCCATCCGCTCTGGATGTCGCGTGCGGTGACGTCGTTCAGGACCGTGTAGCCGAAGACATGGCTGCGCGCGGATGAACGGTTGATGTTGGCGCCTCGCTTGCCGATCACCACGGCGAGCTCGACCTCCCAGTCGATCTTGTCGCTGATCGCGGGATCGATGGCGATGTCGGCAAACGGCTCGGTCAGCGAGGTGATCGCCTTGGTGAAGATGGTCGGGGGCTGCGGCGCGTGGCCTTCTTTGTTCGCGGATTCTTCGGCGTGCTTCTGATAGTTGCGCCCCATCGCGATGATGTTGCCGCGTGGCTCGGGGAGGGGCGCCAGGAGCTCGAGGTTCTCTAGACGATGGGCCTTCGAGCGAGACGAGGCCGCGGCGGCGCGGACTTTGTCGAGGCCTTCCGCACCTGTGTCGATCAGCTCGATCATGCTGCCCGGGTCCGTCACCTCGACAACTTCGTTATCGCCGCGGAGCACTCCGAGCCGCGCACCGCCATTTTCACGAAAAGTCACCAGCCTCATGTGTCCTCGTCCGCCTCCTCTTGCTTGTCATTGACGGGATTGCGCGTCCCCGCGCCCAGGAACAGCTCTTCGAAATCCTGCCGCCGCAGCAGATCGTTCGGGCGGCCCTCGAGCCTGGTCGAGCCGGACACCAAGACGCAGATCCACTGCGCGACCTGCATCGCCGCGCGTGCCCGCTGCTCGACGAGGAGCACTGCCTTCCCGGCGGCGGCGAGCCGCGTCACGTGCTCGCGCAGCAGGCTGTCGGCGAGCTTGGGCGAAAGGTTTGCCGTCGGCTCGTCCAGGATCATGACCTTCGGGTCGAGCATCAGGACGCGGCCGATCGCGAGCATCTTCCGCTCGCCCCCGCTGAGCTTGTCGGCGCGGCGCTTGAGCAGCGCGGCCAGCGCGGGGAAGATCTGCGTGACGCGCTCGACGCCGGGCCGGATGCGGTTCGACGGCAGAAGGTAGCCGCCCATCTCCAGGTTCTCGAGCACGCTCAGCGGCTCGAATATGTCGTTGACCTGAGGCACGTAACCGACGCCGCGGCGCGCGAGCTCCTCCGGCGGCCGGTTCGTGACTTCGTCTTCGCCGAGCATGACCCTGCCGCTCGTGACGCGCAGGATCCCGACCAGGCTCTTCAGGAGCGTGCTCTTGCCGGCGCCGTTGGGCCCGATGATGGCGACGATCTCGGAGGGCCCGACGGCGATCGAGATGTCGCGGATGACAGGCACGGCGCCGTAGCCGGCGGAGATCCCCTCAGCCCGCAGGCTTGGTGCGGGTCGTGCCTCGGTGGCGGGCTGTCTATCCAACAAGGTAAGCGTCGACAATTTCCCGCTGCCGCCTGAGGCTGGCCATGGTGCCGCTTCCGATGAGCTTGCCCTGCGCCATGACGAAGACCGAATCACACAATTGCTCCACGAGGTGCAGCTCGTGCTCGACCATGACGATGGTGAGGCCTTCGGCGCGGAGCGCCCTGAGGTAGTGCTGGATCTCCTCGATGACCCTGGGATGAACCCCCGACATCGGCTCGTCGAGCAGGAGGCAGCGGGGGTGCAGCATGAGCGCGCGCATGATCTCGATCAGCCGCTTCTGCCCGCCGCTCATCATCCCCGCATAGTCCGATTCCTTCGCCGACATGCCGAACCTATGGAGCAGGCCGCGTGCCTCCTCGACCAGCCTTTTCTCGTCGGCGATCCAGTAGCGCTTGCCCATCAGCGCGCCCAACAGTGAATCCCCGCGATGCCGCGGCGCGGCGACGAGCAGGTTCTCCAGGACGGTCAGCTTCGCGAACTCCGAAGGCAGCTGGAAGGTCCTGACCAGCCCGCGTCTCGCCCGCGCGTAGGCGGGAACCCTGGTGATGTCCTCGCCGTCGAACGTGATCCGGCCCCCGCTCGCCGGGAGGGTTCCCGCCAGCACGGCGAGGAACGTCGACTTGCCGGCGCCGTTCGGTCCGATCAGGCCCGTGATCTCGCCGCGCGGCACATCGAGCGAAACGCCGTCGACCGCGTGCATGCCTTCGAACGACCGCCGCACGTCCTCTGCGACCAGCATCGGTCCGTCAGGCTGCGCGGACACGTTCGACCTCAGGCTCAGGGCTGCCCTCGAAGACTCGCCTGGGCTCAGGCCGGACACCTTCGGGACGGAACCACAGGAACCCGAGGATGAACAGGCCGATCAGGACCCACTCCAGGGCGGGGATGAGGTTGGGCGGCCCGATGTTGAGCCGGATCAGAAGGCGCGTCACCTCTTCGAAGCCGACCGGCACGAGCAGTGCTCCGAGGATGGCCCCGAGGTTGTTGCCGCGTCCGCCCACGATGACGGCCGCGAACAGGATGATGGTCTCCGGGTACAGCCAGGTCGACGGCGCCCACACCTGGAGGAAACCCACGAGGATCGCGCCGGAGAGGCCGGCGATCGCCCCGCCGACGATGAAGATCGTCATCTTCAGCGCGACCGGGTTCTTGCCGATCGCGGTCGCCGCCAGCTCGTGGTCCCGCATCGCGCGGAGCGAGCGTCCAAACGGCGAGTTCACGATTCGGGCTGCGACGAACCACACGATCGCCACCGCGACCGCCGTCAGGCCGATGTAGACGTACTGGTAGGTGTCGGTGGCGGTGTCGATCTGGTCCTGGAAGGGTTGCGGCACGAGCGCCAGGCCCGCCGCCCCGTTCAGGAATGGGCGCGCGTTCGTGATCACCGTGTTCGCGATGATCGACGTGACGAGGAGGGCGATCGCCTGGTAGTCGCTGCGGAGCTTCCTCAGGACGACGATCCCAATGGGTATCGCGAGCAGCCCCCCGACGACGGCGCCCCCGATCCACGGGAGCGGGAACGGCAATTGGTACCCGCCGACGTAGATCTGGAAGCTGTAGTCGGCCGCCGTGTCCGGCGGCATGGACAGCACCGCGGCGGCATACGCACCGGCGGCCTGGAAGACGATGAAGCTGAAGTTCACGATGCCGGAGACGCCGAACTGCAAGTTCAAGGCGATGCAGGCGATGATGTCGACGCCGGCGAAGATCAGAAGGTTCGCCGCGTAGTAGGTGTTCATCCCGCGGCCGCCAGCGCTCCGCGCTTGGCCAGCAGGCCCTGCGGCCGCAGCACCATGACGACGACCAGGATGCCGAACGCGACCACCTGCTTGTAGTCCGGCGACCATGCCGCGGCGCTCAGCTCGGTGACCATCCCGATGACCACGGCGCCTACCATCGCGCCGTAAGGCTGACCTGCTCCGCCGAGCACGGCCGCGGCCAGGGCTGTGATGAGGAATCCCGCGCCGCTCGCGATGGCGAAGGTCTCGGAGTCCAGGCCCGCCACGGTGCCGGCCAGGCCGCACAGCGCGCCCGTGATCAGCCAGACGATGTCGATGACGCGCTGCGTGGGGATGCCGGAGCTGCGGGCCAGGGTCGGGTTGGCGGCCGTGGCTCTCATCGCCTTGCCGAGCCGCGTGTAGCGAAGGAGGGCGTGGATGGCGAGCATCACCACCACCGCGAGCGCGATGATCAGCATCTGGTTGACGGTCAGGACGACCGAGCCGAGCCTGACGATGCTTCCGAACCTCTCTCGGTAGGAGACGCTGTAGTAGCCGACGATCGGAAGCAAGAGGTTCGCGATCATCAGCGAGACCGCGAGGGAGACGATCACCATGCCGAGGTTCGCCGTTCCCTTGCGCATGAATGGCGCGTAAATGAAGCGGTTGATGAGGAAAGAGAACACCGCACCGAAGATCGCGCCCCCGATCATCGCGACCCAGATGCTGATGCCCGTCTGATCGATGTAGTAGGCGACGTATGCCGAGGCGATCATCACCTCGCCGTAGGCGAGGTTGATCATGTTGGTGATCCCGAACTGCATCGTGAATCCCACGGCGGCGAGCGCGATCACCGACATGCTGACGAGTCCGAAGCCGAACGCCGCGACGAAAAGGCTCACAGCGGCGTCCGGCTCAAAGTGGTGTCTCCGGGGACTCTAGATACCTCCGGCGTCGCTGATCGTCTTGGTCTGCTCCGGCGTGAGCTGCGCGACTGTGACTTCGTTGCCCTGAGCGTCATATTTGACCAGGATGTAGCCGGACTGCGAGTTGTTGTACTGGTCGAAGAAGTTCTCACCCCCCGCGCCGACGAAGCGAATCGACTTACCTGCGTGCAGAGCCGCCACGCCGTCCTTGTAAGTGGTGACGACCTGGGCCCCTGAAACGCCGTTGGCGATCTCCTTGATCTTCGGGTTGTAGACCTTCGGGTCGCTGCTGTTGGTGGCGATCATGGCAAGCGCGGTCATGATGATCCCGTCGTAGAGGTGGAGCGTGGATCCGCGCTGCTTGTACGTCGGCGCCTTCGGGAACACCGAGGCCGCGGCGTTGAGGTTGGTCAGGAACTCGTCGTAGGCAGGACCGGAGAACGTGTACCCGAGGTCGACCCCGCCGTAGTACTGGACGAGGTCATTGACGCCGATCGCCTGGCTCACGTCCTGGAACCAGACCGGGTCGATCGTGGCGGACGTGCCGATGAACGGGATCATCTTGTTGCCGTTCAGCGACTTCACCTCTCCGAGGTAGGTGCCCGCCGACCCGAGGGCCTCAGTGAAGATCACGTCAGGCTTGAAATTGAGCATATTCGTGACCTCGGTTCGGAACGTTGAGGAGCCGAGGTGGATGGGGAAGTTCTGGACGGTCTTGCCGAGCTTCTTCAGCGCGTTGGTGGCAGGGTCGACGAACGCCTGGGATCCGATGTCGTCGCCGAAGACGAGCGCGATGCGGCCGTACGGAGAGTGACCGGGTCCGTACAGCGCCGAGCCAACCATCGCGTACGCGTCGTAGATGTCGGCCGGAACCAGACGGTGGAAGTACGTGAGCTTGGTCTTGTTGAACTCGGTCTGGCCCGTCATGCAGAACATGGGCACGTGCGCCTTGTCCACGATCGGCGCGACCGCGGAGGCCTCGTCCGACGTGCAGCCGACGACGGCCATCAGGTTGGAGTTGCTGGCGATCATCTGGTTGGCGGCCGGCGCCGCGTCGGCCGGCTCACCGCGGGTGTCGAACTGCTGGCACTTCACCTGCCGGCCGCCAACACCGCCGTTGCTGTTGATCGACGGGGCCGCGGCCAGGCACGCCGCGTAGTAGGCGGGCCCAAGGCCGGCGTCCGTGCCGCTGAACGGCGCGAGCACTCCCACGAGCAGGTCACCGGAGCCAAGCCCGCCGCCGCTCGGGGTGTTCGAGCCGCCGCAGGCCGCCAGGACCACTACTGCCAGGGTCGAGATCGCGGCTTGACCAAATCGCATGCGCGCCCGGAAGGTGTTCACTGCTCCTCCCCTCTCAAATCGTGGCTAGATTGTCGACATTATTGACGATAATTGGCCCGACGGCAAGGTGGCAGGTCCATGACGGTCAAGCGGCGCGACGCCTATCACCTCCTCCGCGAGGCGATCGTCAGCGGGCAGTTCCATCCCAACGAGCGGCTGGTTGAGGCGGCCGTAGCCGAGCGCATCCGAGTGGGTCGGACCGCGGTGCGTGCCGCCCTGGTCCGCCTGGACCAGGAGGGCCTCGTCACGCTGGAGAAGAATCGCGGCGCTCGCGTGCGCCACATCTCCGACCGCGAAGCGCTCGAGATCGAAGAGGTGCGCGCCGCGCTCGAGGGCATGCTGGCGCGGCGGGCGGCGGAGAGGATCAAGCTCGAGGTGCTGCGCGAGCTGCATCAGGTCATCTCTGCCATGCGAGACCGTGTCGAGCACGGGGACGCGGCAGGGTATTCAGAGCTGAATGCGACCTTCCACCAGCACATCTGGACCGCGGCCGACCATCCGACGGCGGCGCGTCTGGCCGGGGGTCTCAAATCGCAGGCGATCCGCTTCCAGTACCAGACGGCGATGCGGCCGGGCCGCGCGCAGCGCTCGCTGGTCGAGCACGAGGCGATCTATGGGGCGCTGAAGGCCCACGACGCCGACGGCGCCGAGGAGGCGATGCGCACACACCTCGCCGAGGTCCTGGAAACGCTGCGCTGGGCCATCGACACCCAGCACCGGTCATCGCGCTGGCTTCCGGGCTAGTCCGCGGCTCGCCTCGCGCGTTCGGCCAGCTTGGTCAGCCCGTAGAGCGCGCGGAGCGAGGGCACCGCGACGCCCTTCCAGCCCGCGATCTCGATCACGGCGCCGAGCAGCGCGTCGAGCTCGAGCGGCTTGCCGGCTTCGAAGTCCTGCAGCATCGAAGTCTTGTGCTCGCCGACGGCGGCCGCGCCCTGCATGCGCTTATCGATGCTGACGGGCAGCTCGACGTCGATCGACCGGGCCACCGACGCGACCTCCTCCATCAGCGTGCGGATGAGCAGCCGGCCGTCGTCCGTGCTGAGCATCTCGGCCAGCGTGGAGCGCGTGAGGGCGCTCACCGGGTTCAGCGTGGCGTTACCCAGGAGCTTGACCCAGATCTCGCCGCGCAGGCGCGCACCGATTGATTGGACCGGAGCCTTGAAGCCCGCGCGCGTGAGCATCTCGGCGATCCTCTGGACGCGGTCGGTTTTGGATCCATCGGGCTCGCCGACCGAAAACCGGTCGCCCTCCTCGTGCTCGATGATGCCTGGCGCGACGATCGTCGCCGCCGGATAGACGACGCATCCGACGACCTGCTCGTACGGGATGCTGCGCGCGATCACTCCGCCAGGGTCGACCGACTCGAGCGTGCGGTCGCGGAAATACCACCACGGGATGCCGTTGGTCGCCGAGACGACGCTGGTGCCCGCATCCAGCGCCGCGCCAAGCTGCGGGGCGACCCCCGGGATGCCGTGGGCCTTCAGCGTGATGAAGACCGCCTCGGCGCCGGCCACGGCGCCCACGTCATCGGAGCAATCGGGGTGAGCGGTGAACTCCTCCCCGGCTCGGCGCACGGTCACCCCGCGCTCTCGCATGGCCGCCAGGTGCGCGCCGCGCGCGATGAGCACGACTTCCTCCCCGCTTCGCGCGAGGTGCGCGCCCAGCAGGCCGCCGATCGCTCCCGCGCCGACGATCGCGACCTTCACCGCCGGTTGAATTCCGCCGCGACGCTTCTGCGCTGGATCTTGCCGGTCGCCGTCCGCGGTATCTGCTCGACTATGTAGAGCTTCTTCGGGACCTTGTAGTCGGCGAGGCGCTCGCGCGCGAAGGCGAGCAGGTCTTTCTCGGTGGCCTCTGACCTCAAGACCACGGCGGCCGCGACCTCCTCGCCCCAGGCCTGGTGAGGCGATCCGAAAGCGACCGCTTCCGCCACTGCCGGATGCTGGAGAAGCACGTCGTCGATCTCCCGGGGCGAGATCTTCTCCCCGCCGCGGTTGATCATCTCCTTGAGGCGTCCCACCAGCGACAGGTACCCGTCCTCGTCGATGAAGCCCTGGTCTCCGGTGCGAAACCAGCCGTCGCGGAACGAGGTTGCGTTGGCCTCGGCGTTGACGTAGCCGTCGATCACACTCGGGCCCTGGATTACGACCTCGCCCGGTGCTCGGGCTCCGAGCATGAGGCCCGCCTCGTCCATGATCCCGATGCGGATGCCCGTCTCGACTCCAACCGTGCCGGGGCGGCGTTCGCGTGGCGGAAGCGGGTTGGAGGCCATCTGGTGCGACGCCTCCGTCATGCCGTACGCCTCGAGCACCGGCGCGCCAAACGCGGCCTCGAGCCTGCGCATCGTCTCGGGCGAGAGGGCGGACGAGCTCGACCGGGCGAAGCGAAGCTTGGCGGCGCCCGCGGGCCGCTCGCCGCGGTGGCGCAGGAGGAGCATCTGGTGAATCGTCGGCACCGCCGAGTACCAGGTCGCGCCGTGTTCATCGGCGGCCGCCCAGAAGGTCATCGCGTCGAACCCGCCCGCCGTCACGACGACCGTGCCTCCCGACGCGAAGGTGGCCATGGTCGACGCCATCAGGCCGTGAATGTGAAAGAGCGGCATCACGCAGAGCGCGACGTCGTCACCGTTGAGGTCGTAAGTGCGGGCGATGTTCTCGGCCGAGAAGGCCAGGTTGCGCTGGCGCAGCGGCACCAGCTTGGGACGGCTCGTCGTGCCGCTCGTGTGAAGCACGAGGGCGACGTCGCCATCGCTCGGGGCAGCCGCTGACGTTCCGCTGCTTCGCGAATCGCACTCGAGCTTGATGCGGCCGCGCTCGTCAAAGCTTGCCTCGACCAGCAGGGCGCCGGCGGGAAGAGCACGCCGCGCGGTCTCGCCTTGAGCGGGCGCGACGACGAGGGCGCGGGCAGCGGTGTCTTCGAGGTAGAAGCGGAACTCGTCCTCTTTATATGCGGGGTTGAGAGGCGCCGCGGTTCCGGCGGTGGCCGCGGCGAGGAACATCACGATGGTCTCGGCGCTGTTGGGAAGGACCAGCGCGACACGGTCGTCGCGCCGCACGCCCAGGCGTGCGAGGCCGTCCGCGGCCGCGGCGACCTGCTCGCGAAGCTGCTCATAGGACAGCGATATCCCGCCTGGCTCGACGATGGCTGCTGATTGCGCGTGCCCCCGCTCGAGGATCTCCAGGAGGCTGCGTGCGGTCGTGGCCATGCGCTGTACGGTATAACGCGGTCCGAAATCGATGGGCAGCATCTTTTCCTGGCTCACCACGGCTCTGTTCGGCGTCATCACCCTGCTGCTCGCCTTCGAGAGCTGGGCGCTGCTGACCGGGCACACCCCGATCAGCGATTACATCAGGCCCGCCGTTCACGCCTACCCTGGCTACGCCTTCGTGATCGCGGTGGTCGTCGGCATGTTGCTCGGCCACTTCCTGTGGGGCCCGGCGCGCGGTGCAGCGTCGCCGGCCGGCAAGGGATGAAGTTCACACCCGAGTCGATCCTCGCCCTCATCGCGACCGCCGGATCGCTGATCGCCTTCCTGCTCATGCTCGAAGAGGCGATCGCGCTTCGGAACGGCCGCGACCCGATGAGCAACGGCGTGCGCAGCGTGGTGCGGCGCTTTCCGCGTGTCACTTACGCGCTGGCGGTCGTCATCGGCATGGTCCTCGGACATCTCCTCTGGCCATAGAGGCTCGACCGAAAACCATCGGCGAGATATTCGGTGATCCAGGTGGTCCAGATCCGGGTGAAGCGACGAGCAGCGCAGCGAGCGCATCAAATCGATGCGTGAGCGAGCAGCGCAGGAGCTGAACCCGGAGATGGGCCGCCTGGGCGCCGAAGATCCGTCGATGGCTTTTTCGGTCGAGCCTCCAACAAGACCACAGCTCGCGGCGCCGAGCCGGAGGACGGAGTGGGTGGGGAGCGCGATGGTGCTCATCTCCGCGACCGCCTTCGGCACGATCTCCATCCTGGCCAAGGTCGCGTATCGCGTGGGCTTCGACACCTACCAGCTGCTTGCGTTCCGGTTCGTGCTCGCCACGCTCGGCATGACCGCCGTCGCGCTGGTCCTCGGGCAGAACCCGCTGGCACTCGAGCGCCGCCTCCTCGCCAAGCTCTTCGCGCTCGGCGTCGCCGTCTACACGGCCCAGGCGCTCACCTACTTCCTCGCGCTGCGCACCCTGCCCGCCTCGCTGTGCATCCTGATCGTCTACGTCTACCCGAGCTTGACCGTCATCGCCGGATGGCTGGTGCTTCGCCGGGCGATCACGCGATGGCACGCCATCGCGCTGGCTTCGAGCCTCGCCGGCGTCCTGCTGCTCCTCGGCGGCGCGCGCTTCACGATCGCGTGGGCGCTCGTCTTCGCGGTCGCGTCGCCCCTCATCTACACCGCGTACATCCTCCTAGGCGAGAGGCTGATGAGCGCCGCGCCCGCGGCTGCGGCGAGTGCCGTCATCTTCTCCGGCACCGCAATCGCCTTCTGCATCCTCGCGGCGCTCACGGGCCACTTCGCGCTGCCGCCATCGCAAAGCGGGTGGCTGGTCGGCGTCGCCATCGCGATCGTGCCGACCATGGTCGCGATCTCGCTGTTCCTCGCCGGCCTCCCGCGCATCGGCGCCAACCGGGCTGCCCTGCTCAGCACGTGGGAGCCCGTCGTCACCGTTCTTCTCGCGGTCGTGCTCCTGGGAGATCGCCTGTCGGGGATCCAGGTTGCCGGCGGGGTCCTTGTGCTGCTGGCCGTCGTCACCGTCCAAGCGGCGCACCTGTGGAGGCCCGGACCTCATGCCGTCCTCAAGTAGTCGCGAAGCCGGCACTGGATCGGGTGCAGCTCGTGCGCGCCGCGCACCCCGGACGTGTCGATCGACCAGTCGCTCTTCGCGAGCACGAACGGGTGCATCCGGGCGCCACCGACGGACCCGTGGCCTTGCATGCGGAGCTTCGCCCAGTTAACATGAATTAACCCATAGTCGCGCGACTCGTGAGCACTGAAGTTGCTTCATTCCCAAAACCGACCGATCACCCGCAGCGCGACTGAGCAATTCACCCTTCGCGAGCGGCAGATCCTTGAACTACTTGCCACCGGGCTCACCGACAAGGAGATCGCCAATCAACTGCATATGTCTATGGGTACCTTGCGAACTCACCTGTCACGCCTATTTCTGAAGTCGGGACAGAAGCGGCGCACGGGATTGGTTGCTGTGTATCTGCGCACGCGGGATCGTGCTCACCAATCCGAAAGGCGATTCGACGACGTGGCGAGGTAAATAGGATGCTGGCTGCTCCATCTTCACGCATGCCATTCACAAGCGTCGGTATTTCCGCTGTCGGCAGATTCACTGACTTGCGCGAAGGCCTCGCAGGAACGCTCAATTGAGAGCCAGTAATTCGCGGCCGTGGGGAAGTTGGCTCGCTTGTTCAGAAAGGGGGGAATCGCCCATGATCACTGTTTGTTGGCGCTCGATTCGGGCAGCGGACCTGGTACAAGGACCGGACGGTGGAGGCTTGCTGTCATGAAACCCGCTGTGGGAATTTTGCGTCGGGCTTTGCCACCGACGTTTGCATGCATGTGCCTGGCGATTCTCGGCCTGTCGCTAACCGGAGCTCGAGCTGGATCCATCATTAACGTGTTGGCGTACAACTGTGGCGGCGCGCAGTACCAAGGCCAGCAGGACGTCTTCAACGGCACGAGACATGGTTGGCTCGGTTACTGCAACTCCTGGAGCTAGCGTCGTGATGTGTGGAAATTCGGCGGCGAAGGCGAGCCGCTGGTGCGCAAAAAAAGAAGGCGTACCCTTCCGATTGACCTGGAAGTCATTCGAAGGAGGCACGCCCCTATGGTTGCACGC
>Ga0207416_1000171_pt1 | contig 119597 bp, 87 predicted proteins | sample PaiPotPPM11metaG_FD_184107 | JGI IMG/M metagenome (GOLD analysis project Ga0207416, IMG submission 184107) | Iron sulfur acid spring bacterial and archeal communities from Banff, Canada, to study Microbial Dark Matter (Phase II) - Paint Pots PPM... ... | reverse complement strand
TCATTCGGCTTACAACCGAATGCTATTTGACCAAGAATCGGCACTCGGAAAATTTCAAGCATTTGAAAATGAAGATGTTGGCTCCCCGGGCTAGATTCGAACTAGCAACCCTTCGGTTAACAGCCGAATGGATTAAAAATCTAAGTGCCCTATCTGGTGTCGCTTACGAGAAATTGGGAGCCATTTTTTCTTCTATAGTTGCACCCACACCTGCACCCACAGCCGACGAGCCAATTCTAGCTAGCATTCCGCCGCCACATCTCACACCAACAGTGAATTCTGCACCGTTTAACCTCGAAACCTGGTCTCCGAAGACTTGCAAGTAGGACCCCCGTGGAGCTGTAAGGCTTGCATGCATTAATAGCGGTCTGATTCAAGCTCGACCCAAGTGACGCCTTTGCCTAAGGGCACGACATAGGCGCCGCGTTCTTCTTTGAGCAGCCCGGCCGGATGGTATTTGCCGACGCCTGGTATCTTTGCCGGCTGACGCACGCGAAGCCGCGCCTCGTGCAAGAACGTGGTTGCGGGAGCTAGGCCAACGCGAAGGGCGCCGGTCTTCGAATTCACCTCGACCTTTTGAAACTGTCCGGCATCAAGCGTCAGCCACAATCCCGACGGCGCGATATACACGCGCGAACGAGCGGAATCCAGTGGTGTTACGGAGATCTCCGTGCCGTTCTCGCGGAGGTTTCCCCCAAACGCCAACCATCCAAGCATAGGATTGCGTACGACATACGTTGCGGTATTGAATGCGTGGCCAAAGAAACTGGGACCGTTGTCGCCGGAGAGCGCATCCGGCTTTAGCATGTCTGGGAAGCCATGAAATGCCGGCGCCAGGAATCCATCTTGATCGATGTTGGCAAAGAGTCCCATGGTGCCGCCATAGCCCACGCGAAGAAGATAGAAATCATCAGGATGCTCGCGATATTCGCTGAGGAGAGGAATGGCATTGAGGCTCGAACCATAGTGATGCAACTGCCGTTCAAGCCGCCTAGTCTTGCCCGCGAATATGAAATCCCAATAGCGGCGCGCGCTGCCGTTATAACCCCAATGAGGAATCGCGGGGTCGTAACCCAGAATCGCGTTCAGCGTGACATCCGCTTTTTCCTCATAGCCGAAGTATTTCATCCATGCGTAAACTTCTTCTTGGCCAGTCGAATCCCACGGCATTTCACTGCCGAACGGGTAGGCTTCGGCCTTCCAGCGCTCGGCGCGCTGGCGCATTCTGGATTCCAAATCGTCCGCTTGCGAGTTCATTCCTTCGCGCCGCAGGTCGGCCAAGACCTTAAGAAAAATATCACCTTCCATCTGACCGAAGACGGCGTAACCCGGAGCCAGGTTGATCATGGCTACCGAGGTTTCATAGGCGTTGTTCAGATACCAATTCCAAGGATGAGCGGTAACCAAGCCGTCGTAGTTTCGTGCTAGTCGGTACAGCACCCAGTAAGCGGCGACGACATGAGGATAGTTAAAAGAGCGGTCAACGTGCTCGGCCTGTACCTTGTTCCAACTCGTCCACGAAGTCCAGTTGAGTTCAGTGGAATAAAAGTCCGATGGAAACTGATCGGGCTGGTAATAGAAGAGGCTCTTGCGGACGCCGAATTGTTTTTCGCCTTCATTGTATTGCAATCTGCCCCACAAGACTCCATCGACAAACTGCTCGAACTTGGCCAGCTCTTCCTTATCTGGTTGCACGTACTGCTTCATGATTGTGGCAAGCCAGGATCCACTCCCACCTTCGTCGCTCAGCCCCGCGATCCACACCCGGCTATCCTGCATCACAATTTTGTTGGTGTCGCGGTCATAGCTCATAATCGAAGGGGCGCGGTGAAACGGGTCTGAAGTATCCGTGAACCACTGTCTGGTTGTTAGAAAATGGCCCATGTCCGCCACTGTCTGTTCTTCCGGCTTGGTCACGAAGTAATGGATGGTTTGCGTCAGACCGTCCGCATAAGTTACCTTGGCCCTCGCGCGACCCCATAACTTTCCTTCAACCGTATAGTGCTTCCATCCAGTGGTTGTTGCATGATCAGCACGGATGGCAATGGATGCGGGTGGTTCCACGGAAACGCTTTTCACGGGCTTTGGATACTTTAGAAATAGCTGTGCTTCAAGATCCACGGGTAGGATGTATCCTGGAATGCCAACCGCAACAGGGCGGCGGTTTACGGCGAGAGTTTTTTCGATGCCACGGATGGAATCGGCGACGGCGAAACGCACGCCATAGGTCTTGGATTCGCCCGGGGCAAGGGTCACATCGGTGGGCACATTCCAGGGCTCGGCGGATTTCCATTCGTCCTCGGCGTACGCCTTGCTGTGCACCATCCAGTCATAGAATCCTTCGAAAGTAATGCTGCGCGCGGTGCGGTCGCGAAACAGTACCGGACCGTCTTTTTGGCGGCTGTCCAGGATCGGGCTGTACGCTTCAAATGGAGTTTTTCCGTCCGGAATTACGAGCAGGGCAGGACCGTGGCCGTTGAGCCGGGTAACTTGGAGATAGCCGGCATCTTCGCCGATGTAGGGATCGTAAAAAGCACAAACTGCGTGAGCTTGCTCAAGTGAGCGTCCCGTGAGTACGTTATTGAAGACCATCGGGATGCCTAGGGCCCCGATTTGCACGCTTTGTTTCGTGATGTTTTTCAAAGAGAAGCGCAAAACCAGGACACCGTCTTCCAGCTCCCAGGTCCGCACGATTTGCAATGGAATGTCTACTGGCAGCGTGGGACCGAGATCTGCCGTAGCTAGAATCCTCTCAGTGGTTGGTAAAGCCATTACAGGTTTGCGAACTAATGCGGTGGAGTAGCCGCGCCATTCTCCTGTGCCGTCTGGGCGCAAACGCAGGTCGAGGTCGCCCAAGTGGTAGTAACCGTTCTGAGAGCGTTCGACCAGAAGATCTCCAGGAGTAAAGTCGAAATTATCGGCGCCTTTCGCCAGCAGCGCAGCCACGGTTTGAGAGGAGCGAACAAGGCGCAACGTGAACCCCTTGGTCTGCAACTCAAGAAAGCCTTGCTGCAACATGGGACCTGGAGTGGGAGGTGCCTTTTTCTGCGCTTCTTGCGCGCGGCCGCTCCAGGCTGACACGCAAGCCAGAATTAGCAGTGCCGCAGCGGTCCACGCGGCGGATTTCCTTAGAAAGTAGCTCACAGTCCCTTCCATCTTGGCGCCCGTATAGAAACCTCAAATTCGGGGGCCCGTCAGCGGCTCAAGTTCGGGATTGCATGATATCTGTGTGGCGCAGTTTTGCAAGCGCTTGCTTTTTCAACCCAAAATCCTCTCCAGCTTCGCTGCTTGCAGCAACCTCGGCAGGACGATAGAGTTGCAGGCTTTTGCATGCTCCCTGCGGGCATGCTTCCGGAAGAAATTCCGCTTGTTCCTCTGCGCTCTCATCTTCGAAAAGTGGCCCAACACGCATCCACGAGCTTTCAAAAAGTCTAGCGGGAAGCCCGAGAATTTCCGCGGAAAGGCCAGCCTTCAGTTGAATTTACGTCTGCATGTATTGCTGGACGCAGGAGAATCGTCCTGGCCTGACGCTATTCTAACGACCGACCGCGAGACTGGCGGACCTTGTTGTGATGCTTCCAATGATCTGTTTACTTCGCGACACGCTAGTAGATTCGCGTACGACAAGCTCTGGATCAATCACAATCTCCCGGCCAGCGAATCGATCTGAAGGTCCTTCAGGAACAAGAATTTCGAAGATTTTCTGCCCAATCCTTTCGCGCGGAATATGCACCGTGGTAAGAGCCGGCGAGCAAAATTCAGATAGTTTGATATTGTCGAATCCGGTTACGGAGATTTCTTCGGGCACGCGAACGCCCTGATCGCGCAGTTGGCGCAAGACCCCAACGGCCATGAAGTCATTCACACAGATGATAGCTGTGGGGTCGAAGCTGGAGGAAAGCAGATCGCGTGCGCCTTGACGGCCGCCCTCTAATCCGTCGGACGCACTTGCAATGTGTACCTGGGCACTTGGGGAGATGCGAGTTACCGTCTCGAGGAAAGTCTTTTCCCGTTCACTGATCGGGCCCAACGTGGAGTGGTGACCCAAGAAAGCCATCTTGGTGTGCCCCAAGGAGTGGAGGTACTCGACGATCTTCTTCATGCCCTTGCGGTAGTCCACACGAACATTCGTGATGTTCTTTTGGGGTGTACCGACATCATAGAAAACCATGGGGATTCTGCTGTCGGTTAGCATCCGAATGAGATGCGAGTCCATCTCGGATACGACAGCTGCAAGGCCGGCAACGCGCCAACCTATCATCAAGCGTACGCTCGCCACGAGTTGTTCGGACCGGTAGTTGGTGTTCGCCACGACAACGTCATAACCTCGCAGGTGGGCTGCGGTTTCGAGGGCGTGGTAAATGTCGAAAAAGAAAGGATTCTCCATATTGGAAACCAGGATTCCGAGGATGCGGTTTTTGCCCCTGGCGAGGGATCGAGCGTGAAGATTAGGGTGATACTTGAGTTCCTCGACGGCTTTCAGGACGCGAGTGCGCGTAGAGCCCCTAACAACATTCAGATTATTCAGAACACGAGAAACTGTTGCGGTCGAAACGCCCGCCCGCTTCGCGACTGCCTCAAGATTCAACAACTGGATCTGCTTGCCCACCATGGAGAACTCCAAAGCTAAGGGTTCGATTCTATTGAGAAGTAATTGCTTCCTCAAGTGTCCAATGCGAATCACACACTGCCTTGCATCGGCACAAAAAGTCGCAGGCAGTTGCAGCCCTGAAAATATTTCCCCTTGAAATCCGACTGTGGGTCAACTTATCCTCCGTCTGCAAGCGTTTACACTATTTTATCATCCCAAAGGCTCCTATCCGCGCTATCCGGCTATGAGGAAAACATGAACTCACTCGTCAACCGCAGAACGTTTATCGGCGGCACAACTGCATTCTCACTTACCGCTCTGATTCCCACGAAACCTCTCGCGGATGCGTCTTCCAGCCATCGCGTTGTGGTTAGAACGGACTCCGAGATCGGTCAGGTCAAGCCGGAGTTTCATTCTCACTTTGCAGAACATCTGGGTTCCTGTGTTTATGGTGGTTTGTGGGTAGGGAAGAATTCGCCCATTCCAAATATTGGAGGCTACCGGAAGCAAGCGATCGATTATCTGAAAGATCTTGGCGTCCCGGTTCTGAGATGGCCGGGCGGATGCTATGCGGATGATTATCACTGGCGTGATGGTATTGGCCCTATTGAGAAGCGTCCTAAGCGGGTGAATATTCATTGGGGTGGATATATCGAGGACGGAAGTTTTGGAACGCACGAGTTCATTGGGCTCTGCCGATTGATCGGCGCGGAACCGTATTTTGCCGGCAACGTCGGCAGCGGGACACCGCATGAACTTCAAGACTGGATTGAGTACTGCAACATGCCTTCGGGAAGCGCGCTGGCGGAAGAGCGCGAAAAAAATGGTTCGCCGGAGCCGTTTCGTGTCCGCTATTGGGGCATTGGCAATGAAAACTGGGGATGCGGCGGAGACATGCGGCCCGAAACCTACGCGAATCTCTACCGGCAGTTTGCTGTGTATGTTCGGCAGTACGGAGACACAAAACCGTTCCTCATCGGCTGCGGACCGGGTGGGCCGGATCGCCGCTGGACCCGCGGCTTTATGGATTCCCTCGATGGTCGCCATCCCGATGGGTATTCCATGCATTACTATGAAGGCGGCGCCGACCGGCCGGCGGACTTCACGGCCGCCCATTCGGATGAACAACTTTCCATCTTTACGAAAGTAGAAGATGCCCTCATCGAGCAGAGGACTCTTCTCGATGGCTACCGTGAGGGCCGGAAGATTGGTCTGATTCTTGACGAATGGGGAGTCTGGGACAAGATTCCTCCGGAGGATGAAAAGCGCTATGGCAAGCTGTGGCAACAAAGCACCATGCGCAGCGCCGTCGCGGCAGGCTTGGGGCTGAATGTCTTTAATCGCCAGGCCGACAAGCTGTATATGTGCAACATCGCGCAGATCGTGAACGTTTTGCAGTCATTGCTCCTCACAGATGGCCCTGAAGATAGAAACTGTATTCGGACGACGACCTACTACGCATTCCAATTGTTCAAGCCGCATCGCGGGAAGACGGCAATTCGTGTGGAAAACACGGAATCTTCACCTCTCGCGCCTTCCGTTTCTGCCTCGAAGCTGGCCGACGAGATTGTCCTGAGCCTTGTAAACCCGAAGCACGATGAGGACGTCTCTATGGAGTGCACCCTGCAGGGCGTCACCGCAAAGTCAGGCAAAGGGCAGATTCTTCACGATAGCGATTGGAATGCCTGCAACAGTTTCGATAATCCAAATCGGCTGGTACCTCAGCCGCATTCTGTTCGTGTTGAGGGCAGCCAAGTAAAGCTGGATCTGCCTCGGCTGTCCGTTGCCACGGTCATTTTAAAAACAGCGTGAAGCCTGGATCCGGCTCGGAGATAGACTCCCAAGCGGTGCTCTTTCTCAGTGCAGTTAAGTCTTTCACTCATATATTGTGGAGAGCTACCGCCACATGGATCTCCCCGGGGGAGCGAAGCCGACCCGCGTTCCCGGCTCTGCCGCGATGGGCGCAACTATGCGGAAAACTTCATGGTGCACGTTGCCTCTGCGATTCTTCGGCACCTTCCAGGTCGACTTGGCCTGGGTGGAGCGACCACGGCGCTAAACTGGAGTCATTCGGATACAAGTTGTGCGGGCTATCGTGTATATTACTCCGCAACACTTTGTGGTCTTGATAGTAGCTATTTGTTATTTCGAGAGAGATATCTCATGGTCCTGCTCGCGGATTCTCGAATCGCTGGTTCGGCAAAGTTTTTCAACATCCCCAGATTCGTGCGGCCACACCGGTTGGCAATAACACGTCTCGCAATCTTGGGGTGGACGTGGATATGGTGAGCAAAGAATCCAACATCAGCGACAGCACGTTTCAGCGACTCCGGGAGCTAATCGTGCATGGGAAACTGGCGCCCGGCAGCCGGGTCATTGAGGCGGATCTTGCCGATCGACTTGGTGTGAGCCGCACACCACTCAGGGCGGCTCGTCATCGGTTGCAACAGGAGGGCTACATTATTGTTACTTCCCTTGCGGGAAACAAAGAGCGACTGGCCGTAGCGCCTCTTACGGAGGAAGATGCCCGGGAACTCTACTGGATAGTGGGACTCTTGGAGGGTTCTGCGGCTCGGCTCTGTTGCCAACTGGAAGCAAAAGCATGTACGGCCCTGATAGAAGAGTTAAACCGCTTTAACGAAAAACTTCAACAGTGCGCGCTGGCAAAACGGGCGGAGGCAAACCACATTTTTGATCTGGACATCAGTTTTCACGAGGCGATCGTGAACGCGGGTGCGGGCCCGCGTTTGCGCGCGATTCATGCCGGGATTAAGCCACAGACAGAAAGATATTGGCGCCTATACGCGAGCGCGATCATCGACCGGTTGGACGTTTCAGTAAACGAACATCTGGCCATCATTGATAGTATCGAGCATGGTAGGGCAGAGGCAGCGGAGAAAGCCATCAAAATGAACTGGCAGAACGGCGCAGATCGTCTGTGCCAAGTAATCGAAAACCTCGGAGAACGGGGGAGTTGGTAATATAAAAAGGACGCGCTCGGAGATTCTGGTCCTGAATGATGGAATTTTGGCATGGAAAAGAAGCACCACTTCTGGTAGTTTTTCTGCGTACAACAAGGTACACGCAACTGGATACCACAAATGGCGCTCCGCTGCGATCCATGGACGATGCTCTATTGGATTCCGCTTGGGCTTTTCTTGCTCAATTCGCTCAACTTTGGGAACGTTTGCAGGATCCGTTTTCCGCTTTTTCAGATTGGGGGCCAGGAGACTCTGAACGATTTGGATAGGAACAGGGAAGTATCGTGGGGCTAATGCGGAGTGTGTTTTTGGTCTGTTCGGAGAGCTCGTGGATGCGAGAGCGAGCGACACGCTACCGCTTTGTTCAGCGTGCAGTTTCCCGCTTCATGCCTGGGGAGACGGCGGAGGATGCGCTGGCATGTGCGCGAGAACTCAAGCAGGAGGCAATTGGCGCGGTTTTCACCTTTCTGGGAGAAAACGTTAGCGACGCTTCCGAGGCGGAACGCGTCACGGAACACTATCTCGACCTGCTCGACCATATCGGCACCCTGCAACTGGGAAGCGAAGTATCCGTGAAGCTGACTCAGCTGGGGCTGGATCTTGATCAGGAAATCTGCCATTCGAATCTGGTGCGTATTGTTGAACGAGCCGGCGGTGGAAGTACCGTGTGGATCGACATGGAGTCGAGCCCGTATGTCGACAGGACTTTGGAAGTTTATCGGAGGATCCGGAAGGCTTACACAAACGTCGGAATTTGCCTGCAGGCCTACTTGCACAGAACCGCGGCCGATGTTGCGAGCCTGATCCCGCTGGGAGCGTGCATCCGCCTGGTAAAGGGCGCCTACAAAGAACCGCCATCGGTCGCGTTTCCCAAAAAGGATCAAGTGGACGAAAATTTTTTCAAGCTCACATGCCAACTGCTCAAGGATGAGGCGGCCTCGGCGGGAGTGCGCGCAGCCATCGCCACTCACGACCTGGAGCTCATCGGGAGAATCATCGAGTACGCACAATCGAAGGAACTTGGAAAAGAGCGTTTTGAATTCCAGATGCTTTATGGCATCCAGCGGCAGGAGCAATTGCGGCTGGCTCGCGAAGGTTGGAAATCGATCGTCCTGGTGGCCTACGGCAGCTACTGGTTTCCATGGTACATGAGGCGGCTGGCAGAGCGGCCCGCTAATGTTTTGTTTGTTCTGCGCAATCTGTGGGCTTGACAGGGATTTCCGGGAACCGGACGGCGGCGTGACTTGCGCACGCGCTTAAACCTGATGGCGGGAGGTCTGTATGAAAAAATTGGACGGTATTACTCGCAGACAATTCGTTTCTACAGCGGCGGCAGTAGCCGGCGCCGCAGTCTTGCCAGCGGTGCGCGTTTCCGCCTTCCCCGGTCAGGATCCTGCCGTTGACGCGCTAGCGACCAAAGGAGAATCCAACAAACGCGAGCACATGCGGTGGCAGGTCGAGCCGTTTCCTCTCAGCCAAGTCCGGCTGCTGGATGGACCTTTCAAAAGGCAAATGGAGATCAACAATAAATGGGTGCTGGATCTTCCGGCGGACCGACTCCTGCATACGTTTCGCGTAAATGCGGGGCTTCCCTCAGCGGCCGAACCTTTAGGTGGGTGGGAAAAACCAGATTGTGAACTTCGAGGGCATCTGGTTGGCGGCCACTATCTCTCTGCGTGTGCGCTTGCGTATGGTGCCACCGGGGATGACGCGTTCAAACAAAGAGGAAACGAGATGGTCGTCGAGCTGGCCAAGTGCCAGGAAAAACTCGCGAATGGATACCTCAGCGCTTTTCCGGAGACATTTTTCGATCGGCTCCGGGAAGGCAATCCCGTTTGGGCGCCGTTTTACACGATTCACAAAATCCTTGCGGGCCATCTGGATATGTACGCGTACTGCGGGGATCAGCAAGCGCTGGAATCCGCGCAGAAGATTGGCAATTGGGTGGGCCATTTTTGCCAGGGACTCTCCGATGCGCACATGCAACGAGTTTTAAACGTTGAACACGGCGGAATGCTGGAGTCGCTCTACAACCTGTACGCGCTAACCGGCAAAGGGATGTACCGGTACATTGGAAATCGATTCACGCACAACGACGTATTTAACCCGCTGGCTGAGCACCGAGACGAACTGAAAGGCCTGCATGCCAACACGAATATTCCCAAGATCATCGGAGTGGCGAGGCGTTACGAACTCGGCGGCGATCAGCGGGACAGAGAAATCGCGCAATATTTATGGGACGAAGTGACTTCGGAGCGGTGCTACGCAACCGGCGGAACAAGTAATGGAGAGCATTGGGGAGGAGACCCTGGAAAACTTTCCGAGCATTTGGGGGAGTACACGGAAGAGTGCTGCTGCGGCTACAACATGCTCAAGCTATCGCGCCACATCTTTGGATGGACGGCGGACGCCCGGGTGATGGATTACTACGAGCGCACTCTCTGGAACAGCCGGCTCGGCACGCAAGACGATCAAGGCCGGAAGGGCTATTTTCTGCCGCTCGGGGCGGGGCTCTGGAAATATTACAACTCGCAATGGGATTCCTTTTGGTGTTGCACGGGATCGGGAATAGAAGAATTCGCGAAATTTGCGGATACGATTTATTTCCATGATGAGCGCGGAATATGGGTCAATCTTTTTATTGCCTCCGAAGTAAAATGGCCGGAGAAGGGAATCCGGTTGCGGCAAGAAACGAATTTTCCGGAAGAAGAGCGAACGACTCTCACAGTGCGGGCTGAAAAACCCACGGAGATGGATCTGAACATCCGCGTGCCGTATTGGGCGAAGCACGGCGGATCGGTGAAACTCAACGGTGAAGCGCTGCCTGTTTTCTCGTCGCCTTCGAGTTACCTGACGGTGAAGCGAGTATGGAAGGACGGCGACCGGATAGAAGTTGATTTGCCAATGAGCTTACATATCGATGCCATGCCGGACGATCCCACGATTCAGGCCGCGATGTACGGGCCGTTGATTCTGGGCGGAAAGCTGGGGAACCAGGGTTTGACGACTGAGATGATGTATCCCGGCTACGATACCGCGCCTCGCGCTACGCCGACACCGACACCTGAGATCGACAATCGTTCGGCGGATCCAGTTGCCTGGGTTGAACCCGTAAAGGGATCGCCATTGGCCTTTCGGACCGCGGGACAAACCGAAAGTATGAACCTCATCCCTTTCTATAAGCTCGCAGGCGAGAGGTATGCCGTGTATTGGAAGGTCAAGTCTGCAGCACGCGGAGAGCGGCCAGCATGACATGGGACTGCCGACAACGTCATTGCCCGCATCCCACTCCCCTGGACGCATATTCCTAACAAGGTGCAAATTGCGGTTGGAGTCTCTTGAATCGTCGAACAGTGGGCCCTGCCTGCTTCTATTGTTGTTGCGCGCTAAACTAAAGCTGTAGAGTTTTTACGCCTCCGTCGAAGATGATTGACTTTTTAACACCAGACGGAGCGAGGCGAACTTCGAAATTCCGCGCACCGTGAAATGGAGTGCCGGCAGAATTTGCCAGGCTGAATAGACGCTTTGCGTCGTTCCATGAGGCTCGCAACCGAGTGAACTTCCCGGACTTGTAATCGAAGCTTGTGCCGTCGTCTTCGTAAAGTTCAAACTCGCCGTCTGCTTCGGGATACACGTTGAAGAGGAGGGTCTCAGCAGATTTCTCGGTGGTGTATTGCTTTACGGGGCCCATCGGAATGATCGCGCCGGCGCGAACGTAGAGCGGGAGCGTAGTCAAATCCACGGGCCGGGTCACTTCGGCGCCCCCTTGGATTTTTTCTCCAGTCCAGAAGTCGTACCAAGTGCCGGTAGGCAGATAAACACGCTTCCGCGTGGCCCCTTTCTCGGTGACAGGGGCAACGAGGATGTCGCGGCCCCAGAGATACTGGTTACTGCATTCGACGGCGCGCGAGTCCTCCGGGTAATGCAACCACAGAGCCCGCATGATGGGCATACCCGTTTCGCTTGCTTCCTTAACTACGGTGTAGAGGTAAGGCAGCAGCTGGTAGCGAAGGTTAAGGTATTTGCGGCAGATGGATTCGACGTCGGCGCTGTGTAATTCACTTTGAGAGGGAAGACCTGCATCGCCACGATAGCCCTCGATTTCTTTGGGACCGTAGTCACCCGTGTTCCAACCCCAGGGTAGCCGGAGCTTCCAAGTTCTTCCGTGCGAACGGAAGAGAGGGCAGAAGGAACTAAATTGAAACCAGCGAACGTATAATTCGCCTGTGAGTTCCGGGGTGGTGACAAAGCCTCCGGTGTCGGTTCCCCAGAAAGGCATTCCACTCAGGGCGGTGTTAAGTCCCACGGGGATTTGGGCTTCGAGTGTGCGCCAGGTCGATTCGATGTCGCCCGACCAGAGCCAAGCATAGCGTTGAATGCCGACATAACCATTGCGATGGAGTGCGAATGGACGCACGTTCGGCCGCGAAGAGAGCGGCCCTTCCCAATACATCTGGTTGCGGAGCAAGCGTTCTTCCGGCGGCAGCCAGTCACCTTCATCGGGCCACCAACCATCCACGCCCATCTGAAACACTTTGAGATGAGATGCCCAGTAGCCGCCGATATCTTCGGGATCCTGCGCGGCTGCACCGGTATCGGAGATGCGGCCGTGAAGATGCCGCGCTTTCAGGACCACATGAGGGACGACCCGAAAGTCTTCCTTGTGAAGATCCTGAATCATGTTTTGAGGATCGGGGAAAACTCTCTCGTTGAAAGTGAAGGAGCCATGACCGGTGTTCCAGCCGGAAGGACAAAAGCCGGTGCCGAGGTAGATCAAGACATCGCAAGGAAGCTTTTTTTTGCGGAACGTGCGGGCCTCGGACAAGATTTCTTCGCGGCTGCTCAGTGTCCGATGAGATTGCTGATAGCCGAGGCTCCAGATGGGGGGAAGCTGAGGGAATCCGGTCAGTTGCGCGTATTCCTTAAAAATGTCCGCAGGGTCTTCAGAAGTGACGAGAAAGAGGTCGAGGGGCAGGGCTAGTTGCGAGGGAGAGGGAATGAATTGAGCCAAACTTTTCGTCAGATCGAAGGTGCCATACGGCCGATGGAAGAAGAGCGCCCATCCGGAGGAGCCCACGACCCAGGGTATTGGCATGCTCGCGCCGAGGACGTCCAAGCCAGGGACACCTTGGCCATTCTTCATCGGATAGACTTGGCCGCCACGGTCAAACTGCGGGCCACCTTCACCAAATCCAAAGAGGGATGAAACCCCTCGGTCGAAACTGATAGAGCCATCGTTCAGCCCGAAGTGCAACCGTGGAATAATTCTTCCTCTCCGGCCTTGCACTGCGAGAGTCAAAGGCTCCGTCACCAGTCTGATTTGTAAATCTCCCCAAGGAACAGCTTGGGGTCTGGTTTGTAGTCTGGCGAGAGTGCTGACTTTTGCCACAGGCTTTGGCCAATCTCTTTCGACGAGGTCGGGAGTAGGCTCGATGGGTTGAGCGGCTCCATCGTCTCGGACCGAAAGAATGCTGATGCGAAGCGTGCGCGGGCTGACGCTGGTAATGTTCAATTCCGCAGGTTTGCCAGCGACGATGAGAGGCCTGCCAACCTCCTGCGGAAGAGCTCGCGCAGACACTTGTCCAGCCCATTGTGTGAGTAGAGCCCCGCTGCCGAGGGATCCGAGGAGAGCCAAGGCGTCGCGGCGCGAAAGAGGTTTTGCTGGTGGATCAGACTGGTTTAGGGTCATAGAGAAGTCCTCGGTTGGAGAAGTTGGGAGGAAGTGGAGCGCCTCCGGAATGGTTCTGAGAGGCCTTTCTATACTACGGATACGAAGTTGTATACAATCACTTCATCATGTTTCGGTTCCGATCGAATCGATCCATCGTGGAATCGAGTCTGGAACATTCGTGCTCGAGAGGCAGACGGGCCGTCGTTTTGATGGCGGCGTGTCTGGCGTACGGCTCGCTGGGGCAGATGCGAGCGGCTCAGGGAACTCCTGCGTCCAAGGCATCTGCAAACGGTCCGTCCCCGGCCTCCATCGAACGAGGGATCGACCTGGCTTCGAGAGGGCATTGCTCCGCGGCCTTGGCGATTTTAAGAAAGGCAGTCTCTCGTGTCCCCGACAAGCAGATTCGGTACCAGGCAGCAATGGCGACGGCGCAATGTGGGATGAGTGTGGATCAGGAAGACGCCGTGGTCGAATCACTCCTCTTGCTGAACCGGGAATTTCCGAGTGATTCCAAAGTGCTGTACATCACGACGCGCTATTACTCGGAACTGGCCAATCGAGCCGCGCAAAGACTTCTTGACCGGGCGGCGACATCCGCGGAAGCGCAGGAGCTTCTAGCAGAGACTTATCAGGCGAGAGGCGAGTTCGAAAACGCTACCGCGAAATATCAAAAGATTTTGGAACAATATCCAAACCAGCCGGGTGTGCATTATCAACTGGGGCGAATCATTCTAGCCAAGCCAATGACGCCGGAGTCGGCCGAAGCGGCCAGGAAGGAATTCGAGGCCGAGTTACAGGTTAATCCGGATTCCCCGGCGGCAGAGTTTATGCTGGGCGATTTGGCATGGAGACAGCAAAATTCCGAGGAGGCCATCAAGCACTTCACCCAGGCAACAACGCTGGATGTGGGTCTAGCCCAGCCCTACCTGGGGCTCGGGATTGCGCTGAATGGCGCTGGCAAATTCGTCGAGGCCATTGAAACATTGAAGAAATATGTGGCGCTGGAGCCCGGAGATCCCGCGGGGTACTACCAGTTGGCAATCGCTTATGCCCGCACAGGCAACAAGCAGGAAGCGGAAAGGCAGCGAGCGTTACAGCTCGAAGCAGAAAAGAAGTGGAACCCCGGGCCTGGAAGTACGACTGACTTGCTACAGCCCCACTAAACCGAGATCCGCCGCTCACGAATGCATCGAAGTTTTGCATTGGCGCAGACGTGCGGGACTCAAGTCCACTTGCCTTCGCCTTCGACGATCGTAATGTAGCGATCGATAGGCAAATCCTTGAAGCGCTCAGAAGAACCGCCGGGCTGGGGCCATTTGACCTCGAGCCAATCAATTTTGGTTCTCTGGCCGAGGCCAAGGACCATCCGCGGATCATGATAGGAGAGATAGCTCCCGCCGGCGACTTTGAATTGGTGGCGTTCGAGCTCGCCGGCGCGATACGTCACTTTTGCGCCGACTGCGTCACGATTGCACTTACGGCCGACAAGCCGAAGTCCGAGCCAATGGTTGCGGCGCCCTGCATTGTTCCTCAACAAAATGGGGGCGCCGTCATTGACGGAAACCAGAGCATCGACGGAACCATCGTTATTGAAATCGCCGATGGCGAGACCGCGACCGGCGATGAGTTTCGAGAAAATGGGGCCGCTATTTTTGCTGACGTTATCGAAGCCCCGGCCGGTGTTTCGGTAAAGCATCATGGGTTCGGCATAGGTGACGCCGGGAACCATTTTGGCGACGTTGAGTTCGGGGTGGCCGTTGCAGAGCAGCAGATCGAGGTTGCCGTCATTGTCATAATCGAGGAATTTCTGGCCCATGCCGCTCAACATGGTCGTGGCGGAGGCGACGCCGAGCCCCGGAGCAACGTCTGTGAACGTTTCGTCCTTGTTGTTGTGATAGAGGGAGAACATTTCGTGATCGATATTGGACACGAATAGATCGATCCAGCCATCCTGATCGTAGTCGCAAGCGTCCACTCCCATGCCGGAGCGAGCGAGGCCGAAGGGATTGTAGCCGACGGCGGCGAGGGCGCCGATTTCCTCAAACTTGCCTTTGCCGCGGTTGACAAAAAGAAAATTGGGAACGGTGTCGTTGCCTATGAACAGATCTATCCATCCATCATTGTTGATGTCTGCGGCCACGACACCCCAACCTTTGGCAGGGAAGCGAGCAATGCCGGAGGCTTGGGAAACGTCGGTGAAGGTGCCGTCGCCATTGTTGTGAAACAGCCAGCAGGGCATGGGCTTGTAAACGGTAGGGCGGCAATACCAGCGCTCACCGGTGAGTTTATTTCCACACCAGATGGATTCATCGAGTTTGGCAAATTGCAGGACAAACAAATCCAGGCGACCATCGTTGTCGTAGTCGAACCAGACCGCGCTGGTGCTCCAGCCAGGAGTCGCAACGCCAGCTTTGGCGGTTACATCCGTGAATGTGCCGTCGCCATTGTTGTGATAGAGAATTCCTTGCGCGTATTGGGTGACGTAGAGATCGGGGAAGCCGTCGTTGTCATAGTCGCCCACAGCTACGCCCATGCCGTAAGCGTTGCCCGGGACGCCAGCTTTCTCGGTTACATCCGTAAACGTTCCGTTGCGATTATTGCGGTAGAGAGCGTTGCGCAAAGGATGCGGCGGAGCATAGAAGTCACACTTCCCGCTGTTTACGAGGTAGATGTCCATCCAGCCGTCGTTGTCAAAATCGACGAAGGCGCATCCGGCACCATCTGTTTCTGGCAGATACATCGAAGGAGAAAGGCCGGCGGTGTGCACCCATGAGATTCCACTCACAGAAGAAGGGATTTCTTCAAAGTCCGGCACAACTTGGCCTGGATCAGAGACTATTTCCGCGGTTGAAGACAAAATCAAACTACCCGAGACGACACAGGTGGTTCCCACTCCCATCATTCTGAGAAAGCGGCGCCGCGAGAGGAAGTTCTGCTGAAACTTGTGAGAATTCCGCATCTGCTCATTCCGCCGGAAAACTGTGTTCGACTTCCGAATCATAGCAGCACGTGTCAGGTGCGCAAAATGATTCCACCTTGGCTCTGAAACGATCAGAGACAAAGATAGCGAGAATCCTTTACGCCTGCAGCGGCGCATGCTATACGATACGAGACCTAAGATCGCACTACTTCATCTGCCCAATCCCGCGAATGAATCGGCCTCGAGATTTTTCCCGGCGAAACGTATTAAAAATGATGGGCGCCACATTTGCAGCAGGGGCCGGTCCTTGGGCTACCTTGCCATTAAGCAATCGCATCAGATTCGTTGACATTGCGGAACGAGCGGGCATCACCTTCCGGCACGACAATGCTGCATCCCCGCAAAAATACCTGATCGAGACCATGGGCTCAGGGTGCGGCTGGATAGATTACGACCAGAACGGGCTACTCGACTTGTATCTAGTGAATAGTGCAGCGACAAAGGCGTACCAGCCCAAGGGCCCATTGCGTAGTGCGCTTTACCGCAATAATGGAGACGGAAGTTTCACGGATGTAACCGAGAAAGCAGAAGTGGGTGCGGCGGGATTGTTTGGAATGGGCGTGGCTGTGGGCGATTACGACAATGACGGATTCCCCGACCTGTTCGTCCTGGGCTACGGCCGGTGCATTCTTTATCACAACAACGCTGATGGAACGTTTACGGATGTGACTGCCAGAGCAGGAGTGGAAAATGCGGGGCGCTGGGGTTCGAGCGCGGCCTGGTTCGACTACGACAAAGACGGCAGGCTTGATTTGGTGATCGCAAATTATGTTGCCTGGTCGCCGGAGCACAACTTTTGGTGCGGTGATCACGCGCCGCGTATGCGGAGTTATTGCCATCCCAACGATTTCGAAGGAACCCCGCCGACACTGTTTCACAACAACGGCGATGGAACATTTAAAGATGTGAGCAGGGCCTCGGGAGTGGGCCTCAAGCCGGCCAACGGGCTGGGCATCGTCACGTTCGATTACAACAATGATGGGTGGCAGGATATTTTCATCGCGAACGACTCGATGCCGAATCTGCTGTTTCGCAACAATCACGACGGGTCATTCAGCGAAGTCGGGTATGAAACCGGCGTGGCAGTCAGTATGGACGGGCAGCCCGAGGCGGGAATGGGCGCGGACGCGGGAGACCTCACGGGAAGCGGACGCATGGATCTGGTCGTGACTCACCTGGATTCCCAACTCGCGAGGCTTTATCAAAACCTGGGGAGCCAGCTTTTCGACGACGTAACGCTTCGATCCAAAATTGGCTACGCCACGTATCACATGAGCGAGTTCGGAGCTCGGTTCATGGACTATGACAATGACGGGGCGCTCGATCTCTTCATGGCGTGCGGTCATGTGCTGGACAACGTTCACCTGTACAAAAGCGATGTCTATTTCCCAGAAGCGAAGCTCATGTTTCGCAACACGGGACGCGGCATATTTGAGAATGTGAGTGACCAGCTCGGACCGGATTTCCAGCTAGCGCGTGTAAGCCGTGGCGCCGCAGTCGGAGATTTCGACAATGACGGAGACCTGGACATCCTGGTAAGCAACAATGGCCAGCAGCCACAGCTTCTGCGCAATGACGGAGGCAATGGCAATCATTGGCTCGGCATGTTGCTGATCGGAACGGCATCTAACTGTGATGCCGTCGGGGCGCGAGTAAGAATCTATGCCGGAAACCTCGTGCTGACAGACGAAAGGAAGGGTGGCATGAGTTATCAGTCAGCACAAGACCCACGGTTGCATTTTGGTCTTGGGGATTGCTCGAAGGTGGATAAGGTGGAGGTACATTGGCCCAGCGGAGCATGGACTAAACTCTCCGACATCAAGAGCGACCAGATTATTGCGATCAAAGAAGGGGAAGGATTGGTCGATCGTCCCTTCCCGCGCGTACGACTTAAGTGACGGCAGAGACGATCTCCAGGCTTTCCGGCTCGTTGGGTCTCCAAGTCGCAGCAGATAAGAAGGAGTTCGCGGCCCTTGGGGGCGCCCGCCATGAATCTTCCACAAAGTTGTTGACAGGGTTGGAGTCGTGTGTTAGGGTCCGCCCATTCACGGGTACGATATCGTATACCAAAACAGAGTCCTAAGCTGATCTCGGCAAAACCGGTCATCTTGGGGTTCCTGGCTACGTTATCGGCAGTCATTGGGGTGCTCTAAGGAAAAGTCGCAAAACGTCGAGGGCAAGAGGCCCAGGGTACGTTCCATTCCAAAAGAAGACGGAAGGCGAAGAATGGGCGACTAGCGGTCGAATTGCAAGCGCTTGCAGAAGAGGTTGCGTTGGCTTCCCTCTGCGAGTTTACAACTTTTCTTAGAGGGGAACGCTAGCAATCATGGGAACCAGAACGAATAAGGAGGATTTATGATGAGGAGTTTGGCTCAACCTCTTCTCCGATGCGCTGTAGTCCTGGCATTGGCCGTATTTGGCTTGTACATTCCACAAAGCAGGAGTCAGATAACCGGTCAGGGAACTATCGCCGTCAGAGTTCTCGATCCGAGTGGCGCGGCCGTCCCGGACGCGAAACTGACGCTGCTGGATCTTGCATCAAACCGCACGCGGACAGGGGTTACGGAGTCGTCCGGCACGTACTCGTTCGTTGCCCTGCCGATCGGACTCTACAAACTTACCGTATCCAAAACCAGTTTTAAAGACCAGCTGCTGGAATCCGTCGTTGTGCAAGCAACGCGCACGACGGATGTTACGTTGAGCTTGACGGTAGGTGCACAGTCGACGACAGTTACAGTTAATGAGCAGGCGCCTGTGGTGGAGAGAACGTCGAATGCCATCACTGGCGAGATTGATTTGGGACAAATCGAAAAACTGCCAATTGTTGGCCGCAACATCGCGCAATTGTCCCAGATCGTTCCGGGTGCCGTCAGCAACGGGACCCAAACGACCTGGAATGGGATGCCGCTGGCCGCCACGGGGAACAATATTGACGGGGTAATCGCGACAACCAGCCGCATGAAGTTCGGCGGCGCCTCTCAGCCACTTGTCCAAGCGCGCATCGAGGATATGGAGGAGATGACGGTCCAGACCGACCAGCTCAACATGAACACGGGGTTTGGACAGTCGAATTTCCAAGTGAACTTCGTGACCCGCCGTGGAAGCAACACGTTCCACGGGCGCCTTTTCGAAGACCATCGAAACTCCGCACTGAACGCGAATAGCTGGGTGAACGACGCCGGGGGTGCGCAGAAGCCCAAATTCCACCTGAATGACTTTGGCGGCAGCATCGGCGGATGGGCCATTAGGAATAAGTTGTTTTTCTTCGGCAGTTTTGCCATGTCCAAGCAGCCTGGCTCTTATAATACGAGCAGCCAGGGAGGGACAAACTTTCCGACTCAGGCGGCGCAGGCGGGCAACTTCACCTGGACTGACAGCGCGGGAACGCACACAGTCAATTTGCTTACGCAGGTTGCGGGACCCGCAGGTCTGCCTTCCACGGTAAATGCAGTGACCGCTGGTCTGTTCAACAACATCGACGGTTCGCTGTCCAGGGGAACGGTCACATCAACTACCCTGCCATATATCAATAACATTAGCTTCGGTGTGCAGTCTCCCATCACGCAGTACTTCCCGACCGCGCGCATCGACTACAACATCAAGGACAACCTGCGGATGTACTTTTCGTGGAACTTGACGAAGTACAACCAGCTCGCTGCCACCGCCCCGCCCTACCCGGGCACCGCATTCAGTAGTTTTGGCGCTTCGAATCAAAACGAGTACTTTACCGCCGCGCTCGGCTTTGACTGGACCATCAAGCCGACCATCGTTAACCAGTTCCGGGGCGGGTATCTGTTCAATCGCGGGAAGTTCGGGTACGATGCAACCCCGGGATGGCTCAAAAATCCGCAGATCAACTGGCCAAGTTCCGTTGGTAATTCCGGCCAGGTCTTCGACAACCACCTTCCGATCACGACACTTTATCCGCTCGTGAATGCCGCGGACAATGTTTCGTGGCAGCGCGGCAAGCACCTACTGAACTTTGGGTTCTCGTACTATCGCGAGCAAGACCACTACTACAACGCCCCGGCGGGGTTCCCCTTTGACGATATCGGCTTGGTCACCGACGATCCGGCAACGACGGCGTTTGAAAACTACTTTGCAACCAACTTCCCTAAAGCCTCCTCAACGGACCGGTCCAACGCGGAAGACCTGTACGCGGTCCTACGGGGCAGGATCAGTGCCGTCAACCCCGGCGGCGCAGGCTTCCCGTATGATACTAAGACGGGCAAGTACAGCACGGTGGTTAGTGGTTACAACCTCGACGAACTGCAATCGGCCTGGGGTTTGTTCTTCCAGGATGCCTGGCGAGTGAAGTCGGATCTGACTGTAAACGTGGGACTTCGCTGGGATTTCACGGGTGACGACCATGACCTGACGGGTGCCTATCACAGCGCCGACCCGGTCGGGATCTGGGGGCCATCGGGAGTTAACGGTCTCTTTAAGCCCGGGACTCTGACCAGCGACCCGAATGGCTTGAACCCATCCTATGTGGGAAGAGTCCATGTGTACAAACCGTGGAATGTCAGCCCGCAACCTTCGATTGGCCTTGCCTGGAACCCAACTTATACAGACGGGCTTATGGGAAAGATGTTCAGTGGTGGCAAGACCGTGGTTCGCGCCGGCTTCGCGCTGCGCCGTTTCACGGAACCATACCAGTTCTTCTGGAACTCGGCGTCGAACTCCGGTTATGCGTTCTATCAGGCATTCAACCTAAGTCCGGTCACGCCCGGCGCGCCGCTTCCGGCGCAGGGAGGATACTATGCCGGTAGTTATGAGCTGGGTATGTCTCAACCAGCCCCATACACGTTGAGCCCTCCGACCTATCAGAACGTTATTCCGGAGTCCAATGAGACCTTCTTCGGTTACTGGTCGGGGGTGAACGGCATCAATCCCAATATCCACCAGCCCTACGTGGAGTCGTGGAATCTGGGCATTCAGCGCGAAATCGGCCATAGCAGTGTTATCGAAATCCGCTATCAGGGGAACCGCAGCGTTCACCAGTGGGTCAAGCTGAATCCGAACGAAGTGAATATCTTCGAAAACGGATTCCTGGCTGAATTCAAGCTGGCGCAGCAGAACCTGGCGATCAACCAGGCAAACGGAAAGGGAAACACCTTTGCGAATTATGGATTGCCCGGACAATCTGCCTTACCGATTCTTACTGCCGCCTTTACAAACCCCGGCGGTCTGAGCCGGACAGGGTTTTCTAACGGGACGTTTGTCAATTATCTGACTAACGGGCGGGCGGGGGACTTCGCGAGCGCGCTGGCGGGTTCTCCCACGTACCTCTGCAATCTGATCGGAAGCGCGAATTTTTCGCCGTGCGGCTTCAACGGAGTGAATCCCGGCCACGGCTATCCGATTAACTTCTTCCAAGCCAATCCCTACAATGCGGGCAAGGCCACTGGCTACTTGACAGATCCGGGCTTTGGCGACTACCACGCCCTCCAGGTGGATTGGCGTCAGAGAAGCTGGCACGGCATGCAGCTCGACGTGAACTACACGTGGAGCCATACGCTGGGAGTTCAGCCCGGAAATACGTGGACAGGCGCATTTAGGCTGTTCTCCATGCGCGACCTGAGAATGAGCTACGGTCCCACACTCTTCGACGTTCGACATACATTCCACGCCAATGGCACTTATGACTTGCCCTTTGGCAAGGGTAAGGCTATGGCCAACCGCGGAGGAGCCGTCGACAAGGTCGTGGGCGGCTGGAGTGTTGGAACCATTCTCACTTACCAGACTGGGCTGCCATCGCAGTTAATCGGCGGATACCGCACCACCAATGGTCCTTCCGGAACTCCGTTTGGCGATGCTCTGGGGGACGACGGCGTCGTCTTGACGGGCGTTACCGTGTCGCAATTGCAAAGTTCTGTAGGAGTATTCTCCGCTCCAGGGAAAACCTATGCGTTCGGCCTGGATCCAACAAAGTATGTTGCTGTCGGCGGTGGATCGAACAGGGCTTTGATTTCGCCCAACACCGTTGCGGGGACATCCTCCGGTAATCCATTCATCTATGGCCCGCATGAATTCTTTCAAGACATGGCCATTACCAAGAACTTCCGCATCCGGGAAAATCTACGTTTCAGTTTCCAATCTGAATTCCAAAACGTATGGAATCACCCGGTATGGGGCAGCCCTAACACCAACATCCAAAGCTCGGGTTTCGGACGCAGTTCTGTAATGCGAAGGACCAATAATGGACTGGTAATCTTAGGCGAACGCCAGATCTCGTTCCGCGCCAATCTTGAATTCTAGGGTTTGACTGGCCCATACACCCCGGTTAGTCGCACAAACGCCGGCTCGCAACGAGCCGGCGTTTGCGCTTTTCGTGTGGCAGGCGGTCTTTTTCGCCAGGTGACGCCGAGATCTCAAGCGCCAGCCTGAGCACCGGTTTGTGAGCATAGAGTGCCCCCCGGTCAGCTATAATTCTTCCTCGTTTATACACTGCCCGGACGGTAGGTCCTTACTGGTTGCGAGTCTGACATAGATGATCGTTGTGGATTTGGGGCGAAGATGCCGGGTCGAAGAGGGATCGGAACAGTAATCGTTCTCTTGCTGAGTCTTGGGGTCTTTGTCTGCTTGTCTGTCCTGACTGTCGAGGGACAGAGTGTCGCCGCGGCTTCCTCAGTTCCAGGCAGGCAGGGTGCTTCATCGAATGACGTACAGGCCGAAGCGGAGCTCCAACGCGGCGTCGATCTCACTAGCCGAGGCCGGTTTCAGGAGGCGATTCCGCATCTTCTGCAGGCGCGGCAGGCCCGAATCGGGGACGAGTACGCCGCAGACTTCAATCTCGCTCTCTGTTACGTCGCCACCGGGCAGAACGAAGAGGCCATTCTGATACTGCGTTCGTTGTTGAACGCGGGACATGGCACAGCTGCCGTGTACAACTTGCAGGCCCAGGCGCTCCTTGGAGTCTCAGGCCCACAGCAAGCGCTTGAGGCCTTTCAGCGGTCCGCAGACTTGGATCCTAAGAACGAGAAACTCTACCTTTTCCTGGCGGACTCCTCGATGGACTATCACACCTATGACTTTGGTCTCAGAGTTGTTGGCGTAGGCCTCCAGCATCTGCCCAAGTCCGCGCGCTTGCATTACGAGAGGGGCATCCTGCTCTCTTTTGTAGATCAGCCAGACGAAGCGCGGGTGGATTTGAAGTTGGCGAGCGAACTGGCACCGGGCACGACCATTTCATTTTTGGCGGAAGCTCAAGCGGGACTGCTGGACGCAAACATGCCTGCGGCAGTTCGCGCCGCACGAAACGGCTTGCAAAAAGAACCCGCAGACTACGTCTTGCTTACCATTCTTGGGAAGGCGCTCATTCGTGAGGGTGTGAGTCCGGGCCAGGCGGAGTTTGACGAGGCGCAAACCGCGCTCGAAAAGGCCGCCGCCGCGCACCCCGATTATGCGGTTTGCCAACTGGCGCTTGGAGAGCTGTATCTGATTGCGAACCGACTGAATGAAGCCATCGCAGAATTGGAAAAGGCGCGGCGGCTGGCCCCAGACAATCCGTCAGTCTATTCCCTACTTGGGGCAGCGTACCGGCGCGCCGGTAGCCTTCAGGATGCGGAAAAGATGTTTGCAGTCCTAGCGGGCTTGAATCGCGAGCAGGCCGCCAGATACAAACTAGATCCACCGGATCACAAGGGCAGCTATATCGGCTCGCGAAGGCAATAATCGAAGCAGACGGCACGGCAGGCCGAAAAGCTTGTTCGACCAGCAGCTCTGTGGATGAAGAATTTCTCGCCTGTATTAAGCTGGTTGCTTGTATTGAGCTATGACCTCAAAGCTCTTTGCGCCCCGAGTTTGGATAGCGACGCTGTTCCCGTGGAGGCCAGAAAATTCAGCCGTCTGACCGTTGACCGATACCGCGGCCAATGAACATTCGGTTGGCAGACGGAATTTGACCTGAATTTCCGCCGGCGCTCCCGCTTTCGACAATTCCACATGGGCGACGACATTTTTTTTCTTCTGAGATGCCTGCATCTGAAGATCGACCGGTCCCCAACGCGTCGGCGCCTGCTGAATCTTGATCTCTTTTCCCGAGATTACCCAATCGTGGGGCAAGCCTTTGCCAAAATACAATTTTTCTTCGTCCGAATCTTCGAGAACCAGCATCCAGCGCACAAGTAGTGGAATTGTTTGTTGCGCGGGGATACAAAATGTCGCCGTGCCTCCTCCAATGCCCGAGACTTCACCCGCCACCCAACTTCCCCTGGTGTGATCGTGGAAGCGATGGGCGTACAAGAACAGCAGAAATTCCTCGATCCTATCAAGACGCAGCAGCATTTGGGCGTACCCATAAGAGATGAAGCCCAGGATATCGCGGCCGCTTGGGTGGGGGGGCTCGACGTTAGCCACGATACCAATTGTTGTCGCGCCATAAGCACGCATGCAATCGATGACTAGGTTTGCGAGCTTGGGCGGCAGCACGTCCGCCTGTAGCAGCTCAGCATAGGGCCTATGCGCCCATTGATGAGGACTAGGCTTTTCCTGCTGCATCGACTCCCAAAATGTCAGCGTAGCGCCCGGGAAGATTCCGAGGTATGGCGGATTCATATTGCTCTTAACGCTCTTCTCCATGCTGGAGACAACCGCCTCGCGAAGAGTCTTGCTTCGAGTGAGCCATTCCCCAGCGGTCTTTTTTGAGATGGTTGCGTCCTGTGTGCCGTTGATCGACCGCCAGACGTCGGCCAGATCCTTGAGTCCACGCGCGGCGTACGCGTTATTCGCGAAGTAAGGGAGCCACCAGGTCATTGGTTTGGGAGCCAAGCAAGAATCGGATTCACTCCAACCGTGGATGAGTCCATAACCGGGATCGTTCTCTCGAAGCTTCAGGCTTGCATCGTGGAGTTGCGTCAGAATCGCGGCGGTAGCTGCAATCTTGGGCTTGTGTTTTAGCAACAACCCGGCATCCCCAGTGTAATTGAAGTACCGGGCCAGCAAAGAAAGTGTCATCCCGAACTGCGCAGTTTCCGGGCCGCGCATGTTGTTCACGCCCTTGGAGTCAACAAAATCGGTGAGGTAGTTGTCGATGATTTGGCGTGCCTGTTCAAAACGGCCCCATTCCAGATTCGAATAGGTGGACATGGTGAAGATGTCTTGAAAGCCGTCGTATTCAGGACCGTAATAATCCCGGTCCACGGCACCATACTTGGGATATACGCCGCCTGGCCGGACCATAAGTTCTTTGGCAAAAGCGTGCTTGGACATATCGCTCCAGACGTTTTCCGGTAGCGATGCAGGAGCAAAATCGTGGAGTTGTCTCTCCCAGTATTCGACGAAAATCAAGAGCCCGCGGTAGAAATGTTCCGGGGCAGGATCCAGCCGAGCCGGCGGAAAAGCGGGGTAGCTGTAGCCGTAGACGGCCTTGGTGATCTTGCCATTCTCAACGAAAACCGTGCGATGCCACGTCTGGACAATAAACTTGTCGTGCGCTTCCACATCTCCGAATACCACCAGTTCGTAATAAGCAGTATCGGATTTTTGGAAAATCTTCCGCACCGCGGGCATCCAGCCGCCCAGAAGGCCGTCGTAACGTTGCATGGCCATTGCGTTATTGAGATCAGGGAAGTATTGCCCGGGGTGATAGGTGCGCGTGCTGCCCGGCGGATAAACAGGCATAGTGTCAAAACACTCTTTCGTACCTACGAAGGCATCCCAGCGGTAACGCCGGAAAGGATTGTTTTCGCCTCTTGCGGAACCTTGCGGCGGCGCCGCCACCTTTACCATTTCTGGATCGGGGTCCCCTTTTTCCAGGAGATGGTCCGCGAGTAGGTCTCGAGCCGTCGTACCTATCTCCTCCAGTTTCAAGCCGAGGTATGGAGTGCTGGCTTCGTCGAACGCGGCTTCCGCGGTCTTGGGCAGGACTCTTGTCATGCCTCGTGAGGAGATGAAGACGATGGATCCCTCACGGGCCCTCAGATCTTCGTAGACCTTCCAGACAGTGGAACTGATTTTGAACTCGCTGACTTGTGTGTAGCCCTCCAGATTTGGTCTTGTGCCTTGGCCCGGGGGCCAATCGAAGTCACTCTTCGGATGAGAAGCCATCGAATGAGCGAACACTTTTGCGTCCGCACCTTGGACCAAATCCTGGATAGCTGCCGTCGTTACAGCAAGGTTCCTCAAGAATTTCCGTCGGTCCATATCAGCCTCCACTTTCGTTGGTCGCAATTACTGCGAGCATCCGCCACAACTCGTTGCAACTTTCGGGGAATACAATGCCGAAGTCTAAGTTTCTAATTCTGACCGGCGGCGTCGGATTCGTTCGGCGCTCTTTGCTTGATTTCGAAGTTCTCGGGGGGAGTTATCCCCAGAAGGTGCTCCACAAAATAATCCCAGCGTCTCCGGACCAGATAGAGGTTTCGGCCTTCGCCGTGGTACATATTAGGGACCAACAGCATGTCGAAGTTTTTGTTTGCCTTGATCAACGCGTCCACGAACCTCATCGTTTCCACAGGATTTACGTTGTTGTCCACGTCGCCGTGAACGAGGAGAAGATGGCCCTTTAGGTTGTCCGCCAAAGTCACATTGGACTGCTCCGCATAATCCTTGCCTACCGGATATCCCTGAAAGAGCTCGTTCCACCAAGCCTTGTCCAGGCGCGCATCGTGATCGCCGGAGATCGACACGCAGACTTTATAGAATTCCGGGTGGACGAGGATGGCGTGCGCAGCAGCGTATCCCCCAGCGGACGTGCCATAAATCCCGACGCGGTCCAAGTCCATGTAAGGATACTTCGCGGCCATCTGCTTTATGAGCGCGACATGATCATCGAAGACTCCACCGAGGTTGTGGTAGGAGAATTCGTGAAAGGCTCGTGACCGACCGGTTGTTCCTCGGCCGTCCGCCATGACTACGATGAAGCCAAGCTCGGCCACAGACTGCAATCCTCTCCGTCCGGCGTTTGCAGAGGCAAATGTCTTTGGAACGAAGAAGCCTTGTGGGCCGGTATAGATTTGTTCGATGATCGGATATTTCTTGGAGGGATCGAAATTGCTTGGACGCCAGATCAATCCATAGATGTCAGTCTTGCCGTCAGCAGCCACTCCCTTGAATGGCTCTGGAAATTTCCAGCCCGTTTTCTGCAGAGGACTAGCGTCCGTTATCTGGAGTGTCTGGACCACCGTCCCGTCGGAGGCTCGGCGCAAGACCGATTCTCCCGGCAGGTCGGCACGCGAATAGTTGTCCACAAAAAATTTGCTGTCCGGTGAAACACTAGCTGTGTGATTTGCGTTCTCAGGCGTCAGTAACTGCAGGCCAGTACCGTCGAAATTGATTCTATAAAGGCGGGTTAAATAAGGGTCCTCGTCCTTTTCTTTTCCGCCAGCTAGAAAGTACACCTGTCGGTTCTTCTCATCGGCATGGACAATGTTCCGCACGGCCCAGGGTCCTTTCGTGACCTGGTTCTTGAGGTTTCCCGATTCCCCATCGTAGAGATAAATGTGGTTCCAACCATCGCGTTCGGACGTCAGAAGGAGTTCTGCGCCGTCGTTCATTAAGTCGACCCGAGTCTCACCAGGGTCGATATAGGTCTGTGCTTCCTCCTCAATCACGGCGCGCTGTTTGCCGGCCTCCGCGTCCACTTCGCGAAATTCAAAGCGCTTATCTCCCCGCGACCGAAACTGGTAGTGCATCCGCTTGCTGTCTTTGTACCAGGAGAAATTGGGCCCCCCCTGAAAGTAGATCTCGAGGGGAGCAGTTTGTATTTCAGTGCGCTTCAAGGTATGTACATCGAAAATGATCGGTTGCGCCACGGGCATGACTTCTCCCGGCAACGGGTAGACATAGGTGAAAGCCTTGGGCCTGAGCTGATCGGGAGGTACAAACTGAAGTGTCGTGAATCTCCCTGCATTCCGGGAGTCAAGGCGATAGGTCACTAGCTTGCTTGAGTCCGGCGACCAAAAAACCGCTGCAGGCTCTCTCGCATCCTCGGTTCCTTCTCGCACAAGAAGGTCCGAGGAGGGCAGAGGCGTGGCGTAGTCCCAGGACTTTTCGCCGTCCGTAGTCAATTGGGCGACTGTGCCGGTTGAGAGATTTCGCAGATATAAATTGTAGTGCTTCACAAACGCCGCCCAATTGCCATCGGGCGAAACCTGCTCGTCTGATGGCGGCAGCTTCTCCTTGGTGCAGCTGTAGGTCGAAAGGCTGCAGGTCCACCGTTGTCCCTCCGCCGCAAAACGGATTGCTTCTTCTTTACCAACGAATTCAAATGAATTGAATGGCAAGTGATTCGCTCGAACTTGTTTTCCTATCGCCTTGGAAAGCTCTTCCGCAAGCTTGCTTTGGTCGAAAGCGGGGCCACTCGTATTCTTTGCGGAGTCGACGAGTAAGAATTCGGTGTCGGGCCCTGGCTTCCGATACCAGAACTGGTCAGTGCCTTCAATCCAGCTCGGCCGAATCTCTGCGGGTTGAACCACTCTTTCCAAATCCCCCGTCAAGAATCGCGCTGCGCGCTCGTAGTCGGCGCGCGCACCTTGCGCGCTGGAGGGCAGAGGGCTGAGCAAAATGGACAGCGGAACCAAGACCCTAGAGATGCGGGTCACGAGTTTCATACAAAATTTTCCTGGTTCGGCTCTTGGAAATAACAACGGCATCTGCGACGCGGAGGGCCGGACACCGGAGTGGAGTGGTTAGAAAAGGCCTTCAAATTCAGCATCCTTTCAAGAACCCGTTATGGTATACGTAGGCGTATACCATATTTCGTCACGTTTTTCTAGCCTTTCTTGCTGACTTCATGCCTCGTTTTCTCAGCTGCCTCTCAATCACTGCCCCCCACCTTTAGCGTGCCGTCCCTCGGTCCGCTGCCGGAAGCCGCCGAAGTGTGATGCGTTCGGGACCAGTCCCCATGAAGGGCAGTGCAACCGTCGCAGCCTGACTGCTGGAAGGAAGTTCCGCAACAAGTTTTCCGTTCACAAGTACTTGATAACCGGAAAGGCCCGATACCAGAAGCTGGCTGGCGTGAAGCAGGTCTTGCGGATCTCTGTTCTTAATTTCGAAGGTGAGTTCGCTCAGGTCCTCGCTCAGAACTATCGGTGTCCCGGCAGTGAAGCCATCGCGCTCCAATTCGACATGAAACCGCCGCTGGCGCCCGATAAAATGGAATCGGCGTCCAATGCCATCCCAGGGGATGATTTCCATAAGATTTCGCTTCTGCTGAGACGCGCCGCCATAGACGATGCGACCGAAGATGGGATCTTCGGCGACAATTACTGCGGCAGTCCGCAAAGCGGCGCTGAAGCCGAGATCGATTTCGCCGCTGTATTGCCATGCTCCACGAGGCTGCTGCTTCCCAAACCAGTTGGACCCGAAAGCTTGTGGAACGTATGCGCTACCAGCGGCTCCATCGTTCTGTTTGCCTGGGTACCAGAATCCGTAGTTTGATTCCGGCGTTCCAGTATTCATGAGCGCCCACGAGCTCAGAAACGACGCGTACCCGAGACGCAGATAGGGCCAAGGCTCCTTCGCGTAGTAGAGCGCGTAGTCGAGGATGGACCATCCGCCCATCTGCGACATGTAGCGCATGTTCCCTTCCACACCAAGCTGCCAATAGTTTGGTTCAAGCCAACCGCGTGTGGAGATATTGCAGGCGAGTTGTTTGTCGGTGAACCATTTCACGTCTTGTGCATTAACTTTCAGAGTATGCATCGGATCCTTCAACTGCTCGATTGCGTAGTGAGCGAATGCACCGGTTGATTCGAACGCGGTTGGATCGAAAGGGAACTCGGAGTAGAAGAGATCCGGCTGGCTGTTGATGAAGTATTCGACCTTTCCTTCCCAGCCTTTCCGCAGGATTTCGGCCTTTTCGTGCCAGCCGACGGCGTCGAGTTCGGCGATAAGATCCGCTATCACGAGCTCGTTGTAGTTCCCGACCTCATTCGCGGACCAGCGAGCTATCTGCCAGGGATAGGTGTAGAAGGCGTGAGCAGTGCCGTAGGCGCGCTCCAAATATTCATCTTTGTCGAGATAGTGCACGAGATGCGGATACCGCTTCGCTACCTGGTACATGCTCCAGTAAAGCAAGACCACGTGCGGGTAGTCGTACGCGCGCCATACGTGGTCCCTCCAGCCGTAACGATCCTCCGGCTTACTCTCGCGATTGATTTTCCAGTTGTCGATGCCGTAGACTGCATACGGATAGCGCTCTTCAGTCGTCATCTGAAGCTTGCCCCACACAAAGTTCTTCAGGTAATACTCAACGGAGGCAATCTCAGCAGCATCTGGATAGTCGATGTTTTTCGAAGCGATGTAAGGCGCCTTGCAAAGCGCGGGGTCATCGCTGGCGAGGATGTAATCAGCAAGCCCGTCCTTGTCGTCGGGGCCACGCAGCACCTGTTTCTTCATGTCCCACTCGGAGAACAGCCCGTTGTACCATTTGGAGGGATCGCGGTGTTGCTGGTGCGAAACGAGAAACGCGGCGCGTTTTTTGATGAGGGTCGCAATCGGCTCTGTGACAAAAAACTCCAGCACTGTGTACTGATGATTGCCGAAGTGTACGGTCAGTTTGTTCTCGCCAAGTCGGTTGAATCGCACGCGATAAATTGCAGTCTGGCCGTGCTGCGTTGGCGCGTCCAATTGTGTCTGCGCCGGGAATTCGGGCTCGACCGATTCGATCACACTCCGTGTACGTATCGAGACAAGAGCATCCTCCCCGAGGGGAAGGGTCATGCCGGGAACCACATTGACATCGAGCAACCCTTCGTCGACTAAGATCTGGCGAACGGCTTCGGCATCCTTCGCCCAGCGGAACTTGAACGCGTAGGTAATTCCGTCACGTTGGGAGTTCGTGGGCGTCAGCGTGTGCATGCTTTGTGGTTGGCGCCAGTTGCCGCCGCGTGCCTTGTCCTCTGCACCCTTGCGTCCCGAAAGAATGTACACTCCGCCACGATCGGCATATTCCAGCTTGGCCGGCTCGAAGTTCATTTCGCTGCGCGTCGGCTCGAACAGCGGACACTTGGAAACAGGCGTCATGACAAGGTACGGACCCTCACCGTTCGGGCGCATCCAGTAGAGAAAAGAGCCGTGGCCCGAGATGTATTGGTGCTGTACGACCCGCTTTGTATAGGTGATCTCCTTGTCCCAACGTTTGCTCGTGTTAAAGGGAAGTGGCAGAAACAAATCCCCGAGCACAATGGGCTTGTGTGTTGGATTACGCATGAAAATCGTCCAATAGACTGCGTCCGCCTCAGCACGGAACCTTTCCGTGAGTTCGAGGTCGGCGTAGTATTCGTTTCGAATCCAGGCCTGTGGGTTGTAGATAATATTGAGCTGCTGAGTCGCGCGGCGAGACCGGATGTCGGGCAGGCGCTCATAGCGATTGTTGGGGGTTTCCGTTGAAAACTCCCGCCACTCCATGTCTCCCATCTTGTAGCGGATATGGATGTGGCCAAGTGTGCCTTCGTCGGCGATGTAGTCGGTATCATATTTGTCGCCCGCGAATTTCAGGCTGGTGATGCCGGCCTTGTCGAATTCGAGACGAAACTGTGAGGGTGACGACTGTTGTGCGAAAGTGCCTACGGAAAGAAATAACGCGCATTCGAAGGCGAGCCAGATTTTGTTCATCGCGATGTCCACGCAGACCGCAATCGCTTAATTGCCAGTCGAAAAATCTGCAAAGCCGACGCGCACAACGGTCATCGACCGCTGTGGCCGTCCGGGCTGTGGCGGTTGCGAATCAGTTGAAGGGGGAAGCGCTTCCGTCCATATGCCGTAAACCTTGCGGTCGTAGGCCACCAGCCAGGTGTAGTCGCCCAGGAATGCGTTCTGGGACTCAAACAAAGTATCCGACCATACGTAATTAACGAAAGACTTGCCACCATCCGTCGAACGCGCAAGCGTGAAGCCGGTTCTGCGATTGGCAGGATCGTCGCGGCGATCGTAAAACTGAATGTAGATCTCACCGCTGGCTGGGTCGACCGTCATCCACTGAAAAAACTGGTCGATGCCGTCGTGGATGGGATCGCTGTTCACACGAACTGGCTTCGACCATGTTTTACCGTGGTCGTTGGATGAAACGCAGAACACATCCACATCACCGTTGCGGTAATCGCTCCAGACCAAGTAAAGCGCTCCCCCGTTCTTCCCCGGCCGCGCATGCACTCCAATCTGCGGAAATCCCATGACACGAGAGACACCGGGGATGCCGCCCGCTCCACCGAAGTATGGCGGCGCAACCTCGATGGCGACACGCGAAGGTTCGAATGACCTGCCACCATCATGCGATTGGGTAAACGTAATAGTACTGCCATCGTTCCAAATCGCGTACACGGTGCCATCGGCTCCCACCGCTCCGACGAAACCTACCAGTCCGCCATTGTCATCCCGCGGCAGCCCTGCATGTGTGCTGATGCGCATCGGTTTTGAAAATGTTTTGCCGGAGTCCGTGGAGCGCGCGAATAGAATGATCGACTCATCGAGTTGCCACTCGATCCAGCCAACGTAGACGTTACCGGCGTAGGGACTGTGCGGTTGAGCATCGGCAAAGACGCGCGGCATGTCCTCCCACTGTATGTCCGGCTCATTTCCCTGAAAGGCTTTTGCCGCGACGGCATCCTTTTCCCAAGTTTTGCCACCGTCCAATGAGCGCCGAACAAAAATGCCGTTCCGGCCCGCCCCGTGCGCCCAATACGACTGGCTGCCCAGCTTGTCGAAATGCAAAGTGCCCAGATAGGCGTGCCCCTTGTTGTCGAATGCCACGGAGACGTCGCCGCCACCACTCCAGCCCTCGACAGGAGGAAGCTCAGCGGTCGTGAACGTCTGAGCGCCATCGGTGGAGTAGGCGATGGTGGCTGGCTGAAACGCTGCTACCACTCGGGTGGGATTGTTCGGATCGACGGCGATAGACGGTTCGTTCCCATGGCTGCTTGGGGCCGAGACGGTCACAACGCGCCGCGCCGGCGCGGGGGCCAGCGGGGTTTGCGCGAATACAACTGCGCAGAGGAAGAATCCAGCGATAGTGGCGCAGCACTGTCTCATTCGCATGTCTCAACTCGGTTGACAGTCGATCTCGAAACCGTCTTGGGCTCTGGTCGCAGAGGATAGATGGCTCATGGGCGAACACTGTAGCCCAAAGGCAGAAAATTGCAAGCGCTTGCATTGCGCCTGGCTTTGCATACGATGTTCCCCGAACTGCCCGAGACCCGTCAGGCGCGCCGCGCCCTCGCTCGCAGCTGAACCATGGAAAAATCAGCGAACCAAATAAAAGATGATTCGTCCCGCCGCGATTTTCTGAAAGGAATGACTACTTTTCCGCTTCTCGCCGTGCTTGGCGTAAAAGTCCAGCCCACTGACCCGCTAGTGGTATCGGCCCCCGGCCAGGCGGCTTCACGTTCTGCTGCAGGCACGAAAAAGTTCGTGGCGATCCAAATCGGCGGACGATCGTTCGTGGACGAAGGCGTGGAGAAGGTGTTGGATGTCCTGTCCGAAAAGGGCGGCGTCAACGTCCTGATGCCGACTGTGTTTACCTATGGCCGAGGACTGGCGGGACGCCAAATTCCCGGCCAGCCGCTGCCGGACCACGGCGTCCGGGAGTATGACGAAATTCACGGCGGGAGCTACACCGCAGTTCACCCCGGCTTCTACGCTAAGTCGGTGATCCAAAATGTTAGAGCGCCTGAATTGGCCGATTTCGACATTCTTGCCGACGTCATTCCGAAAGCCAAGGCGCGGGGGATGCAGAGTTATTGCCTGTTTGAAGAGGCCTATAATCCGCGCCTTATGCCCGGATTTGAGAAAATCGCGGAAGTTGATCTGGAGGGGAAAATCGGCAGCAGCACTTGCCTGAACAATCCTCACGCCCGCGATTTTCTGTTGGCACTGGTCGAGGATTGGTTCAAGCACAACGACCTCGATGGCATGATGTGGGAGTCGGAACGACAAGGTCCGCTGAACAACACGCTGGGCGCGCATTTCGGCCGGTTCACAGGGGAAGCGCGGATTTATTGCTTCTGCCAGTACTGCGTCAGCAAAGCCGCCAGACAAGGCATCAACGTCGAACGCGCGCGTGCGGGATACATTGCGCTGGATAAGTGGGTAAAGGAGACGCTCAAGTTCGAAAGCCGCTCGGGCAACGGCGCCTTCGTATCGCTTTGGCGGCTGCTCATGGAGTATCCAGAGCTTATCGCATGGGAGAAGTATTGGGTTCAAAGCCAGGAAGAGGTCTATGGTTTGCTATTCCAAACCGTCAAGGCAATTAATCCAAAGGCGCAGGTCGGCTGGCACATCATGCACCTAGTGACTATGAGTCCGTTTTATCAAGCCGAGCAGGACTATGCGCGCATGGCCAAAAGCGCGGATTTCATCAAGCCGTGTCCGTACAACAATTGCGCCGGACCGCGCTTCGCTCGGTACATCCGAAACGTCCAGTCGACCGTGTTTCGAGATTTTACACCCGACGAGGTTCTCGAGTTGCATTATCGGCTGCTTGGCTACGAACACGAGGTGTCACTGGACAGGCTGCCCACCACAGGCATGTCGTCCGCGTATGTAGCGCGCGAAACCCAGCGCGCTCTCAACGACACTAATGGCGCGGCCGCGATCTATCCCGGAATCGACATCGATATTCCCACGGCGCTGAACGAAAAACGGACGCAACCCTCTGACGTCAAGGCAGCCGTGCTCGCTGCGCTGCAGGCTGGTGCTCCTGGAGTTGTGCTCTCGAGAAAATTCGCGGAGATGAAGCTAACCAATCTCGCCGGCGCTGGTGAAGCACTTAGAGAATTTGGTTTTGGCTAATTCCCAGGAGCTGTGCGCTTCGTCCCAAGCCTATGGGGAGGTACCGTGACAAGACATACTCGTCCCATATTTCCCGCAGCCCTTATTACGCTATTTGCATTCCTGCTGCTCCATATTCCTCTGCACGCCCAAGTGCGCCAATACCCGGGGAAATCCATCGGGAAGGTGTCAACCGTCGGCGACTTGATCCTGCTCGAGCTCGATGAGAGTGCACTCGGGAAGCAGAATCTTTTCGATCTGAACCATCGAACGATTCGCTTCACTCCTGCTGAATCCGGATACCGCGTTCAAGACCTTCCATTGCACTGGGACTCTGAGTTCGGTGACGAATTGAAAGGCAGTGACGTAACTCTCCGGAACTTGAAATTTCCGTTTTCCGGCAAGACCTGGGATTCATTCTCCGTCGGTGGAAATGGTTCAATTCGCTTCGGCGGATCCGGGACGGATGCCGGAGCAGGACTCGGCGCTGCGGATCGCATTCGCGGAGACGCAGCCGAACGGCTGGGCGGCGTTCAGATCGGACGCTTCGATCAACTTGGCGAGGCCGCTCAAACGCTCATCAATACCGTCCCGGCGATTTGCGTTTTCATGAAGCCGAGGATGTATGGTAAGCGATACTCAAAGGAACTCGCCGACAGAGTCGCTGTCACTTGGGATGTCACCGAGCCTTGGGGCAACATCCAGGACTTCACCTGGTTCAAGACCGTTAATAGATTTCAGGCAGTCTTGCACCATGATGGCACGATCGACATGTCATACGACCAGGTGGCCGCGAAAGACTCGATTGTCGGGTTGTACCCGCTCGTCTCCACCGAAACACAAACCGACGTGGCGACTATTGGCGGGGTCGACAATCCAGCGCTCGCGCCAAATTTGAATCTGCGCGACGTAAAACTTGCGACCGTGGACGACCTGTTTCTGCGAGTCACATTCGAAACGCGCGGCCCAGTTCTGCCGGAAGGAGATGCCGCACTCTCAGGGATTGCGTACCGCATCCGTTTCGACATGCACAAGCCTCCTCCCGAGAGCGCCTCTAACGGCGATGCCGAAGTAGTCTGGACAGCTCGTGGCCTTGTGCCGCGGAACCGCGCTGGCCGCTCCACTTCGCGTTACTTCACCTCCGGTTCGGGCCTCTCGCGGAGTGTGATGGTCAGCGGTGACACACTTTCGATCCAGGGAATCGTTCCCGCTGAGTTACGGGAAGCACGGCAAGTTTTCGTTTCCGCGGATGTGGTCGGCCCCGGTTCGGATGATCCGGTCGATCATGTCCCCGCCCGTTCCGTGTCGCTAAGTCGCCTGCGCAGTCCGGAAATAGACCTTTCGACTGCCAAGCCTCAGAACGCTACGTTGCCGGTTGCTTACGAAGCCTTTCACTATTATCCGCTGCCGAATTCACGCGATCTTGCCTGTACGGTCCTCAAAGCCCTCGGGGATAAATTTGATTTTCTCGCCTACTATTCGGATTTTCGCATCGACAATCAGGAAGCCGGCACTCCAAGTTTCGGCCCGTTAGGCAGCACTGGGACGCCAGTAACCGGTATTGGCGCGACCCAACGCGGACTCGAGAGCTTCTGCAGCCAGAGCCGCTTTCAATGGCAGTTTGTTCAGCCCGTTTACGTCGGCGCAAACCAAATGCAGGAGCAACCGCCGGACAATGCGCCCGTGGGAACGGAGCGCGATATCACCTTTTATAAGCAGCAGCTCTCGGAAATAACTCAGAACGGTAAGATGCCCCCTTATATGTACGCTATGTCGCAGATCGCACATGAGATGGGACATCGATGGGGGGCATTCGTGTCTGCAAAAGTGAATGGTGAAACCATTCCGCTAGGTCCAACACACTGGGCCAAGGGATTACAGGCGCCCGGGGCGTTTCCCTTTGTGCGTCCCACGGAGGCTTCGATCATGGGCGGCAGCGTCTGGCAGGACAACTTCGACGGGACTTTTACTCAGCTAGATGATGATTATTACGTCCCCGCAACCGGTTGGTCCTATCTCGACTTATATTTGATGGGTTTGGTGACCCCTGCGGAAGTGCCTGATTTCTTCATCCTAAGAAATCTTACGCAGGTGGGAAAGAACTCGAACGGTCGCCCGATTTTTAAGGCCGATCGCACCAGAGTGACCATCCAGGATGTGATCGACGCCGAAGGGCCCCGTGTGCCCAGCGTCGACAAATCACAGCGAAAGTTCAATACCGGCATGGTAATGGTGGTTGAGCAGGGAAAGAAGCCGAGCCCTGAACTGCTCGAACGCACGGAGGGGATCCGCAAGCGCTGGATCGAATACTGGCCGGTCACGACGGGTCACCGCGCCTTCATGACGGCAAGTCCAAAATGACTTCGCGCCTCAATAATTTCTAACCTCCCATCAGGCGAAGCTGCCTTTCGATACACCTCAAGCACGGAATCAATATCCGGAGGCAAGAGCAATGGCCCTTCAATCTGTTGGTTCACTAGAATAGCTTGGAGCGACTTCGGAGCATTTGAGGGAAAAAATCGGCTTCCGAACTATCCTAAGCGACGGCTGAACAATGACTTATAGTTTTGAAATCGAACCTATTAAGACTGGGAAAGGCAGATGTTGAAATTTTGCCGATCGCCCCGTTCGGGCTACCGCGACCCTGCCGCCAGCTTCGTACAGCAGGTCAGACTCACCCAATCCTCCCGGATACGAGCTATTCGAAAACCATTCTGTCAATGGTGTAGGCATTCCGAGCAGCTGGGTAGACGTTCTGCGAATCGGCCTAATAGGGCCGATGTGGGCATTTCGGATTGCGCAGAATTCGCGAGGAGCAGAATTTTCATATCGTCACTGCGTCTCCTGAATTCCAGGAAACTTGATACTTGGTCGTTCACTTAAAGGCCAGAGGCTCCGCATCCAGAAATGCTCTCTTGGAACCATTCGGTAGTCAGCCGAATGCTTTGCCGTTTTCCAATAGTTTAAAAAGAATGAGGTTGGGTTCCGGTAGATACCTCCCAACAGTCTGTGATTTGACGAGCCGAATGTAGCGAATTCTAAACACAATACTTCGTTATATTTGTGACTGCATCGGACTTTGACTTCGAGCACCAAGAATAGAAGTTGCACCCAATTGACCCAAAGTGAGTTGTTATCAGCTTCAGGGTAAGAATCTGAAATCAAAGAGGAAGAATGGCTCCCCGGGCTAGATTCGAACTAGCAACCCTTCGGTTAACAGCCGGGGCTGCAAAACTCTAAATGCCTTATTCGGTGTCGCTTACGACCGGGAACACCTTAAATCCCGACCCTCAGTTGGGCAACTTTGGGCAACCTATTGAATAGAAGAAAGGCGGTGGGGATCGAGTTGTTAATGTACCTCAAAAAGACCCACGTTTATGCGGGCGCTCACACCGCTTACCAAATTGATTTGGAGTTAATTGGAGCTAGATTCTACTTCAACACGTACCATTCCCACTTAAGCTTCCCTTCCGTGCGTTCGATGGCCTCTCGTTTTTCGAGTCGGTCTAACGCGACGGCATTCTGCAAATCGGCTTCGTCAAAGCTCATCAATGGCGAGTCGGTGTAGGGTGCACCGGGGCATCTCAGCACGACGCTTCCCTGCACAGCTAAAAGTCCACAGTTCACACCAGCACTTTCCAATTTCTCCACCAATTCTAGGGCGCGCTTTTCTTGTAACCCGTCCATCTGATACTCCCGTTTTCGTCAAGGAGATGCTATCACGCCTTTGGCACTGCGGGGATATGCACGCACCGCACGTGCGACCGAAGATCAATGAAGCGTTTGGTGACTGACGCGCCGTGCTGGAAGTTCAGAAGTGTTAGAATCCCCGTGTGACTTGGCTTTCTGCACACTACCAATGGGTTGTGGTTGGCGTTGTGATGCCCATTTTTCTGCTCTTACTCAAACATTGGGTTGATTCTCGTAAAAAGACAGCAGACCAAACATCTTGGATGGAACTCTTCAAGGAGAAACAGAGGCTGGGAGAACAGGTGGCGTCATTAGAAGCACAGATTCCAACCGTTATGGTGTTTCCGACAATCACGACAGGAAAAGACGATACATATTGGCTCCGAGAGAAGATAGAACGCAAGAAAAATGAAATTAGAAAAATCGAAGAAAGACTGAAGCTTCTTGCGCCGGGCGGCTGAATGGCTCGTTTGGAAGCGAGCACTCTGCCTATGCAATGTAGTCATCTGGGTTCAGTCCGAAATGTGCCAACCGGTCACGCCTGTATTCCCGCACAAGTGCCGCCGTTTCCTTGACCGCTTTATCATAGAGAGGAAGCGAAGCACGTAGGTCTAGGGCCGCTTCAGAAGTACTTCCGCTGGAATCAAGTTCAGCTTCAATCTCATCGCACTTCTTTTTAAGGTCTCGAAATGTTTCTTCGGCAGGTCTAAGAGGCAGCCACCCGATTAGATCGGCAAAGTCTTTCTGCCATTCCTGCGCTTGTTCCGGTGACATTCGCGCTACACTCTCGATTGTTTCAGCGCAATCACGCAACCAGCGGCAAAACTCTTCGTGCAGGAAGTGCAGCCACAGCGTCACGTCAGGCGATTGAAAAAACCCTACAACCTTTTCAGAGATTAACACCGATTGATAGTGGAATGTGCCGTTGCGCAACCTTCTTAGCACGTCTTTATAGTTAGAGACTCCGAGTAACGCATCAACAACGGAGTCTTTGAACTTTGTTCTTTCCCAGCCTTCAATGACAACATAGAGGCTGGCAGCCCAGTAGCTAGAAACTCCAAGCCATTCCGGTATTGCCTCTCTCGCGTCTGCTCCTTTCTCCGTCATGAACTTATCCCATTGGCGTTGCATCAAATCTGCCCAATAGAGATAGCGTCCCCATGTAAAGAGAAGTTCACTGTTGTCAGTGATGTTGAAGATGTCTGGCATCTTTTTTTCCGTTCCTAAACTATTCTAAGCGTAGTTGCCAATTTCTTCAGCCTTCTAGTAAGGTGTCAAAAGATGAGGGCAAAAGCTACGAATCCAGAGGGTGTCGTGGAGAAGATACGCGAAGCGCGCTTTTTCTTACAACAAATGGGCATCTACGAAAAGGCACTGGACACCGAGAAATTGTTTTATTGTCTGAGTGCTTTCTTAAGCGCATTTCGCACGATTACTTTTCGTCTCTATGGGGTCACTGAGCACAAACATGGCAAAGAAAAAGCTCAATTGCTGTTGAGTCAGCTAAAGAGCCATCCCGACATTGCCTTCCTGATGACTCGCAGGGATGTAGAAGTTCACGCAGACGGCGCGCTAGTGTTTGAGCGGTTTACAGTACACGCTGCCGACCCAGTTCCGCAATTCGTGGACAAATATGCGGACAGATTCGCTTCAAGGTTCGGACCACGCTATTACCCGCAAGCTGGTGTTGTCATCCGGCCCGCAGGTGGCTGGCAATTCGGAGGAAATCCTAAAAATCTTATCGAACTCGGTCGTAACGCGCTCAGCGCAATTGAAGAATTTATCCGGCAACTGGCCTGAAATCTTTTGGCACGCATCTCGTTGCTGTGCCACTTGCTCTTGTGATTGCATCCTGCTGCCGTTGCATTTCAGCCTTTTGTAATTGCGCTTCCTTCTGAGCATTACCTAGGTCGGCCTTCCGTCTATTACGGCGCTGCTCTGAAGGCACTCCACAATATTCACTCCGGGCCGCCCTGACCTGATGGTGCGGGAGAACCCTGAGTCGAGCCGCCAGGGGACGCGGGCGTGGATGGCGCTGTGGTCTGTTGCTGGCCCGAACTAGGTACGGGGGTGATCGCAACCGGACCTCTTCCTCTTTCCTCGGGATTTGAGCTGGGGACTGGAGTCATAGCCGCCGGACCTCTTCCCTTCTCAAGAACATTCTCGGGCAATGGTGTCATGGCCAAGTTTGCGCGACCACCATCCAAGCTTGTGATCTTTTTAGACTCGCTCACGGTGCTCTCCTTGCAAAGTGATTTTGAACGCCCCCGAACTAAGGTTTGCGCGGGGGCTGCGAAGTAGACGGTATGCCCGAAGCGCACGGTGGCGGCGCGCTGGACTGCGCGGCAGGCGCTATCGGAGTAACTTTTGCCTGATCCGCCTGCACGCTACCTGAGGGAAGCGGCGTCATAGACAGGGTGTTTCGCCCTTCCATCAAGCGAACGGACTTTGTAGATTCACTCATTTTTGAATACCTCGATACGTTCTTCGTCGCAAAGACTGCCGTGCAAACGAAGGCTCCTAGGAAAAACATTCCAGCTAAAATGGTACACCATCGGAGAGCCTTAGAATACCAACTCTCTTTATCTCTGTACGTATCGTCACCCTCCACGTAGAAGTTCCAGAGGAACTGCAAATGCTGATTTTGTGCCCTTACGCTGAGAAGAAACGAAGCCACAGTGGATAGAATCGTTAGAACAAAAAGCGCCCACGACACGTACAGCAGGCAAAGCCATACGGCGTCATACAGCGGTACCAAATCTTTGATGAACGCGATGGATACCCCTAGCCCACCGCTCGACAGGGTGAGAAGACTTTGGTCGTAACTGTCCGTGCTCTTTTGAATGTCTTCCCATGCTTGCTTCTTATGCTCGCTGTAGAGTTCCCATCTAAGCTTCCGTTCGTCGTCTGGAAACTGCCTTGGTTGAGTTGGTTCGGCCATGTAATCGCCTCCCGACAAAGATGTCGAAGCTGTGTCGCCGTATTTCGGCACACACAAGGGCACTGACCTCAGATACGTCGACGAACCCTTAGTCTACCAGTTTCGCTTTGTCTTCGCCACCCGGCTAATAAACTTCTCGAACGCTTGGAAGAGTACCCTCCCGCAGCTCCAACGCAAGAGAGCACAAGAGTCAAGCGGCGTCACGCGTGCACGTGCGTGACGGACTCTTTCGAAATCCGCCGAGCCGAAGACCTAAGTTACCGTTGGGATGTTATGCGTCACGTGACGCATGTGCGGCCCATGGTTCTTTCAGCTACAAGGCGCAAACGCGGGATTGTCGATGCGACGTGCGCACGTGGCTGGAATCGAGCACGAATTCGTTTTTCATGGCCTTCACTCTCTACCGAGATTGTATCGCCTGCGTTCGCCTCTTTGTCAAAAATGACAATTCTTCGATGAAAATCTCAGCAGCGCTGGTAGGGCTTACGGAATCCGGCCCTTGTGCTGTTATCTAATTGGATTTTGGGGCGACCATCCATTTCCATCTGGAATGCATTTTAGTTATCTTAGTCGGGCATGGCCCCTCCTCCTGTCATCATCGAGCTCGTTGAGCACTTCGCCCGCAATGCTAACGTATATCGAAACAACCTCAATGAGACGGAAGTGCGTGTTCAATTCATTGATCCTTTCTTTGAGGCGCTTGGCTGGGATATTCACAATAAGCAGCGCTACGCGGAGAGCTATAAGGATGTCCTGCATGAATACGCCCTCCGAACCGGACCTCACACAGAGGCGCCCGACTATTGCTTCCAAGTAGGCGGTACCCGTAAGTTCTACGTCGAGGCAAAGCGTCCAGCGGTTAACATCGGTGCGGACCCTGCCCCGGCATTCCAACTCAGAAGCTATGCATGGACGTCCAAACTTTCTCTGTCACTCCTGACAAATTTTGCGGAGCTGTCCGTTTACGATTGTCGAACCGAGCCACGACCAAACGATAAACCTTCCGTTGCACGGATCGACCTAATCCCATTCAGCAAATATCCCGACCAGTGGGATGACATTGCCTCGCGGTTTTCCAAGGACGCTGTTTACAAGGGTTCATTCGACCGCTACACGGTATCCACGAAACTGAAGAAAGGAACCGCCGAAGTAGACGATGCTTTCCTAGCAGAAATAGAATCATGGCGTAAGGAGCTCGCTACCAACATTGCCACTCGGAATCCGTCGCTTTCGCAGCGCGAGCTTAACTTCGCAGTTCAGAGAACCATTGATCGGGTCATTTTCCTGCGAATCTGTGAAGACCGTGGAATCGAGAAGTACGGGCAATTACAAGCGCTGCAACATGGAGACAGTGTCTACCGTCGGCTCTGTACGATATACGAACGCGCCGACGAAAAGTACAACTCTGGCCTCTTTCACTTCACGCACGAGCGAGACCGAGCAGAAGCGCCGGATAAGTTGACCCCAAAGCTCAAGATTGACGATGCTAGGTTGAAAGCAATCTTCAAGCGTCTTTACTACCCAGAGAGCTCGTACCAGTTTTCTCATTTTCCTGCTGACATTCTTGGGCAGGTGTACGAGCAATTTCTTGGTCAAGTCATTCGGCTTACACCGAGCCACCAAGCGCGAGTTGAGTTAAAGCCAGAACTGAGAAAAGCCGAGGGCGTCTATTACACGCCTACATATATCGTCGATTACATTGTCGAAAATACTTTGGGCAAGCTGTTGACAGACAAAACTCCCAAGGAGGCCGCTAAGCTCCGCATCCTAGACCCCGCCTGTGGCTCTGGCTCGTTTCTCCTGGGCGCATATCAGTACATGTTGAACTGGCATCGAGACTGGTACCTAGGCGATGGGCCAGAAAAGTACCGAAAGCTTCTCTATCAAACACAGGGAGGCGATTGGCGTCTCAGCACGGCAGAGAAGAAGAGGATTTTGCTTACGTGTCTTTATGGCGTTGACATTGATACGCAGGCAGTTGAGGTTACAAAACTCTCTCTCCTATTGAAGGTTCTAGAGGGTGAAAATGAACAGACACTCGGTACAAACCTTAGACTTTTCCATGAACGTGCTTTGCCCGACCTCGGAGCAAACATCAAGTGCGGTAATTCACTGATTGGGTCAGATTTTTATCAGAACCAGCAACTTCTGGTCCCAGACGAGGAAGAACGACTGCGCACCAATGTTTTTGATTGGAAGGGCCCGGATGGTTTTTCGCAAATCATGAAGTCTGGTGGATTTGACGCGGTGATCGGAAACCCGCCCTACAGGATGTTGCAGCCGCACGACACTCCAGAACTCGTCCTTTCTTACCTGCGCCAAAACTTCGTCAAGGCAGAGTTCAAGATTGACTTCTTTCATCTATTTCTAGAACGCGGCGTGAAATTACTGAGGAACAGCGGGCGACTCGGGTTCATTATTCCCTCATCATTCTTAAACAATGTCTACACCGAAAGCCTCCGCGAGTCGCTCGCGAAGCAGTGCTGTGTAGAATCGATTTCGGTTGCGCGGGGGCGCGTGTTCGCCAATGCCGATGTGCACACATCAGTTCTTGTGTTCCGCAGAGAGAGCGATCCCGAGTTGCGTGCCAACCATGAAATCCTAACGACCACAGACCTTAGTAACGAATTCGTACGTGGTACAAGAACATTTGGGCGCACTCGCCAAGGACGTTTTGAAGCCATGCCTGGCAGGGTGTGGAATGTACTTCTTAACGAACAAAACGCACCTTTGATAGAAAGAGTCATAAAGGGCAAACCCACCCTCGGAGGGGTTTCTGAGATCAATCGAGGGCTGATAACCGGGGACCGTTCTAGGTATTTCTCGCCCAAGAAGCTATCGAGCAAATACGTTCCGATCTTGACCGGGACTGACGTGAATCGCTATTTCATCAACACTCCGCGAGAATTTGTCCTCTTTGAACGACCCGAATCAGCGGGTGGATGCTGGGACCCGGAAGTCCACTTCGCGCCGCACAAGGTTGTCGTCCGTCAGATAGGAGATCGGCCAACCGCTGCGCTTTTGACTGACCCCATCGCTGTCACAGGAAATATCTTTACCGTGCGCTCTTCCGCCCCTGAAACCGACGCGGCACTTCTAGGAATTCTCAACTCTCAGTTGATCCGCTTCATTTGGCAAATCCTCTTCGCCGACTTCAAGCAGACATTTCCGCAGGTTACGATTTTTAGTCTTTCACAAATCCCAATCAGCGGTTTCGATGGAAAGGTTTTGTCAGCAAAGGCCAAAGAGATTTCTGGAGCGGTCGAGCAGATTGTTGACCTATATAAAAGAGCAGTGTCGGTTCGCACGGATCAAGAAGGCATCGCATTAAAACGACGAATCGATGCCGCCGAGAGGCATATCGACCAGCAGGTGTATGACCTTTACGAGCTAACACCACAGGAAGTCTCACTTGTTGAGAATACAAACAAGCCACCCGAAGACTGACGACCGAAGAGAGCTATTCAATAAGGAACCCCGAGATCCTCTTCCAGCCGCTTTTCCATATCAAAGTAGTCCTGGACGGGCGGCTCACCATCTGGATAAATCCAACGTCGCTGATTCCGCGCCTGCGTTTCTTTGTCAGCCCATCGGCAGTTCAACGGTTCGTAGTGGCCTTGTGGGTTGTAGACGTGGAAATTGCTCTGCGCTTACCGATACAGCCAATATATAATGCGTCACGTCTCGCACGTGCAAACCGGGATTCTTAGGTCGCTTCTCTCAACGACAAAGTACAAGCGCGGGATTTACGACGCGTCGCGCACGTGCGGGTCGCATTGTAGCCCACCCCCACCGAGTCCTGTGTCGCACGTGCGTCAAAGTGTAAACTGTCACCTGCGCACGTGCGGCAAGGGGAGATTTGCGAAATGTCTCGGGAGTCTGTGCAACTGACTACGCTGATTTGCGCACGTGAGGCCCTTGAGGCATGAAACCGATCCGGCCTCTATTTCGCACTAATGGACCGCATGGCACCACTCCGCAGTGCCATGGCACCTTTCAAGACTGGATTGGCGATCCTCTCCGGGGCAGACTTCAAACTCCATTGGATGAAAGGCGGGGAACCCTCCGCACAGAGCTAGTCAAGCGGCCCGACGGAAATGGTTACCGACTTGTAGGTCGGCCAGTCCCAGAACCCTCAAGCGTTCCCGGAATCATCGCTCATGCGAGAGACCGAAAACAACTTCTGAATCCAGAAGCGGAATTCTTACGAAAATTCCTAATCAAGACCATAGAGGAAAAGACCTACCGCGAATGGTTGTTATCTTCCGGCCTGGCCCATTTCTTCTACGAAGACGATTGGAACCGCCGAGATAATCATCGCAAGTACGCGCTGTACGCTGCGGCATGTTTTGTGGACTTTTTCCGGCCCGGACAACTCGATTGGCGAACCCCCAACACGAACGACATGCAGCTTGTTGCGAAGTTCTTGAAAATCTTCGCATACTCTTCGGAACGCGGAAAGCAAAGAAAGCTTTTACAGGGGCTTTTCGATCTGAAAGAAGATTTGAACGGTGTTGCAGTGGAAGCATCAACGGGCCTTTCCAGAAAAGACCGCGATCTCCTTTTGGAGTGTCGCTCCCTTGGCTTAAAGGCAGAGAAGAGGGCCCGATGGCTGCAAAACGAGGGATTCGAGGGTTTTGGAAAATCCGCTCTCACGAAATACCGAGAAAATCCAGACTCAATGCGCGCCCAAATAAGCACTTGGACGCGTAAACTACTCAACGATTAAACCGAAACGAAACGAAATTCTCAACCCCTCCGCCTTCTTGTATCCCCATGCTTTTCAAGTAGTTGAGCCTGCCTGACCTCTCCGAAGGTCCGTTTCATTCGAACGTGTTTCTTCAGTTTATGAAAAATTGGTCGCTGTAAGAGCGCGACCATGAAATTAACCATTGAACAGCAAGCGCGAGCTTTCGAAGTATGTGGCGTCTGCGCCAACGAGGCTTGCGACGGATGCGGCAAAGTGCTGGCTGAGGTTCGCTGGACACGGCGAGATATGCCGGAAACCTACTGCTCCCGGCTGTGCCGCGATGGGGTAGAGCGAACAAATGGCCGATGCGATGGTTGCGGTGTAGACCTCGGCGGAAAGCGTCGCGGTGCTCGCTGGTGTTCAGATACCTGCCGAATGCGGAACCGGGTCAAGGACTCAGCAAATAACCCGAAAACGTATACACAAAAGATTGGACTTACAGGGACAGAAACCGATCTTGGCTATAACCCCACCAGGACGGCCCTTTTTACTGATAACCCGAAAAGAAATCGCCCGCAACGCGAAATCGCGCAAACAGGAGCGGGTCAATGAGCTTCGGCGGAAGACTGGCGCAAATCCGAGCAATCCAGGCATGGAACTCGGCGCGACGGGCCTGGTCTTCCGCCGAGGAGTTTGCTTTTGGGCACGTGCGCCCTTGCAGGCTCAGAGCGATAAATGCGCTCCCTCTCCCCGCGCATGTTTTTCGCGCGGGGAGAGGGCGGGGGGAGTGGGGCCAAGTGGTTTTCGGTAAAGCAGTGCGGTAAGTGCTTTTTCTTAAAGTCTTTACTTCACTTGACGGAAGTACAGATTAATTGCAACCACGGGAAACGGAAACGGAAAGGCATTGCGGAAAATAGAGCATTTCCGGTGCGGAAATTTCTCCGTCGTAGGCCCGCTAAAGGGCAAGCTGGGCAAGTTCGGTTACAAGTGTCTGTTTTGTGGCTCCTACCGCTGTAACCGCTGCCGTAATCCGAAGCTGAGAAAAGTCCGTGCGGCTATTGCCCGCATTGCGTCGGAAAGAAAACTCAACAAAATGGCGACGTTTACGCTTGACCTTAAGCGGCTCAAGAAACGGGACCGTGCTCGAACGGATCGCTATTTGAGAAACTGCTGGCGAAAGATGCGGGTCTCTCTTGCCCGGAAGTTTGGCCAGAGCGTCGATTATGTCGGCGTGTTGGAATTCACCGAGGCGGGAACAGCGCACCTCCACTTGCTGGTTGGTCAGTATATCAAACAGGAGTGGCTCTCTGATGCTTGGTATGCGGTCGGCGGTGGGCGGATCGTGCATATTTGCTTGGTGGATGTTCACCGTGTCACCGCGTATTTGTCGGTTTACCTCACGGGCGACAAGGTGAAGCACACCCTCAAGTTGCTGCCGATGCGGGCGCGAATCTTCACCACGTCGCGCTCGATTCGTCTCTGGCCGAAAAAAGAAAAGAGCGGGTGGTGGCTGCGGCGCGAGAACCTAGAAACCTTTTTCGATGCGGCGGTGAATCCGTCAAACGTGCGATTTGAGGCCGTGGAGGATTTGAAACCCTTCGACCTGGAACTGCTGAGTTATTTCGAGTACCCGCCTTTGCAAGAGGCCCTCGGAAATCGAGACGTATTCACCGTGCTGAGGGCAGCGATCTCCATATGGAAGGCAGGGACTTCTTAGCGTGGCCTGCCATGATTCTATCCACGTCGCAGAGGCACGGGAAAACACCCAGGAACAGGGTGATCGTGTCATTTCCTTGCCCACAGGCACTGTGCTAAATTCCGTGCCAGCGATACCGATAAGGCGGAGAGGCAAGAGCATGAGCCGCCGTGTCGGTCAGAATGGTGAAGTGTTCGTGAAACAACTATGCAAGAAAGGAGGCTGCACCCATCCGAAAGGATTCTGTCCGAAGTATGGCCGTTATTGGAAGGATGTTCCTGGCCAACATACGAGACAGAGATTTTCCGTATCTTTCGGTAAGGTGACTAGGACCGAAGCCGAACGCAAGCTGCGCGAGCACATCATCGCAACTGGCGTTGACTCCGTTGAGACCTTCAACGAAGTCACGGGGCCTTTGACCACCTTCAGAGAACAGGCTGATTGGTGGCTCAGGGAAATCCGTGCGGGCCGCATCCTCAGCAAGAAGAAGCGGACTCCAATGAGGTCTGCCACGGTTGCGGGATACGAAAGCGCCGTGGCGTGGCTCAGTAACGTCATAGGGGATAAGTCCCTGAGTGACGTAAAAAACGAAGTTGCTCGGGAGGTGGTTATTGCGATGAAGACTGCAAAACCTCCACTGGCCGACAAGACTATCGTCACCTACTTTCAGGTGGTGAAAGCCGTCGTCGCGTCGGCAGTAAACAAGGAGGGTGAGCAACTGTATTCGCGTAACTGGAACCTAAACCACATCGGGCTTCCAATCGTCAACGAAAGGAAGCAGAGCAAACCCGCGTTTGCAGCTATGGAAGTCGAGCAGGTCGTTTCGAGAGCCGCAGGTCGCTACCGAATTCTGTTTGCTCTTCTAGCTGGAAGCGGACTTCGGATTGGAGAAGCCCTCGGTCTGAAAGTGGGCGAGCACATTTCCGCTGACTGCAAGACCCTGTACGTCCGACAGAGCGTGTGGAACTGCAAGGAGCAGGACCCGAAGACGGAGAACGCCGTCAGAGACATTGACGTTTGTTCCGACCTCGCGGTCATGCTCAAGGACTACATTGGAGACCGAACCAACGGTTTTCTATTCCATGCGGACTCTGGTAAGTCGCTGTTACAACGGAACATCTTGCGTGACGGCCTGAACCCCATTCTGACCAAGCTCAACCTGAAACAGAATGGAAAGGCGTTCCACAGCTTCCGGCGATTCCGCGTTATGCACTTGCGAAAGAACCGTGTGCCTTGGGACCTCGAAAAGTTCTGGATTGGCCACGCAAACAAAGATGTAACGGACAAGTACGCTGCCCAATTGACGGAGGATGTCGAGTGGCGCAAAGACGTGGCCGAAAAAACTGGTCTAGGTTTTGCGCTGCCAGCAAGTATTGAAATTCCCTTTGGGCTACTTGGGCAACCAAAATTGGTTAGAAGCGAAAAAGCAAAAGCAGCGTAAGTCTAATTGAGAGCGGGATTTAAGGTTGGCTCCCCGGGCTAGATTCGAACTAGCAACCCTTCGGTTAACAGCCGAATGCTCTACCATTGAGCTACCGGGGAACTGAGCAAGTAGACTTCTAACTTACAACAACTTGCAGACTCGTGCCACTCTCCTTATGGCTCTGCCGTCTTAGTTCCATGATTTTGTCGCCCCAGTCACACTTCCGAGTTCAAAGAAGTCTTTCACGGGCATTCGCCGCTGGACTTTGGTTTCCGGTGGCGGGCGCAGGATTCCACTTCGCTCCAATTGGACTCCAGTAGCAGAAACCGTTTTTGAGAGATTCGTTACCGTGCTCTGGCTTCCGCGGGTGTTACTTCGACCCAACGAAAAAACAACCATGCCGCAGCAAAATACCGTTCTCCAATTCCCCAATTTAGGTCTATTTAGGCTTATGGATGCAGGAACCGAGAGGGTACGCGATCATCTCGGTCGAAATGTACGTCGTCGAAGGACGCCGCAACTCCGTGCCAGCCGGGCATCGCAGCGGGTTCGATGCGGCTCACTCGCGCCATGGTGGCAATCACGACGCTTCCGTGCCCCATGGGCCGGCTCACCAGCACAATTTCCAGCTCGATGAATGCTCCGATCGCAATTTCTTTTGGGCAAAGAAAAAAGACGCCGGTCGAGCTGATGTCTCGAGTGACGAGCGTTACGGGGAAGTCTTCGGCAACAGAGTCCACGCTGCGCAACCGTAAGGGAAGCTTCAGCGTGGCGCGCGGATATTCCCGATGTTCGTGGTTTACGCCTACCGCGTGAGTCGGCACGCGCACAAATTGCCTCGGCCGTCCTGGCGCAAGCAATGGCGTCACGCGCAACTCGGGCAGCCGCGCTGGTTCCTGCGCCAGTGCCTGCAGCGGCGCAGGCCTCGCCAGCTTGGCTCTGGCCGCCTCTTCTTCTACAGACAGAATTGGTCTTGCGCGGTTCGTCGCGCCCATCTCGCCCTCAGAGATGCCACTTCGTCGTTGCCAATACTGGCCCAACTACACTTGCCTTTGATCTTGCCCCGGGTACCCGATCTTGCTGAGTGGGTGGATAAAATGCCACCTAAGGCGCCGGACGTCAACCTGTGGGAATCTTCCGAAGTGTCCTATCCTGAAACACTTGGTTATAGTACCTGGTTCTTCTTTTTGGCTCTCTCAATGCACTGTGGATAACTTCGTCCAAAATGGTGCTCGACACTCCGTTCTTCTGCCTCTACCTTCTCTCTCTTTAGGCTCCACGGAGCGTTCACGGCCATCGTCGACCGATCTACAAACAAAGCACCCTCTGCGCCCATCCAGCAAAACTCTGCCCAGCGCGACGGGACGCTCCTCGTCATCGCCTTCGCCGCCATTTATCTCATCTGGGGCTCGACGTACCTCGCCATCTCTATAGGCATCGAGTCCTTTCCTCCGCTCCTGCTTGCTGCTTCCCGCCACCTGACTGCGGGCCTCATTCTCTATCCCGTCTTGCGGTGGAAAACTGGAATTCGGCCGACGGGCACACAGTGGCGCACCGCCATCATCACTGGCCTTCTCCTCATTCTTCTAGGCAATGGGGGAGTGTGCCTATCCGAACGGACCCTCCCTACCGGGGTAGCTGCCTTGATTGTGGCACTCGTCTCCTTTTGGATGGTACTGCTCGATTGGCTCCGTCCGGGTGGGCTGCGGCCTGTCCCAAGAGTCGTGGCCAGCCTCGTACTAGGATTCGGAGGCTTGGCACTCCTGGTAGGTCCGGCGCATCTGGGAGGCTCGGAGCGCGTCGATCTTACCGGCGCGGGAATTCTGCTCATAGCCTCGTTCGCGTGGGCCTGGGGTTCCATTTACTCGAAGCACCACGACCTTCCCAGCTCGCCCATGCTAGGCGTCGCCATGCAAAGCCTTGTCGGCGGAACCGCCCTTTGGATTGTCGGTCTCTCGTCAGGCGAGGGCCGCCAACTGCATTTCGCCGCCATTTCGACGCGCTCTTGGCTTGCTCTCGCTTATCTCATCGTATTTGGTTCGGGGATCGGCTTTACCGCCTACGTGTATCTCCTAAAGAAAAGCTCCGCGGCGCGTGTGGGAACCTACGCTTTCGTGAACCCCGTCGTGGCGCTCTTCCTCGGCTGGCTCTGGGCCGGCGAAACCATCACTTTGCGCACCGCGCTAGCCGCCGCCGTTATTCTCACCGCCGTTCTCCTGGTGGTCACCGCTCCTCACAAGAATGCCGTCGAGGCTGCCGAGGTTCTGCCGAATCCCGGCGAAGCTTGAGCCAGCCTGTCAGCCGTTATCCCTGGACCTTCTGCGCCACGTCATTCAAATACACTTTGCCGCGCCTTTCCGGATAGATTTGATTCGAGCCCTGCGCTATTTTCGTAATATGCAGACGATGAAAAATTCAAACGCAGACGCGACCATGCGAGTCTCCCCCCGCAAGGCCGCACAGTATTGGCGCGCGACCCTCGCGCGAGATGCGCGCGCCGACGGCTCCTTTGTGCTGGCCGTACGCTCGACGCACATTTATTGCCGCCCGTCCTGTCCGGCCCGCCGCCCTTTGCGCCGTAACGTCATTTTCTTCCGCACGCGCGAAGAGGCGGAAAAACAAGGCTTTCGCGCTTGCCTGCGCTGCCGCCCAAACGAAATAGCCGCTTCAGCGGCTCTCGTTGCGCGCGCCGCCAAAATTCTTGCGCAATCCAGCGAAGAAGGTCTCCGGCTCTCCGAACTCGCCATCGAGCTGAATACGACGGCCGGAACTCTCCGCCGCGCCTTCCGGCAAGTTACCGGCCTCGCCCCTCGCGAACTGGCCGAAGCTTTGCGCGTACAGCGTTTCAAGACGCTGCTTCGCGCGGGAAAAAACATCACGGACGCGCTTTACGAAACCGGATACGGCTCGTCCAGCCGCGTCTATGAACGCAGCAACGCACAACTCGGCATGACGCCCGCAACTTATCGAAAGGGAGGAAAAGGTATGAAAATCGAATTCACAATTGCGAAGTCACCGCTTGGAAAAGTTCTTGTCGCAGCCACGGAGCGCGGCGTTTCCGCCGTCTATTTGGGAGCCGCGCAAAACAAACTCGTCGCGGAATTGCGTAAAGAATATCCGCACGCGGAAATCTCGCCTGCAACTAGCAGCGCCCAGCGTTGGGTTCGCGAAATTGTCCAGCGCATCGAAGGCAAGCCCGCTCAAGTGGACCTTCCGCTGGATCTGCAGGCTACCGCCTTTCAGCGGCGCGTCTGGCAGGAACTGCAGCGCATTCCGCGCGGAAAGACGCGCACATATTCGCAAGTAGCCCGCGCCCTCGGACGTCCGAAGGCTGTTCGCGCCGTGGCCCGCGCCTGCGCAACCAATCCTGTTTCGATCGTGGTTCCGTGCCACCGGGTCATCCGCGAGGATGGAAGCCTGGCGGGTTATCGCTGGGGACTCACGCGCAAAGAACAGTTGCTAGCTACCGAGCGCGCCGCAACCGATAGACTCGAACCCATCCCGTAAATCCCTTCAAGGTGCTCTAATTCGTTGAAAAAAAGCAATTAACAGACTGTTCGTTCAAGGGATGGCCTCGGAGTTTTTATCAGCCGGCCTGGAGGGTCGAATTGATCAGATTCGAGGGCCTGTGTATTTAACCGGCTGATTAAACAAGGAAGTACCTCAGTGTTTAACAGAGTGAAAAGATTTGCCGGGAACGTAAACTCATCGTTTTAAGGGATTTGCACGAGTCACCCGTCACGAGTCCCCGGTCACGGGCTGCTGGTCACCATTCACGAAGCACAGGTCACTCTTAAGCGTGGGGTTTTTCGCGGACCGCGTCTTTCGGCCAGTCTTGCTTGAATTTCGAATCGCTGATCTTGAGATTTTTCATTAAGTTGGTGTAACGGAATAAAATATAGTCGTCCGAGCCCGTCTCATAGAATTTCTGTTGAAGCGGCAGCCAGGAGGCTTCGTCGATCCACATCTGGATCCGCGAAATCTGGCTGCGAATCTGGCCGGACTTTGGTGTCAACTCCAGCACAACCGTTTTCCGGTGATCGAATTCTTCTTCGCCTGTAACGGTTACCAGGTAGCTTTTCTTGATGTCCTCGCTCTTGGTCCCGAAGCCGAGGCGAATATATTGATCCACCATCGCACGATTCTTGCCGAGGTCGTATTCTTCCACGCGATTCAGCTTAGGGTTATAGAGGTACAAGGAGTCGCCGGTGCGCAGTATTGTTCGCGGCTCGGGCTTGCTGATTTCAATCCGCATTTTCTGGTCGCGGCGCACCCAAATCTGTCCCGTTTCGATCGAGGTGTCTTTCACAACGGCTGTGTACTTGACGTTCTCAATATCTGCTGTAAGGCTGCGAAAATCCTTTGCGGACTTATCCATCATGGCGAGTACGCCTTCGGTCGTCCACTTCGCCGCAGTTTGCGCCGCGCCTGCGGCCATGGCGATAGCCGTTACGCCTAACGCAAGAATCAATGGAATCAAACGCTTTTTGGTCAATAGAAACCCCTGTTGGTACTCGCTGGTGCGGCTGCTTTCCTGCTATCAAATCCTAGCATATAGATAGAGATGCACGAACTTTGCGCAAAGTTACCGGTGGGATCTCGCAGCTTGGATGCAGGCTTGGTCTTAACGCTGAGGTTCATTTCCTAACGGTGGATTTCCACGTGGTAGGCGATCACCGTGCCCTGCGCGTCGCGGATCGGCTCAATCTTGGCAATCGTGAAGCGCTTGTTGCTAGGTTCGGGGAGCGCCTTTTGCAGTGCGTTGTGCAGTTCATTTTCCAACGCCGGGGTCTGCTCGGGAGGCGCGAGGATGCGCGCGTCGACCCGGTAGGTTTTGCTCGCGCCGTCGTCTTCCAGCAGAAGCACCTGCCCCGGCGCATTGGCCGGAAGTCCCATCTGCGGTTCGTCGTGGAACCATGACCGCGGCGTCAGCAGAACAAAAACCAGAATAATGATGACCGCGGCGTCATACTGCCACGTGCCGCGCTCGTAGGCCCAAAAAAACGTCTTCGAAAGCATCCGTCCGAGGCTGGCCATCTCAGTCCGCCGGCACTCCGTCCACAATCACGCCATCCCGCATGTGCACCACGCGGTCAAAATAGGCTGTGGCTTCGGGATTGTGAGTGATCATGACAATCGTTTGGCCGAGGTCTTTGTTCAGCTGCCGAAGCATCTGGAGCACGGCCTCGGAATTTTTCGAATCCAGATTGCCCGTGGGCTCATCGGCCAGCAGAATTTTAGGTTCGTTGATAATCGCCCGCGCGATCGCCACGCGCTGCTGTTCGCCCCCGGAGAGTTCTGAAGGCTTGTGTTGCAACCGTCCCGCCAGACCCAGCATGTTGGTGACGACGTCGAAGCGGTGCGGATCGAAACCATCTCCGTGGATGAATTGCGCGATCGCGATATTGCCCTTGGCGGTCAGCGTGGGCAGCAAATTAAAGCGCTGGAAGACAAACCCAATCTTATGCCGGCGCAGCTTGGTGCGCTCTGCGTCGCTCATCGCCGCCAAGTCGTTACCATCCACCAGGACGCGGCCCTTCGATGCTTTCGCAAGCCCCCCAATCACGTAGAGCAGAGAAGATTTCCCGCAGCCGGAAGGGCCCATAACGGCCACCGATTCACCCGGCGCCACGGCGAAATTCACGCCACGAAGCGCGGGGACTTCCACCTTCCCGGCGTGGTAGAGCTTCCACAGATTTTCTGTTTTAAGTATCGGCTCCAAGCTCTTTTTTCCTGGGACAATCAGCCCCTCGGCAAGTGTCCGTATTGTAGCTGCGATTTCCATCTCTGCCTAGTTACCACGGCCTTTCGTTGCGTTTATTCTCCGCCAGGCCCGCGGCCTTCGCGTTTTTTCACGGCCTTTTGTTTTCATGCGCGCCTCAATCGTAGGAAAGAGATTCCACCGCATCCCTACGGCTCGCCATCCATGCCGGGTAGCTCGCACCCAGCATAGCCCCCGCCAGCGCTATCCCCGCAGCCCGAATAATCCATCCGGTCGTTATGCGGATGGACAACGTCGGGAAACCGGCGAGAAACGCGGCGCGCACCGCATAGCTCAGCCCTACCCCCGCCACAATGCCCAATATGCATAGCCCCGCAGTCTCCGTAAGCAGCGCGCGCACGATGAACGCCCGGCCCGCGCCCAGCGATTTCAGAACGCCGATGTCGCGCGTCCTTTCGATCACCGTCGTGTACATCGTCAAGAAAATCACCAGCAATCCGATGGCGACCGCCAGGCCAATCATGGCGTTGATAAACGTTTGCAGCCCGGGAATGTTCGTCGAGGTCATTAACGACAACAACGAGCTGACCGGCCGCACCGTGTAGCCCGGCAAGAGGTGGCGAATCTCTTCCATGACATCTTCCGTGTGCTCGGGGCGCGTGCATTTCAGCCAAAAAATAGACGCTTTATCGGGCGCGCCGACCAGATCCTGGAGCGTCGCCAACGGTACAAAGAGCCGCGCGCCCTTCCCGTGTTCAACGATCCCTGCCACGTGCCAGTCGTGATTCAGCAACTTATAGGTATCGCCGACTTTGATGTGTTTTGCCGCGGCCGCCAGATCGTCAACCAGCAGGTCGTCGGGGCCCTCCATGTCATGTCCTTGTAAAAATACAAATCCTCCGGACACCGCGCGGAAGCTTTCCGGATCGATCCCGTAAACCACGTCCACGCCACCCTGCGAACTGAATTGCAAGAGGGTCGGCGCGACAGCTTGCACATACTTCAATTCCGCCAGCTTTTCACCAATTTTTATCGGCATGGGCGCGCCTGTCATGCCGATGAATACAGAAGCGGCGGGCGGCTGCAGCATGACATCCGCTCCGATGCCCTCGATACGCTTGGCCGTTTCCGTCAGCAATCCCGACGTCAGCCCGACTATGAGCACAACCAGCGCGACTTCGACGGCGACGGCGAGAACTCCGATGAATGTGCGTAGCGGCCGGTGCAACAGGTTGCGAACAATGAGCTCAGCCATCATGGCTGTTTCTCCGGCGCGTCCCCGCCCACGCGGACGAGTTCCGAACCCGCGGGCTGCTCGAGGTTGAAGCGATCCGCGGGAATGTCTTCGTTCAGCATCAGCTTGGTGACCTGTAAGTCCAGGCGGTAGTCATCGTGCGGTCTTTCGATTTGAATCACGCGCGGGAACGCACTGATCCCGGACGCCGCGGCTCCTGGCGGCTGCTCCGCGGCGGTAAGAGGCTCCCAGTCAGAATAGTGCACGTCGGAGAGCAATACGCCCTTCGGCCCAAACTCTTCCAGCCGCGCGATCTGCAGATCGGCGCGGTCAAACCAGATTTTGCGCAAAATTTCCGTTTGGTATCCGCCCCGCAAGACGGTGAGTACATAATACCGCGCTCTCTTGTCGTTGAACTCTTCAAACAGCACGGCTTCTTCTTTGCGAATCTCGGTCCAAAGCAGCGCGTCCAGCAGATGCTGAGGCCGGAGATTTTCGATCGGTTTGCCGCTTGTACGTTCCAGCGCCACCTGCCCAACCAGATATTTATTTTTGGACGGAATCCACACGTGGAATGTTTTGCCGTCGCTGGCCATGTCGAAGACCGTTTTGCCGATCACCGGCGCCTGCCCGATCATGCGAATATAGGCTGGCCTCTCCGCCAGAAGGAACGCTTTCACTTCGTGATATTCCTCGATCACGCCGCTGTATTGTGAGCCGGTCGTTGGCTTTAGCTGCACGGTGGCGTCCAGGCTCTTCACGCCCCTTGCTATTGTGTTGTACTTCTCGAGAAGTTTCTCGCGCGTGGCGACTTGCGCGACGACAATTTGCGTGGCGGGGACAGTCTGCTTTTTACTGACCGCGCCGCCGCAGCTGTAGGAAATCGCCGCCAGTGTCGCCCATACCGTGCATGCCAACGCACGCCGCATCCGTCTTTTCCGTCCCTTTCACACAAATGAAGCAATTTAACTACCATGTCGCAACGCGTCAATCAAAGGCCTATGCCCTGGCTCCCATGACACCGTGCCCATAACCATTATGAACGAGTCTGCCGGGAGACTGCGACCCATCGCGTGCGCCGGAGCCTACTGCGCTACTGCGGGCGGGCGATGTAGATATCGAAGGGCTGAGCCACGGGGCGGACGCGGCGGATGACTTCGCTGGCCCAGAGCGTTGCGTTGAGGAGCGTTACCCAGCCGTCTTCGGGTTCGCAGATGGCGCAGAAGAGATAGCGCTCGTAAGCAGATTGGTAGGCGTCCACGCCACGTTTGGAAAGGCCGGCTTCGAGCGCGGCATCGGGAGTTTCCGCAGCTGCGCCGGCGCGTATTCCAAACGTTTCGCCTTCGAAACGCTCGAAAAGCTGGAACATTTGGCCCTGCCGCGGCTGTGGCAGCACCACGCATCGTCCGCCTGCCTCGCGAAACTCAATCTTTCGCGCTTTGCAAAATTCTTGAACGCGATCGATGTGGCTGAAAAAATCCACCGTGTAGAATTCGTCGCCCGCCAGGGCAGGGAAGAGCGCGGACCAAATCTCGGCTGCCCGCTTTCCACGAACCGGCTCGCGATTCTCCGTCTCGACCAGTTCGAGGCCGACCGCCTTCACGCCCGGCCCGAGGTCCAGCGCTTCCACGTCCAGCGAAAAAGGAGGCAAATCGAGCGCGCCTGGTGGCACGCCCGGAGGAACACTCATTCCAGGGACTCCGCTTCCGGAAATCTGCTTCGAAAATCGGGCGACTTCTTCCGCACGTCCAGCCAATCGAAAAATGCATCGGGAGTTTCGAGCCAGATGCGGAACCAACTGGCGATCTCCACTTTTTCGGCGCGTTTTTGCGGTTCCACTTTGTGATTGCGAGAGATCATTTCCGCGCGGCGTTTGCCGAGCCGTGCTATTCCCAAAACTCGTTCGACCGCGGCATGCTCGCCCTGCGCCTGGAACTTTCGCATCAGCTCGTCCAGCCGCATGATGCTCACTTCCGCGTCTTCCAGCGACTTGAAGTGCAGCAAGTCCTCGAATTCTTCTTCGTACTGTTCTTCCGCCTCTTCGTGCAGCTCCAGCAGAACTTTCCAGCCCGCGTCTTTCAGGACGTCCGCGATGTAGTCCGAGCTGGTCTTGCCCGCTTCGCCGTGTTCTGCGTGGATGCGGCGCCGCAACTGATCGATTTCGGCGAGTGTCCATTTCGAAGCGCCGATCTCTCTCGCTGTCTCGAGGATCAGGTCCTTCTTTGATTTTTGCGAGTCCGACATCGTCATCAAGCTCTGCTTCTGCGCGACTTCGTGCGCGATTTCGTGTGCGCCTTCTTCTTGGTGTGCGCGTGCTTCTGCGGCGGGGGAGGCGGTGGATCGGCAGGGAGCCCCGCCAGCAGACGGCGGTACTTTGTCACATTCCGGTTGTGTTCGGCCAGTGTCGCGCTAAAAAAATGTCCGCCCTGGGTGTTGGCCACAAAATAGAGGTAGTCGGTTTGAGCCGGATCGAGTGCTGCCCGCAGCGACGCTTCTCCCGGGTTGCCGATGGGTCCCGGCGGCAAACCTGTGTGCTCGTACGTATTGTAGGGCGAGTGCACGTGCAGGTCGGCTCCGGTCAGCGTTCCGTTGTAGCGCCCCTCTTCTTCCAAAGCATAGATTACCGTCGGGTCGCATTGCAGCATCATGTCCTTGCGCAGCCGATTCTCGAATACTCCTGCGACTAGCGGGCGCTCCTCTTTCTTGGGCGTCTCGCGTTCGACCAGCGAAGCCAGCGTCACGATGGAGGAAATCGGGTAGCCGGACGAGAGCCGCGATTTAGTGTCCCCTGCCGTCGGCGGGGCAATCCGCGCCCACTCTTCCTTGAATTTCTTCACCATTTTCGCCGTCAATTCGACGGCCACCGGATGACGCGGCAATTGATAGGTCGCGGGGAAAAGAAATCCTTCGAGGGTCAAAGCATGAGGGGAGATATCGCGGACTAGCGTGGGATCGCTAGCGGCTTTCACGAATTCATCGGCCGAGAGAAAATGGCCCGCTGCCAGGTCGTGCGCAATGTCGTAAAGGGTTTCCCCTTCGCGGACGGTGAAGGGGACTTCGTAGACTTCGCCCTTCGCCAGCTTCCAGAAAACGTCGCGGCCCGTTAGCGGCTTGTCAAAGAAATATTCGCCGGCCTCGAGCGTGCGCGTGGGATGCCGCCGGGCGTAGATTTCAAAGGCCAGAGCGCTGCGCACCACTCCATTGCGCTCGAGCAGACGCGCCACGCCGCGCCGCGAAGCGCCGTGCGGCACCGTCACAAACTCGCCCGTGCGCCCATATCCCTGGTACGGATGCGTGATGCAATACCACATCCAGGCCCCCGTTCCCGCGGCGCCCAGCAGCACCAGCACGATGAGTATGAGAACTTTCTTCAAATCAGCCTCGCGAACTCCACGCGTGCGTGTTTCGTTTTGCCTATTCCTCCGCGTGCCGCCGGTCCAGATACTCCTTCAAGATCAAGGCCGCGGCCATGGCGTCAACGCCGAGTTTTGGATTTTCTTTTTTTTGTTTTTTGCCGGCGGTGGCATGCATCGTCCGGCCCTGGTGTTCTTCGAGCATGCGTTCCGCTTCCCAGCTCGTCAGGCGCTCGTCCACCATCTCGACTGGCAAACCGATCTGCTTGTGCACGCGTTCCCCAAATCGCGCCGCTTCTTCGGCCATATCTCCGCGCGTGCCATCCAGCCGCAGCGGCAGTCCCACGACGATTTGCTTCACGCCGTGCTCGCGCACCAGTTCGCGCAAGCGCCGCATGTCCTCGTTCCGGTTGATGCGATCCAGCGTCCCCAGCGGCTGCGCCAGCGCAGCCTCCGCACCGGCAATCGCCAGCCCGATTCTCGCGCGCCCATAATCCAGCGCCAGAATGCGTTCCGGCTTCGAATCCTTCACGTGGAGAGAGTTGTCCCGCACACTTCCAGTATACCGGGAAGCAATTCGCAAGACTCGCGGTGCTGCCTAAGAATGGACTATCTCCTAGGGCACGCTACATCTCTAGGTTTGGATGAGAAAACAGTTTTAAGGTTTTCTTCCGCGGGCGCCGGATTGCCAGGCGTCCCAGTAGCCGAGCGTCTTCATCTGCTGGTCGAGGCCGGTTTTTCTTACGAGGACGTCGAGTTCGGTGCGCGAGAGGCGTTTGCCGAGAGGCTCGACACGATCCGCGATGCCCCACGCGGTCAGTGCGGCGAGCGCGGTGTTCAGCTTCAGTTCGCGGATATCCACTTTGTCGAACGTGTCTGACGCTGCGTGGTAATTCGGCAGATAGTTCGCTTCTTCCTGATTGGCCACCAGCGTTGGCACGCCTTCGAGCAGGAAATCAAAATTGTCTGTCCCGAACGAAGCGTCATAGGTGTGATCGTTCGCGCCCCACGATTCGAGGGGCTTCAAAATTTCGCGTACGCCTGCCTCTATATCGCGGCGCCCACCCAGCGAATAGCCGGTGAAGCGTCCGACGCCCGCGTCAAACGCGATCATCGCGCGAATTTTGTCCAGCTCCGCACGATGCGCCTCCACGTATTCATGCGAGCCGATGGTGCCCTGCTCTTCGCCGCTGAACAGCACGAAACGAATCGTGCGCCGCGGTAACAGTCCAGTCGCCTTGATGGCCCGCGCCGCTTCGATGACCAACGCCGCATTGCAACCGTCGTCTAGCGCGCCCGTCCCCAATTCCCACGAATCGAGATGCGCGCCGAGAATCACCGACTCGTCCGGCTTCTCGTATCCACGAATTTCGCCCACGACATTTTCCTGCACCACCGGCCCGCCGATTTTGTTCGGCATATTGAATCGCACGCGGACTCTCCCCGCGTACGCGGCAGCGGTCCGCGCGAGCCGCATGGCGTCTTCGCGCGCCACGATCGCCTGCGGAATTTTGTCGATCTCTCCGTTTAACGTATTGGTGTGCCGGTAGAGCAGCAGCCTTTCGCGCGCGCTCATCCAAAGAATCGCTGACGCCCCGCCCTTGAGCGCCTGACGGATGATTTTCGGCGGCCGCAAATATTCGTTGAAAAGATCGGCCCAAGTCGAACCGATGTCGCTGTGCACCAGCAGGACCGCGCCTTTGATGGCCGAACCAGCCCGCGCAAAATCAGCCTCGCTCCCGTAACCGACGTCGACGAGGTTTGCTTCGATGCCTCCCGCCGGCGTCGCCGGGGACCAGCCCTCGGCTGTCAGCCGCACTGGAAAATTCATCGGTCTCAGCAATTCGAGTTGCGTATTTCCCTCGCTCCACGTCACCGGCAGCGTGTACTTCTCCGTGTGAACCTCCACGCCCTCCGCGCGAAACGCAGCCACCGCCCGCTCGACGGATTTGGCCATCTCCGGCGACCCGGTCACGCGCCCGCCAATCTCATCCGTCAGGCGCCGCAAATTCTCTTCCATCGGCGAAGGTCCCATCACCTGCGGCAAAATCTTCGCGGCGGCTTGCGCGCAACTCGAGGCATCCGTCGCCGAACAAGCAGCTGAACTTTGGCTGGCCTGCACCGGACCTAGAGAATCCTTTACGGGAGGCAATTGCGCCGAGGCAGAAATCGAAGCAAAGAGGTAAAGAAGTAATGAAGCAAAGAAAGTCTTCAGGTAGCGCATCGATTTACTCCCCGCGACGTAATGGCCTTGCCGCGACTGCCTTCCCGCGGCAATCCGTGCATCCTGGCGCGGAGTAGTATAAGCTCGCGGCGCTCTGCTAAGAAATGAGTCGGCACAATCTGCACGGTCGAGAGAAGCCGTGATGAAAAAATCCATTTGCGTTATTGCACTCACTTTGGCGTTCGCAACCGCGGCGCTGCCGCAATCGGCGGCCCAAAAAGCCCCTGCGAACCTGGAGGCGCGCGCAAAAGCTGCTCTCGCGGTGATTCGCGGAACACTCAACGTGCCCGGCCTCCAGCAAAGCGTGCGCGTCCAGCGCGACCGCTGGGGCGTGGCCCACATTTACGCGCAGAACCAGCACGATCTCTTCTTCGCGCAGGGCTTTGTCGTCGCGCGAGACCGTCTCTTCCAAATGGAGCTTTGGAAGCGCTCTGGCCAGGGCCGCCTCGCGGAAATTCTCGGCCCCTCCGCCGTGCAGCGCGACACGAATGCCCGCCTGTTGCAATATCGCGGCGATATGGACGCCGAATACAAAAGTTACGCTCCCGACACGAAGCAAATCCTCGAAGCCTTCACCTCTGGCATTAATGCTTACATCGAAGAAATTCAAAAGCCCGGCGGCAGCGGTCTTCCCATCGAATTCCTGCTTGCTGGCTTTAAGCCCGAACCATGGAAGCCGGAAGACTGCTTGAACCGCCTGGCCGCTTACTCAATGACCGGAAATGGCGCGAGCGAACTGCACAACGCGCAGTTGGTTGCACTTCTCGGCCCTGAAAAAGCCGCAGAGCTTCTCGATCTTGATCCGCCAGTGAAACTCGATCCGGCTCCCGGAATTGATTTTTCCGGCCTGTCGCCCGCGCTGCTGAAAAATCTCGTTGGAAGCGACGTGCCCGTCCATTTCCCCGAGGCGCCGCCCGAGGGCAGCAACGACTGGACCGTCTCCGGCGCTCTCACGGCCACTGGCAAGCCGCTCCTCGCCAACGATCCCCATCGCGTCATCGCCGAGCCATCGCTGCGTTATATCGTGCATCTGGTTGCGCCCGGATGGAATGTCATCGGCTCTGGCGAACCCGGTCTGCCGGGCATCGCCGTAGGCCACAACGAAAATATCGCGTGGGGATTCACGATTTTCGGACTCGACCAGCAGGATCTCTATCTCGCGCAACTGAATCCGGCCGATCCGGACGAATATAAAACCGAGCACGGTTGGCAGCGGATGGAAGTAAAGACGGAGACCATCGGCGTGCGCGGCGGCGCGCCGGTCGCGGTGAAATTGAAATTCACGCGCCACGGTCCCGTCCTCTGGGAAGACGGCAAACACGCGCTAGCGCTCCACTGGGTGGGCGCGGAGCCTGGCACCGCCGGTTATCTCGGTTCGCTCGCGCTCGACCGCGCGGAAAATTGGCAGGAATTTGAACAGGCCATGGCGCGTTGGAAAGTGCCGTCGGAAAATATCGTCTACGCCGATCGCGACGGCAACATCGGCGAGTATTCCACCGGCCTCGCACCTCTGCGCAAAAACTGGACTGGCCTTCTGCCAGTTCCGGAAAGCGGCGGCTACGACTGGAGCGGTTTTGTGCCCAACAGCGATCTGCCGCACACCTACAATCCGTCCGCAGGTTTTGTCGCCACGGCCAATCACAAAATGATCCCGGAAAATTATCCTTACGCGGTGGGCTTTCAGTGGGGCTCGCCCGAACGGTTCCTGCGCATTTCGGAAGTGCTTGGCGGAGCGGCAAAAAACGCGCACAAGCTCAACATCGAAGACATGGAGAATTTGCAGAACGATGTGGTCTCTCTGCCGGCGCGCGAGTTGCAAAGCCTGCTGAAGCTTGCCGCTGGAAACTCGCCCAGCACCGCGGCCAAACTCTTAATCGAGTGGAACTGTGCGATCACTGCAGACTCCAGCGCGGCCTCGCTTTTTGAATTTTGGGCCGCCGAGCTGCGCGAGGCGCTCACGCAAAAAATTGTTCCCGCCGAGGCTCGCAAAGCTGCCGGTGAATTGTCTCTGCCCCGAGTCGTCCAAGAATTGTCACATCCGCGCTCGGCCGTCTTTGGCGCAGATCCCGATTCCGCGCGCGACGCCTTACTGCTTCAATCGCTCCGCGCCGCCGAAGACAAGCTCTCCGCGAAGCTCGGAGCTGATCCCAAGAACTGGGCCTGGGGAAAGTTGCACCGAGTTTCGTTCTATCATCCGCTCGGCGTAACGCCCTCTCTCGCGGCGCTCTTCGATCGCGGCCCGATCCCGCGGCCCGGCGACGGCTACACGGTGGACGCCACCTATTATGGAGGAGCTTCTTTTGACCAATTGGCCGGCGCAAGCTACCGCGAGATTTTCGATCTGAGCGATTGGGACAACGGAGTGGGCGTCAACGTCCCCGGCCAAAGCGGCCAGCCGGCCAGCCCCCACTACGACGACTTACTTCCGCTCTGGACCAACGGTCAATACTTTCCGCTGCGCTACAGCAAGCCGTCCGTCGACCGCGAAACAACAGACGTGCTGGAACTCAAGCCGTAATTCGAAAAAATACATAGAGCGCTTTAACTACCTCAACGAACGCGTAGCGCGGGATATGCGACACAATCGGCAACGCGCGCGACCTGCACCATCTCCGCAACGTCATGCACGCGGACGATATGTGCACCGCCAAAAATACTCGCGGTGACAGTTGCAGCCGTGCCCCAGATTCGCCCCTCCGCCGGAGCAGGTTTCCGGTCGCGCGCCAGCGTAGCCCCAAGAAATCCTTTGCGCGAAGTGCCCACGAGAAGCGGATAGCCGAGCGAAGCGAGCTGCGCCAACTTTTGCATCAATTCGTAATTCTGCGAATGGCTTTTCCCGAAGCCAATTCCCGGATCCAAAATTATCTGCGCCTTTGCAACGCCAGCCTTGCGCGCCTTCGCAACGGATTCTTTCAGCCCCTGAGCCACGTCGCGCATCACGTCTCGCGCGAACGGCCCGCGCTGCATCGTTCCCGGCTCTCCGCGCATGTGCATCAAGATCAGCGGCACCCCATGCTTTGCCGCGACCTCCGCCATCCGTGCGTCGTTCTTCAATCCCGAAATGTCGTTGATCATTTCCGCGCCTGCGTCCAGCGCGGCTTCCGCCACTTCCGCTTTTTGCGTATCGACCGAAACAGGGGTCGTCACCAGCCTCCGCAGAGCCCCCAGAACCGGTAGCAGCCTCCGCAACTCTTCCTCCGCGCTGATTCCCTCGGAACCCGGCCGTGTCGATTCCGCCCCGATGTCGATGAAATCCGCCCCATCGCGTTCCATCGCGACAGCATGTTTAATAGCCCTCTGCACATCAAAGAACTTCCCGCCATCCGAGAAACTGTCCGGTGTAACGTTCAGCACGCCCATTACGAGCGTGCGCTCGCCCAGAATCAGCGTCCGCGTGCGCAACTTCAGCCGGAATTTTTTGCGTGGGCTCATGGGATGGATCGGCTAGCAGCTTAACTCAGTGGAGTGGGACAGGCATTCTTGTCTATCTACCATCTCCCAGAGACAAAAAGAGACAGGCAGGAATGCCTGTCCCACGACCTAATCCAAATCAAAATCGCGAATCGGCTTTCCGGCCGGCGCGTCTTTGGCCTTCTTCATCGCTTCTTCGAATTTCTTCGTGAGGATGTCTTCCTTATGCGTTTCCTGAAAAAACGAGTCGGCGAATTTGTCCTCGCGTTGCCGATGTTGCTCCGCGAGAATCCCCTGCGCATTTTCCAGGTCAACGTTCGGCCCCGCCTTCACCGGAGCTTCGTGCGAGAGCACCGCTCCAAACACCGCGTCCACCACCAGCTTCGCCTGGCAACACGGGCACGTCACATGAAGATTGTCCGGTTCCTTCTTTCCCATACCCGCATTCTACGCCATTTTGCTGGCTACGGTCACCGACCCTCATCGACAATGCATCTGTCCCGCCTCCAAAAAAAAAGGGCACGATGTATCGTGCCCCTGCACTAGCGATGAATTGCGTATTATGCTTTGGCCGGATTCTCTCCGCGCGTAAATCCCGGAGCCGGCCGCAATTCCGGCCGAACCACCTTGGGGTCCGCACTCGGCGCGGCAGGCGCCGGTGGCGGTGGTATCCGCGGTTTATCTGGCAGCGGCTTGCCTTCCATCAGCATCTTCACTTCGTTCGCGTCGATCACTTCGCGTTCGAGCAAAGCCTGCGCGATTCGCTCCAGCGTCTCGCGATTGGTGGAAAGAAGTCTTTTGGCATTCTCATAGCCGCTGTTGACGATTCGCTTCACTTCCTTGTCGATCTGAATCGCCGTATCTTCCGAGTAGTCGCGATGCTGCGTGATCTCGCGGCCCAGGAAGATCGCTTCATCTTTTTTCCCATAAGCCAGCGGCCCAAGTTCGCTCATGCCCCATTCGCAAACCATGTTGCGCGCCAGGTCCGTGGCTCGTTCAATATCGTTGCCCGCGCCGGTGGTAATGTGTCCAAGGAAAATCTCTTCCGCGGAGCGCCCGCCCATCAACACGGCGAGCATCGCCTCGAGGTATTCCCGCGTGTAGGTGTGCTTGTCGTCTTCGGGCAGCTGCATCGTTAGCCCGAGCGCCATCCCTCGCGGAATAATCGTCACCTTGTGAACCGGGTCGGCTCCCGGCGTCATCGCTGCCACCAATGCGTGGCCCGCCTCGTGATACGCCGTATTTTTCTTTTCTTCGTCCGACAAAATCATCGATCTTCGCTCGACGCCCATCATCACTTTGTCTTTGGACATCTCAAAATCGATCTGCATCACGAACTTGCGGTTCTGCCGTGCCGCCCACAGCGCCGCTTCGTTCACCAGGTTCGCCAAGTCCGCGCCAGAAAACCCCGGCGTGCCTCGCGCGATGATAGACAACTCCACGTCATCCGATAGCGGCACTTTGCGGGTATGTACGCGAAGAATTTCTTCGCGGCCTTTCACGTCTGGCCGTGCAACCACCACGCGCCGGTCAAATCGCCCAGGCCGCAGCAGCGCCGGATCGAGCACATCGGGCCGGTTCGTCGCGGCAATCAAAATAACGCCTTCGTTTGATTCGAATCCATCCATCTCGACAAGCAACGCATTCAAAGTCTGTTCGCGCTCGTCGTGTCCTCCGCCCAGCCCCGCTCCGCGGTGGCGTCCGACGGCATCGATCTCATCGATAAAAATAATGCAAGGAGCGTTCTTCTTTCCCTGCTCGAATAAATCGCGCACGCGGCTTGCACCGACTCCCACAAACATCTCCACGAAATCCGAGCCCGAAATCGAAAAGAACGGAACGTTGGCCTCGCCCGCGATCGCTCTCGCAAGCAAAGTCTTGCCCGTGCCCGGAGGCCCGACCAGCAACACGCCCTTGGGTATCCTTCCCCCAAGTTTTTGGAATTTCTGCGGATCCTTCAAAAACTCGATAATTTCCTGTAGCTCTTCTTTTGCTTCGTCCGTTCCTGCAACATCCTTAAAAGTGGCCTTCTTCTGCTGCGCCGATAGTAGCCGCGCGCGCGATTTCCCAAAGCTCAGCGCTTTATTTCCGCCGGCCTGCATTTGCCTCATCAGGAACAGGCAAAACCCCACAAGCAAAATCAAAGGCGCGGCGTTCAACAGGATCAAAATCCAATCCCCGCTGCGAACCTCCTTCATACCCTTGATCATCGCTCCCTTGTCTCGCAATTCCTTGATGATGTCCGGAGCGGCTTCCTTGAATACCGTCACGGTAAACTTCGTGTTTGGCGGGTTGCGATATTCTCCCTGAATCTCGTAGCTGCTCGGCGAGAGGTACAACGTCACTTCCTTGATGTCTCCCGCATCCACTTTGGCCATGAATTCGCTGTAGCTGGGCTGCTGCTCTCGCTGCTGGCTGCCATTCGCGGACACCAGCTTCCACAGCATCACGCCGAGAAAGACGATGGAGATCCAGAAGAGAATTGTTTTAGCCGTAGAACTGGAATTCACGTTGTCCTCACCTTTGTCCTTGGCCTCGCGGAGATTGACTCCTCGAGGAAGCGACGCGCGAAACTTTCGACCTTACTTCGTACGTCCTTGCCGTCGCTTCGCCTGCGCTGCTCCGGTGGACAGTCCCCGATGATTCCGCCCCGTCCCATTGTCCGCGGCCAGGCCATACCCGATCCACACTTCATTAGATGCCGTCCGGAACCCAAAGTAATCAGGCTCCAGGCCCACGCGCCGCCTCGCGGGCTTATCCAGCAGCACCGCCAATCGCAGCGACCGAGGCTGGCTTTCTCCCAATCGCCGCAGAAGAAATTCCTGCGTCACTCCGCTCTCAAGCACCGCATCGAGCAGGAGAACATCCCGGCCCTTCAACTCTGGCCGCGCACCGAAATAAACTTCGCGCCGCTCTTTGCCGCCGTCGTTCACGTCGCGCACATCCTCGCGCACGAAGTGGCAAACCACCGCGGTGTCAATCTCGCGAATCAGGTCGGCGGCAAAAACAAACCCGCGGTCCAGCGTTACGACTACATCCACCCGCCGCCCTTTATACTCCCGCGTAATCTCACGTCCCAGCGCCGCGACCCTCGCGCCAATTCGCGCGGCAGAATAGGCACCACGGCCCGTCGCTCTCGACTTGACCGCGGGGCGGTCACGCATCAACTATTTTCCTCGGCGATCAAAATTCCTTTTCGCGTCCCTTCATTTACGCCAAATCCGGCCGCAACTGGAAAGCCGCGCGCCCACACAACAACGCCGCCGCTCGTCAGCACCGGCCAGCCGTCTCGCTCCCATCGGTTTACGCGCTTTTCGTTCAACAAGCGTTTCAGCTTGTGCGCCTTTTGACGCCCGGCGGGTTGCAGCTTGTCCCCAAATCGCCAATTGCGCAGCATCAACGGCCCGCGCAGCCGGTCGCGGTCTAAGACCGCCCCTGATTCACTAGTTTCCCCCCTCTTGGCGGGCCAGTCAATCACCCTGAAGCGGATTACGCACCCCGCTTGCGGCACGCGCAAAGCTACGTCGCCATTTCTAAAATCGATTTTGTGCTCGTACTCCGCCGCCGAGGATTTTCTAGCTCTGGTGTGTCCCCCTGCGCCATCAAAATTGCCCGCCTCTCGTTTAGCGATGCCTCCGCCGTTTGACCTCGTGTAAAAAACCAAATCCTCGCGTTCTCTGCGAACATCCACGCCGGCCGGCAACTGCAACAATTTCCCATTCTCCCCGTGCCGAGCCAATTCCAGCACCGCCACAATATGCCGCCCGCCAATTTGCCCCGTTCCGCTCTTCCTCTCTCCAATTAGACGGCGCAACATTCGCTTAGTCAGCGCCGCGCATTTCTCCTCGTTCTTCTCTGTGTTCTCTGTGGACTCTGTGTTGAAATCCCCTTTCCCCATTGGCTGCAGCAATTCAGACACGCCAACACGCGTTACACCGCGATCTCTCTTCTCAAGCGCCGCGCAACGGTTCCGCGCAAGCAAATCCAGAAACGCCTCATCCTCCCGCGCAAATTCCGCCAGCGAAGCAAGATGCTCCACGACGCCAGACTGAAACTCCCTTTCCAAGAGCGGCAGTAACTTCTTCCGAATCCGCGCCCGCATTCGCGCCGTATCTTGATTCGTCGCGTCTTCGCGCCACTTCTGCCTCTTCGATCGCAAATAGGTCCGCAGTTCCGCTCGCCGCAAGCCCAGCAACGGTCTTACAACAAATTCTGTTCGAGGATGAATCCCCCCAAGCCCTGCCAATCCCGTGCCCCGCAGAATATGCGCCAGCACCGTCTCCGCCTGATCATCCGCGGTGTGCGCCACAGCCATTCGCTCCACTTTTCCTTCTCCAACCAGCCGCGCGAAAAACTCATTTCGCGCCCGTCTCGCTGCATCCTCGAGGTTTGCTTTTTCGCTCTTAGCGCGCGCCGCCACGTCCACGCTCTCGCTGTAAAGCATCAACCCATGCTTCGCCGCCAGCTTCGCCACAAACATTTCGTCCGCGTCCGAAGCCTTCGCTCTCAATTTGTGATTGAGGTGCACCACGCTCAAAACGATTCCCAGCTCGTCGCGCAATCCCAGCAAAAGCAGCAGCAGCGCCACAGAATCCGCTCCGCCAGACACACCCACGCCCACACGCTCGCCCGCGCGCAGCATTCCCGCGCGCTTCAAGCTCTCAAGCAATCGTCTGGCAAGCGCGCCGCTGTCGCGACGCGTGCCTGTTTTTGGAGAAACGCGCTTGGCCATGGATCCAGCGCCTATGGTAGCAATTGCCCGCCAAACAGGTCGAGCCTTGCGGCCCGCACGCGGCGCGCCAATTTCTGATATTTGGGACCATCGCAAATTAGCTCAAGGCCAGCGCTGGCGGGTTGCGCTCAGAGGGATATACTATCGAGTTCGTAGAGGACTGCTCTCACCACAAAGGCGGCAACCATGGAAATCGAGCGGCGTGATTTTTTGAAGACAACCGGAAAAGCAATCACGGTGGGCGCGGCCGCGCTCGCGCTAGGCGGCAAAATTCTCGGCGCGAACGATCGTGTCCGCGTCGCCGTATGCGGTGTGCGAGGCCGCGGTAAAGATCATATCCGAGGCTTTGCGCGCGTCCCCGGCGTCGACCTCGCCGCTCTGTGCGATGTCGATGAAAATATTTTGAACGAGCGCCTGGGCGATGTTGAGAAAATGGGACTGCCCAGGCCCAAATCTTACGTTGACGTTCGCAAACTTCTCGAGGATAAAGACATCGACGCCATCTCCATCGCCACGCCCAATCATTGGCATTCGCTCATCGGCATCTGGGGGTGCCAGGCCGGCAAAGACGTCTACGTCGAAAAGCCCTGCTCGCATAACACTTTCGAAGGCCGCCAACTCGTTCGCGCCGTAAAGAAGTACAACCGAATATGCCAGCACGGCAGCCAGTCGCGCTCCAATCCCGGAATGATCGAAGCCATTCACCATCTCAGCGACGGCACCGTCGGCGATGTCTACATGGGCCGCGCCATTTGCTACAAGTGGCGCGGAACCATCGGCCACGCCGAGCCCGAACCCGTCCCCACCGGCGTTCATTATGACCTCTGGACCGGCCCCGCCCCGCTCAAGCCCTTCACTAAAAATCGCTTCCACTACAACTGGCACTGGATCTGGGACACCGGCAACGGGGAAGCCGGCAACCAAGCCATCCACGAAATCGATATCGCTCGCTGGGGTTTGGGCGTTGGCTTCCCGGTCTCCGTCTCCGCCATGGGCGGACACTTTATGTTCGACGATGACCAGCAGACTCCTAATACCTTGAATGCTGTCTACTATTTCGACGCTTCGAACGGCAAGCGCAGGATGATGGAGCTCGAAATCCGCCACTGGATCACCAATCACGAAGGGGAAATCGGCACCGGCGCGTACGGCGCTAGCGCCCTCCCACCCGCGGGACTCACCGCACACGCAGGCAAAAAGCCCGCTGACAAACAACAGTCCCTCGGTCCAAAGGACGCCAAGACCAACACCATTGGAAACATTTTCTACGGTTCGAAAGGAATTCTCGCCATCGACGGCTACGACGCCTACAAAACTTGGCTAACGGATCAGCTTGAACCAGGCCCGCACGGCAAAGCTTCCGGTGATCACTTCGCGAATTTCATCGATTGCGTTCGCAGCCGCCGCGCCCAGGACATTCATTCACCCATCGAGGAAGCCCACATCTCGACGACGCTGGTCCACCTGGCCAATGCCTCCTACCGCCTCGGCCGCACCCTAACGTTCGATCCCGCCACCGAGCAAGTTGTCGGCGACGACGAAGCCAATCGCCTCCTGCGCGGCACTTATCGCGCACCTTACATTGTCGCGGAAGAGATTTGATCCGCGGAAGGTTAAAGGAGGTCAAGCTCCAGGCGATCGTTCTGCTCCCACGTCGCCGCAGCGGGAAAAACTCTACAGCAGCTCTTTGGGAATGGGATTCCCGGGCCGCTCCTCATCCCAAACCATCGAAAGTATCCACCAACGCTTCCCGTCAAAATACAGCTGAAAAATATTTACGCCGCGCGTAATCACTTTCCCCGAAGCCACGGTTCCTTCGTAGCTGCTCAGCACCGTCGCCACGTTTCCGAATCGCTTTATAAGGTGCCCCAGCTCGCGTTCCGTAAACCCATCCTTCACCATCGAGGCATCTGCTTCGTCCGCGAATTCCTGCTCGGTGCTTCCGCGCGTCGTTACTGCTCCCGTCTTGGCATTTACCCCGACCGCCACTGACAGCGAGTTCGGATCGAACAGTGTCCGGTCGCGCCCCCACTGCCGCGGTACTCCCACTCCCCCCGAGATCGTTTCATAGCTCGCCTTCACGATGCCTTCAATCGTGCTCACATCTTCTGCCCGCGCCTCAATAATCGGCCTATCCACATGCACTTTCTTCTGCGCCCGCGCCACCCCAAATCCACAAGCCCCCACCGCGAAAACCCCGCATCCCACTCGCACCATGCTCCTAATCTTCATTGCTCCTCCTCCGCTGATTCCCCTATAAGAATTTGACGCGCCATCTCTACGGCGCGCCGAGTGAGAGTGTCGTTAGTAACGAACCACCGTGAAGCCACTTTCTCGGTCATAGAATGTCCGGCCCAGTGCGTCTTTTTCTCGAAGGGTCTTCCAGAGAAAAAGTGGCGAAAATAATTCACTGAATTCCGCATATGTCCATCGAAATGCCACTCGCAAAGGCAAGTTCAGTACCAGCCCATCTGCATCCACCGTTGCAATTCTCAACAGCCAGGGTCCAATTGTTTGTCGGCGATTCGCCAAGGGTAAAACAAAATAGGATGCCATTGCTGCGATCCCAATCAGAATCAGAAATGACAGCAGCCAGTCGGAAGACGTCGAATAATCGCGCTCAAAATACCATCGAAACGAGCCTGTCCGCGCTGCTTCGATGAGCAGCGGGACTATCGCCGTCGTGTTTGCAAAAACGAAAACGAAGAACCAGAGGTCTATGAAGCGTGCGGCATAGCGACGCCACATAGGCGCGGTTTTGATTTCTCCTACTTGGAGTTCTGTTGTTTGCAAAAGGAAAAAAAGGCCGATTCCCAAGACCGATGCGATGATGGCCCAGAGTGATGTGCCCACTACAACATGCTGGACACCGTCCCGGCCGAACATGCTGTATCCGAGCCATGCCCTCTGAAACCGAAAGAACCAAACGAAACTTGACACCACGGCGGTGGCCACTAAGACCCGCGGAACTATACTCGCATTGTATATGCCAGTTGGCATTGCGCCCCTTAGTCTCGGTTCGCGCCATCTTTCTAAGGCGAGTAAAAGAACGGGTTGGCTCGAAACCGAACAGCTTCGCTACGGCTTTGCACTAGCCGGCCGCGCCAGCTTCGCCTTCGTCACCATCTCCCGCACATCGCTCAGCAGCGCCTGCGAATCAAACACCACGCCATCGCGAATCGTATACTTCACGCACTGCTCGTGAACTTCTTTGCGATCCTGGCTCACCCGCGTCACGCCAATTCCATAAAACACTTTCACATCCGCCAGCGGATTTTCCGAAAGCACCACAAGGTCCGCCAAATAACCCGGCCGGATCACTCCCAGCTCCGGGTTCTTCACCACCTTCGCTCCATTTTCCGTAGCCGCATGAATCGTCTCCAACGGCGAAAATCCCCCCTCCTCCAGCATCTCCAATTCTCGTATCGTTCCAAATCCCCACAGCGCAAACAAAAATCCCGTGTCCGACCCCACCGCCACCTCGCCGCCCTGATTCTTATAGTCGTCCACAAAATCCATCCAAATCCGGTAAGCCCGCGCCCAATCCGCTTCCTTGTCCGACGTCCAATCATAAAAATAAGAAGCGTGATGCGCCGGATTCGGCAAAAACGAATCCATCACCACTGGCAGCGTGTACGTCGCGTGCCACGGCAAATTCGCCGCGCGCATCACGTCGCGATTCGCTTCATAAATACTGAACGTCGGCACCATGATGAATCCCGTGCGATGCATCGTCTCCAGCAGCGAGTGAATCACCTCGCCGTGCAGTTTCGCCACGTCCGCCTGCAGCCACGCCCGCCCCGTCTCCAAAAATCGATCCGGCTCGCTCGAATAGTTGTAGTCCGGCGGCAAATCCTGAATCGTCTGCGTTGTGAACGAAGATTCCGGATAACCATAATGATGCTCGATCGTCGAAGCCCCTTCGCTTGCCACCTTCACCGCATTCATCGGATACACGCCATCCTGACCAATATGCACCGCCACGCCCATCCCGTTCTTGCGCGCCTCGTCCGCAATCGCGTGAAACACGTCCGGCCAAAGCCCCGGCTTCCCAATAACTTTCACTCCGTCCACGCCCAACGCGTGCCATTCGTCCACAATCTGCCGCGCTCCCTCAGGATGGAAAAAACGCGGATCGTCGCCGCGCCCCCAGAACGGATACACATACATTCGCGGCGCGATAATCTGATTCGCCGCAATCTTCTTCTTCTCTTCCACCATCTCTTTCGGCGCGTCGTTCCCAACGTTGAACGTTCGAATCGTCGTCACTCCGTGCCCCAGCAAAAGCTTGTAGATATATTCCGCCGGCACGTCCTTGCTCTCGTTGACGTGGATATGCACATCAATCAAGCCCGGCGTGACGTACATCCCCTTGCCCTCGATCACACGGTCCGGCGCTTTCTCTTCCTTCCCGCCTGCCGCCTCTTCTTTTTTCCGTGTGCGTGCTATCGCGTCCTCCGACACGATGCGTTCAATGCGATTTCCTTTGATGAAGATATTGACCGGCCCATACGCCGGCGCCCCCGATCCATCAATCACCGTCACCCCGCGAATTTCCAGCGACCCATAAGGCCCCGCTTCCTCGGCCGCACTCGTGTTCTGAGCGCAAGCCCGCGGCGCGCAAATCAAAGCCGCCGCACACAAAATCAATCCACCGCAGATCATCTTCTGCTTCGCAGCCGTCATTTTGTCCCGCCTCTAGGTAGCACAGGCACTCCTGCCTGTGCGGTTTTCGCCGTCTTCCAGCAATACGCCGCGCTTCTTCGTAACGACCCTATCTCTGTTTCTCCCCGCCACGAAGCTCGCAAGGCTAATTTCATTGCCGAAAGAAGTCCAGCACTGATTCGCAAAAATCAATCCCGCAAACGCCGTATCTCATTTCTGATAAAAGCCTTAGCCCAGCTCGCCGCCCGCACCTGTGGAAGCCTGTGGAAATCAGTAATCTCTTGTTGACTTTTTCGTGCCCTCGTCGTATTCTCCTTGGGCTGTAGTTGTGCCTTTCTGCAAGACAGGGAGGTTTTGCTCTTTGACAACCGATACGATGTGCCAGAATCCGTTCGAAACCATTCGTCCTTTTCGAGCACGAATGGTCTGAGTAAATCGAGCGACAATAATTCGCTTGGCAGGCTGGCTCTCTGATGCAAATCAGAGGGCATTTTTTTTCGCCAAGCTACCAGTTTCAAACGAGAGTTTGATCCTGGCTCAGAGCGAACGCTGGCGGCGTGCTTAACACATGCAAGTCGAGTGCGCGTACCGTAGCAATACGGTATGGCGCACGGCGCACGGGTGCGTAACACGTGGGTAATCTGCCCTTCGATGGGGAATAACTCCGGGAAACCGAAGCTAATTCCGCATAACATTCCTTGAACCTCGGTTTGGGGACTCAAAGCCGTAAGGCGTCGGAGGAGGAACCCGCGCACGATTAGTTAGTTGGCAGGGTAACGGCCTACCAAGACTTTGATCGTTAGCTGGTCTGAGAGGATGGCCAGCCACACTGGAACTGAGACACGGTCCAGACTCCTACGGGAGGCAGCAGTGGGGAATCTTGCACAATGGGCGAAAGCCTGATGCAGCGACGCCGCGTGGGGGATGAAGCTTTTCGGAGTGTAAACCCCTTTCGACCCGGACGAATACCTCGCAAGAGGGGTGACGGTACGGGTATAAGAAGCCCCGGCTAACTACGTGCCAGCAGCCGCGGTAAGACGTGGGGGGCCAGCGTTGCTCGGAATTACTGGGTGTAAAGGGTTCGTAGGCGGTGTGGCAAGTCGGGAGTGAAATCTCTGGGCTTAACCCAGAGACTGCTTCCGAAACTGCTGTGCTTGAGTGTGGGAGAGGCGCGTGGAATTGCAGGTGTAGCGGTGAAATGCGTAGATATCTGCAGGAACACCCGTGGCGAAAGCGGCGCGCTGGACCACTACTGACGCTGAGGAACGAAAGCTAGGGGAGCAAACAGGATTAGATACCCTGGTAGTCCTAGCCCTAAACGATCAGGACTTGGGGTGCCGCACGTTCGTGCGTCGTCCCGGAGCTAACGCGTTAAGTCCTGCACCTGGGGAGTACGGTCGCAAGACTGAAACTCAAAGGAATTGACGGGGGCCCGCACAAGCGGTGGAACATGTGGTTCAATTCGACGCTACGCGAGGAACCTTACCTGGGCTCGAAGCGCACTTGACTAGCTATAGAAATATGGCCTTCCCGCAAGGGACAAGTGTGGAGGCGCTGCATGGCTGTCGTCAGCTCGTGCCGTGAGGTGTTGGGTTAAGTCCCGCAACGAGCGCAACCCCTGCACGTAGTTGCCACTCCGCAAGGAGGGAACTCTACGTGGACTGCTCCGGATAACGGAGAGGAAGGTGGGGATGACGTCAAGTCCGCATGGCCTTTATGTCCAGGGCTACACACGTGTTACAATGCAGGGCACAAACCGTTGCCAACCCGCGAGGGGGAGCTAATCGGAGAAAACTCTGCTCAGTTCGGATTGCAGTCTGCAACTCGACTGCATGAAGCCGGAATCGCTAGTAATGGCGTATCAGATCGACGCCGTGAATACGTTCCCGGGCCTTGTACACACCGCCCGTCACATCACGAAAGTGAGTTGTACTAGAAGTCGCCGCGCTGACCGCAAGGAAGCAAGCGCCCAAGGTATGACTCATGATTGGGGTGAAGTCGTAACAAGGTAGCCGTAGGAGAACCTGCGGCTGGATCACCTCCTTTCTAAAGTAGTCGTGGCTCAACCCGCTATGGTGTGCGGACCATGCCACGCAAATGTATCCCGCTCTTCTCACGATTTGCAGGGATACACGTTCGGTTTACAACCTGATTTAATTCAGGATTCGGGCGGATTCTGTCAGATCGTATCGAGTTTATCCTGAGCGTTTTCAGCGAAGGGTCAAAGAGAAGACAATTTCAGTAGTGTGTCTCAGGGCCGCGTGCTCACTCCGCGGCCCTTTTTCTTTTTTTGGTCGGTGAACGTCCCGTGCTCATTTCAGCAGGAAGGGCCTGAAGTACTCCTCGATTCGTCGCGGGGGCCGCTTCCAGTCCCATGCATGTCCCCTGCGGGTGCCGCAGGCATCGTGCATTCTGCTTAGAGATATCAGCCCGCTCTCTCATCTTCAAGGATGCGATTAGCATCTCGTTTACCATGCAGAATCCGAATCACATGCACAACCTCTTCGTCCGCCAGGTAATAAATTCGAATGGCCTCAAATCCAACAACCGGCCAAGAGCGCAGATTTTGCGATTGCGGATTCCCGGAAAAATAACGCGGCCCCACAAAGGGATTCTGGCGCAAAGACTTAATAGTCCGCCGTACTGCATCCCGAAAGCGGATGGCGACTTCAGGAACGTCTACGAAAGTGAGGTAAGAGCGGAATTGTCGAACGAGGTCATCACAGGCAGCCTGTCGATACGAAACCTTCACGGACGTCGGCCGGTTTTATGCTCCAAAAGCATGGCGTCCGTTTGCCGATTTACTGAACCCCAAAACTCATCATCCCCGAGCTGCTCCGACGCAAGCCCTTCCGCAAGCAAAGTGTCTAGCTCTTCCTGCGTTCCGGCAAAACCCGGCACCGTGCGCTGCTCGACAGCCGTCAAAGCCGCCTCGACTACTTCCTCGAGCGACCCGTAGCCACCACGGCGTATCACCGCCTGAATGCGCCGTTCCTGCTCCGGTCTGAGATGAATCGTCATGCCTAAATCCTATCTCTCTTCCATGCCGGCGGGAACGCCCGTTTCCTACCCTTATTTCTCAGCCGCGCGATTCGGGAATTGGGCGATCCCGTCATCAGCCGGCTTGGCCTTTCGAGCCGCCGCGGTATCCACTTTGCTCAGCAACCCCGGCGCTACGTTCCAGTTTTCCCCGGAATCGGTGACCACCGTGACCGTCTTCTTGTTATAGCGGGTCAGCGTTCCGAACAGCACCGCTCTGCCGTCGGGATGGAACTTCACTCTTTCCCCGATGCGAAAATCCAGCATTGCGCTGTGCGAACGCATTTGATGGAGGAAGCTGAGCCGAGCCACAACCTTGTGGTTCAACTCAACGAGTTCCTCTTCGGAAAGCGAATCAATATCAATGTGCCGCATCGTGGTTTGCCGTCTAACAGGATTCTCATATTGTATCGAAAACTCGCGTTCCGCAACAAAATTGCCTCGCTGTGGCGGCCGCGGGTGCCCCGGGCGCCGGTTTTAAGTCTGGGGCTATCATTTTATTCGCCGGGCGTGGGATTCGTCGGCGCGAGAATCGCATCGAGACGATCCGGCATTGCCTCCACTCTTTCCAGATGCGGATACCGTAGTCCGCCGTGGTAGTCCAGTGAGACCGTCACAAACTGGCCATCGCGCTTCAGCAGAAGCTTGATCGGCTTTTGGCCAGTTTCCGCGGAGAGAATGGCCTCCCGCAGCTCCGCTAAGCTGAAGGTCTGATCGTTAACGCCCTCGAGCTGCATATCCGGCGTCATGCCTGTCTTGAAGGCTGGACTATCCCACCACACGCCAGCGAGGCTTCCATCTGCGGATACGCTGAACCCCAGCGAGGTGGCAAAGCTCGTCCCGCGCGGGCTCTGCTCCCGTTTCATCCACTCCGGCTCGGTGTCGTTATAGACGAGCCGATAGCCGCCCTGGGTAATCCCGTTCTCCGGAGGCTGCGGCGCGAGATCGTCTACGCGCGCGCGCAGGAATGTTGCCCAATCGTACGGCTGTAGTGTATTTAACGCCCGTACGATGTCCTCGAAGTTGTAGGTTCTGGTGATGTAGCTGCCGTTGTCGACCCCGAAAAAGAGTTTTGCAAAATCATCGAGCGACTTTTTTCCGCCGCTCAGTTCCCGGATTTTCGTGTCGGTTTCGAGCCAGATGAGCAGACCTTCCATATAGTAATCTTCCCCGCGCTGCCAGCTTACCCAGCTCACCGGGGACCGCTCCGAAATGGTCGGCTGGTTCGTGGTATCCACTAGCGGGCGCCAGGTGCGTCCCGGACTGGCTTCGAAGTTGGCTGCAATCCGCGCGATCAGGTCGCGCGTCTGCTCTGGCGTGCGCAATCCCGAGCGCGCCGTCAGCACATAGCCGTAATACTCTGTGAGGCCCTCGTAGACCCACAATAGGTCGTCCTGCATGGGGACATTGAAATTCGGCGTCCAAAGGTCGGCCGGCCGCCGAAATTTGCCGTTCCACGAGTGCGTGTATTCGTGCGCCAGAAGATCGCGGCCCGCAACTCCCGCGCCCCAGTCGTTAAAGTAGTTGCCACGGGTGCCGTCCTCGCTCGATTGGTGATGCTCCAGGCCTTCGCCCCCAATGGTATCGCTGAGCGAGAAGAGGAAATCATAGTGGCCGTAGTGGTGGGAGTCGAAAAGCCTCGCCGCTTCTCTTACCAGGTTCCGATGATCCTGCAACTCTTCCGGCGTGATCGCGAGTTCGGCAGGCGTGTCGGCGAACACATCGAGGTAAACACGGTTGCCTGCATCCGGCGAAAGGTCCACTCGCTTGTAGTAAATGCCCGCGTAGAGCGGCGAGTCGACAAGCGTGTTAAGAGTGGTCTCCTTGAAATGAACCAGGTTTCCGTCTTGCGAACTTACTTCGAGCGCGGTAGCGAACTTCCAGTTCTCCGGCAATCGGATGGCCGGAACGAAATGGATGCGCCGGGAGAAGTGTCCCGCAGGATAAAGAAGCACAGTATTCCAGGAAAGATCGGCAATCTTCGACGAGAGAGAGATACGGCCCTCTTTCTTCTGGAGCGGCTCCAGATACTGAAAGTCTAAATCCAGCGACTTTACATCCGCCGGCACACGGATGTGGAATGCGTAGATATTTACGCGATCACGGACCCAATCGATGCGTTTTCCCTGCGCCGACACCATAAGGCCGGCCATCTTCGAGATTGGGCCGGTTGGAGAGTGGTTTCCCGGGATCCACTGAGGATAGAGCAGCGTGATCTCATCGCCCTCTACGGGGATGGTCTCATGTACATTTACCACTCGATGAATGACGTCCGTGAGATCGACGAGCAGGGAGATCGTCCCGGCATACGCGGTGTCCGTCGGCGTGGCAATCGGCGGCGGCAATGGTGCAGGCTGGGGGCCCGGGTAATTCTGCGCATACACTGCGGGAGCTAGCGGAAGGAAAAGGGTAGCGAAAAGCGCCGTAGCGCCGCGGCGAAAGAAGAAAGAATACGTCACAAGATGTCTCCAGAACTTCGGCCCCCCACTCTATCGCAGATACTTCGGTTGTTCGAGGCCCGGTGTTCGCATGTCGGGTGTTCGCACTTCCTGGGCTTGGCGGTTTGCATCACCGGTACAGTCGGACGAGTGCTCCCGACGAGAGTTTTGCGTCTGGGTCGTATTTTCTTGACCGGCTCGTTTTTCGACGGAGTCCTGACTGATGCGGCTACTATGTTCCGGAAGATTCATCCTTTGGCTTCCACACCAACCGCGCCGTCTTTCCCGGATGCGCTGCCTCGTTCCTCTGCAGCCACTCGAAATCCACCTCGACCGGAACTTTCAATGCTTTCGCCAAGCGAAATGTGTTCGCCCAGGCGTGCTCCGCGTCTACGTTTTGGATGCAGGCGTTAATCTCGGCAACGTACCGAAAACCCCTCTTTTCCTGCTCCGAACTCGCGCGGCCAAGCATCATCCTTGACGTGGTCATTCGATGAACGACCTCAACCGAGCCCAGGCGCCTAACTGCTTCGATATGAGCAAGATGAGCCAGACTATTCCACCCGTCCGCCTTCCGTCCCGCGAAGTCGGCCGTAATAATCCGCGTGTGTCTCAGGCTGGGCGCCGTATTAGGCTCAAATTCTCGTTGGGGCTGGGGCCTGCGGCCCTCCCGCAATTCAGCGGGACCTTCGATCGCTCCTGCTTGTCCCGACTGCGTCTCATAGCTGCTCAGCAACCGCTCCAGCACCGTCACAGGCGTATCCACCAACGGCACCGCCAGCTTCTGCAGCCGCACAAACAAGGAGTCGGGGATCTGAATAGCAGGCATGTCGATTCACTCTATCATTCTATGACAGAATGATAGAATGATATAAATTTCCCGGTGCGGGTAATAATTCGCCTTATTTCTTCGGCGCGAGTATGCGCTCAATCTGCGAAAGGTGATTCAGGTCGTGGCCCGCCATCATGTACAAAATCCGTTCGAGACTCTCTTCGCCGCGCTCGGCGTGAAGGCCGTAGCGCTTCCACTGTTCCGGCGCGAGCGATTTGAAGAGCGCGAGATTGGCGTCGCGGACGGCGCGGAACTGTTCGACGCTCTTGCGCGGATCGCGCTTCGCGTAATTTCCCGTGGCCGCCCAGGCGTCCTGATCGAACGCTTGAATAGGCGTTCCCGGTGCAGCCAGGATGGAGCGGATACGCCATCCCACGACAATCTCCGTATCGGCGAGGTGGGCCAGGATTTCTCCCACCGACCATTTGTCCGGCGCCGGCCGTTTACGCAATTTGGAGGCCGGCGCGCGTTTCAACATGCTTGCGAGCTTCTTCGGCGTCGCCGACTGCGTCTTAAGCGGATCCTTCCCATCGATCATTTTCATGATGCGCTGCGAGTATTGCTGCGGAGTTTCGCTCATCGCGTCTATTTTCCTTCGCAAAGACTCAAACAAATCCAAAAAGACTGAAGCGGCACGGCTATGGTCAAAACGTTGTGAACAGTCTCTTCCAGCGCACCGTGCTTGGATGCAGCACGGCATTTGCGTAGGCAATGAAGCGCTCGCGGAGCTGTCCGGATTCCCAGGCATCGGGCGAGCCATCCAGCGACATATAAATGATCACCGGTGTTCCAATGATGTGGCTGCGAGGGACGCAGCCGGTGAACCGGCTGTCGTACGAATTTCCGCGGTTGTCGCCCATAACGAAATAACAGTTGTCGGGGATTTTATAGGGCGTGTGCATGCCGTACGTTTCGCTGGGGCCGGTGGTGTAATTCTCGGCGAGCTTTTGTCCGTTGATCCAGACGGAGCCGTCGCGAATGTCCAGCGTTTCTCCGGGAAGGCCGATAACGCGCTTGATGATGTCCGACGTCTCTTGGGGGACGATCGGAGTGAAAATCACCATTTGCTGGCGCTTGGGATTGCGCCAGAGCGGCACGTGCCAGCGCGTGAAGGGCATGCCGGCATCGTAGCCGATGCGGCTCATGATGAGATGGTCGCCGATGAGCAGCGTGTTTTCCATGGAGCCGGAGGGAATCACGCGGGCCTGGCCGAGCGTTCCGTTGATCAGCAGGAAGATTAGGATAACCCACATCCAGGCAATGATTTCGCTCTGGATGCGTTTCGACCGCGATGGTTTTTCATCGGTCTTTTTGGTTTGTGGTTTCACGGTTTTCATTTTTCGCCTGCACGTCCATTCTACCTATCTATGGTACTCATCCATTCTACCCGTACATCCTATCTGTCTTGAGCTAAGACGCGTCTGCGGTTGCGACGTGAGCCGCCGCTTCGCGCTTTGCAATGTCCCCGGTGATGGTGCGCGAGCCCATGTACAACACAATCGCAAGCGCTACACAGAGAACTGGAATAATCAGCATGGCTTGCTGCAGACCAACCGCTCGGAACGCCTCGGTAATCGTGGGAGCGCCCGCCAGCGTAGCGGCGCGGTGCGCAAGCACATCGCTCAATTTTCCGGTTAAGAGCGGCCCGAAGGATGCTCCGCACATATACATGGCCATAAAATAAATGGCCATCGTCGCTCCGCGCTGGTTCGGAGCCACGATGTCTTGGATCGCGGAATAGACCAGGCCATAGTACGTCGTGAGCGCGGAATACGTCAGACCCAGGAACACCATCGCCGTGAACAAAGCGCGCTCCGGCTGAAGGATTCCGACAATAGCAAACGGAATGGCGACAAGAGCCAGGACAGCGGCGCAAAGCATTCGGCCGTCTTTGCGGCGATGGACGATCCAATCGCCCAGGTAACCGGCGAACACTCCGCCGCTCACGCCACCGAGAAGATAGACAACGCCCGTGGCGATGCCCGATTTCGCGAGCGAGAGGCCGTGAACGCGGCTCAGAAACGCGGGCAAGAAAGTGGCGAACGCGTACGCATTGAAATTGAGCAGCGCGCCGGACGCGATGATCCACCACAGAGTTGGGATGCGCAGCACGCTCCACATCGAGGCGCGCGCGAGCGGCTCCGGCTGGATTTCGCTCGCGCCACGCTGCGGTTCGCGGAGCAAGAGCAAGGCGGGCACAAGCAACAACGCAGGCACCGCTGCGATGACCATCGCGGCGCGCCAGCCGTAGGCTTGCGCCAGCGGGCCGCTGAAAAAATAGCCCAGCGCGCCGCCAACCGGCACGCCAAGCATAAACAACGCCAGCACTCGAGAGCGTTTTTCCGGCGGGAAAAGATCGCCGAGCCAGCTCGTGGCCGTCGGCGCGCAGGCCGCCTCGCCGACGCCAACACCCGCACGCGAGAAAAGCAGCAGTGCATAGGTGGTCGCAAGTCCTGCGGACGCTGTCAGCGCGGCCCAAATGACGACTCCCCAAGCCAGAAGTTTTTTGCGGCTTCCAGTATCGGCGATGCGGCCAAGCGGGACGCCGATGATCGCATAAATCCAGATAAAGGCGCTGCTGAGGAGGCCGATCTGCGTGTCGTCGAGGTGGAACTCCTTGCGCATGGGCTCGACCAGCGCGCCGGGGACGTGGCGGTCGTAGAAATTCAGGATGTTGATGGCAAAGAGCACCACGACGGAGAACCACAGGCCGTTCTTCCCTGTTTTCTGCGACATTTTATTCGGCAAGGCCCAAGCATGCTAGCACATCGACTGGCGAGGAGTGATTTGTGGGTGGCGACTGAGCGGCAATTTCCGTTGGAGGGGCTCATCCAATCGCGAGCGGATCGCGTAAACCAATGTGGGGAAAGAACGCACGATTTTAACAAGCAAACCGTGCAAGGGTCCGCGTCCGCCCTTCCGGTACGAGTGTATTCGAACTCCATAGGGAAATAAATCGAAGCATAGGAAAAAACCGGAGGAAGATGAGCATGAAGAAAATAGAAGAAGTCGGCAAAGCGGTGCCGGAGTTGATGAAAAGACGTTCATTTGTGACTAGAGCGGGAATGCTGGGACTGAGCGCGACGGCGGCGGGTCTTTTTGCAGCGTCGCCCCTGCGGGCGAAGGACTGGGGAGACCGCAACGCGGATGATCGCGACAACACCAGCGGGGACACGGCGCTGGAGATTTTTACGGCGGCGCTAATTGCCGAGGATCTGGCTACCACTTTTTATTACAACGGGCTGGTTGGGGCGGTGATCACGGACCCGAATCTGGCGGGGACCGGCGGAACAGCAACGCAAACCGCATCGAATGGAAACGAAGGCAACGTGGAATACATTCGAGCGGCGTTGAGCGAGGAGATTGCGCACGCCAATTTATTGCGCACTCTGATTGGCGGAAAAGATGCGGCCGGCGATCCAGTGCAGACGTTTTACCTGCCAACGGGATCGTTCGATACGCTGGCGCCGTTCACCGGGCTGCTTGACGCGCTGGAGAACGCTTTCATCGGAGCGTATTTGAATGCGACGATCGAATTCGCGCAGATGGCGGCGGACACCAAGTCGGGTGTTCAGCGGCAGAAAGATGCCAGCGGGAAGCATATTCCTTCGACGTCGCTGGAATATTACGCGCAGGTTGCGGCGGCGATACTTGGAGTGGAATCGGAGCACCGCGTTTTGGGGCGCGTGATTTCGAATACGAATCCGGCGAATCAGCTTACGTACGAGCAGACGGACGGGTTGACGTCGGTGTACAACGGAAAGACCTCGGCGGTGGCGGCGCTGACGCCGTTTTTGGCGCCGGGAGCGGGCAAGACCGCGTATTCTCTGCAGACGGCGCTAGAGGGCGCAGCAAGTGTTTCGCTGCCTTCGACCGGGGGCTTGCCGACGCCGCCAGCAGCGCCTAAGGATGACGATCGGTAGAGAAAGAGCAAAGACAATTGTTGGCACGCGGAGGTGGGCGAGGCGTCTCAGTTTCTTAAGATGCCTCGCCTTCTTGTTTTCGGAAACGAAGCGCCGGAGGAGTGGGTTACTTGAGTTGGTGATGAAGAGGTCGAGTTCGTTAAGGGTGCGTCAGGCTGGATTCCACTGACGTGAAGGCCGCGGCAAAACCGTCGGGCCATAAGCAATGGATAAACGGCTAAACGGAAGTATGTTGTGCGGCAGACCCGCGCGGATGATGCTCGGCGTCGAGGGCCCGTTTGACCAGGTTGACGACGGTCTCGCGGGAGAAGGGCTTTTGCAAGAAGAAGGCATCCTCGAGTAGTACTTCGGTGCTTTCGTTTTTCTCGAGATAGCCAGTCATGTAAGCGATTTTGACGTGAGGCAGAAGAGTGCGAAGGCGCCGGCCCAGCTCGAGGCCGCGCATATTGGGCATGATCATGTCGGTCAAAACCAGGTGAATGGATTTGCCCATGCGCTCGGCGGTGGCGAGAGCGTCTACTCCATCCTGGGCGGTGAGCACGCCGTAGCCGGCGGCGCTAAGAAACTCCGAAGTTAGTTCCCGCACTTCTTTTTCATCTTCGACAATGAGAATCGTTTTTTGTAGCGCCCTGGATTTGGCGCTGATGTGCGCCGCGCCGGTGGAATAGTTTTCGGACGGTTCCTCGGTGCGGGGGAAATACAGATCGAAGCGAGCGCCTTTGCCGGGCTCTGAATCAAGCGAGATGTAGCCGCCGCTTTGCTTGACCACGCCGTAAACGGTGGCGAGACCGAGGCCGGTGCCTTTGCCGGGTTCCTTGGTCGTGAAGAACGGTTCGAAGGCGCGTGCTCTGGTGACGGCGTCCATGCCGCGGCCGGTGTCCGTGACGCTGACGAGAATGTAGAGGCCGGGCTGCGCGGAAGGAAGTTTGTGCGCGTAACTCTCATCCACGACAACATTGCGGGTTTCAATGGTGAGCTTGCCGCCGAAGGGCATAGCGTCGCTGGCGTTAACGGTGAGATTCAGAAGAACTTGCTCGAGCTGGCCGGGATCAGCTTTGACGCGGCCGAGCGAATCGCCAAGCTGCAGGCTGAATTCGATGTCTTCGCGAACGAGGCGGCGGAGGAGTTTGCCCATTTCGGCGATAAGTTCGTTGACGTCGAGAACTTTTGCCTGCAGCACTTGCATCCTGCTGAAGGCGAGGAGCTGGCGGGTGAGGGAAGCGGCACGGTCAGCGGTTTTGAGAATTTGTTGAGAATTGTTGTGAAGAGAGTCGCCGGGCTGAACGCGGTCGAGAAGCAGCTCGCTGTGGCCGCGAATGACGGTGAGGAGATTGTTGAAATCGTGCGCGATCCCGCCGGCGAGGCAGCCGAGGGCTTCCATTTTTTGCGCCTGGCGGAGCTGCGATTCGAGTTGTTCCCTCTCGCCAGCGTTTTTTTGGAGCGCGCGGCGCATGACGTTGAAGGCGAGGGTGAGCCGGGCCATTTCATTGTGACCATCGTAGTCGAGCGGATAAGCGTAGTCGCCGCGTTCGAGAGCCTGGACGCCTCGGACGAGAGAAGCGAGGGGACGAGTGACGGTGTCGGAGATGAGAAAAATGAGAGCACCGCCAAGGAAAATCGTGACGAGAGCGATCTGGAGAAACAGATGGTCGAGTCTTTGGAGATAGGCAGCGGTTGGTCCATACGACTTCAGAAAGAGCAAGCTGACCGAGGGATGAAGGCCCGCAGTGAGGTCCATGGAGCTGGCAAAGAAGCGCTCGTCGCCGAGGTTGATTTGCGGCGAGTCGAGATGGCTGGGGAGCTGATTGGCAAGCTCAAGCTCCGGAAGAGGAGCAAGCGAACTGAGGGCGACAGAGTCGCCGTAGCGGAAGACGACGTCGGTGGAGGCCGTTCTTGCGAGGTCGGCGACGGCGGTGCTATCGATCAGCCGGCCGACGACAACGAAACCCCGGGTGTCCTTTTTGCCAGGCGCACCGTAGAGAGGCTGCAAGACCACTTGATACAAGTCTTTTCCGTTGGGCCACCAGCCGGAGATCTCGCCTCGTTTCACGGAACGCAATAAGAGTTCTTGCGCGGAGGCAGTGGAAAACTCCGACTCGCTGGAGTGCAGCGCAGTAATTTTTCCGTTCTTATCCGCGAGGACAAAGAGATTGCAGTCGTCGGTTCTCCAGGGATCGTCGCTGGCAGCCGTTAGCGCGGTGGCGTCGCCGTTCCTGATCAAGGCAAGGGTTGCCAGGAGGTCGGCCTTTCTGGACAAAGCCGTTAACTCCTGCCTCTGCATGGCTTGAAAAATCAAGATTGCATTTCGAGTGGACTGTTCGATTTGTTGCTGCGCGTGCGCCTGGGCGTTGTCGCGCACCACCACGAGGGTCACGCAGGTGAGCCCTACAGTAAGCAAGACAAAAGACAAAAGGAGTTCCGTGCGAAGTTGGCGGGTGTTCTTTGTCCACCGAAGAAGCTTCGCGAGCATGCGCCGGAGCGCACGGCGATTCCATGTCCAGTTGGAATTCACGCGGGAAGCAGAGTAACAGAAGAAGTGTGAAGGGCGAAATGGACCGGGAGTACCAGAGAGACGGTACGAGCGCGCAAGCTAAATAACAGGACTATTTGGATGTGGAGGTGAGGAGTTCGAGTTCGTCGGGGGTGCGGGGCCAGTCTTCGCGGAGGAGGCGGGAGAGGGCGCGGTCGGCGAGGAGTTTGCCGGCGGTCTGGCAAGTGGGGCAATAGTTGGTTTCGTTGGAGGCGTAACGGATGCGCTGGATTTTGGCGCCGCAGCGCGGGCACGGTTGTTTGTAGCGGCCGTGGACGGCCATGCCTTCGCGGAAGGCGGTGACTTTTTCAGGGAATTTGCCGGCGGCTTGGGCGCGGAGGCGATCGGTCCAGTGCGTGAGTGATGAACGGACGGATTCGAAGAGGCGCTTGATTTCTGGGACGGAGAGCTTTTGCGTGAGCGCGAGTGGCGAGAGTTTGGCTTCCCAGAGAATTTCGTCCGAGTAGGCGTTGCCGATGCCGCTGAAGAGGCGAGGGTCGGTGAGAACGCGCTTGAGAGTATGGTTGGCGGAGAGGATCGTGGTAGCGAATTGTTCGGGGGAGGCGTCGAGAACTTCGAGGCCGCCGGGATCGAGAGAGCGGAGGCCTTCTTCGCCCGAGACGACGTGCAGCGAGGCGCGCTTCTGGGAGCCGGCTTCCGTCCAGAGAAGAGAGCCGTTGGAGAAATCGAACGCAGCGAGGCCCCGGGGTGGAGAAACTTTGACGCGGCCGGGCTTCGCGCCGAACGGGTGCCAGTGAAGGCGGCCTGCGATCATGAGATGAAGGACAAGCCAGAGGCCGTCTTCGAGGCCGATGCAGATGCGTTTGCCTAGGCGGCGGAGTTGGAGGACTTTCTTGCCCGCAACGTCGGCGAGGGGCGGGTTTGCGGTACGTAGGAGAAAAGGGCTGACGATGCGGAGCGCTTCGAGAGTTTGGCCGAGGATGCGGGTTTCGAGAGCTTCGATGTAGATGGTGATGTCAGGGAGTTCCGGCATGCGGTCTCTTCGCTGGTGCCCCAACTTGGGACAGGGAACATCGTACAACGGCGGGGCTGCAATTGGGATGCGAGGCGGCGGGGCGCGAAAAGAGCACAGCCAGGAGTAACGGTGCTACCAGGAGACGCGGCCCAAAGGGTATGGTGGTCCGCGCGCAAAAGCACAATGGATTGTGGAGGCAGGAAAAAGTTTGATGAAAGCTACCCGTTGGGACAGGCGAAAATTTTTCGTAAAGATTTAGAGAAGAAATTGCATATACAAAAATAGTTCAAGAATACTCTTGACAGAAAATGGCTACCGCACGATACTCCCGTCGCGCCAGTTTTCTGCCTTCCCCAGAACGACGTTCCGGGGTCCCCCCACTATCCGCACGCCGCACAAAGTCAGCGAGGAGTACCGGTGTCGGCACAAACAACAGAGAAGGAAACAATGCATTCGTTCGAGATGGATAGGGAAGTCATTCGCTGTAAGACATGTGGTCTCGTCCAGTACCGGACGCGCACGGGAAACTGCCGCCGATGTGTGCGCGCCTTGCCTCAGCGTCTGGAATTCCTGATTCCTCCACCGGCACCTCTGGAGGAAGCAGCCGCTGAACCCACGTCCGAGAAGTTCGCCAACCAGGAGACGGTCGAGAATATCGGCCAGCGGATTCGCCAGTTGCGCGAATCGCGCGCGATGACCCAGAGCCAGCTGCAGTCGCGCTCGAAGGTCTCGCGCTCCTACTTGTCCCGCATCGAGAGTGGCCAGATGACGCCGAGCCTCGGCACGCTGGAGAAGATTTCCGAGGCGCTGAATGTTGGCTTGAACCGCTTCTTCATCCCGGAATCCGACGGCGAAGCGCTGCTGGAGGATCCGTTCATCCAGGGATTGCGGCCGTTCCTTCGGCAATTGGATTGGGAACAATGGCAATCCATTTTGAAGAGGCTGCAGGCGATCAGCGATCACGTCCATGCAGCACCGGTCACTCTACGCCCTATCGGTAATCCGGCGCGGATGCCGCAGCCCGCGCCGGCGAATGGCAACGGCCACAACGGACACATTGGCGCCGTCCATTCGAATGCGCATGCGTTAACGCATTCCCATGGGCAGCCGCAGGGTTATGTGCTGCGGCGGCCGGGCACGGGGCCGGTGTTTCAACGACCGGTAGCGCGGTAACAAGTAGCACGGTAAGTTTTTCGTTTTGAGAGCAGAGCACAAATTAGCGCGGCGTGACTGTAACGGTCACGCCGCGTTTTTTTTGGGGTGTCCACGAAATTGTGCGAGGGGGCGAGAGCAGGCGGAGCGGAGAGTGTGGGCCAGATCTCGTTTATCGCGAGCGGGTGAAATCTCGCGATAAGAGAGGCTGGCGCAGCGGCCAGCCTCAGAAGGCTGGCCCTACCGGGATCCGGAAATTAATCGCGGACGACGGAGACTTTGGCGGAAGGGACTTCGAGACGCATCAGGCGGTGGTTCGAGTCGAGGTACAGGTTGATCTCGAGGTCGGTGGTGTTGACGCGAAAGCCTTCGTAGGATTTTCCATCGATGGTGGCCGAGCCGGTGGATTCGGCGGTGATGGTACCCGGCATCAATTCCTGCGGAATAAAAACGGGGAAAGTTTGCGGGCCGCGCTTGGACCAATCGTAGACGCGCGCGAGAACGCCGTACTGATAGTAAAGGTTATTGTCGAGGACGGCGATGAGCGGAGTTCCAAACGTGAAGGTCTGATCGAAGGGGTGGGCGCCCTGCATTTGCAGAGTCATTTTTGCGATGCCGTTGTCGAAGAGGATGTTCGCACTGTTGGTTTTGTCAGCATGCGAAGTCCAGGTGTAGCTGATGGGAGCGCCATCAGGCTGAAGGGTGAGCGCGCCGGTAACTTTGCTGGCCGCGCCTTGGGAGGGCTTGATCTCGGCGTTGCCCTTGGCGAGCCAGCCGCCCTCGGAAGGCGTGATTTCAAATTCTTCATGGCCGACTGTTTTTCCATCAAGCTTGATGATGAGTTTGCCCTGGTCCTGAGCCAAGACACCGGCACCGGGCGCGGCGGCATTCTTTTTCTGATCGGCAATGCCGGCGATGGCGCAAGAGAGAATCAGAAGCGCTCCGAGACAGATGGATAATTGGATCTGGAGGCCGCGCAGTTTTGTTTTCATAATATCCCCCTTCGCAGGCTGCTGCGAAGCTCGACACAAAAGTTGCGGAGAAAAAACTCCGCAGCCTATTCTAGCGAAGGCTGGTCAAGAATTTGGTTTTTCAACGACGAGATGTGCTTCGCTGCCACCTGCCGCGACAATGCCGCGGCGGAGGATTTCGGCGACGACCTGGGTGGGTTCGCCGGAGCTGTCCACACGGAAATCAGAGAGCTGGTAAGAAGGAAGGCGCTGCGCATGGAGAGCGCGGAAGCTGGTTTCATCGCGAAAGAGCGGGCGGCCGGTCATGGTCATGCAGCGGGAGAGGAGAAGCTCGACGGGCGAATCGAGCCAGAGAACGGGAACTCCGGCAGTTCTGAGAAATTCGGGGCAGCCGGGCTGAGCGTAGGTGCCGCCGCCAAGAGCCAGGACGGTGGCTTCTTTTAGTTCGGAGGCGCGGCCGAGAGCGGCGCGCAGTTGATCGGCTTCGATTTGGCGAAAAGCAGGTTCGCCGAAGCGCTCGAAGAGTTGCGGTATAGCGAGCCCCGCGGATTGCTCGATGCGTTCGTCCAAGTCCACGAAACGCCAGGCGAGCTGCCGCGCGAGGAGAGTGCCGACGGTCGTTTTGCCGGAACCCATGAAGCCTGCAAGACAAATCACCTGGACACGGGATGAAGTGCCACGCAAAGAGGGCGTTTGAGTCACTGTTCGTTATAGAGAGCGGCCAAGAAGGGCCGGCTAATCCGCGGCGCGAACCATTAATCGCGCTTCATAATGCGGATTGTACCACTGTAGGAGGAGAGTTCGACTTTCGCGAGGCCCATTCCGACGGTTCCGAAGAGTCCATGCATGAACTTGGAGGGCAGATGCTTCACGCCGTGAGAATCGGGCTTCAGGAAGGCTGATGCTTGATTATCGACGACGCCGGTGGAAGTCTGAGCCTTCAGGTCAAAGGAATCGGTGCTCGAGAAGCGCACCTCGACGAGGCCTTTGCCGCTCTTCATAGAATAGAGGCCGGTGCGGATGAAGTCTCCATCGAAGAGAATGTTTCCCGTGGTGGTCATGAGGTTGACGTTGTTCAGCTGCGGCTGAAGAATCTGCGCACTTCCACCGATGGAGCTGAAATCGAGTTTACCGGCGCATTGCGTGCAAACCAAGGAGCCGCCGGTGGTTTTGACGATGATGTAGCCCGAGACTTCCTTTAGATGGACGTCGCCGCCGAAGCTTTCGAGTTTCATGTCGCCGGTGACTTGCTCGACGTAAATCAGGCCCGTCTCGGTTTTGAGTTGCAGCTCGGTATCTTCTGGAACGGTGAGTTGCAAATCGGCTTCGAGCTCCAGAGGCTGCGCGGCTGCGTCCAGGACGTTGGCAGAAACGTCGACGCGGTCTCCCACTTGCTCTATTTCAAAACCAATTTTGTTGGAAGATTGATTGCCGACGACATCGACTTGGGCATTCTTCCAGGACTTGACCTCGATGCGGCCATTGGCCACGTTGTGAATCACGACCACGGGATGTCCCGTGACGTTGAATAGTTTTTCGATGTGCTGCCCGGCACCGGCGGCCCGTACGGGAGCCGCGCACCAGAGAAGAAGTCCAGCGCCGAGAAGAGGGAAAAGGATGGGCTTCTCGCGGAAGCGCGGCTGGGCCGCGGCCATCCCCATTATTCGAAGGCACATGTCAGTTTATGCTCCTTCCGCGCTCAATCATCGCGGACAGTAATTCGGCTTTTTGCTCGTAAGCTACGGACAGATACTCTCGAGTCAGTTCGTCTTGCGGCTGTTCCTTGAGGTGGCGCTCGCAGTCCGCGATAAATCCGTTCACTTCTTTCAGATTGTCGCGCAGCGAAACGTCAACCGGAGAGGTGCTTGCGAGAATCATTCCGGTGGCTACAGGCTCTTGATCGTCCAGAGCGCGCGCGGCGCTGGCGAAGAACGGTGGCGTGTCAGGAGCAGGCGTTTTCTGGACCGCGGGCGCGGGCGCGAGCGCGGCCTTGGCGGCCAGGAAGGTCGGCGCAACAGGCGCAGTCCTATCACGGCGAACTTGGAAAACAGTAGCAGCGACGATGAGGATGCCAACCATGGCGGTAGCCAGAGCACGGCTGCGGAAGAAATCACCGATGGATTGCCAGAAGGGAACCCGCTCGACGGGAACGACGTCCACGGGGGTTCTGATAATGCCTTCTTCTTCTAATTGGGCTCGGAGAGAGAGCCAAACGCGATCAGGCGGAGCGATTTCAGACGGCAGCTTTTTAGCAGCGTCCACGAGGCTGGTCAGGTCGGCAACGTAATTGCGGCAATCGCCGCACTCGGCCAAGTGCACGCGGGCCTCTTCAGGAAGAGGTTCCAGCCCTTCCTGTTCCAGAACAAGTTCGATGTCTTTACATTGCATGGCGGTTCACTCCGCGGCTAAAGGACCAGGTTAGCCTTCCCGCTCGACAACTCTTACTCTCTATGACGCTTCCCCGGGCCTAGCAGTTGGCTGCATTCTAGCTCAATCCCCGATCCCCGCTTGGGTTTTTGCAGCATGACGTACCGCTCGAGCCTGGTCGCGCAAATCCTCCTGAAGCAGCTCGCGCAGACGCGTCCTCGCCTTGTGCAACTGCGACTTCGAATTCCCTACCGAACACCCCATGATGCCTGCAATCTCGTTGTGCTCGAATCCCTGGACGTCATGCAGGACAAAAACAGTCCGGTATCCGGGCGGAAGCTTTTCGATGGAGCGCTCGAGATTGACGCGGTCCACGGCGCCGCTGAGCCGCAAATCGGGCGCGCCAACGTCTTTTCTCGGGCCGCCAGTCTCCTCATCGGGTTCCGTCGCTTCTTCCAGAGAGGAGGCAGGGAGCGACTTCTTACGCAAACGCATGAGGACCACATTAACCGTCATGCGGTGCAACCAGGTTGAAAAAGCCGACTCGCCGCGGAAGGTCCCGATCTTGCGGAAGAGCTGCAGGAAAGCTTCCTGCATGAGGTCTTCCGCGTCGGACGGGTTGCCAACCATCCGCAAGCACAAGGCGTAAACTCGGCGGCTGTGGAGCTGATACAGATGCTCAAAAGCCGGGGCATCTCCCGCCTGGGCCAGACGGATGTATTCCGCTTCAGTCGCCGACTTAGGGGACTGTGTGGTATTCACCCTATTTGGCGGCTGAAGAGCAGTCGACACACTGGGCTCGCTTGGTCGGTTCCGGGCCAACGGTCCGATTGCGGCGCATCCAACGTCATGGATGCACCGAATACCTCCTAGAGTTGTCCTCGCCAAAACTGGCTGTTCTCAAACAGACAAGCAAGGACACTATTCTATTTCACCCCTGCTCTTTGAGCCGGGTGACCAGCCTTCAGGCTGGATGTTTTATTGTCCCCCGATTGGGGCCATACGTCTATGCCGGATGAAACGTTGGCTAAGCGTAAGTTTTTTGGGCCGGGGAACACCCATCTGGGTACAGACGGTCGCCTGAAAGGACTCTAACTGGTCGTCGGGAAGCGCCATGAGGAAGGATTTCAAGAGGACGATGGTTTCCCGAAGGCAGGTATTCAGATCGTAGTGAGCAGCGTCGACGGCTTGCCATTCGGCGTCGGAGTCGATCGATCCGCCGGCGGCAATCTCGGCAGCGGCGGCGCAAAAATCTAGATTGAGATCTTCCACCATCTCCCCCAGCGTGCTGAGTTTATGGAGAAACTGAGAGCGCTCGCTGAGGAGAATGCGGCAAAGCAAACTGCTGACGCGGGCCGCACGCTGGCCCCTGGGCCCCTGGAAATTGGCGGGGTCGAGAGGAGCGGCGTTGGGAACGGTGCCGTAATGTTTGGCATGTTCGCCGAGCGACCAGAGCAGGGCCACAAGAGGGTGAGCGAAGCGGTTGCACAGATCAGGTGTGACGCAGACTGCCTGGCTGGCCTTTTCCGAGCGTCCTCCTTGGCGCAGCGAAAGAGCTTCATCCAGGGAAACGCTCAACATGTTGTAGGAGATTTCCAGAAGACGGACGTACGAGCGAAACACTTCGTCCTTTTGTTCGGGTAGCCACGAGCGCCAATCGTCTTTGACAGACATGCCGCGCGCTGAGAGGGCGCGCACACGGTCTTTCACAAGGTGTCTCCCCGGGAACAGGAACGGGAGTATAGCAAATTCTAATTTCGAGAGAAGGATTTTCTTGGGGGCACAACTATCAGCAGTTCCACATCCTCTCGCAGGAGAAAGCGCCTCGAATTTGCGCGCTGTTGCCCCAAAGCGGCGGTGAGCACTATACTCGCGTGCGATTGCGCCGAAAGGATCTCCCTTGCAATTTGAGCCACGCGACCAGTTTGAGCAACGACAGAAAAAACTCGAACAGATTCAAGCGCTCGGATATGAGCCGTTTCCGCGGGAGTTTCGCTGGACGGATACGCCCGCGGCCCTTGTGGATAAATATGGCGAAAAATTAGCCGCGGACCTCGAAGCAGAGCAGCATGAGATTCGCGCGGCGGGACGGCTTGTCTCGCTGCGCTTGATGGGGAAGGCAGGTTTCGCGCATATCCAAGGATCCGGGAAGCGGATTCAGATCTATATAAAGAAGGACATCGTTGGCGAAGGCGGTTTTGCGCTCTTTCATCTGCTCGATCTCGGCGATTTGATAGGCGTTCGCGGACATCTCTTCCGGACGAAGACCAACGAGCTTTCGATTTGGGTGGAAGAGCTCACATTTCTTGCAAAAGCACTACTGCCGCTTCCCGAAAAATGGCATGGGCTCACGGACGTGGAGCTGCGCTACCGGCAGCGCTATCTGGACCTGATTGCCAATGACAAATCGCGGCAGGTGTTTGTTGCACGGGCGCGGATTATTCAGGAACTGCGGCGATTTTTTGATGAGCGCGGATATATAGAGGTAGAGACGCCGATGATGCACCCCATTCCGGGGGGAGCAGCGGCACGGCCTTTCGTCACGCACCACAATACATTGGATATCGATCTCTATCTGCGGATTGCGCCGGAGCTTTATTTGAAGAGGCTGACGGTCGGCGGGTTTGACCGCGTATACGAGATCAACCGCAACTTTCGGAATGAAGGGATCTCGACGCAACACAACCCGGAATTCACGATGCTCGAATTTTATGAGGCGTACAGCAACTACCGGGACTTGATGGAAATGAACGAAGAGCTGTTCGCGCTGCTGGCGATGAGCATCAGCGGGTCAACATTGGTGAAGTATGGGGAGCACCAGCTGAACTTTGCGAAGATGCAGCGGCTCACGATGCGGGAAGCGATCATGAAGTACTGGCCTGCGGGTGCGGGAGCCGCGCCCACGGAAGCTGAACTTGCAGCGCCGGGTGGGGCGCGTGCCGCGGTGGAACGCTATAACGTTTGGGCGAAAGGGACAGGCGCGCCCTACGCGGCTTCCAAAGGCGTACTAAAGGACGGCGAGTGGACCGGCTTGCTTTTTGAAACCATGGCGGAAGACAAACTGATTCAGCCGACGATTCTTTACGATTTTCCCACGGACATTTCGCCGCTCTCGAAGCAGAAGCCGGAGGATCCATCGTTGACGGAGCGATTCGAGGTTTATGTGGCGGGCATGGAAGTGGCCAATGGCTTCTCGGAACTGAATGATCCCGCGGAGCAGGAGCGCCGCTTCCTGGCGCAAATCGCGCAGGGCGGAGAAGAGGTTTCGAAGCAGCTCGACGTGGACTACATTCGCGCGCTTTGTTACGCGATGCCGCCCACTGCGGGCGAGGGCATCGGCATCGACCGGCTGACAATGCTTCTGACCGATTCGCAATCCATACGCGATGTCATACTTTTCCCGTTGTTGCGCCCCGAAGTACGGCAAGACTCCGCTTCCGAAGCGGGCGGCGCGTAAAGTATCCTTTCTCTGATGTCTCTCATGCGATTCAACCATGCAATTTGAATGGTTCGTGGCGCGGCGGTACTTGCGATCGCCTTACCGGCCGGCGGTGCTGCGGCTGGTGACGCTGTTTTCGATTTTGGGAGTATCGGCGGGCGTGGCGACGCTGGTGATCGCTCTGGCGATGAATACGGGATTTCGTGAAACGCTGCAGGATCGATTATTGGGCGTTCAAGCGCATATTTCGCTGTTGCGTCCCGGCTCCGATATTCGCAATTACGAAGCGCTGGCCACGAAGCTGGCGGCCATTCCCGGAGTGCGCTCGGTAACGCCGGCGGTTTATGAAACGGTGCTGCTGTCGTTTGGCGGCGAGGCGCTTGGCGTGGTGGCGAAAGGCGTCGATCCGGAGCGCGAGCGGCGCGGGGATGAAGCGCTGCAGAGGATTGTGGCGGGGAAGCTGGATTTCACGCCGGATGCGGACGGCATTGATGCGCTGCTGATCGGCAAGGAACTGGCGGAGGACTGGAAAATCGAGCCGGGCGACTACGTGACGCTTACAAGCCCGCAGGGGCGATTGACGCCGTTTGGTTTGATTCCCCGGACGAGGCGTTTCCGCGTGGCGGGTATTTTCGATTCCGGCTTTTACGATTACGACAGAAACTGGTGCTTCATGACGCTGCATGCGGCGCAGTCGCTCGCCGGTACGAGCGACATCGTCAACGTGCTGGAATTTCGGCTGGACAATCCGGAGCGCGCGGGAGAGATTGCGCGGAAGGCGGAACAAATAGCGGGGGCGGGCTATTTGGCGACGACTTGGATGGAACAGAACTTTGCATTGTTCCGGGCGTTGCGACTGGAGAAATTGGTTACGGCGATCTTCATCGGGTTGATTACATTTGTTGCGGGACTGAACATTCTTGTGGTGCTTTCGATGACGGTGACGGATAAAGCGCGCGATATCGCGGTACTGATGTCCATGGGAACGCGGCGCGAGCAGATTCGAACGATTTTTTTGTGGCAGGGAATCGCCGTCGGGTTTACCGGGACGCTGATAGGGCTTTGTGTTGGTTATGCGTTCGCGTTGATAGCGGGGACGTATCATTTGATTCCGCTCGATCCGCAAGTCTATGCGGTCTCTTACGTGCCGTTTCATCCGAGTGTGCTGGATGGTGTGTGGATCACGCTGGCAGCGATGGGGATTTCGATCGGGGCGACGATTCTTCCTGCGCGGGCAGCGGCGCGTTTATTGCCGGTAGAGATTCTGCGGTATGAGTAGCAGGGAAAGGGCGGGGACTGAATCTAAGGGGTTTAGGGGAGCGCTTTTGGCGCGTGGTTTGCTCGTATAAATGTGCAGAGGCAAGCGGGCGAGATTGGGGTGTCGCCCTCTCCACCCCAACACGGACATGCCCGCTGCAAACTATTGAACAAAAGAAGCTTAGGGGTGTTTCAAAGTTGGCATGGATAGCCTTGTTTGGCCACGGGCAGGCTCTAGGCGGAAATGGGAAACTCTTGGGCCATTGCCGAAGCCTAGGGCCATCATCGACGACTACGGAGAAGGCATAGGTAGCATCTAAGTAAAGAGAGCACAGTACGGCAACCCAGGCCGTAGAGGATGCAGTTCGAGAACAAAATGATCCAGCCGCAAGACAACGCGAGCTCCGCCATCGGGACAAACGATGCAAGCGCGCGAGGCACGGCTGCCGTGGTGATGGAAGCGCGCAGCCTGAAGAAAATCTATGGGAGCGGCGAGAAAAGCCTGTCCGTTTTGTCCGATGCCAACCTGAGTTTGCGGCAGGGCGAGATGGTCGCCATCGTGGCGCCCTCGGGCGCGGGGAAAAGCACGCTCTTGCATTTGCTGGCCGCGCTAGACACGCCAACGAGCGGTACAGTATACTTCGCAAATAAAGCCATTGAAACGAATGATGACGCGGCGCTCGCGGAATTTCGAAACCGCGCGGTGGGTTTTCTCTGGCAACGCCACCAGTTACTGCCGGATTTTACGGCCGCGGAAAATGTAGCTATGCCGCTGTTGTTGCGCGGCGAGAATTTTACTTCGGCGCTGGGGACGGCGCGGAAGTGGATCGCGGAGGTTGGCCTGGAAAACCGGGCGGATCACCGCGCAGGGGAACTCTCCGGAGGGGAACAGCAGCGCGTCGCGATAGCCCGGGCGCTCGTCACTGGGCCAACCGTGCTGCTGGCAGATGAACCTACCGGAGATTTGGACGAGCAGAATGCTTGGGCCGTGTTTGAGCTACTGGAACGGCTGCACCGCACGCATGGGTTGACGTCGCTGATCGCGACGCACAACCTGGCACTGGCTGCGCGGTGCGACCGGATACTTGGACTTGAACATGGCGTTCTGCAAACTCGCGGGGCTGCGGCCATAGCGAGCGGGGCCCCCGGGGGAGAAGCGAGCTAACGTGTTCGAACGCTACACAGAGAAAGCGCGTCGGGTCATATTTTTCGCACGATACGAAGCCAGCCAGTATGGCAGCCCGTACATCGAGACCGAGCATTTGCTGCTCGGTTTGATGCGCGAGGACAAAGCGCTGGCGAACCGTTTCTTGCGGCAGCAAGGATCGATCGAATCGATCCGCAAAGAGATCGAGGCGCGCATCACGATTCGCGAGCGCATCTCGACCTCCGTCGAAGTGCCGCTTAGCGCGGAGTGCAAACGCATCCTGAACATGTCCGCGGAAGAAGCCGAACGGCTGGGGCACAAGCACGTGGGGACGGAGCATCTGCTGCTCGGGATCCTGCGGGAAGAAAAGTGCTTTGGCGCGGAGATCTTGATGGAGCGCGGGCTGCGCCTCTCGACGCTGCGCGAAGAGCTGGCGCGGACTTCGGGCGAGAAGACGGCCGCGGCCCGGCCCAAGGAAACGTCGCTGCTTGCGGAATTCAGCCGCGACTTGACGCAGGCGGCCGGCGAAGGCTCTCTCGACCCGCTCGTCGGGCGCGAGGGTGAAGTTGAGCGTGTAATCCAGATTTTGTGCCGGCGGACAAAAAACAATCCGGTTCTGATCGGCGAGCCAGGCGTTGGAAAGACGGCCATCGTCGAAGGTCTGGCGCAGCGTATTTCGGATGGCGACGTCCCGCCTTTCCTAGCGGATAAGCGCATCCTTTCGCTGGACCTCTCTTTAATTGTTGCGGGAACGAAATACCGCGGGCAATTCGAAGAACGGCTGAAGACCATCATGAAAGAATTGATGGAGAGCCAGAACTCGATCGTATTTATCGACGAACTGCACACGCTGGTGGGCGCAGGTTCCGCGGAAGGCTCTTTGGACGCCGCGAACATTTTGAAGCCGGCGCTTTCGCGCGGAGAGATTCAGTGCATCGGCGCGACCACCCCCGGCGAGTACCGCAAATCGGTGGAAAAAGACCGCTCGCTCGAGCGCCGGTTCCAGTCCGTCAAAGTTCCCGCGCCGAATGAAGAAGAAGCGATTCAAGTGATTCAGGGCGTGCGCGAGCGCTACGAAAAGTTTCACGCCGTCAGCTACACGGATGAAGCGCTGCGTTACTCCGTCTATCTTTCGAATCGTTACATCCCGGACCGCTTCCTTCCCGATAAGGCCATCGACCTGATTGACGAAGCTGGCGCGCGCGTAAAGCTGCGCCAAGCCAGCGTCCCGGAAGAAGTCGGCGAAGTGCAGAAGCGCGTGAAGTTCATCACGCACCGGATGGAAACGGCGATCGCCCAGCACGAATTCGAAAAGGCGCGTTTTTACTCGGAGGAAGAGCGCAAGGAAAAAGAGAATCTGCGCACGCTTCGCGAACGCTACAAGCTGGATGATGCCTCCACCGGCATCGTGTCACGCGAGGACATCGAGGAAGTAGTCTCGCGCTGGACGGGCATCGGCGTCACCTCCATTAAAGAGGATGAGCAGCAGAAGCTCCTGCGTATCGAGCCGGAACTGCACAAGCGCGTCATCAGCCAAGACAAAGCCATCACGGCCCTGGCGCGTGCGATTCGCCGCAGCAGGGCGGGCCTCAAATCTCCGCTGCGCCCCGTGGGCTGCTTCTTCTTCCTTGGGCCGACGGGTGTCGGCAAAACGGAAGTCGCTCGACGTTTGGCGGAATTCCTGTTTGGTTCGGAGAAGTCGTTGGTACGCTTCGATATGTCGGAGTTCATGGAGAAGCACTCCGTTTCGAAGCTCATCGGCGCGCCTCCGGGGTACGTGGGCTACGAAGAAGGCGGGCAGTTGACGGAGCGTGTCCGCCGGACGCCTTACTCGGTCATCCTGTTGGATGAAATCGAGAAGGCGCATCCGGACGTGTTCAACATTTTGCTGCAAGTGTTTGAAGACGGGCAATTGACGGACGGTCTCGGCAACACCGTGGATTTCCGCAACACCATCATCATCATGACTTCCAATTTAGGCGCGCGGCATTTGCAGAGGCGCACCTCCATCGGATTCCAGTCTGGAGCTGATGAGGCCAGCCAGAAGTCCATCGAAGAGATGGTGATGAACGAAGTAAAACGGGCGTTCAATCCGGAGTTTCTCAACCGGCTGGACGAAGTGATTATTTTCAACGCGCTCGGCGACGAAGATTTGCTCCGCATCATCGATTTGCTGGTGGGCCAGCTGAACGACACGCTGATCCACCGGCAGGTGCAGATCGTGGTGTCGCCGGAAGCACGCCAGTGGATCCTCGAGAAAACGTGTGCGGACCGTAGCTATGGGGCACGGCCGCTTCGGCGGGCTCTCCAGAAGTACGTGGAGGACCCGCTCTCGGAGGCGCTCATCCAGGGAGGCATTCAGAGGCCAGCGACGCTGCAGATTTACGTCGCGGGAGAGGCCCTGGCATTCCGTCCCGTGGTTGAGGCAACCCCGGTTATCCACTAGCGAATCTGACACAACGCACGGGAGACCTCGACCAGGTCGGGGTCAGCAATCGACCGGCCCACACCGGGTCCGGCGGGAGAGAAACAACTTGTGTTTCGGGGGCGCGGCCTTGCATCCCGCATCGGCCGCTTATAGGAGAGTCTGTTTGCCATTTGGAGTTTTGGCGTTTCGGGTCAGCTGGATCGCGGCTGTTGTTCTTTTGCTGGCGGCCAGTTCGCCGGCAGCGACGCGAAAAAATCTCCTCTCGGCGGAGTCTGCATTCGCGGACTTGGGATTCTTGTCGCTTCCCTTCGATTCTCCGGCGGACGAAGCCGTTGCAACAGCCCAGCCTCAAGCGCAGCAACAAGCCCCGCAACAAGCCGCGAACGGCAAGCCCCCGTCCGTAATTGAGCGCATCGAATTCATTGGTAACCGCAGAATACGCAGCGACACACTCAAGGCGCGCATTTTCAGCCGCGAAGGCGATCCCTACAGCGAAGAGACGCTGCGGCGGGATTTTCAAGCATTGTGGAACACGCAGTTCTTCGAAGATATCAAGCTGCGTGTCGAAGATTCCCCGGATCGCCCGGACGCCAAGATCATCATTTTCGACGTCAAAGAACGCCCCATTATCCGGCGCATTCGCTACGATGGCATTCACTCGATTACGGAGTCGGATATCCTCGACCGCTTCAAGGAGCGCAAAGTCGGGCTGTCCGTGGAAAGCCCGTTCGATCCGACGAAAATCAAGAAAGCCGAAGTGGTGCTGCAGGAATTGCTCGGAGAGCACGGCCGGCAATTTGCAAAAGTGACCCCGGAATACGAACGCATCGCTGCGAGCAATGCGGTGATTCTGGTCTTCAAAATTGATGAAGGCCCCAAGGTTAAAGTCGGCCAAATCAAGTTTGTAGGGAACCACGCTTTCAGCGACCGCAGGCTCATCCGGGCCATGAAACACGACCGCCCGTACGGAATTCCGCTGTACTTTTGGGACATCCCGGTGTTGTCCAAGACGTATGACCGCGAAAAGCTCAATGAGGACTTAGAAGTAGGCGTCCGCGGGTTGTATCAGGACAATGGCTACTTCCGCGTGGTGGTTGCCGGAAACGGCCCGATTCTGGAGAATGTGGATGTTCACCACGGAGGCGTTCCGATTCCCGGACTGCGGCCACGCATCGGCAAGGCCGTCAACATCACCATTAAAATCGAAGAAGGCGAGCAGTACCGCATGGGGACGCTCAAGATCGTCAGTTCGGATCCGGATAAAGCTTTATCCCTGAAAGTGGAGCCTCTCAAAGCCCTTTTTCCGCTGAAGGAAGGCGACATCATGAATGTCGACAAACTTCGCAAAGCTCTGAAGAACTATACGGATGCCTACGGCCAGTATGGATTTATCGATTTCACCGCAGAGCCCGATTTTGACATCGATGACGCCACGAAGAAGATCAACCTCACTCTTCGCTTCGACGAGCAGAAGCAATATTACGTCCGCCGCATCAACTTCAGCGGCAACACCACAACGCGCGACAAAGTAATCCGCCGCGAGCTGCTGATCGACGAAGGCCAGCTCTTCAACAAGCGCTATTGGGACATCAGCATTCTGCGCCTAAACCAGCTCGATTATTTCGACAAAATCGATGCCGATAAAGCCGTGGAACTCCAGAAGAACACCAAGGACGGCACGGTCGACATTAATCTTAAGCTCAAAGAGAAGGGCAAGCAGTCCATCGGCCTGCAAGGCGGCGTCAGCGGCTTGGCTGGCGGATTTATCGGGCTCACCTACCAGACCAACAACTTTCTTGGCCTGGGTGAAACACTCACTCTTTCCGCGCAATTTGGTGCCTATCAGCGCACCATACAGTTTGGCTTCACGGAACCTTATCTATTCGATCGCCCCATCTCGACGGGATTCACAATCTTCTCGAGCAAATATGACTTCAACCAGGCCCAGCAGGAAGCCTTGCTCTTTGGCCAACAGGTTAGCGTCAACCCGCAATTCATCCAGAATTACAATCAGAATAGCGACGGGTTCACGGCCTTTGCCAGCTATCCTATGAAGCGCTTTTCGTTCGCCAGGCTCGGCCTTTCCTATGGCCTGACTCGCACAAATATTCAGGCCTTCAATCAGGCTTCCAAACTGTTATTTGAACAATTGCAATTTCAGAGCATCACCGGGCCAAACGCTCTTAACGGCATCATCTCGAGTTCCATTACGCCCTCGATCAGTTATAACACCATCGACAATCCGATGAACGAGACCAAGGGCAAGAGCATCTACTACTCCTTCTCGTTCCAGGGCGGGCCATTGGGCGGCAACGTAAACACCGTCTCCAATGTCTTTGACTTCAAATACTTCCACCCCACTTACCACCACCGCAATGCGATTGGCGTGCACTTCTCCGGCGCCTTTATCACCGGGTATGGCGGCAAGGAAATTCCTCCCTTCAGCCGGTTTTATTTGGGCGGCGAACAGGATCTTCGCGGGTATGACATCCGGTCGATCTCGCCGGTGGTCTTCATTCCCACGGTCACACCGCAGACGCTCTATTATCACGATCCTCTTTCCGCGGGGGCGTTGCGATCGTTCAGCATCCCTGTTTTGGTGTATACCGCCACACTGCCCGGGGGCGACACCCAGGGTGTCGGCAACATCGAATACCGGATTCCCATCGTGGGCAACTACGCCAGCATGTCATTCTTCGCGGACGTAGGAACGGATGGAATTCTTCGCAGGAATGCTTTGCAATTGGATCCCACCGGCACAGCGAATATCGCTGCCACCTTCCCAGGTACGCCCCTGTCGAAGACGCTTGGAATCTTTCCCGGAACCAATTTCCGGATAAGAGACTCCGCGGGCATCGAGTTTGGCATCAACCTGCCGATCATCCAGGCGCCGTTCCGGATTTATTACGCCTACAATTTTAACAGGTTGTATGCGCAGATCTCGCCGCCAAATCCACTCGTCAACCAGGGCACGCTGAATCAGTGGCAGACCACATTGGATAAGCAAGTCCCGAATCTTTGGGAGAACGAAATAGTGCCGCAACTGGGCTTTCTGAACAATCCTGGGCGATTGAACTATTTTGAGCCGAAGACAACGTTTCGTTTTACGGTCGGAAAGACTTTCTAGGCATGTCTGAGCGGCAGCAAAATGGGAATCGTCGAGGCGCGAAATTAGGCCGGCGCGGCCGCAACAATTATGGCGCGCGTGAATTAGGGGAGGCAAGGGAAATGAAGTTGTGGAAAATTTCGAGCTACCTGACGTGGGGGGTCCTGACGACCTTCTTATTGCTTGGCGGATGCGGGAGCAAAAATTCGGGGCCCATTTTGACCACCGTATCCGTCACGTCCTCTATCGGAAGTACGCTCATTTTGGGACAGGCGACGACCCTTACCGCGACGGTTGTGGGCCCGACCAATACGAATGTCAACTGGGAGCCTGGAGTGCCGGCAGGAGTACCATGCACGTACACAACGACCACCACCAATTCTGCCGGCACGGCAACCACCTCAAAACCAGCGAACTGCCCTACGGACGGCACGTTTGGCACGCTTACCAATGAACAGGCCACCGGGACCGCGACGTACACAGCTCCGCAAAAACTTCCCGATCAAACCAAGTATCCCGGACTGACCATCATCATCACTGCTCAATCCGTTTCGGACACGAGCAAGACCGGCACCGTCAATCTGTTTATCGACTCCGGCATCACGGTTAGCCTCACTCCCACCACGGCCGCCGTGCCTACAAATGAAAAACAACCCTTCTTTGCCATCCTCGCCAATGACAAAACCCAGAAGGTGACCTGGCTCGTCACACAGACCACGCCCAGCACGACCACTCCCAAGACGCCCAACATATACGCAGGGCTTCCTTCGTGCACTGTGAGTGGCAATGCCACGGGATGCGGCTCGATTGATGCGAATGGGATCTACTCCGCGCCAACCGTGGTACCCACAAGCAAAACGGTCACCACGACTCCTGCCAACGTCACGGTTGTGGCAACCTCCGTGACAGACCCCTCGCGCTATGCCCTCGCCACAATCACGATCACACAAGGCGGGCCGATCACCTTTCAGGGAATCAGCCCAAATATCGCTCCGCAGGGCGCCGAGTATTGGGACATCTATCTCAATGCACCGAACATTTCTTCGGCTTCACTGATCACCCTGACGGATGCAACCGCCCAGACCACGACGCTTACATCGGCCTCCGGCCGCGTCAAGGTGCTGTTCCCGATCCCCACAGGTACCGTGACGAATCCGCCCTCGACGGGCGCGCGCATTCGCCTGTTAGCGGGGGACTTGGCAAAAGCCGATGCCAACCCGGTCACTGTTTCCATCACCGATCCCGGCCAACCAGTGACAACATCAGCCGGAGGCATCTTCACGTACAACATTTTGCCCGTCCGCCCGACAGCTTTAACTTCGTCTCCCGGGGACATTATTCAGGGCGTCGTGTCCTCCGGCGATATCGGAGTCACGGTTGATGGGGGTTATTTTGGGCCAAACGGTCAGTTAGCCACCGTACTCTTTCGGGGTGTTCCGATTCCAGCCAAGACCAACGGTCAGGGACAGACGCTCTCCTATGCAAAGCAACTGCGGGTGGCATTTCCTAGCGGCCCGGTTAACACCGGACTCCCCGGACTCTATTCACTCTCCGTGGCGCGCACAACGCCGCCGCTCCCGTTTGCGGATAATCCGGCAGTGACGAATTTGGCCGTTTTTCCGAGTTATGCGACAAATCCGCCCGTTGTGGCAGGCACTCTGGCGGGTGTAGGCACAAATCCGAGTGCCGTCGATATTGATCCCACGCTAGGGGTGCTTGTCGTAGCCGAAACCGGTTCGAATGCCGTGCAGTTTTATAACATAGGGGATGGCACATTGACGGCGAACGGCGGTCCCGTTCACGTTGGCCTCACCGGGACAAGCACAAGTCTTCCGACGGGCCTATCCGTGAATCGCACCAACCATACGGTAGCGGTGGTCAACTACCTGGAACAAAGCGTAACGGTCTTGCCGATTCCCGGAGGATCCGTTCAGGCTCCGTTCACTATCGATCTCTCCAAAGCGCTGCAAGGCCAGGTTTCGCCTGCGCCATTGCCTTACGCGATTGGCGTGGACCCCGACACGAATATGGCAATCGTGGCCTATTCCTCAACGGCAACCGCAACCTCGGCGAACCTCGGTTTCCTAGTGAATTTGAATACGGGAGCTAATCCCTACGGATGTCCGCTCGTGTCAAGCCCGCCGCAAAATGGCGCGCCAAACGGAGAGTGCATCTATGCCCAGGTCACGCTGAACACCGGTGCGTATCCGCAGATTGCGATGGCACCTCATGGCCATCTTGCCTTCGTAACTCCGGGCGGCCAGGGCGCGCTGCAGGGTGTTGATGTGACCAAGGCCTCGACCTTCGCAGGCATTCAGTCGCTTACTCTTGCCGCGGGAATCGTGACGGTCACCACGACGGCATCGAACGGCCTGGTACCTGGTAACTCCGGCGCAGTCCTGATCAGCGGTGTGCCGGGGCCGGGAACTCCGGGCAATAGCACCACGGCGAACTTCAACGGCGTCTTCACGGTGGCGGCGTTAAGTGACACGAGCTTCAGTTACGTGCTGAATTCCACTTCCAGCGGCAGCGTTACTATTAAGCTCAACACGGATGGCACTTCCCCGGCCAACGTCTACTACAGCACACCGAATTTGATCTTTGGCGGCTTATCTCAGACTACCCAGGGCATCGCCATCAATCCCGTCACCAACACCGCCGCTCTTGCCGATGCGAACGCGACAGGTCTAAATGGCCCGGAAATCAATTTGATCAATAATCTGGATCAAAGCGTCAGCGCGATCTCCTTTTTTGCTACCTGCACGTTTTATACGACCGCGCTCCCGTGCGCCCATTCCCCAGAACTACTGGGGACGGCAGACATCGCTTGGCAGCCGTATTCCAACGCCATCGTTTCTTACAACCCCGGGTTGAACCAGGTCTCCATTTCCGATCCTGTGAGCGCAATACGCTATGCTTTTGCTTGCAATGCACCAGCTTTTTCCTGCGTGGTCAACCCGCAAAATCAGACGGACCAACAGACGTATAACATGCAGACCACCCTGCCGGGCACTGGCACCGCCACGCTGACCGTGCAAAACGGTACGAACAATACACTCAAGCTATTTGGCGGAATCGCCATCGATCCCGCCACCAACCAAGCTTTCGTGGTTATGTCCGGCAGCAGCCAAATCGACATCATCGATCTTGGGCCATGCAAGGCTTCGAACGCTTGCCCCAATGCGATCAATTCTCTTAAACCGGCGCAAATATCCGAGATTATTGTGCCTAGTCCCAGTCCAGGACTCGGTGTGATCGGGGGCATCCCCAAAGCGTCGGTGCCTCAAGGAACGCTCACGTCAGCGACTGACTTGAGCGGCGTGCAAATCTTTGGATCGGGTTTTGATGGGGCTACCCAGGTTCGTCTCGACGGGACCGCCATCCCTTCCGGGGACGTTCAATTCGTAAGCAGCAGGCAGCTCAAGGCCACAATTCCGGCTTCTTACTTATCGTTCCCCCACAGCTATGCGCTCGACGTGGTTAACGGAAACGGCGTGCAATCCAACCGTACAAACTTTTTCGTGATCAAAGCGGTGGACATGACCTCCGCCTGCACGCCGGCCATGGCAAACACGCAACATCCCAGCTCCGTGGCCATTGCGGATCAGCTCGCCAGCGGCCCCTTTTCGCCCATCGCCGTGGTCACTAACAGCGGTTGCAACAACGTTTCCGTCGTGGACATCAACCCGACGAAGACGGTCAACGGCCAAACGGTGCAGAACCCCAACTTCGGCAAGTTCATTACGATTGCGGTTGGCGCAACTCCGGAGGGCGTGGCAGTGAGCCAACCGTTCGGGCTGGCGGTTGTTGCGAACAATTCCGCCGGCACCGTTTCCATCGTCAATCTACTTACGAATTCGCTCGCTGTTCCTGATGTTGCTACTGGAGCGAGCCCGGCAGGAGTGGCCATCAACGATGCAACGGGTGCGGCGATCGTCGCAAACACTGGCTCGAACACCATATCCGAAATCAACCTGGGATTGCTTTTTGGAAGCACTCCCGCAACAAGCCTTATTCCAGTGAGCGTCGGCGGCTTCCAGCAGCCGACGGCGGTAGCCATCGACCCGGACCGCGGCACCAACAATCAGGGCATAGCAGTGGTGACGTCGTTGCAACTCATCAATGGGTCCCCCCCTCAAGGGGCACTGCAAGTTGTGGACATCGGGACCATTACTCCGATTCTAAGCACGACGGCAGCTACCGGAAGTGTGACAGCGCCGGCGACCGGAATCGTGTTTGATCCCACGGTAGCCACCGGCACCGCGAACATTGGCGTGTTCTACGCAAGTTCCAGTGGCGGGAACGTGATCTCGTCGTTCAACCCGGACAATGGCCAAGCCATCACCGTAAACGTCGGCATCAACCCGACCGCGCTAGCGATAAATCCAGAGACTGGGGCGATCCTAACCACAAATTTGGCGGGACAGACGGCGTCGATCGTCGATACCCTCTCGAGTCCGTTGAAGACGGTACAGACGATTGGGCTGCCGGGATCGGGACAGTTTGGCGTGGCCATCGACCAATTTACGAATCTCGCGGTTATCGTGGATCAGGCCAACAACCGGCTGCTAATCTTCCCGATGCCGAACTAAGGAACATGAACACGGCGGCAGTGAGGATACCGAAGGAATGCGAGTCGCTGACGCTTTCTGATTGCAGCAGGACGAGAGGCTCGGCTATACTCCAAAGTTTGTGTAGTGCCCGCGGATTTTGCAGACATGGCGGAAACGGTTTCAGACCGACCAAAAATTGGTTCCGGTTGGTTCCGATAAAATCGGGATCATCCATAACAAGGAGAATAAAGTGAATTTGAGAATTGTATTGAAATCCGCTGCTCTCAGTGCAGCATGCCTCATTGGCACAGGGGCAGTTTGGGCGCAGACGGCCCCCGCCGCTGCAGGAGCATCCAAGCTGGTGGCCATCGTCAATCTGCGCGGAGCCATTGGCAGCACCGCGGAGGGCAAGCAAGCGTCCGCGGAATTGCAATCGCAGTTTGCGCCGCGGTCTGCGGAAATCGATAACCTGACGAAACAGATCAATGACCTGCAGCAGAAACTCCAGGCCGGCCAGGGTAAGTTGAGCCAGGACGAAGAAACGCGCCTGACCGCCGAGGGGCAGAGGCTCACACAGCGGCTCGATCGCCGGCGCACTGATTTCCAGGAGGATGCTAGCGCGGCGCAACAAGACGTGCTGGAACGCATCGGGCGCAAGATGGTGGACGTTATGGACCGCTACGCGCGCGAGAACGGTTTCAGCGTAGTGCTGGACACGTCTGGTCAAAATTCCCCCATCCTGTATGCCTCGGATCAGATCAATATTACGCAGGAGATCGTGCGGTTGTACGATCAGGCGTATCCCGTTAAAACGGGAGCGGCTCCGGCAGCGGCCAAGCCCGCAGCCAAACCGCCGGCAAAACCGAATCAGCGATAATTCGGCGGATGGATTTTTCACAACTTGTTTTCCTAAGACGCCTCCGGCAGATCCGGGGGCGTTTTCTTTTTCCATGAATCGGCGAGCAAGTCGGAGCGAGGAAATAAGAGGCGCGATGCCGTGCGCGGCGCGAAGGCAGGAGAAACGTTCGTCACATTTAGCGGGAATTCGATATAGTAGGCGAAACGCAGCAAGGAGGACGTCATGCCCGAGGTAAAAACGCGATTGGAACGAATGCCGCGGCCGCCGGTTTTTGCAACCGTTGCCGAAGAGCGGCGCCACCGGAAAGAAAGGCTGGCGGGAGCTTTCCGGCTGTTCTCGAAGTGCGGGTTCGATGAAGGCGTGACGGGACACATCACGGCGCGCGATCCCGAGCGGCTGGACCATTTCTGGGTGAATCCTTTTGGGATGCATTTCAGCCAAATTCGCGTGTCGGATCTTTTGCTTGTCAATGACCACGGCGAGGTTGTGGAAGGCGAGCGGGAAGTAAATCTCGCGGCGTTTGCGATTCACTCGCGGATTCACAAAGCGCGCCCCGATGTGATTGCGGCGGCGCATGCGCATTCGCTGAACGGCAAAGCGTGGTCTTCGCTGGGGCGGCTGCTTGATCCGCTGACGCAGGATGCCTGTGCGTTTTATGAAGATCATGTCGTGTTCGCCGATTACAGCGGCGTGGTCTACGAGACGGACGAAGGCGACCGCATCGCCAAGGCGCTGGGCGACAAGAAAGCGGGCATCTTGTGCAATCACGGCTTGCTGACCGTGGGTCAAACCGTGGACGCGGCGGCGTGGTGGTTCATCACCATGGACCGGTCCTGCCAGGCGCAATTGCTCGCGGAAGCCGCGGGCGAGCCGCGCAAGATTCCTCACGAAACGGCGAAGCTGACGTACTCGCAGGTCGGGTCGCCGATGGTGGGATGGTTCCAGTTTCAACCGCTGTGGGATCGGATTACGCGCGAGCAGCCGGATTTGTTCGAGTGAGATAGAAATCAGACGCAAAGAGGTCACGAAGCAGGGAGATGTGTACCCCACCCCCCTCCCGGTTTTTCTGTAAGTGCGGATTCTAAAGGACTTTAAGTGCTGTGTTTTGTAAGTGCGGATTCTAAAGGGGTTACAGCCTCGTCTTGTCGAAGTGCGGAATCTAAACGGGTTAGCGATTGACGAGTCAAGACTGGTGGCCAGCGGCGAGCGAAGGGGCCCCCGCCCCGGATGTTTTCCGTAAGAGTGGCAAACAAACAGGTTGTGCTTGACGCGGCTCGTAAGCGTGGCAGGTGCAGGACTTAAAGTTGCTGTTTTTTCAATTGGTTGCGGGAGGCATGGAAGAGTGGTAGGGAAAGGGGTTGCGGGAGAGCTTACAGCCGAGAGCTGACAGCCCACAGCGGGCAAAGAAAGAAAAGGAAAAGGATAACGCCGAGGCGCAGAGTGCGCTGAGGTTGCGCGGAGAAGGCCGGCGCAAGCACCCTCCATCCCCGGGGTGTCCGCGAGTTGTGAAGCAAACCCGTGAGCGGAAAAGGATTGCACGGATTCCTGCATGTTGCGCAGGAGCGGCGAGCGGGGAGTGACGAGTTGCCAAACTTTGGGGCTTGAATCGGGGCACCTCCCTCCCGGTTTTTCGTAAGTGTTGCTGATACAGGACTTAAAGTGGAGCGGAATCAACAGTTGTGGATGTGTTGATTTTGAAGCAGTTGGAAGAGTGCGATTTTTATGAAGTGGTAACCTGGGAGGGACTGAAGGTTTTGCGGGGATTTTAGGGACCGCGCAGCGGAGGCGCATGACTTGCGGGATGACGGACGGAGTCCGTGTCCCAATCGACACAGCGATTATAACATATTGGTACTAGTTGTCAAGCATAAACTGTAAGCTGTTTGTTTGGTGCGAGTTGGAGGCGGTGGGGAGTGAGTAGGGAGTAGTCTGTAGTGAGTAGAACGGCGAGCAAGAGAGGGAGGGAGTGCCCGACTTTTTTATCGCGAACGGTGAGCTACCCAAGACTTAAGGAGCTGCCGCCCGACCGCGATCTGCTTCAAGAAGACATGGAAGAATGAACGGCGCCTTTTCCGAACCACGAGCCTAGGGTCACGAGGGCTTTGTCGGAGAGTTTTTGCGTGAAGAGAAGAGCTAAGCGCGTCTTCGGACGTGAGCATGCAACGTAAAATAGGTTCCGATTACGCTCGAAGGTGTCTCGCCTGTCAGGCGGGAACTTATCAGGAGCCCATTCGAGCATTTGGTTGAAGTTGTAGAGATTCCAGCCCCTGCCTAGGACCACGAGCACGTTTTCAAATTCTAGGCCTTTCACTCCGTGCTTCGTGGAAAAAGGGGTTTTGTCGTCAAGGAAGTGCTTCAGTACGACGACTTCTCGATATGGAACCGCCCTCAGTTTGTGCAGGCTCTCGAGAGAGGGTGCATCTTCAAAGGCGGGTTCTGGTCCGAGACGACTAAGCTCTCGCTCTCTTCTCTCTACCGGGTCCGGGATGGACAGGTGTTGGGTTTGTTCAAGATAGTCGACAACCTCACCCACGCTGCCTTTGTTGCGAATTTCAAGGAGCCCCTCCATGTCATTAATCCACTGAAGCTTTTCGGCGTGAGAGTGGAGACCGGGGTTCTTCCCTCCAAATGCAGCAAACATCTCACCGTAGCGTTTATTCTCGAAGGCCGTGCAGGCTGGCTCCAACGTATCGACGAAGAACTTTATATGGGGATCTTCTTTATTAATGAAGGAATCATGATATGGAAAGGCAGCCGCAAGGCTTCGGTAGCCCTGTTCCTCTGCAAGCACGTTGTGCGTCAGCATCAAGATCTTGGTCTTTTGGGACGAGAAGTCCCAGCCTTGTGAGCTAAGCTGTTCGACGAGGGCTTTGAGGTAGTTATGCGCAGCCGTTGCTGGAAGGTCGTCTTTCCAGTGTGGTTCCGTGCGTCGCTGTCCATGCCAGTCATTGGAGTGGTATACAGCGGCCGATCCCTCCGCTAGGGGATCGACGATATGCTGTATGAGTTCTGGACGCATCTTATTGAGGGCGTCCACCACGGCTCCTACTGAACGAAAATTCGCTTCCTTTTTGATCACCTCCAGCGCCGGATGTTCGATCCGACCGCAGACACCTCGATAGATCATCTGCCAGTGGTCGCCAAAGAATCCGATCAACGGCGACTTATCTTTCCCGAGGAAGTAAGTTTTTAAGGCTTCGGCGATGCTTATGTCAGTATCCTGATATTCGTCAATGAGAAGAACTGGAAAACGTGATGCTAGTAGGGCCCGAAATTTTTCGAATTTCATCAGCGCCACAAAGAGGGCCAAGACATCACTATGGTGGATGGACACAAGCTCCTCAGTTACCCTCCTGTGGCCAAGTGAGTATTCAATCCTTCGCCCTCCGATCCCGCCTGATTCCAGTAACTTTTCAGGCCACGGGTCAAGCCGGGGAAGCTCTTTGGCTAGTTGGGATTGGTTGTCTTTGATGGTTGCCCAACAGAATGCATGTATCGTGTCACAGTAGATCAGTGGATGACGGTCGGTGCGCGACTGGATTTCGTCTTTTGCCGCGTTGGTATACGTGAGGCATGCTACTTTTTGGTGTCGTCGAATGCGGCCGGGGCCTTGATCGGTGATGAGGTACTTGAGTGCCGAAATCAAGGAATGTGTCTTGCCCGCGCCTGCTCCCGCCTCCACGAGAAAGCTTTTGTTTTCACGAATGCACGAGAGAACGAGCTGAAGCGCCGCTTCTGCTGCTTCCTCTGCCGGATTTGTCGTTGCTTCAGGCATCTTGCCCAGTTTTCGCCCTAGGAGCCGGCGTGGCGCCCACTGGAAATGGGGAGCTCGCTTCTGGTTGGCTGGATGCATCTGCGAGCCACTCAAGTCCCTCGGCGAGGTAGCGGGGCACCTCCCAATTTGTCTTTTCGATTGCGTGATCGAGGGCAAAGCGCATCTTGTTTAGTCCATTTCGCGTTTTTTCCCAAACTTCGATCTCCTGTTCCTCTTGCGTCCCGTTAAGGCCAAAGAGATTTGGATTTGCCAACATGAACGCACCCTCGAAGCTTCGGCCACACGATCCGGCCCCGGTTTCCGGAACTTCATAGGCCAGTCGGCGGACACCACTTGTCTTATCACTTGCCGTCTTCTGAATGAGTTGGCCGGGAGAAATTTGGGGGTCTCCAAACCAGTTTGTCAGGCAGGCGTTTGTAGTATGCGTGCCTTCGGAGACTCGGCAGGCTTCGATTCGATTTTTGGCGTTCCTTTTTCCGGAGTCCAGGTCCGTAATTATCAGTGCCCGAAGCTCAAGGAAGTCGAGCAGACGAAAGAAGCGGTGTGCGTACGCTCCGATGATCTCTATGCTGGAAATATATTTGCTAGAGAGCTGCTTTCCTCTCATTTGGTCGAACTTTTCGATCATTCTCGGTAATAGCAAACGCTCGGAGGCACCTTCGATAAGCACCGCTTTGTCAGCGAAAAAGAGGTCGCAGCGGGTTAGGGTCAGGTATTCGTGGAGGAATTCCTGATCGTCCTTGAGGCTGCCTCCGATGCCTTGCCGCAAGTCCTTTATATTGGTTTTGCGAACGGCGTCGTTTGGCGTCGCAGGTATGCTCAGGAAGTAGCGAATTGAATTGAAAGGGGCTTCATTTGCAATGTGGCTCGAATGGGTTGTAATTACAAATTGGACCGGCCATGCAAGCGTAGTATTCTCCTGTATGTTGAGCCTACCGACGATCTTTTGGAGTTGGCGGATGAAGACTTCTTGCATTTGTGGGTGCAAGTGAACTTCAGGTTCCTCTATGAACACCAAGTGAACCCCGGGCGCAACCGGTTTCGACCTGAACTCTTGGAAGAATTGAAGTACCCGCAGAAGGATATAGATCAAATTCCTGACTCCAAGTCCGTTGTAGGCCTCAGGCAGGGTGACGCCGTTGGCGCCCGCATAGCGAACCCTCGTATGATTTGTCAAAAGTCGATCTACATTTAGCGTGGTCTCGGTGCAAATGCGCGGGTCCCCAAGTCCGGGATAACCGAACAATTCAAATGTTGGCAGTAGCCTTTCGAGGTTGTCTTTAAAGTCGCCCTCTATCTCATCCTGGATCTTCTTGACGGCACCCTCGAGTGCTTTCGCGATTGTGCGTTCCTCCGGTGTTGCTGATTCTACGTTCGCGTTGCTGAAAAGGTCCTGAAGGATCCCGCTCAGTGCTTCGCTCGTTTTATGGGTCGAATCGTCCAATCCCCTCTGAGCAGGGATAAACCCGGTTTGCAGCAACGCCTTCAGTTTCGACCACTCTTGTACTCTCTCATTTCCTGGGTCGTGCGGATCGACTCCTCTGACAGTGGCCCCGTATAGCTTGGGAACGCGTTCCTTCAGGATCCGAAACAGTTCAAGGCGCGATGCTCTTCCATTGGGGGATTGGTCCGTGGGCAAGTCCTCAAAGAGGGAGTCGATCTTGCCGTCTTTGAGTTGGTAACGAATGATGATCAGGGCATCTGTGCAGTTTGGGTCAAGGTCGGCGATGAATTCGGATAGGGGGCCAAAGTCGGAAGCTGCAACATAAGATACTGTCAATTGTGCCTCGATTATTGGCAGAGCTTCCCGGATCTGGCTTTCTTCGCGAGCTTCGCACTTGCTAACAAATGCCTCCCAAAACTTCTCGTGGGTACCCAGATGAAAGTCCTCAAGGTTAAACGTGGGTTCGCTGCCGAGCAGAAGTCGTCGGAATAGTTCCGTTAGGGATGTTTTGCCACTATTGTTACGTCCGACGATTACTGTTGTGGCCTGCTCGAGGGAGAGTTGAACGTCTTCGAGTAGACGGAAATTCTTGACGGCTATTTTGCTGAGGTGCATGGCTTGGCCCTCACGTCTCTCGCTTGTCGGTGGCCCGTTCGTCCAACGTCGCGATGCTTGCGGACTCGTTCTACCGGAGGAACCGGTGGGCGGGACAACCAGTCCGGGAAGCAAAAGAGAAGCTAAGACGATGACATATTATAGTTTGGCTACTACCGCAACGATAGGCACATTTGGGACAAGAAAACGGCCTGTGTCGAATCACTCAGGCATGGCCGACCTGCGGATTGGGACAAGTGCGTTTGAGGCGAACGTGCTTTTGGGGACGGCTGCGTGGGGATTTGAAGGCGGGGAGGGCAGGGGTAGAAAGGTGGGAGAGTGGCCGGTCACAGTGATTGATAGCGGCAGGATGTTGCCAGGATCCTTTCCGAGAAGGTCGGAACCTATGGTCGATGCGCTGAGGATGACAACGATGCGCAGAGGATGACAACGATGCGGGAGCTCGGGCGTTCTACGCTTGCGTCGAGGGGAAAAGACTTGTGTCGCACCTACGGTGCTCGGGGGTGGAGCGCTTTCCTCTCCCAGCCCTCGCGGGCTGGGCTTACGTGTGACGCGCCTACGGCGCTAGCCATCTAATATCCGCTGAACGCCTTGCGGGCTGCGAGCAATAACCGTCAGATAGGCTTGCGTGGGCTGATCGGGTGTGGCGCGACCCTGTTCCCAATCGCGCAGCGTGCCGAGGGGAATATGGTAGCGGATGGCGAATTCCTGCTGAGTCAAACCCAATGCGCGGCGAATGATTTTTGCTTGCGGCGTGCGCTTCATTCGCTTTACTTCGGCGCTGCTCAAAGGCTGTGCATCGAGGTCAGCAAGTGCGGCGCGTTCAATTGCACTTCGCGTCATGGGACGAAGCGCTTTATGGGTTTTCCCGGAGGTGGGTTTCCTGCTCATGTTTCGAGCCATACAGTACGGGATACCAGTAGTTAGGTCAAGCGCCCAGAGTCTATCTTTTGCGGCACACGCCTGATGTTGACAGCGGGCAGCTTACAGGTAACGGCTAAGAGAGGGGAAACGGTTTAGGCGGTGGCGGAGCGAGAGGGCGGGCGCGCGGTCTTGGCTTCCCAGGCTTTGCGGAGGCCTTCGCGCTGCTGGAGGACGAAGGATTTGGCTTCGTCGAGATTGGCGTAAACCTTGGTGCCTTTGATGGTGTTGCAGGGAGAGCAGCAGGCGACCAGGTTGGCGGGATCTTTCTTGCCTTTGCGTGCGCGAGGATGGACGAAATCGACGCGCATGACGAGGGCGTTTTCGAAGCTGGCGCGGCCATCAAGGCCGCAGTACTGGCAGCGATAATCATCGCGCTCGAGAATCTTCAGGCCCTCTTGCACGGAGACCGGGGAAGCGACGAGGGAAAGAGTTGCAAGACTTAATGGCATGGGAGACCTCCAAAGCGGAAATCATCGGGAGCAGGGGGGAACTTGCGACTTCCACTTTCTAAATGCAAAACAGTAGGGCAGCGGAGGTGCGGTGTCAAGAGTTGAGGGGCCGAGCTGAGGGGGCCGAGGTGTGGGATGCAAAGAATGCGGGCAGGACTCCGGTGTGATAGCCAGCGGAGCGGTACAATCGCGGTTCGTTGCGCGTCAAGCGTTAAAGCGAAGAGCACTCGGCAGGCGGACAGCGAGTGACGAAAAGAGCGCCGCCCTTCCGTGAAGAGAAGGGCGGCAGCTAGCGGCGATGAGGATGCGGAAGCGGTTAGCTCTGGCCCGCGGTGGCAGCGGCGGATTTGGCCATTTTGGCGGTCCACTCGGCCGAGCGGCGCGCCATTTCGTCCGGGGAGACGTCTTCGACGTGAGTGGCGATGCCCCAACTGTGGCCGAAGGGATCGGTGAGCTTGCCGTAGCGATCGCCCCAGAACATGTCGGTGACTGGCATGCCGACTTGGGCACCGGCGGCTAGGGCGCGGTTGAAGACGGTGTCGACATCCGGAGTGTAGAGGAAGAGGTAGAAGGAAGGAATCGCGCCCGGTGTGGGAGCTGCGGACATTCCTGGGAACTCGTCGGAGACGAAGATTACGGAATCGCCGATGCGCAGCTCGGCGTGCATGACTGTGCCGCCGGGGCCGGGCATGCGGTTGATTTCGGTGGCGCCAAAGGCTTCCTTGTAGAAGTCGATGGCGCGGGCGGCATTCTTACAGGTGATTGCGGGAGAAATGGAATGGTATCCAGCCGGGATGGGTTGAACTTTGTCTGGCATAAAGGCTCCTTGGAGATTTGGAGATTCGCGCGGTGAAACAAGGGAGGCAGAGGCGGGGCGCGCGTAAGGGAATTAGATACTCCAGAGGAATGGACGTGTCAACCGTTGCTGGGAAGGATATCAAGATCAGAGGAGATTACCGCACGGTGACGGTCAGAGTTGAGGTGGTGCGGCCGAGTTGGTTCGTGACGTAGAGGGTGTAGGCGGTGGTTCGCGAAGGAGTGACAACGACACTGGCGCCGCGGACGGCACCGATTTGCGGCGAGACGATGGAATAGGACGCGCCGACGGCGGTCCAAGAGAGAGTGACGGCGGTGCCCGCGGAAACGGGGTTGGCGGCGCTGGCGGTGAAGCTGGAGATGATTGGCGCGGAGCCTTTCTTAACGTTGGCGGAAGTGTAGACGCTGCCGAGAGAGATCACTTCGAAATCGGCGGCGGTGAGCGAGGTGAGGTTGTGGAGATCGGCGTTGTTCCAGCGATCGTCGGGAGCGCCGCTGATATACATGGAGGAGCCGTTATCGGCCACGATCATGCCGTACTGCTTGAGAGCTTTGAGGATGACCTGGTTGATGGCAGAGAACCTGGAGATGTTAAAACTGGATTTCAGGCGGAGGCGCATGCCCATAGGTGCGGCGAAGGCGGCGGTTGAGTTTGCAGCCCAATGAGTGGCGGGCGGGACGAAGGCGGCAATGGTCTTTTGAAGCGTGAAGCGGATGGCGTGAGCGATTTGGCCCCTGGCGGCCTCGTCGTAGCGGACGAGACCGGGGAAAACCGGTAAACCCGCGGCATCGGCGGAGGTCCAAGTGAGGGGGCGCTGCGTGTAATTCAGCAAATCCCAGACGGCGGCGGAGCCAGCGTTCCAAGAGCCGTCGGCATTCACGCTGGAGCCATAGAGTTCATAGAGCCAGCAATGGTTGTTGTCCAGAACGAGGACGTGGCGGTCGCCGTCGCGGGGATGGGGATAGCCCTCGATGTGGGCGTTCGCCGGAATGGGCATGGGACCAGGATCGCTCTCGTCGCCGTAGGCGTTGAAGCGGATGTTTACCGGGGGCTGCGAAGCACCGACAACGGAATAGGGAATACCCATGTAGCTGCCCTGATGTTTGCCGGAGCCAAAGTCGGGATGGAGCGGGACGGCAGAGCCTATGAATTTGATGTAGGAATCGGAGCTGGGTTCGACTGCTGCGGCGGAGATGTCCTGATTCCAGGCGTTGTTGGCTGGGAAGGGACGGAAGCCGTTGAGAGTTGCGCCGGGGCCGAGTGCGATGCCGCGGCAAGAGCTCGCTCGCGTTGTGGAAGTCGCGTGGAGATGGATGCTGGAGAGGTGGCTTTGGCGGGGGTTGGGATTGCTGAAAGAGAAGACGAAGATGCCGAAGGTGGAAGCGCTGGCTGCGGCGATGAACTGTGGGGAATTGCTGGCGTCCACGTTGGAAGGGATTGGCGAAACCGAAGCTGGCACGCTTTCCGAAGAGGGTGCGTCGGGCTTGGGCGAAGAGCCAGACGGGGGAATGCCTGTGCATCCTGCCTGTAATTCCGCAAGCAACGAGAGAAACACGAGAAACAAGCGCCGCAAGGAATGATCCTCCGAGTAATTACCGATATTCCCCGTACTGTGGCAGGCGGTTCGACTAGCGCGGGCATGGCCGGCGAAGCCTGCTTGGCAAGTATAAAGGAGTCGAGCGCGCCAAGCCGGGCCGCCACATGGGGCCCGTGACTAGAACTCATTTCAAAACCCTGCGTAACGTGATCATGAAACAAGCGATATGAAAGAAAGCTTCGTAGACGACGTCCGAGCGATCGTAGCGAACGACCAAGCGACGAAAGTTGCCGAGCCAGGCGAA
>Ga0207416_1000170_pt1 | contig 119866 bp, 99 predicted proteins | sample PaiPotPPM11metaG_FD_184107 | JGI IMG/M metagenome (GOLD analysis project Ga0207416, IMG submission 184107) | Iron sulfur acid spring bacterial and archeal communities from Banff, Canada, to study Microbial Dark Matter (Phase II) - Paint Pots PPM... ... | reverse complement strand
GATCGCGTAGAGAATCGACATCGAGGGATGGGCAATGGTGACGCTGCCTCCAGCCGTCCCGATGGTTGCCGTCAGGGGAAAAAGCCACTGCTGCACGCCCGGCGCGAGCCAGCCCAGCAGCGATGGCCCCAGCAGAATGCCCGCGATCATCTCAGCCACGACCAGAAGTTGGCCGATACGTCGTGCAATAATGCCGACGACATAGCAGGCTCCCAGGATCACGGCAATCTGAAGAAACAGCCGTAGGGCAAGGTCAGTAAAAGACATGCGCACATCCTTCAGGCGGCCACCACTGGCCTGGAGAAATAGGCAGCGATCATAAAATCGCTATAGAGGCGCACTGATGAAGTTTCACTAATGAAGTTGGAGATGCGGGAGTATTTTGTGAAACCTCATCAGTGCGCCTCCATGGCATTACGCGGGCGTCGCGGATTGTCTCTGCACCATGGCGATGCCCAGATGCGGCTGCGTTACCACGTACATATCATCGATGGCCGTTTTCTCCGACATCGACGAACGCAGGAACACTTTGTTGTAGACGTTGTACATTGCCACTGCCCGCTGCGCCTGGTCTTCGGGCAACTGTCCGGCCATCTGGCTGATTGCCAGTTCCTGCGGCGTGGCCTCCTCCACATCGCGCAAGTCTTCCATGCCGGTCACGACATAGAGGAACGCCTCGTTCAACGCCTCGGCGTCGCTGTAATCGTTGTGCGTCAATTGCTGGGCCTGCCAGAAGTAAGCGGGCGGGCCGTCATATTGCTGGTACAGGCCGGAGACGATGACCATCAGGCGCAGGTACGAATGGCGATAGCTGTGTTCATAGAACAGGCGCGCTTGCTCCGGTGTAACTTCTCCGCGCAACATGCTGGCGATGCTGGCCCCCGCGAGCATCGCGCCGTGCGTGGCAAGATGAACGCCGGTCGAGAGCAGCGGATCGATGAAACAGCCCGCGTCGCCCGTGATGAAGTAGCCGGGGCCAGACAGCGCATCGGCCATATACGAGTAGTCCTGCTCGGCGTGAAAACCTTTGGTCGTTTCCAGGGTAGCATTTTTTAACAGGCCGGAAATCAATGGGCTGTCCTGAATGGCTGCCATGTAAATCTGTTCCGGCGTCAGACCCTGCTGCCGCTTCTCTTTGAAGATGGTCTTGTGCAGGACCAGGCCCACGCTCGTCGTGCCATCGTGCAGAGGGATGTGCCACAGCCAGCCGTCATCGATCGCGCCGACGACAATCGCCCCTTTGGGGGCATGAGACAGGCTGTCAGCGCCGCGCCAGTAGCTCCAGACGCCGACGTTCTGGAACGCCTCGTGGAAATGGCGGTTCTTCAGGTAGCGATTCACCATGATCCCGGCTCGTCCAGAGGCATCCACCAGGAAGTCAAACGCGATCTCACCGCTCTGCGACGGGTTTGCCGTTGCCGCCCACGCGGCTCGTACTGGTCGTTCGCCATCGAAGACGAGGCTTTTGACCTCGACGCCCTCGTAAACCGTGACGCCCTGCTCTCTGGCATGTTCCAGCAGCAGTTGATCGAACTCGGAGCGAATGACCTGGAAGCTGTACGGGTGGCGTAGTTTGTCAAAATCCAGTTCCCACGAGTTTTGGCCCCAATCGAACCAGCCACCCTCTTTACGCACAAAGCCGTGTGCCTCAATCTTCTCGCGCGCGCCGATCAGATCGAGAATTTCCAGGCAAGAGGGCAGTAACGATTCGCCGACGTGATAGCGCGGGAAGACCTCCTTCTCGATAATGGTGACTTCAAATCCTTCGCGGGCCAGCAGCGAAGCAACAGTGGACCCTGCTGGCCCTCCACCGATAACGAGAATCTGGGTGGATGTGTTCATTTTTTCTCCTTGTTGGGTACTATTTGCTTGCACTTGATTCTGCTACAAGTATGCGCCAGCAGCAGAGATCAAGTCAAGTGAAACACTTCACAGCGCGGTTGTCTATTTCCTGACACCCCTTGTAGGGGGCGCAATGATGAAGATTAACAAATGAAGTTGGACCGGCTTTGATGTCATTTATAGCGGCGGCGTTTTGCTTCGCAGCAATTCCTCAACCTCGCTTGCTCTTGGCAGCGAAGGAAACGCGCCCAGGCGCGTCACCGTGATCGCTCCGGCGGCGCTGGCGCGTTGTAATGCCTCCTCCATGCTGTTGCCGTTAGCGAGGCTGGCGGCCAGCGCGCCGCAGAAGGCGTCGCCCGCGGCAGTAGTATCCACTGGCTTCATGGGCCAGGCGCGTTGCCAGTGATGGGATACTGGCGCATCCTGCGCGGCTGGACGATGCGACCAGAGCGCGCCCTGCGCCCCCAGCGTGATGATCACCTGCCGCGGCCCCAGGTCGAGCAATTGTGCGGCGGCCTGCTGAGCCGTCTCAGGGGAGTCTACCTCTGTCTTTCCTATAGCCGAAGCTTCGCTTTCGTTCACAACCAGGATATCCACCTGTAAGAGGAGATCAGTGGGAAACGCGGCGCGCGGCGCGGGGGCGGCATTGAAAAGCGTGGTCAGGCCAGATTGGCGCGCCAATTGCAGTCCGGCGGCGATGGTCTCCATCCGCATCTCGCACTGCGCCATAAACACGCCTGAAATGTAGGGATACCCCTTGTGGGTATCCGATTGTGCCAGGATCGTCTGCATGTCCAGTTGCGCCAGGACTGCTTGCATAGCCTGAGTGACGATGGCCGGGGTCAGCGCAAGGTTAGCGCGCGGCAGCACGATGATAGCATTCTGGCCGCTGTCCTCGCCGATCATGACGCAGGCCACGCCCGTGCCTGCGGTTGGATCGCGCCCGACATAGATGTCGCTCAGCCCTTCCTCGCGCAGGACATTGAGAAAACCGTCGCCGAAGCCGTCCGTGCCGACGCGCCCGATCAGCGTCACATGCGCGCCCAGCCGCGCGGCGGCCACCGCCTGGTTGAAGCCCTTGCCGCCCTGGAAGATGCCGAATTCGTCGCCCAGTAGCGCCTCGCCAGCACGCGGCAGGCGCGGCGCGCGCGCTGCCAGGTCGGTAATCATGCTGCCCAGAACGATCACGTTGCCCATATCTCTATCCCTCCCTACTGGTACGACCTATTCTTGCCGAAAGGAATAAATCTTGTACCCTGCTCAGATATAGTAGATATAGTATACCCGCTGAGAAGGGGCATTTTTCAAAACGGAGGATTTCGATGTTTCTCGATCTCAATAACCCGAAACAGGCGCATATCGATCAGCGCCTGCGCTCTGATATCATGATCTGGCTCAACAGCGTGCGACCCGATGGACGCCCGCACAGCGTCGCCGTCTGGTTTTTGTGGGACGGTGAGTCGTTCCTGATCTTCAGCAAACCCAATAACCAGAAACTGCGCAATATTGCTCATAACCCGAACGTCGTGCTTGCCCTGGACAATACCCGAGGCGGCTCTGATGTCATCGCCGTCGAAGGCAAAGCTGAATTGCTACCGGAGAAAACGCTTGATATCATGGATCAAGTCTATGCCGAGAAATATGCCAACCATATCAAAAATCTCGGCTGGACACCCGAAGTGATGGCGGCTGAGTATTCGGAGGTAATTCGTATCACGCCGACGAAATTGATCAATTAAACCTATCTTTCTAGCGCGAGCCGCAGGCCGAGCGCAATGAAGATAGCCCAGACGCCGGCCAGCGTAAAAAGCATAGGGAGATAAGACATACAAATCACCTTTCACATCGTACTGACGGGGTCGATATCCACCGACCAGCCGGGGGCGTTGATGACGCGCAGCAGCGGGTGCAGATCGGGGCCGCGCGCGATCATCTGCCAGCGATATTTCTTGTTCAGCCGCTCCATGAAGGCCGGTGCCGGGCCGACGATGTCAGTGTCGCGCAGGCCGAGGCGGTCGATCCACTCGTCGATCTGCTCGCGCAGCAAAAACGCCTCGTTCTGGGCGCGGCGGCGCTGCTCGTGGCTATAGGTGAACCTGGCGAACTGGCGAAACGGCGGGTAGTCATAGCGGCGGCGCGCCTCGATCTCCGCCGCGTAGAACTCGTGGTAATCGTGGCGCGAGGCGGTCTCGACGCAAAAATGCTGCGGGTTGAAGGTCTGCACGATCACCGTGCCGCTTTCAGAGCCGCGTCCCGCTCTTCCCGCCACCTGTGTCAGCAGCGTGAAGGCCCGCTCCGGCGCGGCGTAATCGGGCAGGTTGAGGGCGATATCCGCCGAGATCACTCCTACCAGCGTGACGCCGGGCAGGTCCAGCCCTTTGGCGATCATCTGCGTGCCGACCAGGATATCAGCCTCGCGGTTGGCGAAGCGATCCAGCAAGTCCTGGTGAGCGCGATGGTTGGTGGCCGTGTCGCGATCCCAGCGCAGCAGCCGCGCCGTGGGGAATTGCTGCTGCATGGTGGCAATCACCTTCTCCGTTCCCAGGCCGAAGTAGCGGATGCCGGAACTCTGGCACTGCGGGCAACTGGTGAGGACGCGCGCTTGCCGGTTGCAATAGTGGCAGAGGAGGATGCGCTCAGTCGAATGATAGGTCAGTGGCACATCGCAGCGATCGCACAGGGCGACGTAGCCGCACTCGCGGCAGAGGACGCAACTGGCCGCGCCGCGCCGGTTCAGGAAGAGGATTGCCTGTTGTTTCGCGCGCAGCACGCGCTCCAACTCTTCTTGCAAGCGGCGGCTGATGATGCTCGTATTGCCCGCGTGCAGCTCGTTGCGCAGGTCGATGATCTCGACGGGCGGCAGATCCGCGCCGATGCGCTGTGGCATCTCAACGAGGTGATAGTCTCCCAGTTCTGCCCGGTAGAATGACTCGATGGCGGGCGTCGCGCTGCCCAGCACGATGGGGATATGTAGTATCTGTCCCAACGTAATTGCCGCCTCCCTGGCATGATAGGTCGGCTTGAATTCGCTCTGCTTATAGGCCGGTTCATGCTCTTCGTCAAGGATGATCAATCCCAGCTCCGGCAGGGGCGCGAAGAGGGCCGAGCGCGCGCCGATCACCACGTCCACCTGCCCCGCGCGGATGCGCCGCCACTCGTCATAACGTTCTCCTATATACAGATCGCCGTGAATGATCGCCACGCGGCCAGGAAAGCGCCCCGCCACGCGCGCCACGGCCTGTGTGGTGAGAGCAATCTCCGGCACAAGCATAATGCCGCGTTTGCCCTGCGCGATGACGGCGGCCAGCGCCTGCAAATATACCTCGGTTTTGCCGCTGCCCGTGACGCCGTGCAACAGGATCGGCCTGTCGTGTCCTGCCAGGATTTCATCTAAGGCGTGCTGCTGAGCGGGCGTCATGTGCAGCGGCGCGCTCGGCGGAAAGACACGCCCCAGCATGGGATCGCGCTGCATCTCGACCGCTTCGATAGCGACAATGCCCTCGTTCACTAGCGTTTGCAACTGTTTGACTGTCAGCTTGCTGGCCTTGCACAGCTTATTGGGCGTCCAGTAGACGCGGTCGCCGGGCTTGTAAGGCGTCTGTTCGAGCAGTTCGACGGCGGCCAGTTGTCGCTGTGCCAGCAAGGCCTCCGCGTCGTCCTTTTCCAGCGTCAGCGTGTTCGCTGCGGGTATAGCCCACGGATCGGGCAGGTGCTTCATGGGCCGTCGCCGTACATTGTCAGGAGCCATGTTGACGGGCGCGGCCTCCAGCACGCGCTGCTGCACGATGGCCTCTGTGCGTTCCCGCCACGCCACCAGCGTCTCGCCCTGCGCTATTAGCCGCACCATGCGCAGCGTGCGCTTTCTGGCTTTGGGGGCTGATAAGAGCGGCACGCGCTCGATCATGCCGCTTTTCGCCGCCTCTTTGACCAGCGCTTTCGCCCGTGTCGGCCCCAGGAGTTCTTTCAGACGTTCGACATCGATCTCACCATCGCTGAGCAGCAGGCCGATCAAGGCGTGCAGGTGCAGCCCAGCGACATCTTGCGCCGCCGGTACTGGCCGGACACCCGGTTGTAGTGGTTGGACACCCGGTTGTAGTGGTTGGGCGCCCGGTTGTAGTGGTTGGGCACCCGGTTGTAGTGGCCGGACACCCGGTTGTAGTGGTTGGACACCCGGTTGTAGTGGCCGGACACCCACGAGGGGTGTCCCTACATATTGTTGCACGCGCTGGCTTAGCCGCAGCACGGCTTGCGAGCGCTGGATCAGGCCGGGCGGCAGCATCCGCAGCGCAACCTGCGCCAGCGGCGTGACATAATACTCGGCCATCCACTCCGCCAGCGCGCGTTGATGGGCCAGCAGCGCCGGTTCAGCATCGATAATCGCCGCGATGGGACGTATGACGATGTCGCTTTCTCTGAATGATTGTGCCTGTTTCTGATAAATCGCTTCGTCCGTCTCGATGTGCCAGACAATGCCCTCGACAAGCCGCTCGCTATAGGGAATCGCCACCAGTTGCCCCTCACAAAGCTGATCTTGTAGTTCGTCCGGGACGCTATACGCGAGCAGCGGGGCATCTTCGTTCCAACTGCCGGCAGCGGTCAGCACATCGGCAAACAGCATCCTACCGCCTCCCAAATTCGCGCTCAAGTGCGGACAGGCCGAAATGTACCATCGTCGGTCGCCCATGACAGCAGCTATAAGGCGCGCTGGTCTGCTCCAACTGCTCGATCATCTCGCGCATCTCGCTGACGGTAAGGAAGTAGTTCGCTTTGATCGCCACCTTGCAGGCCACGTTCGCCAGGGCATGTTCTTCCCACGTCTCGCCATGCCCTATGCCGCCCATGTTCCGCGGCGACGTCAGATCGACCAGCAGTTCGCGCACCGAGCGGGCATTTATCTGTTTCACCAGCACGTTCGGCACGGCCAGCAGCATCAGGATGTTATCCTGTATCTCGACCGCGAAGCCGATATCTGTCAGTTGTGCCAGATGTTCTTCGACAGCCTCCAACTCGCTCGGATCAAGCTCCAATTGCAGTGGCGTGAGCAGCACCTGGCTGATCGGCTGTTGCGCCTGCATCGCCGCCACCATGCGTTCCAGCAGAATGCGTTCGTGGGCCGCGTGCTGATCGATCAAATACATGCCGTCCGGCCCCTCGGCGACGATGTAGCTCTGCGACAGTTGCCCGATCACGCGCAGCGGCGGCAAGGATGTGGCGGCGGGCGCAATGAATTGCGCCGCCACATTATCTTTTCCCGCATCCTTTGTGTTGTCGTTGGGCCGCACGTGGCTTTGCCACAGCCGCGACAGCATGGGCGGCTTCGTGCCTGTTTCCTCCTCGGTCACGGTGAGCCAGGGGTTATCTTCCGGCAGCGCGGCCTGTTCGTCGTTTGTGTTTAGCGGTGGATCACTTGTCGCGGCATCGTGCGCAATTATTATTACCTCTCTCTCAGAGAGGCTGTCTCCCCCGGAGAGGCTGAGCGCCGCCATACCTTTCCCCGCCGCCACATTATCTGCCGCTGCATTGTTATCCATCCCTATAGTAGCTGGATGGCGATCTGGTTCCCACGAGGGCATCTGCGGCGCCTCCGTCAGCGCGTTGCGCGCGGCGCGGAAGACGGCGGAGTAGACGCGGCGCTCTTTGAGGAAGCGAATCTCGGTTTTGGCCGGGTGAACGTTGACGTCGAGCAGCGCGGGATCGAGGCTGATGTTGACGACGGCTAGCGGATGCCGTCCTGTCAGCAGCAGCGAATGATAGGCTTCCTCAACGGCAGTTGTGAGCATCCGGCTCAGCACCCAGCGCCGGTTCACGAAGAACGAGATGTGCTGGCGCGTGCTTTTGTAGCAGGTCGGACGACTGATGTAACCAGAGACAACGGGCCGCGCCGGGTCGTCATCGTTGCCGTCGAGGCTGCTGATAGGCATCATCTGCTGGGCCACCGCTAAACCGTACATCTCAATCAGCACGCTGGAAAGCTGCCCATCGCCGGGCGTGGCAAAGAGCGCGCGCCCATCGCTGGAGACGCTGAAACGGATTTCGGGATAGGCCAGCGCGTACTGCTCGAGCATATGATGGCAATGGCTGACCTCGGTGTTGCGGCTTTTCAGAAATTTCAAACGCGCGGGAACGCTGCTAAAGAGATTGCGCACGGTAATGGTCGTGCCAACCGGCGACGCGGCTGCGCTGGTAGCGGATAGCTGCCCGTTGACGGCGTGCATCTGCGCGCCCTGTTCGGCCTGCTCGTGGCGACTGAGCAGCGTGACGTCGGCGACGGCGGCGATACTTGCCAGCGCCTCGCCGCGAAAACCCAGCGTGCGGATGCGTTCCAGGTCATCGATCTGCGCGACCTTGCTGGTAGCATGACGCGACAGGGCCAGCGACAACTCCCCGGCGGGAATACCACAGCCATTATCACTGACGCGGATCAACTGCAAGCCGCCGTTCTGCAAATCGACGCGAATCTGCGTCGCTCCGGCATCGATGCTATTCTCGATCAGTTCTTTCACCACCGATGCCGGTCGCTCCACGACCTCTCCAGCGGCGATCTTCGCGGCGACATCCGGGTCTAACTGGCGTATGGGCATAGACTATCTCACTCTGCAAGAACATAGATACTCTCTTCTTCTAAGAACGAGTGTTCAGCGAGGATTATAACACATGCAGCATCATTCTTCTAAGCGGCGCTCTTTGAGCAATTCATCTGCAAGCGAGACATCTTGTGGAATATAGCGCTTTACAAGCTCTTGAGCATGTTTGATGGCTTGTTGTGGCGTAAAGATATGCAAGCCATCATCTTCCAGGCGTATGATGATCTCATCTCCAACATGTAATCCCAAAGCCTGGAGATAATCGGCAGGAATAGTGATTGATCCCTCTTCGGCTATTTTTGCTCTGGTATCTTTCATATGTTATCTCCTCATTGTGGTCCTACCAGCGTGTGCCGGATCAGCATCAGGTGCGTGAGGGGGCCGAGGCCGCCGGGGACGGGCGTGATGAACGATGCTACCTCGCGCACGCTTGCCATGTCCACGTCGCCGACGACTTTGCCGTTGACGGTGTTGATGCCCGCGTCCAGCACGACCGCGCCGGGCTTGACCATGTCGCCGCTGATCGTCGCCGGACGGCCCATGCTCAGGACGAGGATGTCCGCCGCGCGTGTGATGTCAGCGAGGTTCTGCGTGTGCGAATGGCAGATGGTGATGGTGGCGTCCAGGCGCATGAGGACGAGGGCGATGGGCTTGCCGCCGATGTTGCTGCGCCCAACGATCACAGCGTTCTTGCCGCCGGCGGAGATGTTCGTATCCTGCAAGACCGCCAGCACGGCGTCCGCCGTCGAGGGGATGAAGCTGGGGAAGCCCAGCAGCAGGTTGCCCGCGTTGCGCGAGCCGAGGCCATCCACGTCCTTTTCCGGGCGCAGCACGTCGGTGACGATGCGCTGGCGGATATGTTCGGGCAGCGGTAAGATCAGTACGACGCCGTCCGTGTTGGGATCGTCGTTGAGGGCAGCCACTTCCGCTCGTAACTCGTCTTCGCTGATCTCGAATGGGTAGGCCAATGTCGCGCAGCCCAGGCCGATGCTGCGGCACGCGCGCACCAGTTGGCGGCTATACACCTCGGCAGCGGCATCGTGTCCCGCGATCAACTGCGTCACCCGCGCGGGGCGGCGGCGCTGCTTGCGAAACTCAGCCGCCTCGCCGCGCAGGGTCTCCGTCAGCCGCGCGGCCAGCGGTTTGCTGTCATAGATCGTTGCCGTCATTAAAAAAATCCTTCGGGTGGGCCATATGTTTTACACAATACTGCCTTCATGGCGCAGTTTCCTCCTGAGTTATGTGAATAAGTTTCGTTTTTGTGATATCCTCAATCATGATACCATGCTTGTCATGGTTCTTTCGTATATGTATGCTATTCACTCAAATGGCCTGATATTCCTGGAGCGATTAGCCCGATATTACTAGAGTAATAACGCTGCAATTGCAATCAAGCAAGAAATTCGGTTATGCTTCTAGTGGCTGCTTCTTAGCTGCCAACAACAGCAGAGAGCATCTGCATACACATCGGCGATTTCTCGCGGAACCGACCGGGTTTCGTTTCGTACACTTATGAAGTGGTAGGGGATGTTGATCCTCACCGTATTACGAACTGGAGGTTTGTTCATGAATGATAGCGTTGTGTCTACCATTAAAACACCTGCTCAGGTGGCTGCTCATAGTTCCAAGTCACATGGCTCGCTCGACGCTGATATCATCATCAAGAACGCGCCGGACCCGGTTTTTGTCTCAGATCTGGAAGGGAAGATCCTCTCGGCCAACGATGCCGTTTACGAGTTGTTAGGTTTTCGGACGGACGAGGTGCTGGAACAATCGCTCTCGCGCTTTATCAGCCCGGAAGAAACGCGCGAGTTTACGGCTGCCCTGCGCGAGGTGATCGAGCGAGGCGCAACGCGCAACGCGCGCCTCAACCCGCGCAGCGCCTCCGGCGAGATCATTTCGACCACGCTCAATGCTTCCGCGCTGCGAGACGCGGATGGGAAGGTGATCGGCGCCATCGGTATCCTGCGCGACATGCGGGAACTCGACAAGGCCCGCGCCTATGCTGACAGCCTGATCAAGAACGCGCCGGATCCGGTCTTTGTCTCAGACCTGGAAGGGAAAATCTTGCAGGCCAACGATGCCGTCTACGCGTTGTTAGGCTTTCGGACGGACGAGGTGCTGGAACAATCGCTCTCGCGTTTTATCAGCCCGGAAGAAACGCGCGAGTTTACTGCTGCCCTGCGCGAGGTGATCGAGCGCGGTGTCATTCGCAATACGCGCCTCAATCCGCGCAGCGCCTCCGGCGAGATCATCCCAACCAGCCTGAACGCTTCCGCGCTGCGAGACGCGGAAGGGAAGGTGATCGGCGCCATCGGTATCCTGCGCGATATGCGCGAATTGGATAAAGCGCTGGCGTACTCCGACAGCCTGATCAAGAACGCGCCGGACCCGGTCTTTGTCTCAGACCTGGAAGGGAAAATCCTGCAGGCCAACGATGCCGTCTACGAGTTGCTCGGTTTCCGTCCAGATGAGGTGCTGGAACAATCGCTCTCGCGCTTTATCAGCCCGGAAGAAACGCGCGAGTTCCTTGCTGCTCTGCGCGAGGTGATCGAGCGCGGTGTCACGCGCAATGCGCGCCTCAATCCCCGCAGCGCCTCTGGCGAGGTTATTCCGACGACACTGAATGCCTCCGCCTTGCGCGATACCGATGGGAAAGTAATCGGTGCCATTGGCATTCTGCGCGACATGCGCGCCTATGAGAAGGTTGTGCGCGACCTGCAGGAATCGAAGTCCGAGTTGCAAGAGAAGATCCTGGACCTGGAGAAGTTCGAGGAAGTGGTTGTGGGTCGTGAACTCAAGATGATCGCGTTGGAGAAAGAGATTGAGAATCTCAGGCGGGAACTGGACAAGGTACATCGAGGACAGAGCAAATGGACGTAGCGCAGCCAGGTACACCGGAGATGGCTCCACAAAAAGAGATGGAACTGGCATGGTTCCGCGAAGAGTACATGCGCTTGCTGGAGGAGAAGAAAGCCCTCCAAATGCGCGTACTCAGGGGCGAGGAGCGTCGCCGGGCTTTCATGCATATTCTGGGTGACCTGAATACGGTCAATCGGAAGCTTAATGATCAGCGCAAAGCGATGATTCACATTCTAGCTGATTACGAGCAGGATCGCAGCCGACTTGCCGGGCAAACGGAGCATCTGGATAATTCCCGGCGCGCCCTCATGCATATCTTGCAAGATTCGCATCAATCCAATCTGCGCCTGGCAAATAGCCGCAAAGCGATGATACATATCATGAGCGATTTGAAAGAGACGACAGCGGAGGTGCAGCGCCGCGAGCAGGAGTTGCGAGAGAAGCAGGAGCAGCTTGTGCAAGCTGGAAAGCTAGCGACGCTGGGAGAGCTTACCACCGGCGTCGCTCACGAACTGAATAACCCCCTCAACAACGTTGGTTTGTTCATAGGCAATGTCATTGATCTGATCGAACTAGGTATGGCCGACCCACAGCACATCCTCCAGGAACTGTCCAATGCCATGCAGCAGGTTCGCAAGGCGACGGAGATTATTTCACACTTGCGCACTTTTGGGCGCGCCGCTTCAGTGAGCTATGAACCGGTGGCCCTCAACCAGGTTGTCCAGCGTGCCATCTCGCTCATACGGGAGCAACTGCGCCTGCGGCAGATTGAGATGGAATTGCATTTCCCTACGGAGGATGTCATAGTGATGGGTAATGCGATCCAACTGGAGCAGGTTTTTCTGAATCTCCTGACCAACGCACGCGATGCGATGGCCGACGCAACGCGCAAAGTCATCACCATTGTATGCACAGTGCAGGTGGATACGGTTGAGATTCGTTTTGGCGATACAGGCGCTGGCATACCGCCAGGATGCGAACAACGCGTCTTTGATCCTTTCTTCACGACAAAGGAGGTTGGCGCTGGAACGGGTCTTGGTCTCTCTATTACATATGGCATTGTTAAAGAGCACCAGGGTACCATCACGGTCGAAAATCAGCCAGGTGCAGGAGCCTTGTTCTTTCTCCAACTTCCACTGACACGTTCATAGGTAGCGAGGTGTGTAGATCATGACCGACTCACAGGTTCTCATTGTTGATGACGACACGGCGCTCTTGCAAGCGCTGCCGCAAGCGCTGCATCTGCGCATCCATGGAATGACGGTAGATACTGCTGATTCGGCGCCAAAGGCGCTTGAGCAGATACAGGACCGTGATTACGATGCCATCGTGAGCGACATCAAGATGCCGGGAATGGATGGCCTGGCGCTGCTGGAAAAGATCCAGGAACTGCGGCCAGATACGCCCACCCTCCTGATTACCGGTCATGGAGAGCATGATCTCGCAGTGCAGGCTTTGCGAGGCGGAGCTTACGACTTCATTCAGAAGCCGATCGATCGCGATTATCTTGTGGCTGCCTTGCAGCGCGCTATTCAAACGCGCCAGTTACGGCGGCAGGTATGGGAGCAGCAACTTGCTCTGGAGCTTCATGCCAGCTCGCTTGAACACATGGTGCAGCGGCGAACGCAGGAGCTGGTGAAAGCCAATGAGCTGAAAGACAAGTTCCTCAGCATGGTCTCGCACGAATTGAAAACGCCACTCACAACGTTGAAGTTGAGAACGCAATTGCTAGGCCGGCAACTCGGACGTGCCGATTCGGTTGAAATGATGAACGTGGGCCTGGCGGACATCGAGCGCTCGATCTCTCGTATGGAAGTACTCGTGAATGATTTGTTGGACGCTTCACTGGTGGAGACAAACATGTTCGTCTTGCACCGCAAACGCTGTAATCTGGTCGAACTCTGCCAAAATTTACTCGACGAATACACAGCGGGGGCTGGACCTGCACTCATATTCGAAGCTACTGACGAGCCGATTGAAGTCGAGGTGGATGCAAATCGCATCGGCCAGGTGATTATCAATTTGCTGTCAAATGCACGCAAGTACTCGCCGCCGGGATATCCTATTACGGTCATGTTGCAGCAGGCGGGATATGAAGCTATCATTTCGGTGCGTGACATGGGGGTTGGTATACCTGCCGCGGAGCTTCCGCGTATTTTCGAGCAATACTACCGTGTTCCCGGTATCGAACCCCAAACTGGCTCGCATAGGGGATTGGGGCTGGGTTTGTATATCTCACGAAAACTCGTGGAGCGACACGCTGGACGCCTTGATGTTCAGAGCGTGCCTGGGGAAGGAAGTATTTTCTCTATCGTGCTGCCCCTGTTTGTCGATCCTGCTACAGAGGATGTGGATGCCGCAAAACTTGCGCCGCATACTCAAGCAGTGTGGACGATAGCTCATTAACAGTACCTCCTTTTCTTGTAAGATACTGTTTGAGTGTGTTTTTCATAAAAAAGGGCATTTACTGTCCTTCTAGACTGAGGTGTGGCCTGTATGCAAACAGGACAGATATTGCTCGTTGATGATGATCCCGCTCTCTTGCAAGCTCTTCCACATGCAATCTCGCTTCGGCTGACTGGAGTCGAGATAGCAACGGCAGACTCTGCTCAAGCGGCGCTTGAGCTGCTTCAAAAACAGGAATACGACGCCATTGTGAGCGATATCAAGATGCCTGGAATTGACGGATTAGCATTGATGGCGCAAGTCTATGAACGCTATCCGGAGACCCCGGTGCTGCTGATCACCGGGCACGGAGAACATAGCCTGGCTATCCAGGCGCTCAGGGGCGGCGCCTATGATTACATCCAGAAGCCGATTGATCGCGATGACTTTGTGATGGCGTTGCAGCGCGCCCTGCATACGCGCCAATTGCGACGGCAGATCCAGGAGCAACAGCGCGCGTTAGAGCAGTATGCGTTCTCGCTGGAGCGACTGGTTGAGCAGCGAACTCGCGAACTGGCCGTGGCGAACGCGGCAAAAGATAGCTTCCTCATCTTGTGCCGCAGCCGTTGCGATCTGGCCGATGTGTGCCGGCAGACCCTCGACGAGGATAGGGCCGGCGCTGGTAGTGCTGCCGCCTGCGAGATTCTCGCTGATCATCTCGAAGCCGAGGTTGATCGAGCAAAGATCAGCCAGGCACTCAGCCACCTGCTATCCAACGCGCACCTGTATTCCTCGCACGGCGCTCCCATCATCGTTACGCTGCGGCGAGCAGGAGAGGAGGCCACCATCTCAGTACGAGATCAGGGCCGTGGGATTCCAGCGGAGTACCTGCCTCACATCTTTCAGCCATTTTACCATGTTCCGGACACTGGGGAAGACTCGTCTTCCGGTTTGGGGTTGGGACTCTACATCGCAAAGGCCATCGTGGAGCGGCACGGGGGACGTATTGAGGTACAGAGCAATCCTGGTCAAGGCAGTACGTTCTCTATCGTTTTGCCCCTGTTGCAGACTGACTAGATGTACGAAAAGAGGAAATGGAACGCTTGTTTTGTGTTCGGATGGATTGCGGCGTTGTGTGAGAACAATCCCACGTTTTTCTTTGCCAGTATCATCATTCCTGAGTCTGCGATCGGGAACATTCCCACTTTCCCTTGTAGGGTATACGAGCTATCTGAATGTGAATGTAGGTCCTCTCACGAGGGACTCACATCGCTGCGAAATTTAAAGGGAAGAACGATATGGCTTTCAAAAACGATGAGGAGCGCAGGGCTTATTTTCGAGAATACAACAAAGGCTGGTATCAGCGACACAGAGAGCAGCTATTAGAAAAGCGTAGGCAGCATAACCAAGAGTTAAGGCAATGGCTTAGGCGATATAAAAGCAAGCTGTGCTGTGTGGATTGTGGCGAGAACCATCCAGCGTGTATTCAGTTCCACCATCGCGATGGAACAGACAAGAGCTTTACTATTGGCAGTATTGTCGGAAGAACGCACACATCCATTAAAAGGCTGGAAAAGGAAATCAGCAAATGTGAGGTACTCTGTGGCAACTGTCATGCTGTCCGTCATTGGAGAGAAACGCACGATTTCGATGACTGGCGAGAGGTATTACTATCTATAGAGTAAGATACGAGGAATAAAAAGATGCCGTATATAGATAGAGATAAACGTGTTGAATATCAAAAAGAGTACGGCAGAAGTTGGTATGAGAGACATAAGGATGAGATAATAGCTAGAAAAAAACAACGACAGCGGGAAATATGGAATTGGTTCAGAATATACAAAAGCACCATTCGCTGTATGGATTGTGGGATAAGTCATCCAGCAGTGCTACAATTCCATCATCGAAATAGGGCAGACAAGAGCTTTACTATATCTAGTGTTGTATCAAGAGCAACTAGTATTAAGCAAATTACAAGGGAAATGAAAAAATGTGATGTGCTTTGCGTGAATTGTCATGCAAAGCGGCATTGGAGAGAGATTCGCCAGACAGATAGTTGGGAAGAAATAGTACCAGAAGAATAAAAAAGAGCCGGTGGTCGGAATCGAACCGACGACAGGTCGCTTACGAAGCGACTACTCTACCGCTGAGTTACACCGGCCTGAACTGTCTCGCGAGTTTCAATCTCAGGCGGGACTTGTGTCCCTTTGTGACTATGACACCGGTGATTATAGCGCCAACCGCTGCTGTTGTCAAGCCTTTTTTCACGGCTGTCGGCCATCTCACACGTTAATCCCCACGTTGAAATACTGGTTCAGGATGGGCAGCATGTCGAAGAAGATCAGCACGCCCGCGGCGATCATCACGAGGCCGGTCACGATTTCGATCTTGCCCAGGTGCGGCTTGAGCCATGTCAGCAGGCGGCTGACGCGATCAAGTCCCAGTCCCAGCAGCAGAAACGGGACGCCGAGGCCCAGCGAGTAGAAAAGCAGCAGCAGCACGCCTTCTCGCAGCGTGGCCGAGTTCGCCGCCAGGGTCAGGATAGGACCCAGGATCAGGCCGACACAGGGCGTCCAGCCGATGGCGAAGATGATGCCGATCAGCAGCGAGGCCGGATAGCTGGGCCGACCTGGTCGAAAATCGAAACGTTTCTGCCAGTACAGGAACGGTATCCTGAAAATGCCGGTCAGGTGCAGGCCGAAGATCACCAGGATGACGCCGCCGATCTCGCGCAGCAGAAACTGGTACGAACGTAGAAAGCTTCCTAGCGCGCTGGCGGTTGCGCCGAGGGAGAGAAAAGCCAGCGTGAAGCCCAGCACAAAGAGCGCCGCGTGGAAAAATGTCGTCAGGCGCGCCCGACTGTCATGGTTTTCCTGGGCGGATTGATAGACGCTGTGTCCGGCAAGCTGGATCAGATAAATTGGCACCAGGGGCAGGATGCATGGCGAGAGAAATGACGCCAGACCCGCCAGGAAAGCGACGCCGAGGCTGATTTGTGACGAATCCATGCGAACGTTTCAACTCCTGTTTTGTTGCTTACTCTTCACAGGTACTATACCGCAAGTATTCGTCGCGCGCAAGGGAGGAAGCTCATAGAGTAGCCGCGAGGGGTTGCCCTGCCCCTATGAAACCATGTCTTCGGTGAACCAGATCCAGCCGTTGGGGGCGACATACAGACCGACGCCTACCTGGTGCAGCGTGGTGCTGGTCAGGTGGATGCGGTGCCAGCCCGTCGGCGGCTCGTTCCACATGCTCTCCTGCACAGCGTAGACGCCTCCCCAGGCAGTTGGGTAGGGGCCGGCCAGCCCGATATTCTCGCCGCAATCGGTGAACGTGAAGCCTTCATCTGCTATACGCGTGCATTGATCGACGCCATTGGGGCAGGTGTGACTGAACCCGCAGTGATACATATTCCAGCTATGCAGCCGCGCGCCTCCGGCCAGCGTCGCGTTCCAGCTAAAGGGATAGAGGCCAATCGATGCACGGTTCTGATTAATTAAGGCAAAAAGTTGCTGCGTGAGCTGAATCTCCTCGGAGGTCATCGCAGGCGGTGGGCCATAGGGAGCGAACCCGCTGCCGGTGGTGGGAATGTTACCGGGGGCGGCCGGCTGGGCAATCGCGGGGCGCGGCGTGGGCGTTGGAGTGGTGATCTGCATGGGAAGAGACAGCGTGGGTGTCGGCGAAGGTCGTTGTTGAATCTGTATTCCATCACTGCTCAACGGTTGCGTCGAGGTGATCTGGCTCTGTTGCGCGCCGCAGCCGCTCAGGACCAGGATAAACAACAAGCCGATCACAAAATGGAACGGTCTACTCATGTCAGACGAACTCCTCAAAGCCTGCATACTACACATGAAGCTTCCCTCGGAGTGTAACATACAAATGGGCCGTATCCGCTCTATTCTGAACAGAACAGTACTTTATGGCAGTTTTTGGTTAAGATTTAAACCCCTACGGGTGGCTCTAATACCGGCAGGTCAGCACGATGGCGCTCATATCGTCGGGCTTGGCGCGGATCGTGAGCGGGCGTTCTTCGTGGGAGCGCAAGATGGAGTACTCGACCAGCGCGCGCGCCGCGGCGTTGCGGGGTGATGCGCGGAGGATATGTTCGATTTCATCATCGATGAGGTTATCATGGATGCCGTCGGTACAGAGCAGAATACGATCTCCGGCGGAGATGTCGATGGTATCGACGTGGATAGCGGGAGGATGCGGCCCGCCAAGAGCCTGCGTGATGCCGCCGCGCAGCCGGAAGTAGTTGTATTCGACGTCGGTTAATTCCTCCGCTCGCATCGCCTGGTCAATGCGCTGGGCATCGGCATCATCCATCAACTGATTCTCCACAAGCTTTGCCAGCAGCCCATCATCGCTCGTCAGGCGTTTGAGCCGTTCCTGCCCTCGCAGCAGGTAGACGCGGCTATCGCCGACATGGGCATAGACCACCGTGTGGCTGCTCTTGCCGGCGTTGCGGCACAGCGCCGCCATGGCCACCGTAGTTGCCAGGTCGTCCGTGCCGGCCAGCTTTGCTCCGACCGTTCGTACCTGCTCGTCAGCCTCGGCGATGAGCTTCTCAAGGATGGCGCAAAGATCGATTTCACTGCAATCCTCAAGGAAACTTAGCGTATTCTGGCCGTTGTGTAGCTGCCGGAGCTGCTCTTTCCACCCCTCGATCGCGGAACGCGCCGCCGTGCTGGAAGCAATTTCTCCGGCCGCGCTGCCGCCCACGCCGTCAAATACGGCGGCAATGCCGCTTTGCGCGTGCGTGAGTATGCGATCCTCGTTGCGTTCCGGGTGACGCTCACAAGAGACGCTCTTAGACGAGAAAATAAAAGACGCTGCTTTATGTGTATAGTTTTTCGCTGTTACGTGAGAACGACGTCGATGAGTATTGGTGTGCGACATCTGCGTCAGACGCTCCTTACATCACCTATAAAGTGTGTTTTTTTGGATATTTGGGACATATGCATAACAATGTGTTGTGTGCAAGTATAACAGATGTTACCACAAAAAGAAAAGCGATTTTTCACCATTTTACAGGGAATTTTTTATCTCCTGGATTATGACAATTCGCCTGCTTCTTCCTTTTATGCCGTTCAAATGCACTCGCTGATGCGCAGGAAATTCTCGAATAGGATGCGCGTATGCTCGCAATAGAGCGGATAACGCCGCGGCCGCTCGTACTCGATACGATTGGGCGCGTCCGGCCCATGAATGTCGATAATCGCTTGTTTATAAGCCGGATAACGCAGCCACGTATCCAGCATAGCCGGCGTCAATTCGATATGGTATTGCAGGCTGTAAGCTCGCCGCCCGCAACGAAAGGCTTGATTCTCCGCGCATTCGCTTCTTGCCAGCCTGATCGCTCCGTTGGGGATGCCGAAAGTATCCTCGTGCCACTGTATCACTTGCTGGTAGCCGGGCAATCCCGCGAAGAGCGGGTCGCCGTTGCCCTCCTCGGTCAATTGTACCTCAGAAAAGCCAATCTCTGCGAGATGATGGCGCGTAACAGGCGCGCCCAACGCTCGCGCCAGCAGTTGCCCGCCCAGGCAAATGCCCAGGTAGGGGATATCCTGTGCGACAACCTGCCGCAGCAGGCGTTTCTCCTGGGTGAGATAGGGATAGCGGTCGTCCTCGTCGGCGTTTTGCGACCCGCCCAGCACGATCAGCGCGTCATAGGCGTTCAGATCAGGAATGGGCGTCTCCTCCACGTTGACGACATCGTAAGCAATGCCACGCGCTTCCATGATCTCGCCGAGGATGCCTGGGGGATCATCCCAGATGTGTTGCAGCGCCAGCACTCGTTTCATCTATCAGTCACCTTTCTTCTTTGCTGCCGGTACATGTGATCTCGACGTCCCAGCGTTGATCGGCGGCGAGGGCAAGCCCCCAGATCAGGGTAATGCAACTTCCCTGGTGGTTGCGCTCAAAACCCGCCTCCGATCCCGTTACCGTCTCAATCGAATAACGACACAGCGCCGCGCTTTTGCTCAGCGCAAATTCCATATCCTGTTGCAGCCAGGTGTTGCCGACATGGAACCGCTGCACGCCCGCGACTTCGCCGCTGCTGTCGAAATGACTATCTTCCAGCGTCTGCCCTGCAACGCGATAATAGGCTTGCTCGTTGTTGCCGCCGAGCAGATGCATATTCCACTCGCAAGCAAAGCGAGTTTGCAGGCGCGTCTGCCCCTGATTGTGAATGGTATAACGAATAAGCAGCTTCTCTTCGCCCAGAGGGATGAAGAGCGTTTTGACGATCTGCACCGGCAGCGGTCCCAGCGCGCCTGCTCGTTTGACCAGCCCATCCCGGCTCAACGTGACGGTGATCCCGGTTTCGTCTTGCACGGCCTGCGCATCATAGGGCTGCTCGACAAAGTTACCTTGCTCCTCGTACTCGCCTCGTGAGAGCAGGCTGAATGGGGTGCCGTGCGGCAGGAAATGATCGATCAGGCTGTAGCGGCGATAGCGATCCACGACCAGATACTGATCAAGGTTGGCTTCCTTCGCGCGCACAGTGGTATGCGGGGAAGCTGGCTCCTCGCTCGCGCGTGACTCTGCTCCAGTCATGGTTGCCACTAGTTCGCGTTTGCGCTGCTCGCGTTCGTACTGGCGCAGCGTCTCGTGATAGCTTTCCTCGTGGCGCGTCATCACACATAGCAGGTTATGCTGGCTGCGGCGCATATCCCATTCGAACAGCGCGCCGCCGCGCCAGGGATCAAGATAGAGGTTTTGCTGGTCGCTCTCGATGATCAGTTCGTCCCGGCTGTCGCGGTCAAAATCGGTGAACTCGTAGCGTTGCCAGTGAGCCGTGCCGAAGCGCGCGCGGTCGGCGGCGTTCTCAGCCTTGATCAGGTGATGGTAGATGGCGGAGCGCACATGTCCCAGGTAGATGCCGCCGAAGAGGCCGTGCCAGTAGGTATCGTTGGCCTGCGCTTTCCATAGATCAACCGCGCCGTGTTCTTCCGCCGCGCCAGGATTCCCAACACTATACACGCGATCATGCGCGCGCAGCATCTTCTTGTGCTGGTTGTTGACTTCGTGATAGCGCACCAGGAAGCTGCGCCAGAAGCCGCCGCGCATGAATTGCAGGATGTCTGTGCGTTTTTCAGCTTCAAGCTGGTGCAGCAGTTTGCCGAACAGGTAAGATTTTTTCGGCGGCAAGGCCCACTCGGTCATCTCGATATACGAGGCGGCTGGCAGGTAGACGCGCCCCAGCGCCGGGTTATTTTGGGCATACTCGCCCAGGGGCATCGTATGCAGCCACGAATGGTTCTCTGCGAGCGCGGTGAAGAACTCGTCCACCCAGCCGGAATGTCCATCCGCACCCCAGCAATATGGCCCGGTCTCCGGCCAACTGCCGAACTTTTCGCCATCGTCGCCCATCACCGCGATGCGACTGCCATCTGGCGTCGCCAGCGCGCGCAGGTTGTCAATTGTCTCGCGCACGGGACGCCAGGGGATAGTATAGCGCATCAACTGGCTGGTGGCGTAAACTTTCAGAACGCTGCTCTGATCCTCGGTGGCATAGTAGCCATAGAGGTCGCTTTCTTCCAGCCCCACGTTCTTGAAATGAATGTCGTCCAGGATCGTCCAGGTGATACCGGCTTCGCGCAGCAAACGCGGTAATCCTGGTTCCCAGACGCGCTCGGCCAGCCACATTCCGCCGGGTTTCGTGCCGAAATTCTGCTTGATGTACGCGCTCAAGCGCAGAATCTGCGCGATTTTATCGGCGTCAGGGATCGAGGACAAAATTGGTTCGTAATACCCGCCGCTCACCATCTCAACCTGCCCGCGCCGCACCAACGCGGCAATCCTTGCCAGAAAGTCGGGATGGGCTTCCTGTATCCAATCCAACAGCGAACCCGTGTAGTGCAGCGAGAGACGCACGACGGGATGGCGTTCCAGGGCCGCGAGCATAGGGAGGTACGATCTTTCGTATACTTGCTGGAACACCCACGGGAAATTGCCGACCGGCTGGTGGTTGTGGATCAGTAATCCGAGCTGGATACTGCGCGTTTCATCACCTGTCATCATACTCACCTGAAATGGATTTGACCCTACTATACCGCATGGTGTAAAGGAGACGCAAATAGGATGCGCGTGGGATGTTTGCGAAGGTCTTCGTTCGTACCGTCTATCGCCAGGGCGATGGCACCCGTATCCCCACCGGCCAGGGCAATCCCTCGCGGTTGCCCTGGCTACTTTGATAACCCTCTAACATCGCACACAGAACCTCTCTCTAACGCTCGCAGAATTGCTATAATGAAAATAATATGATCCGAATATGGTAAATAACCGCCGCATAAGCTGAATCGTATTACCTGGTAGAGGAGCGAGAGGAGTCGTATTATGATGTCCATCAAGTTGTTGTTAGTGGATGATCACGGGCCGCTGCGGAAGGCGCTGCGCGAAGGGCTGCAAACCACCGGCGTCGTGCAGGTGGTTGGCGAAGCTGCCACCGGCCAGGAAGCCGTTGCTAAAGCATTGGATCTCGATATCGATGTCATTCTCATGGATGTGCAGTTACACAATACGCTGGCGGGCCGCCCGGCGCTGAGCGGCGTCGGCGCGGCCATTGCCATTCGCCGCGAGCGCCCCCGTATGCCTGTCGTCTTTTACTCGATCCAGGATAGCGACGATTATTATCGCGAATTTCGCGCCTCCGGCATCCTGACCCACTATGCCTACGTGCGCAAAAGTAATTACCTCCTGCCCAGTATGCTGATCCCTTTGCTGCGCGACGCCATCAACGGCCGCAGCCTGGTCGATCCGGAAATCGAAGACCGCGTGCAGGAGGTGCGCGAACTGGACGAGCAATCGCCGCGCGCCTTGCTGGAACCGAACGAATTGAAGGTGGCCGAACTGGTGGCTCAGGGCATGACCAACGAACAGATCGCTGCCCGCCTCAACTTGCACGACAAGCGCGCCGTCAGTCGCACCAACGGGCGCATCTACGCCTCGTGGGGCTTGAGCGATACCGCCGTTGACGACAAAGTGGCGCGCGCTCGCGCCACGCTGATCTATAACCTCAATCGCATGATCATCTGGAATGAAGATGGCGCTGCCCTCGTCCAGGACCGCCGCGGCGACTGGGTTCCGCTCTACAACAAAGAAGAATAGTATGTTCATTCAGGCTGTCCTTGCCTCAGCGCATTTGCTCTTAATTATCGTCCTGTCACTCTCTATTTTCAACCTGTTGACGTTTCTCTGGCTCGCGCTGACCGTCTGGTTGAATGGAGACCGCCGTGCCTGGATTACGCGCCTGGGCTTTGTCGGTTTGAGCTTCTCCGCCCTCTTTTTCTTCATTCACTCGCTCCTCATCTCCAGTCCGCTGGCGGAGTCCGCCGGCCTGGTCCCGCAGAATTTCTTGTGGCGGCTCATCTGGCTGCCCGCTATCGCCGTTCCCTACATCTGGTTTGCCATTGGCCTGCACTACGCCGCGCTCATGAACGAAAAGTGGCGGCATCGTCGCCCCATACTGCTGGCAAGCAGCGCCGTTCTCGGCGTCTTCATTCTGGTCATGCTGATCCTGTACCGCTCGACCTTCACGTTCACCGGCACGCTGCAATTACTGGCCTATGGCGATATAGGCCAGAACTCTGCTCCAGACGTTCTTTCAGGGCCGGTTTTGCTGCCCGTGCTGTTTCTCTTCTATGTCGCGCTGTGCGCCATCGGGCCGTGGTTCACGCCTGTGCGGGTAGGCCGCTTCGCGCGGGCCATCTGGCGCGAGATGAGCGGCAAGGTGCGGCGCGAGCAAGGGGCGAGCCGCCGGGATGCCCAACCGTCGCCAGCGGCTTTGCCATTGTGGCAGGTCCTGTCCCAGGCTTTCTGGGATGATGCCCCCGCCAGGCAGATGCTGGGGGAACCGCAGATTTCCTGGCAACTGGCGCGCCCGTTCTTGTTCCTGGCGGCTATCGTCATGGTGCTGCTCACCGTCGCTCTCGCCATCATCGGCATCTCGTCGCTGACCGACTGGTTCGCGTTCCAGCAAAATCCGCGTGTATTGCCCCCGTTACAGACTATTCCTCCCAACCTGCTGTTCCTCGACATGCTTGCCAATGGGGCCGTTGCCCTCATCATTCTCTTGATCGGCTATTCCGTGGTGCGTCACGGCATCCTGATCGAGCGCTCCCTGGCGCGGCGCGGCTTCTTCGAACAATGGCGCGGCATCGTGCTGATGACTACCGCCGTTGCGCTCTTCAGCGCCTTCCTGGTCGCGTTCACGCATAGCAACCTGGGCAGTTTGCTGTTGATCACCCTGCTGGTCACAGGCGTCTATGCCCTCTTCACCTGGAGCAGCTACACGGCCCATGATCGCTATATCGCGCTGCTGGGGCCGTTTCTGCGCAGCACCAACGTTCGCCGTTGGCTGCATACCGACGCGCGCAAAACCGAAGATGCTCTTGAGGCTCTGTTTATTCACCTGTGTAAGAACGTTCTGGCCGTTCAGTATGCCTCGCTGGCTGTCATGGCCGGCCCGCTGCGGCGCAACTTCAATTACCGCTGGCCCGCTGTGGGAGAGCAATTCGTGGGGGCGCAATTCATTGCCCCTTCCAACCCTGTCCCTGTCTCCTCCGACCGTCACACGCCCACCCGTATCAGCGTCACCATCAATGGCGAGCGCCTGATCTGCTGGGTGCTGCCGATTTACGACGAGCTGGGTCTGGTTGCCATGCTCTATCTTGGCCCCCGCCAGGATGGCGGCGCGTTTACCGACGAAGACATGAATCTCGCTCATGCCTGCGGGCAGGGCATTCTGGACACCTTGAGCGATCACGAAGCCATGCAGGCCGTCGCCGCGCTGCTGCGCCGCCGCATCGTCAGCGTGAAGCTCCTCGACGCGCAGCATCGCCGTATTTTGCATGACGACATTCTTCCCCAGATGCACCTTGCTTTGCTGCGCATGGAGACGCTGCGCTTTCTTGTCGCTGCCCCAGCAGAAACCGGGGAGGGCGAGCATAAGGATGCCGCGCAGGCTGAGCAATTGCTGCACGAATCCATTGATCTCATCAGCGATGCCCATCGCCGCCTGGCCGCGATGATGCGCGCTTCTGCCGCCCCCAGCGCGCCGCACCGCCTCGAACATGACGGCTTGATGAACGCCATTCACGCCATGCTTGAGCAAGATTTCCGCCGCGCCTTTGATGAAGTCGCCTGGGATGTCTCTGATGTCACGATGCAGTGCATCGACGAGGTCACGCCGCCTGCCATCGCCGAACTGATCTTCGCCGCCGTCCAGGAAGCTTTACGCAACGCTGCCCGCCACGGGCGCGGCGCGGACATCCATCGCCGCCTGCGCGTTACCTTGAAAGCTTCGTGCGACTATCCCGACTCCGGCCTGGAGGTGATCGTCGCCGATGATGGCGTGGGCATTCTCTCCGCCAGCAGTTCCACCACCGGCACAGGCGGTGGCCTGCTCACGCACAGCGCGCTGCTCGCCATCGCCGGCGGCAGCCTGACCCTCAAAAGCGTCCCCAACGGCGGCGTCACCGTGCGTATCTCATTGCCGGTGGAGTCGCTGCGCTGACGCGGCAACAATATGAGTTAGCTCGCTCTCTATCCTCTGGCATCACTTCTCAACAATCGTTATACTCTAATCAGGCATCATACATGACGCGATATGCCGCGGCGCGGCGTCTGATGTTTGAACAATCTATATTCGTTACTGGAGGGATAGATCATGATACTCATTACCGGCGCGACGGGCTACATCGGCAGCCACCTGGTGGCGCGTCTCGTGGCGCAGGGCGAGCGCCCGCGCTGCCTCGTGCGCAGCAGAGCGCGTGCTGCCGCCATCCTGCCTGTCGATAAAGTGGACATTGTAGAGGGCGATACCATCCGACCGGCAGCGCTGGCAGCTGCGGTGCAGGGCGTCGATACCATCGTTCACACGGCGTTCATTACCGCCGATCGCAAGCAATCGAAGGGGAATCAATATGAAGTGACCAACGTCAGGGGAACGGCCAATCTCATCAAAGCGGCTCAGACGGCGGGCGTCAAGCGTGTGATCGAGGTGAGCGGTCTCGGCACAAAGCCCGATAAGCCTGGCTCGTATATGCAGGGCCGCTACCTGGCGGAAAAGATGCTCAAAGAGAGCGGCCTGCAATGGACGATCATCCAGCCGTCGGTGCTGTTCGGCAAGGATGCGCCGTTCGTCAAGGGCTTAGCCGACCTGATTCGCACCTCTCCCGTCATACCGCTGATCGGCGGCGGCGGAATCAGATTCCAGCCCATCTACGTCGAAGATGTCGTGACGGTCATTGTCAAAGTGTTGGAAACGCCGGAGCAGAGCGCGCAGAAAACCTTTATCATCGGCGGTCCCGCTTACTACACCTTTACCGACATCATCAACACGCTGCTGCATACTATGCACAAAACGCGCATCAAGGCTCCGGCTCCGCTGCCCCTGGTGGGCGTTGGCGCGGCGATGATGGAGACTGTTTTCTCTAAGCCTCCCTTGACCAGAGCGGCCATGACCCTGTTCACCTTTGACAATACCACCGACCTGCGCAGCGTTGAACGCGACTTCGGCTTCACGCCAACGTCGTTTACCGATTACGTGCAACAGCATGGCGTGTGACCGCGCAATTCCTATGCTATAATGTGTGAGCAGCGAAGTCTGTAATGGTGACGAGGGCCGCGAAGCCGTGCCGTATATGGCGAGCTTGCCGGAGCAAGATCAAGGGGCGATGGCAATTGAATGTGGGCCAGGGCAACCGCAAGGGATTGCCCCTACCATATACGATGCGACCCTACGGGCCGATTCGTGGTATGGTAGGGGCAATCCCTTGCGGTTGCCCTGGCCGGGATTGCGCGTAAGTCCGCGCTTATTGGGCAATCTCTTACGGTTGTCCTGATAGTGAGAACTAATTTGGCCGTACCCGATTTGACATGGAAGGCGCATAACGATTTACGCTCGATTAGCGATGCGCTGATCCGTATTTCGCGTGTGCTGCATGAAAACACGCACAAATTGGAAGCCGCCGTCGAGGGAACGTATGCCAGCGACGGGGGCGATCCGCGCGTGCGCCTGCTCAGCCACTCTCTGCACGTGAGCCGCCTGGCCGACCTTGAACTGGGCCGCCTTTCCCAATCTATTCAGCGTCTCCTCCAATTGTTGCAAGGCCAGCCTGCCCTTGCCATGACCTCGTCATTGCCTCCGGCAGCGTTTGAGAGCGAACGCGAAGCCCTCAATACCAGCATCAATACCCTCGAACGCGAGCGCAACGAGTTGGAGACGCTCTACGACATCGCGCGAATGCTCAACTCCACGCTGGAATTTGACCAGGTGCTGCAACTCGTCATGGACCAGGTGATCAGCTTCGTCAATGCCGAGCGCGGCTTACTCATGCTCGTCAATCCTACCACCGGCGAACTCGAATTTCGCATTGCTCGCGACAAACAGGAACGTGCTATTGACAGCAGCAACTTCAAATTTTCGCGCAGCACCGTCGATAAAGTTGTGCGTACCAGGGAGCCGGTGCTGAATGATGATGCCCAGGTGGACCGGGAGTTGAAGCAGCAGCAGAGTATCCTGGCCTATGGCATTCGCTCCATCATGTGCGCGCCCCTGGTGGTGCGCGATCATTGCATTGGCGCGGTCTACGTCGATAGCCGTATGAATGCAAACCTGTTCGGCCCGCAGCATCGCGATCTCCTGCAGGCGTTCTGCCATCAAGCGGCCATCGCCATTGATAATGCTCGCCTCTTCGCCGACTTGACCAGAACCATCCAGCAGGTCAACGAAGACCGGCAATACATGTCTAATATTTTCGCTTCTATCGCGAATGGCGTGATTACCACCGACGCGTCGGGGATCATTACGACCTTCAATGACGCGGCGGGAAGAATTCTGTATCTCAGCCCGAAAAACGCCATCGGGAAGCATTACCAGCAGGTCTTCAGTACGCGCCCGCAGGTCGGATTGAGCGAGTTGCTCCAGGATGCCATCATCCAACACGAGCATGGTACGATAGTTCCCCGTTCCATCGATTGCGAGATACCAGGCGCGGGCGCGGTTAACTTAAATCTCTATATCTCCGCTTTGCGCGATACGCAGAGCAACTACATTGGTATGACGCTGGTGATCGATGATCGCACTGCGATCAATCGTCTCGAAACGCAGGCCAGGCAAATACGCCAGATTTTTGAGCGGTACGTGCATCCTAACGTCGTCGAACAGCTTATTCACAACCCGAAGGCGCTCAATCTTGGCGGCGAGACAAAGATCATCTCCGTTGTTTTTGCCGATATTCGCGGCTATACCAGTTTGAGCGAAACTATCGCTCCCGAACAGGTCATGAACCTCTTGAACACGTACCTGGAGATCATGGTCAAGGCTATCTGGGACGAGGAAGGCACGCTAACGGCCTTTATCGGCGACGCGCTGATGGCGATCTTCAACGCGCCGTTATCGCAGGACAATCACGCTCTGCGCGCGGTGCGAGCCGCCTGGAACATGCGCAAGGCCGTGTTAGAGTACCAGCAAGATCACCCACGGGGACTGCCTATCACCTTTGGCTTCGGTGTCAACACTGGTCTGGCCGTCGTGGGCAACCTTGGCTCCCAGGGGCGGATGCAGAACTACACCGCCATCGGTGATGCCGTCAACGTGGCGGCGCGCCTGCAATCCAACGCCTCGGATAACAACATCCTCCTGCACCACTCGACATTTATCGAAGTGCGCCAGCACGTGATCGTCTCGCACCTCGCCCCCATGAGCGTGAAAAACAAGTCCGTCCCCTTGGATGTCTGGTCCCTGCAAGGATTGGTGTAGGGTGGGCCGCCACATTTGCATGTTACAATGTTTTTCGTAACACGAAACCGCGCTGCCGCAGGCGCACAAAGCCAAACCATTCGTAGAGCCGGTGGGCGCGGGCATTATCATCTTGCGTGTTGAGCATGATACGCCCGACACCGGCCTGTTGGAAAAACGCGATCGCGTCCGCCATGAGACGCGCGCCGATGCCGCGACCGCTTACCGACGGGTGAACGGCGATGCGCACCAGGTAGCCAGAGCCGTAATCGACGGTGTTGAATTGGTAGCCGATCACCTGCCCGTTGAGTTCCGCTACCACAAAATAGGGGTGCGTGGCGGCAATCTCGTGGAACGAGAGCGCGTCGTAGCGCCATAAATCCTCGAAGCACGCCTCCTCAATCGCCAGCAGCGCTGGTATGTCGCCTATCTCGAAAGGGCGCACGCTTGCTTGCTGGTTTCCTCGTGTTGGCGCGTCAAAATCGTATTTATCATAGGCGTACAACTGGCGATAGGGCAGGAAACCCAGGCCCAGGAGAACATCGCGCAGCCAATCCTGGTCGATATCGTTGCCGGAGTAGTGCAGGTAGCGCACCCTTCTGGCAATGAGCAGCGGCGTCATGCGCTCAAGCAGCGCGCTGAGAAAGCGTTGATACGACTTGCTCTCCGTCCAACTGACGCAAAAGCCTGCGATCCAGGCGGATGGCGGGTGCACGGTTTGTGAGAGCAGAAAACTGTTCAGTGAAGGTCCGTTGAACACACCCAGCGCTGGGTAATGTGTCAGGATGCTGGACAGCTCCTCCAGCGTAAAGCGCTGATAACCGTATTCCGATGTACGGAGCAGTCGCACGACCTGTGCGAAATCATCGCCATTGAGTGCGCGAATTGTCTCCGAACTGCCTGCCATAACTCCTCGTGTCTAAGCGTTTGGGCCTTTAATTTCGCGGCGCAGCCGCTCAATATCTGGTTTGGGCGCGTTCCGCATACGATAGCCGGTGAGCTTGTGAATGCGCCGCAGTTCGGCGATCAATATGTCTGTATTGATGCGAAAAGCGTTCATGTTGCCAGGGCCGAGGCTATCCACCGCCGCGTCGTCACCGAGCAGCCAGTTCACGCTCGTCGCCACACATGCGGACATGGCATCCAGGTCATAGCCGCCTTCCTGCACCATAACCAGGTGCCCGTCGCACACCTGCTTTGCGAGTTCGATGATGATCCCGTTCAATTGAGCAAACCCTGCTGTTGAGAGATTCATCTGGCCGATGGGATCGTGCCAATGGGCATCGTAGCCCGCCGAAACCAGGATCAACTGCGGGTTAAAGCGGTCGCCAGCCGGAGCCATCACCTGCCGGAAGACCGGTTCATACGTCTCGTAACCCGTCGTCGCCGGCAGCGGCACGTTGATCGTCGTCCCCAGTCCCGCTCCCTCGCCGCGCTCGTCTGACGCGCCTGTGCCTGGGTAGAATGGCGCCTGGTGAATCGAGAAGTACAGCACGCGCGGATCGCTGTAGAACATCTCCTCCGTGCCATTGCCGTGATGGACGTCGTAATCGATGATCATGACGCGCTCAAGACCGTAGCGGTCAATGGCGTAACGCGCCGCGACGGCGACATTGTTGAACAGGCAGAAGCCCATGGCCGCTTCCGGCAATGCGTGATGGCCGGGCGGGCGCACCAGGCAATAGGCATTGTCGATCTCGCCTGCCATAATCGCGTCGATGGCCGTCAGAGGCGCGCCCGCCGCTTTGATCGCCGCCTCGTAGGACTTCGCCGAGACGTAGGTATCGGTGGCGAAAAAACGCGTGCTGTTTCCGCCGCGCGCCTCTTCCGCGGCCACTTCCTGGCAGGCGTCGCGCACCTGCTGGATGTACGCGCGCTCGTGTACAGCCGCCAGTTCGTCTTCGGTGGCGGCGCGCGGCGTCATCTGTACCAGCCCGGCGCGCTCCAGCCAGCCCAGCGCCTCCAGCACTTTGATCGCCATCTCGACGCGCTCCGGTCGTTCCGGGTGCTTGCGCGGCGTTTTATGTTCGAGAAAAATCGGGTCATAAATGAGAGCGGTGGTCATGTCACTCTTTCGTCAACTAAGGCATTTTCAATGCTGAATTTTCACAAACCATCAAAGATGGTTTGTGAAAATTCAGCATTGAAAATATACGTTTTATAGCCCGGACAGCGCCTTCTGTACTAATCCAGGAATATCGAAGATCGTGTCGGCCACCGGCGCGTGCGCCGCTTGCAGCGCCGCCACTTTGCCCTGCGCCGTTCCGGTATTGCCGGAGATAATCGCCCCGGCATGGCCCATGCGCTTTCCAGCAGGCGCGGTGCGACCGGAAACAAAGGCCACGACCGGCTTTTTCATCGTCTTGATGACTTCCGCCGCATCTTCTTCGTCGCTGCCGCCAATTTCGCCGCACAGCACGACGACCTTTGTGCCTGGGTCTTCCTCGAACAACTTCAGGTAGTCTACGAACGTCGAGCCGATGATCGGATCGCCGCCGATACCAATACAGGTAGATTGCCCCAGGCCCGCCTCGGTCAGCAGCGAGACCACTTCATAGGTCAGCGTGCCGGAACGCGAGATGAAGCCCACCGGCCCCGGCGTAAAAATCCCGTAGGGGATGATGCCGATCTTGCCTTGTCCTGGCGTGCAGAGGCCGGGACAGTTTGGCCCGATCAAACGCGAGCCGTGTTCGCGTACAACGAGCATGGCGCGGGTCATGTCAATCACCGGAATCCACTCGCTGATGCAGACAATCAGGGGAATATCCGCGCTGGCGGCTTCCATAATGGCGTCAGCAGCGCCGGGTCCTGGCACAAAGATGCAACTGGCGTTGGCGTCGGTCGCGGACTTCGCCTCGGCGACGGTGTCGAAGACCGGCACGTTCTCGACAGTTGTCCCGCCCTTGCCAGGGGTCACACCGCCGACGACGTTGGTCCCGGCTGCCTTCATGTTGCGCGTATGGAACAGCCCCTCGCGCCCGGTAATGCCCTGTACAATCACCCGCGTTGCTTTGTCGATCAAAATGCTCATCTGTCTTGTCCTCTATTCCAGCGCACCAATTGCGGCGACTATCTTCTGGGCCGCCTCGCGCATATCGCGACCCCAATCCAGGCCGGCATCTTTCAGGATGGCGCGGCCTTCTTCGGCTCCTGTACCCGATAGGCGCACGACAATCGGCATGCCTTTGGGCAATTCGGCCTGCGCCATGATCACGCCCTTCGCCACTTCCTCGCCGCGTGTGATGCCGCCGAAGATGTTCACCAGGATGCCCCTCACCTGCGGATCGCGAGCCACAAAGGCCAGCGACTTATACATCACTTCGGCCTTGGCGCCTCCGCCGATGTCCAGGAAGTTTGCCGGTTTGCCGCCGACGCGCGCCACCATATCCAGCGTCGTCATGACCAGCCCCGCGCCGTTGCCGATGATGCCAACGTCACCGTCCAGCTTGACATAGGTCAGGCCGACCTGTTTGGCCTCGTACTCCAGTGGATTCGACTCCTCCGGCTCGGCCCACTCCGCGTATTCCTTCTGCCGGAACAGCCCGTTGTCGTCGATCACGATCTTGGCGTCAGCCGCCTGTACCTGTCCCCCCGTCGTCAAGACGAGCGGGTTGATTTCAGCAAGGTTGGCGTCGCTCTCGATAAATGCCCTCGCCAGCGCGGACAGGATCGCCCCGCCTTTCCCGATCACCGCGTGCGGCAAACCGGCGCGAGCCAGGATAGCGCGCGCTTCGAATGGGCGCAGTCCCCAGTGCATGTCGATGGGATATTGGACGATCTTCTCCGGCGTCCTGGCCGCGACCTCTTCGATATCGATGCCGCCCTCTTTGGAGACCATCACCACGGGAGCCTGTGACTTGCGGTCAAGCACAATGCCGAGATAGTACTCTTCCTGAATGTCTATCTTGGAAACAACGAGAACCTTTTCGACGATCAAGCCTTTAATATTCATGCCCAACACGCGCTGTGCCGCCGCGCGCGCCTCTTCCGGCGTATCGCCAAACTGGATGCCGCCCGCTTTACCGCGCCCGCCAACGTACACCTGGGCCTTGATCACCACCGGCCCGCCCAATTCGCGGGCAATCGCCTCGGCCTCCGCTGGCGTGTGCGCTACTCTCCCCGCTTGGATGGGAATCCCATAGCGCGCCAGGATATCTTTGGCCTGGTATTCATGGATTTTCACCTAAACTTCTCCTTCGAAGCATCAAATAATGATCGCCTCCCTTGTACAGAGGCAGAGAATATGCTTTAGAGCGTTTCTTAAATCATGCTAGCACTCTCTGATAGGTGTGTCAAGCAGTTTGACAGGCAAGCCTGATCTTGCTATTACTGTACTATAGAGACTATAGCGCCGAAACTCTTCAATGTCCTATGGAAAGGTAACTCAATGGAACATAAATCATCTGACAATGGGATGTCTCTCGCTGATTTCCAGGCGCTGGCCGAGTTTCGCTACCAGCTGCGGCGCTTTACCCGTTTCAGCGAGCAGGCCGCACGCGCGGTTGGCCTGGAGCCGCAGCAGCATCAGTTGTTGCTGACCGTCAAGGGGTTGCCAGAGGGAAAGCTCGCTACAGTTGGTACGCTGGCTGAGCGTTTGCAAATTGAACATCATAGTACCGTCGAGTTGATCAATCGCCTGGCCGAAAAGGGCCTGCTTGAGCGTCACCGCGATGAGGCCGATATGCGCCGCGTGCTGGTCAGTCTGACGCCGCCGGGAGAAGCGCTGCTGCAAAAGCTGTCCGTCTACCATCGCGCCGAATTGCGCTCGACCGGCTCGTCGCTGGTACGCGCGCTTGAGGAACTGATTAGCGACGATAGCGATACCGCCCAGATACCTTGACCGCCGTACCCATTCCAGGCTCGTTACCTCTTCAATATATGATTAAAAAACCCTTGATTTGCATTTCTATATATGTCGTGCTACGATATATATAGAAATGTTGTCTGAGCATGGGAATATCCTATGCCCCAGCAAGATCACTATGAAGAAAGGAGTACATCATGACTGATGAACCAGTATTGCCAATTGCTCCCGTGGACGCCTCTGGAAATGTGATGCCGCCGAAAAACCAGGCTAACCCCCCTGATCCGATCATGACGCCAGAGAACGCAGCCAGCCCGCGCAATCCGGTGATGCCGCCGGGGAGCGCCGTTGAGCATCTTGATCCGATCATGACGCCAGAGAATGCAGCCAATCCACGCAACCCGATCATGACGCCAGAGAACGCAGCCAGCCCGCGCAACCCGATCATGCCGCCGGGGAGCGCCGTTGAGCATCTTGATCCGATCATGACGCCAGAGAACGCAACCAATCCACGCAACCCGATCATGACGCCGGAGAACGCAGCCAATTCGCGCAACCCGGTGATGCCGCCGGGGAGCGCCGTTGAGCATCCTGATCCGATCATGACGCCAGAGAACGCAGCCGATCCGCGCAATCCGGTGATGCCCCCGGCGAGCGCTGTTGAGCCGCCAGATGCGATCATGACGCCAGAGAACGCAGCCAATCCGCGCAACCCGGTGATGCCGCCGCGAGAACCGCCGAAGACAGCATAGCACGTTGGTATTGTATGATTGGATGTATATGTTGAAAGTAGCTATCAAGCGCGTCTATGAGCAGCCTGAAACGAGCGACGGCAAGCGTATCCTTGTCGATCGGCTCTGGCCGCGTGGGCTGTCTAAGGAGAAGGCGCAGCTCGCGCTGTGGCTGAAAGAGGTCGCGCCCAGCGACGAGTTACGCCGCTGGTTTGGACACGATCCCGAAAAGTTCGCCGAATTCCGCAGCCGCTACAAAGCGGAGCTATCATCTGGCGCGGCAAAAGAGAAGCTGGACGAACTACGCGCGCTGGCGCAACAAGAACCTGTCACGCTGCTCTTTGCCGCGCGCGATACCGCGCATAACAACGCCGTCGTGCTGCGCGATGAGCTGCTCCGGTAGGGGTGTAATGATGGGATTTGAGAAAACGCACCGGGCATTGCGCTGTGAAAGCGGAATACCCGGTGCGTTTTCTCAAACTTCATAACCCGGCGGATTGCAGTACGGGTATCTCGCGCCGGATATCGAATCTCAAAAGCGCATGAGCCTGCCGCAGCGCGGCTTCGACCACGGCGGGCGTATCCCCGCGCGCGAAGATGAAGCCGAGATAGCTGGCTCCCTCCGGCAGCGGCACAAGCAGGTGGTTCAGTTTGGCAGTGATCTCCACTCCGGTGACGAGTGGAACCTGCCTGGCTGCCTCGACGCCACGCACTGCCTTGAGCATTCCCGCGCCGGGGATGGGGAGCATCATCACCCCGGCGGCGGCCTGCGCGCGCTCGATGGCGTCGATGGTTTCGCCGGTGGCATGGCGCAAGATGAGTTCTTCCAGGCACATGCCGGAGCCAAACTCAAGGATGGTGGAGCAGAGGCCGCCGATGGAACGCCCAGCAATTTCCAGCATCCACGGGCCTTGCTCGTTCACCCGCAATTCAGCGTGAACCGGCCCCTCGCGCAAGTCGAGCGAGGCCGCCGCCACCTGCACGACGCCGGCGATACGCTGCTGCACCTCCTCGGGCAGGCGCGAGGGCGTCGTATAGATCGTTTCCTCGAAAAACGGCCCATCCAGCGGATCGGGTTTGTCGAAGAGCGTCAATACCTTGAGCTGCCCATGCGTCAGAATCCCTTCCAGGGCCACTTCGACGCCTGGTATAAAGTCTTCTACCAGGATGCAAGTCTCGCTCTCCACATAGCCTTCGGAGAGCAGCAGGCGTTTGAGACGATTGAAGGCAGCGACAAATTCGCCTGGATCATCGGCGCGAATGACACCCCGGCTGCCGGAGAGCCGCGTGGGTTTGACGACGCAGGGATACGTGACTTGCGCTGCGACTGTGGCCGCGTCGTTGCTGAGCAGAAATGGACGGAAGACCGGACACGGCGCGCCGCCTTGCGACATGAGCGTGCGCATGAGCAGCTTGTCACGAGCCGCTTCCGCCGCCTGCGGCGCGTTATGGGGCAGGCCCAGCGCGGCGCAGGCGAGCGCGGCCAGTTCGCTGGCGCTGTCATCGACAGACAGAATGGCCGTGACAGGATGCTCGCGGGCATACTCGACGATAGTTTGCACGGCCCGCTCGCTGTCGTTGAAATCGATGCCGAGTGGGACATGCCAGTATTCGGCCAGCGTCTCCGGCAGGTCAACACCGACGACGGCCTCAAGATGAAGGCGGCGGGCCGCGCCCAGGAACGCTCCCGCGCGATAGGTGGCTGGAGACATAAGTAAGATGATGCGCTTTTTTTCGCGACCGGATTGAGTATTCATAATACCCTATAGTATAGCGCATCGAGGCAATACGTGGTAATCCTGATCAGCCTCGCGAGCCGAGCCGAACCATACTTGACACCGTTGCTACAATTCGATTAGAATGCAAGAAACGTCGTACATACCTGTTCATTTGTCTGAAGCGTGATGATTCGTCCAGTCACGCCACATGACAAAGAGAGCAGGGAAGAGGAAACGGGGAATCGTATGCAACGGATGTCACATAACCGGGAAAATGCATATCAGCCAGAGCAGGTTCCACAGCATTGGGCAGAGCAGAGGCAACCTGATGCGACACCTCCCATGTACGACGAGCAGGAAAATCAGTGGGCCGTACTTCGGCATGAGGTGGAGGAAGTGGATATGACGCGGCAAGAGGATCAGGCGCGAACAGGCTGGAGTCGGAGAGATACTGAAGACGATGCTATTGCTCCTCAATCACCAATGGCTGCACAGGAGAACTTTCCGGGACAGCGAGTCGATATCGTCGTGGTCGGAGTTGGCGGCGGCGGAATGAACGCGGTGAACCGTATGATCAGCGCCCAGGTGCGCGGCGTGCGCTTCATCGCTATGAACACCGACGCGCAGGTGCTGGCGTACTCGCAAGCGCCGCAGCTCATCTGCCTGGGACAACACTATACCAAAGGACTTGGCGCGGGCGGCAACGCCAGCATCGGCATGAAAGCGGCGGCGGAGAGCGCCGCTGAGATCGAGCAGGCGCTGGAGGGCGCGGACCTTGTGTTCGTCGCCGCCGGTATGGGCGGCGGAACAGGCACGGGCGCTGCCCCGGTCGTCGCGGCTCTCGCCAAAAAGCTCGGCGCGTTGACCATCGGCATCGTGACCTTGCCGTTTGCCTTCGAGGGCACGCAGCGCAAGCGCATTGCCGAAACTGGTATTCAGGATCTGAAAGATGCCATCGACGCGCTGATCACCGTCCCCAATGATCGCCTGCTCACGACGACGAGCCGCGATCGCAGCCTGGCCGACGCTTTCAAGCTGGCCGATGATGTGCTGCGCCAGGGCGTCCAGGGCATCGCCGAGGTGATCAACGTACCCGGCATGGTCAACGTCGATTTCGCGGATGTGCGCAGCGTGCTACAGCAGGCAGGAACCGCGCTGATGAGCATCGGGCAAGGACAGGGCCGCGATCGCGCGCAGCGGGCCGCCGAGGAAGCAATTGCGGGCGGATTCTTGAATGTGAGCATTCGGGGAGCGCAACGCGTCCTTTTCAATATCAGCGGCGGCAACGATATGACGCTGTTCGAGGTGAACGAGGTCGCGGAACGCATCCGGGACGCCATCGACGACACGGCGGATATCACCTTCGGGGCCGTGGTCGATCCAACACTGGCCGATACCATTCGCGTGACGCTGATCGCGGCAGGGATGCAGGCCACCAGCACGCTACACTTACCGGCGATGCGGCTGGATAGGTCGCACCCATCAGCCTATAGCCCGGCTCCAGCTATGCCGGTCGCCCAACATCCTGCCAGCAGCGATATGCAGCGACAAGCGCCGCCATTACGCCAGCCGCGCGGCCAGGACGATCCGCGTGGCTACGGGCAGCGGCAGGAGCCGCCGCGCAGACGCCCGCCAGCCGACGAGCAGGACGACGTGATAGACATTCCGCCGTTCTTGAAGCGGTTTCCTTCATAAGTATGGCAACGCCAGGGTATCGTGAACGCGCCGGTGAGCGTAACATTCGTTCACCGGCGCTGCTTGCTCGCGTCACGCTGGCGGCCTGCCTCATCTTCTGGGTCTTCGTCTTCTGCGATAGCGGCTGGGGACCGCTGCTGGTTCCCCTCGCAGCGCGCCTGCATATCTCGCTCACCATCGCGGGACTGTTCTACGTTTCCTGGTCTACCGGCTATCTTCCCGGCGCGCTGATCGGTGGCGCGATGCTGGATCGCTATGGGCCGCGCCGCGTGCTGCTTGCGGCCTCGCTGATCGTTTTCGCGGGCATGACCTGCATCTACGTGGGCTTGCTCTTCCCAAACAACCTCAGCATCGGCCTGCTGCTGCTCATTGCCGCACTAGCAGGCACGGGCGGCGGCGTCATCGATGCCTCCACCAACGGCCTGATCAGTGCCACCTACGCTGAAAAACGCGGCGTGGCGCTCAACCTCTTCAACCTGCTCTACCCGCTCGCAGGCGTGCTGGTGGCGCTGATCGACTCCGCGCTCTTGCGCGTGTTCCACAACGATCCGCGTCCATCCATTATCTTCACCCTCGGCTACATCGCCTGCGCGCTTTTCTCACTTTTCGGCGTTCCCGGCAGCTACCGGCTCGAACTGCCGGCACAGCCAATCGAAACGCTGCTCGCAGCAGCCATCGGACAACCGGATCAGCCGCCCGCGTCTTTATTGAAAACGTTGTTGCCCGTGATCCTGGTAATGATGCTGACGTCGGGTATCAGTTCAAGCGTGCGCGCGTGGACGCCTGCCTATTTGAACGTGGCTTTCGGGCAAACGCCTGCTGCCGCCGCGGCGCTGAGCAGCGTCACCTGGCTGCTGGCAACGGTCAGCCGCCTGGGCGCGGCCATCCTGATCCTGCGCACCGGCTCCTGGCGCCTGGTGATGCTCGGCATCGCAGTCACGCTGATCGGGCTGATCGGCATGATGCTCAGTCCCAACGTTTTCATCGCGACGCTGGCAATAGCGGTAGCGAGCATCGGTCTCTCGCCGATCTTCGCAACGTGCGTGGCAATCGGCAGCGAACGCGTGGGCCGCGCTCACGGCTCGGTGGCCGGTATCCTGCTCTTCGCGGCAGGCATCAGCACCGTCTCCTGCGGCTGGCTCTTCGGCTACCTGCTGAATTCAATCGGCCCATTGTGGGCCGTCTCGTTCAGCTTCGCCTGCATCGTCGCTGGCGGCCTGCTGGCTTTGCGCCTGCGGCCTGCACGCGCGTGAGGCAGCGGATGCTGGTGTTGATCTACGCATCTCGCCGGTGGCGCGCACGGAACCGGCGCGCCTTCATCAGATTAGCGCACTTGTCGGCTGTGCAATAGCGCTGAGTACGGCTCTTTGATTCATCATAGAAGGCCCCGCGGCAATAATCGTTGGCGCATAGTTTGATCCGCCGGGGATCATGCTCGATCAGAATATGAGAGAACGAGGCTGCGATCTCAGCCTGTACCCAATCCCAATCCTTCTTCACCGCCGCCAGCTCTAAACTGTATCCTTCGGCATCCTGCACCAGGGAGCGATGCAAAGGGATTTTGAGCAGAATAGCGTTGAACTGCGCCAGATCCTCGTCGGCAATTCGCCCATCAGCCAGCGATGCGATCATACGCTTGAGAAGATCGCGGAGCGCCGTCAATGCCGCCAGCACAGCAGCGTCGGGAGAGGTCTCGATCTGTAATCCCCATGTAACGAGAAATTGTTCCAACCAACCCGGTTGCAGTAAATCATCCCTGACCCAGCGCCCGCGAAAATCGCGAAAATCGCTATTAATGAATTGAATACAAAGCGCATCCATGTTTATCGTAACTCTCACATTGTTTTGTCATAGAAGCGGTGCTTTTCCCTTACTTATAAGACAGACTTTGGCATCTTTTATGACGACTATCTTATCACATGAACGCCATTGGGAGAACCGGCTGTAACTTTCTAAATAGTATTGACAGTTATGAAATTGAATGCTATGCTTTATACGTAACTGAACAAAACGGCGTTGTCAATGACGGAGCGGGTTCTCTTATCGTTGTTGTGCATGTATTATGAGGAAAGAGGTTTACCAACGATGCAGCAACAGACACATCAACTCGCGAATTCTCTCTCGCGCCGGAGCATTCTACGGCTACTGGCGGGCTTCATAGTGACTATGAGCCTGGACGGTTGTGTTCAATCCGCTTCTTCATCTTCAGCCACTCCTACCCCTCGTCCCGCCGGAACCGTTTTGTCTCTCTATCGTGGTCATAAGCTGCGTGTCACAGCGGTAGCATGGGCGCCGGACGGCATGTACATCGCCTCCGGTTCGTTAGATAAGACGGTGCAGATCTGGGCGGCCAATCCTAGCGACCATTTTCATCCCTTTATTTATCGCGGTCATGATGCTGGCGTCAATGCTCTAGACTGGTCACCGGATAGCCGGCGCGTTGTCTCGGGCGCTTCTGATAAGACGGTGCAAATCTGGGATGCCCTGACAGGCGAGCATGTCACCATCTGTCGCGGACATACGGATTCAGTGATGACGGTAGCATGGTCGCACGATGGGAAATACATCGCCTCCGGCTCTGCTGACGGCACAGTCCGTCTCTGGGATGCTGCGACTGGCGCTCAACGCTACGTCTATCGCGGTCATACCGGCAGCGTCAACAGCGTCTGCTGGTCGCCTGATAGTCAGCGTCTCGTTTCTGGTTCTTCGGACAAGACGGTGCAGATTCTGGATGCGACAACGGGAAAGCATATTTTTACGTACCGGGGTCATACCAGCACCATCAGTTCAGTCTCCTGGTCGCCCGATGGCACGCGGATTGCTTCCGGCTCGTGGGACAAAACTGTGCAAGTCTGGAATGCTGCCACTGGCAAGGTCGTCTATATCTATGACGGGTACAACGTGAAGGCCGCGCAAACGAATGATACCGCGGGAGTCCTGCCGGATCTTGTCTTTGTGGTAGCCTGGTCCCACAACGGGAAACGGATCGCGGCAGTCACGCAGGTCTATTGTGGAGATAACTGCGGGGTAGTAGTTGTCTGGGATGCAGATACTGAACGTAATGTCACCTTTTACATCGATACGCCAGTCTTTGCTCTGGCCTGGTCGCCTGACGATACCCGCTTTGTCTCCTCGACAGATGTCACAACACAGGGAACTGGCCCAAATGCCAGTGAAAGCGATCCCGAAGCCGGTTCTTATGCGCAGATCACGCAGGCGTAATGAGAGATCGCTGTTTGTCACTGCCCATTCTGAAATGGGTCTCTATCCTTTGCGAGGAAACCCGTAGGGGCGTGGGCTTGCCCCGCCCAGGCGAGCAACGCAAAACTCCCACCGTTTTTGGGCGGGGCAAGCCCACGCCCCTACGGGTTTCGGTCATTTTCCCCCGGAAGGACGGAGAGCCTCTGAAATGGGTTGTGACAAACAGCAAGCCTCTTTCTTATTCGTAGCGCAGCACTTCTAACGGGCGCACGCGCACAGCATTCCAGGCGACGAAGGTGGATGTAATCATCGCCAGCAGGGCGATACCGGCTATCAGCCCGATGGCGATATACCAGCTCACGCCGAAGTTGATCTTGAAGACGAAGCTGCCCAGCAGGCTCGTCACAAACGTCACGAGCAGCATGGCAAGCAGCGCGCCTACCCCGCCCACGATGCCGTTTTCGATCAGCACCTCGCTCAGGATCGAGCGGCTGGTGTAGCCGACCGATTTGAGAATGCCCAGCTCGCGCCTTCGCTCAAGCATCGCCAGGGCGACCGCGTTGGCGATGATGATGATGCCGGCCAGCAGCGACAGGGACGCGATGGTGATCAGCACCAGCAGGACATCATTCAAGAACTGGTTGATGAAATTGGTGATGCTGGCAAAGTTGATAACGGCGATGTTGGGCGAAATGTTGCCGATGGCGTTCAACGCCTTACCGACTTTGCTGGGGTCGATCTTGAGGTAGAAGATGCTCGTCGTCTTGCCGCCGGGCGAGTATGCCTGTACCACGTTGCTGGTCGTCAGGACGGGTTGATAGTTGGCGAAAAGAGACTGGCTCTGGTACACGCCAACCACCGTCATGGTCTGGATAGTCTTGCCGTCCTGGCTGGCAAAGACAATCGTGCTGCCGACGTGGATGTGACCTTTCAACGGGGCCAGATTGTACAGAACTGACTCGATCAGCACATCATTTTTGCCGGCATCGCTGGCATTCAGATTGCGCCCGGCAATGATCTTGTAGTTCTGCGTCGTATCAGGAAGCTGTCCGTGCGCCACGTCGAAGCCCTCAAAGCCGCTCAGGAGGCCAATAGTCCCATCGAAACCGATGTTGGAAGGGCCGCCCTTGTCATTTTTCGAGACGATGTTTTGCAGGGGGACGCCATCAATCGAGATCGGCGCGACCGTGGCAATGGTGCGGTGCTGGGACTGCGCTGTGGAGATGCCGGGAATGGTGGAGAGCTTGTTTTGCAACGCTGTGGCATCGTTGCCGCCAGCAACAGCAATCACGTTGAAGGTGAGACTCTTCGCAATGGCCGAGTCGATGGTGTCGCGCAGGTTTTGTCCCAGCACGAGGATCAGGCCGATGGTGAAGACGCCGACGAACAGCGCCAGCAGCGTCGTAGTCGTGCGCCCGCGCTGTCGCCCAATATTGCGCAGCGCCATCTTCGTGTTCACTTTCCACGAGCGCGGCAAGACCACAATCACCAGGCCCATCAGCGAGGCTGCGAAGAGGAGGATGGCGAAGGTCGGCAAGACCAGGTAAAGCAGCACCGACACGGCGATGCCGCCCAGCACCAGGGCCACGTAGCCGATGCTGAAGCGCTCCGGCACGGGCAGCACGCTGATGATGAACACCACCAGCACGAAGAAGAGGCTGAGCAGGCCCAGGAATATAAACGCCCCATAGACGGCGCCGATGCCCAGTACGACATCGTTGAGAATGACCACGGCCATGATGCAGAATAGCACTGACAGCAGGATGACCAACCCAATAGTCAGGAAGATGCTGCCAGCGCGGTTGCCTTCGGGCAGCTCGCGGATCACGTTCAAGGGGCGGATATTGGCCGCCTGAACGATGGGCAGCAAGCCGAAGATGAGGGCAGTCACCAGGCCGATCAAAACGCCGCCCACGATGATCGTGGGATCAAGCGTGAAGGGAATAATGAACTGGAAGGTTGTCTCCACAAGATTGCGTATCAGGTAGCTGACGCCGACGGCAGCGGCTGCGCCGATCGCGCCGCCAATCAGGCCCAATAAGCCGGCTTCCAGGCCGAAGAGGAGATAGAGATCCAGGCGTCGATAGCCGGTCGTCTTGAGCATGGCTATCTCGATGCGGCGGCGCGAGAGCAGCACTTGCATCGTGTTGACAATGCCCACGCCGCCGATCAGCAGCGCCAGCAAACCGGCGATCTCCAGGAATTTCTTGATGAAATCCACCTGCTGCTGCTCGCTCTTCAATGCCTGAGCCACCGTCTGAGTAGTGGCGAGAGGATATTTTTGCTGGATGACCTTCGCCGCCTGATCGGTATGCGCCTGATTAGCGGTAGCGATGTCAATGGTGTCGTACAACAGGGGCGTGTTCTTCGTGGCGCTCTGATACGCGCCCAGCGGGAGAACTAAAACGTCGTTCGACTGCGCAAAGGCTCCGGAGTCGGTAATGATGCCGGCAACGGTCACAGGGATAGTGACGCCGCTGCCGGTGAGCAACTGCGTGTGAATGTCAAAAGTGTCGCCGACTTTTTTGTTGTACTGGTTGGCGAGGTTCTGATCGATCACCACGCGGTCGCCTGTCAGCAGGCTGGAAAGGCTGCCGTTAGAGGGCGTGACAAAATTTGGCGCGGTGGCAATGGTATAGGTCGCCGGATCGATGACGCGCACCTCGAAGGTCTGAGCGGCAGAGGCAGCCGCGCTGACGGACGCGCTCAAGTCGATTACCGGCGTATACGCGGTGATTGTGCCGTTCTGCTTCAGTTGATTGAAGAACGCCAGGTCGCTCTGCTTGAAAGGCGCGTTCTGCGACGTGACCGAAATGTCGCCGCCGTTGGCGTCGCGTACATTGCTGAGCAGCGCGTTATTGATCATCTGCCCGACGAGTTGCAGCGCGACAATCGCCATGACGCCGACGGCCACGCAAAAGAGCGCGAGAACCGTGCGCTGCCCGCCGCGCACCAGCGAGCGCGAGGTGTAGTTGAAATACATCGACGTCTTCATTGCGCGATTGCTCCCTGATTCTGCTCGTTAGAAGCGATTAGACCATCGATGAGGCGAATGGCGTGGTCCGCGTGTGAAGCCACCACCGGGTCATGCGTGGCGATGATGAAGGTTTTGCCGGTTTGGGCGCGCAGGTAGGCGATCAATTTGAGGATATTTTCACCGTTTTTGGCGTCCAGGTTGCCGGTCGGCTCGTCGGCGATCACAATGGCGGGATCGGTTGCCAGCGCGCGCGCAATGGCGACGCGCTGCTGCTCGCCTCCGGAAAGCTGATTGGGCCGATGGCGCAGGCGATGCGAAAGACCGACCAGCTCCAGCAGTTCTTTGGCGCGCTCAGAAGGCGTTCCCTTGTGCTTGCCGACATAGAGCGGCACTTCGACATTCTCTTGCGCGGTCAAGGTCGGGATCAGGTTGAACGCCTGGAAAACCATGCCGATCTTGTTGTTGCGCACCGCGGCCAGCTTGCCCTCGGACATGCGCGTGATATCGATGCCATCGATCAACACCTGCCCGGTAGTAGGGTTATCCAGCCCGGCAATGATGCCGAGCAGCGTGCTCTTGCCCGAACCGGACGGGCCAACAATCGAGACGAACTCGCCGCTTATAATCTGAAAACTGATGCCTTTCAGTATCTCTATACGCTCGCGGCCCAAAGGCAGGCTTTTCGTGATATCGCGCACGTCCATCACCATTCTGCCGGACACTTGCTCTTGAGCAGTAGAAAGTGGGGCGTTCCCCAGGGTCTTTGCCTCATCCATACGCTGTATCCTTCTCTCTTTTGTTTGTCATCAGTAAAACTATGAGGGTTTATCCATCCTTTGCTTTCAAGACGCTCTTCGCCCTCTCTATCGAAAACGAGAAAACGCAAAAAAATTCAAAGGCGTTCTTGCATCACAATTATAACAAGGCGCGTAAACGCAAAAAAAGCCTCCACACCTCTTCTGTACTTACGCCCATGACGCGCATGAGGTTGCAACATAGCCGTGGGGTACAGGGTTATAGCAACTCTTGTTTGTCAAGAGGAGAAACGGAGCATTATAATAAGGTGCTTTGACTTATTGTACCAAAGGAGGCCACACATGACAATTCGCGAAGAAGAGGGCTATATTCCGGTAGAAGATGGCTACCGCGTCTGGTATTGGAGCGTGGGAGGCAGCGGCGGCAAAGACGAGCAGGTTCCGCTGCTGCTGTTGCACGGCGGCCCTGGCGCGCCATACGATTACCTGGAGAACCTGCAAGCGCTGGCAACGGAGACGCGCCGCGTAATCTTCTACGACCAGCTCGGCTGCGGGCGCTCCGATCAACCGGACGAGCCGGAGCGGTGGCGGGTGCCGCGCTTTGTGGACGAAGTGGGCATGGTGCGTAAGGCGCTGGGACTGGAGCGCGTGCATATCCTGGGCCAGTCCTGGGGCGGAATGCTGGCAATCGAGTACGCGCTGTCACAGCCGGATGGGTTAATGAGCCTGATTCTTTCCAATACCACATCCAGCATTCCGCTCTGGATCGCCGAAGCCAATCGGCTGCGTGCCGAACTGCCGCCGGAGGTGCAGGCAACGCTGACGCGCCACGAGGAGGCAGGCACAACCGACAGCGAAGAATACCAGCAGGCGATGATAGTGTTCTATGACCGGCATGTGCTGCGCATCCAACCCATGCCGGATTATGTGCAGCGTACCTTCGACAACATGGGGCAGGTCTATTTAACGATGAACGGCCCCAGCGAATTTCACGTCATCGGCGTGATCAAAGACTGGGATCGCACCGATCGTCTCGCGGAAATTCGCGTCCCCACGTTGATCATTTCAGGCCGCTACGATGAGTCCACGCCGACCATTAACGAGGTATTGCAGCGCGGAATCTCCGGCTCCGAGTGGATAGTGTTCGAGAACAGTTCGCACCTTTCCCACGTCGAAGAGCCAGAACTCTACATGCAGACGGTACGCAACTTCTTGAACCGCGTAGAACACTAGAATTGAGTAACTGACAGCGTAGATTTGCCTGACACTTCAGGCAAATCTACGCTGTCAGTTACTCAATTCTAGTTTAGCGGCCTGCCAGGAAGGCCAGCAGGCTGCTCGCGGCGGGGCTGGTCAGCGTCAGGATGACGCCCGCGATGAAGGTGAGAACGACGACCGCCGCCGTCGTCAGCGCAATTGATGAGCTGAGACCGAATGGCGTCACCACGCGCTCATCTTTGAGTGGCGCGTCGAAGTACATCACCTTCACGACACGCCCATAGTACACCAGCGAGACAATGCTGTTGATCAGCGCAATCACCACCAGCGCGATCAGGAAACCGCCGGTGAGACCCTGTCCATGCGCGAACAGCGCCTCCCCCTGGCCGAGCGCCGCGAGGAAGATGAATATCTTGCTGATAGCGCCAGCCAGCGGCGGGAGGCCGCCCAACGAGAGCAGGCACAACGCCGTCCCCGCGCTCAGCAAGGGCGCGCGTTTGGCGAGTCCCTTGAAATCGTCGATGCGCTCGCCGCCCGTCGCGTTCGCCAGGGCGATGATGCCGGAGAACGCGCCCAGGTTCGTCAGCACGTAGACTAGGATGAAGAACAACACTGCCGAATTGCCGTCCGACGTGCCTCCCGCGAGGCTGGCCGTGAAGCCGACGAGGATGTAGCCCGCCTGCGCAATGCTCGAATACGCCATCATGCGCTTGACGTTCGTCTGCACCGCCGCCACGAAGTTGCCGAGCGTCATGGTCAGGATGGCAACAATGGCAACGATGATCACCAGCGACGACAGGTTGACCTGTCCCAAACCCGCGTCGATGAAGATGCGGATCAGCGCGGCGAAGCCCGCCGCCTTCGAGCCGACCGAGAAGAACGCCGTCGCGGGGGTGGGCGCGCCCTCGTAGATATCCGGCGCCCACATATGGAAAGGAACCGCCGAAATCTTGAAGCCGAAGCCCGCCAGGATCAGCACGCCCGCCACCAGTTCCATGATGTTGCCCTGGAGAGAAGTGATCGCACTGCCGTTGTGCAGGCCGCCTTTGATCGCCGCCGCGATACCGGCCATGTCGGTCGTACCCGTCAGGCCATACAGCAGCGCGAAACCATACAGCAGGATCGCCGAAGACATCGCGCCCAGCAGCACGTACTTCACGGATGCTTCCGCCGACTTCTCGCTGGTGCGCAGCAGCCCGGCCATGACGTAGAGCGGGAAGCTGGTCAATTCGAGCGAGATATACAGCGAGATCAGTTCCGAGGTACTCGCCAGCAGCATCATACCGGTGACGGAGAAGAGCAACAGGGCATAAAATTCGCCCTCGGCCCTGACATACTTATCCAGGTAGCTGTATGACGACACGATCATCACCACAGCGATGATCAGGAAGACGATCTCAAAGAAGATCGCGTATCCATCAATGACCAGCATGTCGTAGAAGGCGTGATGCGTTCCTGTCAGCGTGAACGCCTGCGAGAGGGTAAACGCGATTGGGACGATCAGGCCAGCGAGCGCGACCGTCGCCGTGACGATCCGTTTTTTGACGAAGATATCTACCAGCATCACCGCGCAGGCCAGCAGAACCAGGCTAATTTCCGGCGCCAGCAAATAGAGATCGCCCGGAGCAATTGGATTATTCATATTACGACTCCTTACCCCTTTCCTCCCGTTATGGGCCAACAACCGCCGTAGTCGCCACGTGCAGGATATGGGCGAGGCTAGGGGTAATGACATTTACCAGGATCGCGGGATAAACGCCCACGAAGACAATGAAGGCGGCCAGTACGAGCAGCGGGATCGCCTCGCGCACATTAGCGTCCGGCAGCCAGTTCCATTTGATATTGAACGGGCCATAGAAGACGCGCTTCAACATCCAGAGCAGATAGCTGGCGGTCAGAATCATCGTCAAAACCGAGACGGCGGTAATCACCGTCCAGATGCGGAAACTGCCCGTGAAGGTGATGTACTCCGCCACGAAGCCCGCCAGCCCCGGCAGGCCGAGCGAGGCGAGACCGGCAAAGGTGAAGAGCGTCGCCAGCAGCGGCATACGCTTGGCGACTCCGCCGAAAATGGCGATTTCGCGCGTGTGCGCGTGATCGTAGATGACGCCGACGCAGAAGAAGAGCATCCCGGTAATGACGCCATGACTGAACATCTGGATCGTCGCCCCGGTCAGCGCCGCCGTTCTGAACACCATACTGCCGGAAGCCGCCGCCGCCGCCACGCCGAGCAGGATTATGCCCATGTGGCTCACACTGGAGTACGCAATCAGCTTCTTCATGTCCGTCTGCACGAGACAGATGCCCGCGCCGTAGAGAATGTTAATGACCGCGAGTACCGCCAGCCAGCCGGAGAATTGGTGCAGGCCCACCGGCAGCAGCGTGAAGCAGATGCGGATCAGGCCATACGCGCCCATCTTGAGCAGGATGCCCGCCAGGATCACGCTCACTTCGGTGGGCGCGTCGGTATGGGCGTCGGGCAGCCAGGTATGGAACGGGAACATCGGTATCTTTATGGCGAAAGCCAGGAAGATCAACAGGAACGTCAGCAGTTGCAGGCCGATGGTAATACCCAGAAACGATGTTGTGCCGCTGATCAAGTGCTGCGCGAGATAGACCATACTGGCCGTCGTGCCGCCCTGGCGGAAATACAGCACCAGGATACCAATCAGCATGAAGACGCTGCCAAAGAACGTATACAGCAGGAACTTCCAGGCCGAATAGATGCGCCCCGGCATGCCGTGTTTGATGGCTTCGTTGCCCCAGATGCCGATGAGCAGGAACATCGGGGCCAACTCGACTTCCCAGAATAGGAAAAAGAGCAGCAAGTCCAGCGACAGGAACACGCCCATCACGCCCGTTTCGAGAACAAGCAGCAGGGCCATGTATTCTTTGACGCGCGCTCTTTCCCAGCCGCCGATGACTGCCAGCATGGTCAGCAGGGCATTAAGAATGACCATCGGCAGGCTGAGACCATCCACGCCCACGAAGTAATCGATGCGAAAATGGATGGACGCCAGGGTAATATTGATCCACGGCAGGTTGATTGAGTCCGGCAAATCGTTCAGGCTGCCGAAATTGAAGCCGTTGAAAGCGATGCGCAAGAATATCACTAACGAGAGCGCGAAGGTGGCCGCCGTGAAGAGGAGGGCCAGCCAGCGCGCTATCGATTTTGGCGTCGCGATCACTGCCCCCGCGCCGAGTACCGGCAGCAGCAGTATCCACGTAAGATCAGAAGTAAATATCACGGTTGTTCCCCCTACTTCACGAACGTGACCAGCACGATAACAGCAATTGCCAGCACAGCCACGCCACCGAAGAAGCCTGCCATGTACGTCTGCACTCGACCTGTTTCGACGTGGCTCAGATCGCGACCCGATGTCCTGACCAGGCCCGCCACGCCGTTGACGATGCCGTCAACGATGTAGGCGTCGAAAGCTGCCGCGATATGGCAGAGGCCCAGCACTACGTACTTGATCAGCGCGTTGTACAGATCGTCAATGTAGAACTTGCGCAGCAGAAGCTGGTGCGTTACGCGCAAGGCGGGGCGGTTCTCCACAAACTCGTGGATCTGCGCGAATTCCACGCCGCCATAGAGCGCGTAGGCCCAGCCGAGGCCAATCAAGGCGACGGCCACGCCGACCCAGGTTTTCCAGTCACTCAGGATAGTGCCGAGGTTCAGCGTGGGAGCGCCGGGGGTCAGGTAGGCATAGAAGCCGAACCAGTAGCCGGCGACAATCGACGCGATTGCCAGCAGGATAAGCGGGATGGTGATCGTGATCGGCGATTCGTGTGGCTCGCCCGCGCCGCGATAAGGGCCGCCCCACAGGCCGCCGAACGATCCGCCCTTGCCACCGAAGGCCAGGATAAAGGCGCGCAGCATGTAGAATGCCGTCAGGCCAGCCGTGAAGAGGGTGATGGCCCACAGGGCATAATCGCCGTGATCGAAGGCCAGCCCGATGATCGAATCTTTGCTATAGAAACCTGAGAAGAATGGGAAGCCGGAAATCGCCAGCGTTGCGACCAACCAGGTGATGGCCGTAATCGGCATGCGCGGCCCCAGGCCGCCCATCTGGCGCATATCCTGCACCTCTCTATGCGTCGCATGGTGCAGGGAGTGCAGGACGCTGCCAGCGCCGAGGAAGAGCAGAGCCTTGAAGAAGGCGTGCGTGAAGAGGTGAAACATGCCGGGGCCGGGGCCATAGGTTGTGCCGGCCACACCCAGACCAACGAACATGTAGCCCAACTGGCTGATCGTCGAGAAGGCCAGCACGCGCTTGAAATCGTATTGCGCGAGGGCGATCAGCGCGGCGAAGATGGCGGTGATGCCGCCCACCCAGGCCACAACGAGAAATGCCGCCGGGCCAGCCGCCGCGAAGAGCGGGAAGGTACGCGCTACCATGTAGACGCCAGCCGCGACCATCGTGGCGGCGTGGATCAGCGCGCTGACGGGCGTCGGGCCTTCCATCGCGGGCGGCAGCCAGACATGCAGCGGGACCTGGGCGGATTTGCCAATCGCGCCGCAGAAGACGAAGATCATTGCCAGCGTCAGCAGACCCTGATTCATGTGCGTCACGCTCGTCGTCAACTGGTGGAAATCGAAGGTTCCGGTGTTGGCGAACAGGATCATGATGCCGATGATGAAGCCGACGTCGCCTATGCGCGTGGTGATGAAGGCTTCTATCGCGGCGGTAGCCGGCGAAAGGCGATCCTCTTCCGGCTTGGCGCGCTTGTTGATCCAGAAGCCGATCAGCAGGTACGAACTCAGGCCCACCAGTTCCCAGCCGATGAACATCACCAGGAAGTTTTGCGCGAAGGTGATGACGAGCATCGAGAAGGTGAAGAGCGAGAGGTAGGCGAAGAAACGCGCGTACCCCGCCGAGTTGTCCATATACCCCTGCGAGTAGAACTGCACCAGCAAGGAAACGGTCGTGACCACCACCATCATCACAATCGCCAGATTATCGACGCGAAAAGCGACCAGGTAACTGGCGGTCGCGCCCTGGTTCAGCCAGGTGTAGGAGAAGACGCCAACACCGCCTGCTGGCAAAGACGGCGCAATATTGATCACGCCCGTCGTGTTGAGAAGCAACAGCCACGAGTAGATGCAGGCCAGCGCCATGATGAGGATGCCGATATAGCCGCTCCATTTCGCGCCGGGCGTCAGAGATGGCAACTGGGGATCATCGTCATACTCCTGCATACTCTCGTCCGCGCCCTGTTCGTCGCCTCCGTGGGCAGCGCCATGCGCTCCGGCTTCATGCTCGCCATGTCCGCCGCTCGCGGCGGCGGGGGCGGTACGGGGGCGACTGAATAAGTCCCACATCCGCGTCCCGAAAATAATGACCACGAAGGAGAAGAGTGGCGAGAAGAGGACAAACCACGAAAAATTATACAATGCCATAGGTTCACCATTTCATCAGATCTATTTCGCCAACATCCACCGTGCTGCGTTTGCGATAGATCGCGATGATCATCGCCAGGGCAACTGCTGCCTCTGCCGCCGCAACGGTGATAATAAAGATGGCGAAGATTTGACCAGTCAAGAGCTTCGCGTAGTGCGGTGTCTGGTTATAATACGAAAAAGCGACCAGGGTGATGTTCACCGCGTTCAGCATGATCTCGATGCCCATCAGAACGGCAACCGCGTTGCGTTTCGCGAGTGCGCCGTAGAGTCCGATACAGAACAGCGCCGCGCCAAGTACCAGAAAATGGTTCAAAGTCAGCATCTCAGTCCTCCCTACCGATGACGATAGCGCCCACAATCGCGACCAGCAGGACGACGGAGGCGATTTCAAAAGGCAAGACGTAGCTGTAGGTGGTGGGGCTATACAAAAGCTGGCCGATGCGCACCACGTTGCTGATGCCGGCGGGCAACTGGCCCGCGCTGTTCCCGCTATTGGCAATGGCATGGGGGCTGTTCGCCGTCGCATAGATAATGCCCCCTCCGACCAGCGCGCTGATAATCACCGCCAGCAGCCACTGCCGGTTGGTGGGGTTGCTGTCGGTGCGGAGATTATTGGTGCGCGTGAGCATCAGGGCGAACAGTACCAGGATGGTGACGGCGCCAGCGTAGATTAATATCTGGACGATGGCGATGAATTCAGCATTCAGCAGCAAGTAGATGCCCGCGGCCATCGCAAAGACCGCCACCAGCCACAGCGCGCTATGCACGATGTTACGAGTCGTAACCACGAGCAGAGCAGCGCCGACGAGGATAATGGCGATGATCCAGAAAAGCAAGGTGGCTAAATCCATAAAAAAATACCTCCGGGCACGGTTCGCATAGGCGCGGTGAGCGGATCGTTATGCATGAGTAGGAAATAAGTCACAGGCGTTTCGTGACTCAACGAGACAGGCTGCACCTCACACACGTCCTGGCCTTGCCCTCATTCTATACTTCAGGTTCTCGCGAGTTATTCTATCTGTATTGTATCATGTGCGGCGAGTATCAAACACGCTTCGCTTCTTTCGTGATTCTATCAAAACTCGTACACTCTGACAAGGGCAAAATGACACACTCAGGGATGGAAAAATTGGTCGCGAGAAATTCCCCCGTTATGCTATAATGGCTTTACTGGTAAGTCAGGGGAACACTCTTCCATGCAAATATATCTATCTCTTCCGGAAAGACTTAAAGGTTATAACAAAGCATGAGTACAGCGCAAATGACGATTGATCTTCGTCCTTCTGGTAAACCGCATTGCCCCCGCTGCGCTACGGTATTACCCGCCGAAGCCTTATTCTGTCCTGCCTGCGGCGAGCGCACGCTCAAAGACGCTCCACCCCTCTCAGAGGAACAGGATGATATTACCTTGCGCTATCGCAAGAAGTCTCTCCTGATCCGCCGCCCCTATGTGAATCTTTTCGTGGCCGTCGATAGCCAGCGACGGCGCCCTGTTGCCATTCGCGATATCGATGTGTCTGGCCTGGACGAGCGAGGCCGGACCGAAGCTTACGAGATCGTGGAGCGGGAGTACGATCTGCTGCGACAGTTGTCGCTGCCCATTGCGGCGCTGACGCCCGCCATTGATACAGGCCGCGCGCAGGGACATCTTTTGACGATCATGGGCGATTCGTCTTTTCCGGCGCATATACATACGCTCCAGGATGTTCTCCAGAGCGGCGCCGGCCTGCCAAAGGTTGCTCTTGCCCTCTCATGGATCGAACACCTGTGTGCGACGTTAGATCAGCTTCATCGCCACCAGATCATCATTGGCGATCTGGATCCGCGTTTGATCATGTTGAACAGTATGGATTATAGCGGAATGCCAGTACTGTTTATCTCGTGGTTACCGGCAGCGTTGGCCGGTATATTGCCGTCAGTGTCGTCGGCGTCGCTCAGTACGAATATGACAAACTTTATCGCCCCGGAAGCCCTCCAGGGGAAGCCTGACGCGCTCTCCGACATTTATAGCCTCGGCGCGCTGCTCTATCTCTTGCTCACGGGGCAGCCTCCCAGCGGGCATACCCAGCACCGCCAGCGCTTCCCAGGCGAGCTGAATGCGCAAGTAAGCGCTAGGCTCGATAGAGTGGTCATGCAAGCATTAGCGCCGGAACCAGCGGAGCGTTTTCAAAGCGCGCGTTCCATGCAGGAAGCGCTGGTCGCGTTCCGCTCGAATGGTCGGAAACCTGTTAATGGAAAGAATCTTAACCGGAGCATACCGATGACCAGAGAATTTCGTGAAGAGCAGTCATCTGCGGAACCCTCCCTCGCCGAGATCGACTGCGAACATGAAGAAGACCCTGACGATTACAGTGACGAGGACAGCATCACGGTGTCTTTTGTCCGGCCTTCGCTGCCAGTAGCGGTAGTGAGCCAGGCAACTGATGTGCCGGTCAGCGAGTTTCCTGCTGACCCCGCTGTCACGCCGCTGCCGCCGGGTGACGAGGAGGAACAAATCGTAGCAGAGGAAGTTTCCGAAGTTTCCTCGAAAAGTGTACTCGACGCAGCGCCGGTATTCTCCAGTGTGACAGAGCAAGCGACTGTTGAAGATGCGGCGGCCAGTTCGCTCGCGGACTCCGCAGAAGAGGCTGTTACTCTGACTGTGACGCCCACGCCCTTGCGGCCTGCTGATGTGACAGAGCAAGCGACTGTTGAAGATGCGGCGGCCAGTTCGCTCGCGGACTCCGCAGAAGAGGCTGTTACTCTGACTGTGACGCCCAGGCCCTTGCAGCCTGCTGATGGTGCGGACGAGGAGTCAGGGTTGCCCGTATCGGTAAAAGTACCGCCGAGCAGAGCGATCGTACCCTATCAACCTGCCGCGGCGCGAAGCAAACTCGGCCGCAACGCCGCTGCGCTCTTCCGGCGAATTCGCGATACATTGCTCGGAGAGCAGCGGCTGAATGTCACAGCGGCGGCGGTTATCGAAACTCCGCTGCGCGTGCAGCCCAACCAGGCGTATACCATTCGCATCCAGTTAATGGGGCGAGACGCCCGCGCCGGAGGGCAAATTGGACATCTCAAAGGCGTCGGAGAGGATGCATCCGGCAAGGCTGAGCATGTGGTCGGCTTAAGCGCGTTAGCAGAGGGCGACAGGGTTTTCATCGAGGTGCGCTCTGCGATTTATGAACGCTATGCCTACGTTGTGCAAGAGGCGGAAGTTATGCTTCCTGCGACAGGCTATGCCTCCGAAGTCACTATTCCCTTGCGTCCATTGTCACAAGGACCCAGCGGAAGGCGTGACCGCTTGCACATCTTTTTCCTGGATGAGTCGCGCCGGCCCATTTATGAAAAACCATTCGTGGTGGAGCTGTTCATCTCGCATAGAGTCCAACCCGGACACGAGGGGCATAACGTCCTGACGATTCCCATGTAAATAGGGGCGCAATTCATTGCCATTGACTCCAACAACACTGGTGTTGTTGGAGTCAATGGCAATGAATTGCGCCCCTACATTCCCTCTAACGTCATCTGTAGCTCGTCGATGGCCTTTTGCGCATCGAAGTGCGCGAGCGTCTGCATAATGCGAGCGGTCGCGTGCTGGCCGCTGCCGCCGGGCGCGGCGCTATCGGTGATCGTGATGGCATCAAACAGTTGCAGCGCCGGGTTGAGCGGCACGGTCACTGTATGCACGGTCTGGGCGCGCTGCTCCTCGGCCAGCAAAAAGCCCGCTTTTTGCGCGCATTCGGTCGTGGTGGTCAGCTTCTGATCGACATGATGCAAGAGCCGTTCGAGGCCGACAGCGTGCAGGTTGCTGTCATCATACGATTCGGCGGTGGTCAGCGCGCCGGTTTGCCCGCCGCTGGGCGGTTTGCCGCTTACGATGACATGATTGGCGCGTTGATCGTTGCTGCCAAAACTGACCAGCTCAATTTCTGGCTGGTAACTCCAGACGGAGGGATCGCTGCTGGATAGCTCGCGGAATTGCAGCGTTTCGCTCTGATCGAGGAAGTACCAGAGGCTGTAAGTATTGCAAAGCTCATCAAGGGCATGGCGATAGGTTTGTCCGGCTTGCAGGATGAACGTGGGTACGACCTGGCTCATCTGCGAGGTGGCAGGCAGGTTGAATGAGAACAGGCCGGAGCGGGCGCAAACTTCGGAGACCAGGTAGCTCACCGTCTGGCTGCTGTAGGTCATCTGATAGCGCGAGACGAGGTCGAGGTTGCGCGAGAGATCAAGCCCGACCAGCAAAAGGTGATTCTCCTGGGGCGAACGCACGATGTGAATCTGCTCGATGTGATAGACCCCCACTTCCACCACGTCAGTGACGGTCGGCGGCGAGCCGGTTTTGTAGCCCTCGCTGAGGACGAGCGAGGCATTGAGGCCAATGGGCTGATACGCGGGCGGCGCGCTGATGAGATTGTTATAAACGCCCAGGCTATTGTCGATCAGCACTTCCAGGCGCGACGGCTTGCCGACCTGCTCGCGGCGCTGGTAGGACAGTACAGAGGCAGAAACGTCCAGGTATTGTGTCGTATTCGCGCTTTGAAAGGCGGGCGCGCTGAAAATGCCGGGCATGGTGACGACATAATAGCGCGAGCCGCTATTGCCTGTGTTGGGCGCGGCGAGTTTGAAGGCGACCGCGCCATAACCGCTCGACAGGTCGTGCAGGATCATGCCGTTCGACCAGTGCAGCAGGTCCGCCGACTGGCGCAGGCGCGGGTAGCTGTAGACCGAACCGGTCAGCAGGCCGGAGTCTGCTTCGATGCAGGTAAGCGTGTAGAGACCATCGGCGAAGGTCACGCGCGGGGAGAGACGTCCAATGGCGGTGCTGGTCGCCGGAGCGATGCTCGCCGCTGCGCTGCTCCAGGTGAGAGTAGTCGGGTTGAGCGTGACGGACGACAGGCTGTAGCCATCGGAGTAGATGACGGTGAATTGGAGGTTGGCCCAGGCGACAGCAACGCCCGCGCCGCTGCCGATGGGCGGCAATGTCCAGGCGCTGCTTGCCGACCACGATGTGGTGTAGGTCACGTAACCCATATCCTCGCCGCCAATCACATCATAGAGGAAAAACAGATCGTTCTGCCCAGCGCTGCCCATGCCGCGCGTCAGCGCGCTACCGGGCGGCGTAGCGACGACGCCGGGACCTTGCCACGTCACGCCGTTGTCAGTCGAAGACCAGTTCCAGATGGCATTGCCTCCAGTTCCCTGTTGCGCAAAGACTTTGAGGACGCCACTATTATTGGAGACGCACGCGCCTCCATCCTGGAAGATGTTGCTGGAACCTCCGGGCAGCGCCGTCCATGTCCGCCACTGCTGGCTTTGCGCCGGGTCGGTGACGCGCTGCACCGAGATCGTCTGCTGGAAAGCGCTGCCGCTGCGACTGATGGAACAGCGAATGATGCTGTTATCATTGGCAATGGCGGCGTCGTTCCAACCATCGGCTACATTAGGAGACTGGTAGAGGCCGTAGTGAATGACGTGGTCTTCGATGGTGAGGGTCAGTGCGGGGCGGCGCGTGAGGGCGTTGAGCGCGCCAGTCAGCGCCGTATCGAGGGTGCGTACCATGAGCGAGGAGCCTTTCGGTAGATGTACAGGAGACAGAGGGCAAAACAGAGGTTGCTTGCTTATAGTATAACCGATATGTCAAGTAGGGGCCAGATTTAATCGCGCCCCACGGGGTCGGGTGGATACCCACAACGCGCGTTGCCCCTCCATCCCGTGGGGCGCGATAAATCTGGCCTCTACGCAAAAATCTGTTTTTCTCCCAAGGCGAGCCACGCCGCCTGCACGCATTGTTTCAGGAGCATGATGTTGGTAAGGGGGCCGACGCCGCCGGGCGTGGGCGTCACGGCGCTCGCCACCTCGCTCACTGAAGCGACATCCACATCGCCGGTGATGCCACCTTGCGGCAGAGGGTTGATGCCCACATCGATGACAACGGCTCCCGGTTTGACCATCCCGCCGGTAATCATATTGGCGCGACCGGCAGCGGCGACCAGCACATCAGCCTGCCGCGTGTACGACGCGAGATCGACGGTGCGCGTGTGACAGACGGTGACGGTGGCGTTCTTTTGCAGGAGCATCATGGCGAGCGGCTTGCCAACGACGTTGCTGCGTCCGACGATTACCACACGCCGGCCCGCCAGCGCAGTCCGCGTGCGCTCCAGGATTTCGACCACGGCGGCAGCAGTCGAGGGCAGAAAACTGGGAAGGCCCAGGAAGAGATTGCCCGTACTCTGCGGGCTGATACCATCGACGTCTTTGGCGGCAACAACCGTATCCGCCACCATCTTCTGCGCAAGGTGCGCGGGCAAGGGCATCTGCACGATGATCCCATGCACGGTCTCATCATGATTGAGCTGTAGCAGCGCCGCGCGCAGCTCGTCGGGCGCGATCACCGTGGGGAATGATGCGAGACGGGCTGCGACGCCGATTTCGTTGGCGATGCGCAGGATGGCTTTGCTGTAGACGCCCGAAGCCGCATCGTCGCCGACGCGCACAATCACCAGCCCCGGCGCGCTCCCCTGTCGCTCGCTGTAGCGCTGCACATCCTCGCGCAGTTCCGCCCTGATCTCCGCGCCCAGCGCTTTGCCATCAATCAGGTGTGCCGTCATGCGCGCTCTCCTACGATGCCGGTGATGATCTGGCCGCGCTCCATGATCTGATCGAGAGCTGCGCCTAAGCGCGAACTGAGAGCCTCAACCGTTGCCGGGTCTTTCAGGGAGTGCAGGTTCGTGCGCACCATCCAGGCCGCGCCCGTCGCCGCGCCCGTGGCAAGGGCTGCGGCAGTGGCGATGTCGCTGAGAACGCTGGCATTGCCGATTTCAGCGATACGCTGGCACAGGCGCAGCAAGGTCGCAGCGCGCTCCGCCACGTCGAGCGGAACAAGCGCGGCCTGGGCCAGCGCGGCCTGCACAGCCTGCGCGCGCGCCGTTTTTTCTTCCGCTGTGCCGCGCGGCAGCTTGAACGTTCTCGCGAGCGTGGCATAGGCGTCACTATCTTCTTGCACGAGCTGCTGGAAAATGGCGCGCAATTGTTCAGTCTGCTGTAAAAGCCCTGCGATCTCCGGCTGAACAGCAGCATAGTCGTCTCTGCCGATGGTGAGGCGCGCGACCATGCTTGCCAGCGCGGCGGCCAGCGCGCCGCTCATGGCAGCCGCCGCGCCGCCGCCCGGCGTTGGCTGCGCCGAGGCCAGTTCGTCCAGGTAATCCTGCAATGGTCTATTTAAAAACATGCGTTTTGCGATCCTGTCTCTGTCTTGTTTGCAATGGAATTGTAACATCTCGTAGTTGTGGGCGCAATCACTTTAAGAGCAATGGAGTGTCCGTGTGATTTTTGCACACCGAGATGTGTCACTCAGGGCATAAAATGGCCGCCTCGGCCAAGATATACTGTTTTTGGAAATTTCCTCGACACGTTTTCATGCAGGATCTTTTCGAGAGGAGTGTTTCTCTTGTAAGGAAAGCCAGAGAGAGAGCGGGTAGACGGTACTTGGTGCCAAATCAAGCCTAAACACCTGGCTGAGCGGAAGAAAGATCATGGCGTCCCCCTCACCGACCATCACATCGCTTTGACGAGCTTGGGTGTGCGCAAGAAAAACAAACCACTCATTGTAGGCTTCTGGTAGGGAGATGGAAGGCAACAGGCCGTGCCAAAGCTGGGTCAGTGGTTCTTGCAGATGTAATCCTGTTTCTTCTCCCACTTCACGGCGAGCTGCCTCCTCTGCCGTTTCTCCCGGTTCAATCCCTCCTCCGATCAGACTCCATTGATGTGGAGAGGTGGGTGCATCAGGACCTCGATACTGCAACAAGAGTTGCTGGGTGTCATTGACGAGCACCACTGCCGCCAGTTGCCTTTTGAGAAGGAAGCCACGCATCTGTTTTCTCGACTCCGCGTCTCTACTTTTCACCTGTTCCTCTTCCTGGCACAGATAGGCATATGCCGAGTCCAGGCAGTCTTCCACTGGAGAACCAGTATCCAAGACCAGGGTGTTTGCTGGTAGATGTGCAAACATCGCTTGTTCTTCTTCATCGCTCAGTCCAGCATCTCCTCTCCATTGGGAGGGGCGAGCCTGTCGCTCGGTGAGGCGCAGGCTGCGCAACTGCCGAGGGGCTTGGCACTGAATGATTTTCAAACGTGCACCTGCCCGCTCAGTCATCTCTTTCACCTGGTCAAGCACAAAAGGAAAGCGCCCCGGGCTATCGAGGATGACCGAAAGATGCTGCTTGACTAGCAGATCCTGAGCCATCTCCAGCATCAGCGCGTAGGAAGCTGGCCCGGCGAGTTCTGAACTCACGCCACCGATTAAGAGGGTGGATTTGAGGCTATCCTTGTCAATCACCGGCCAGCCCCAGGTCTGACCGAGTGCTAACGCCAGGGTTGTTTTGCCTGTACCGGGCATTCCTGTCATGAGAATCAGTGTCAGATCACGTCTCATTGGTGCTTGTTCCTCATCTAGGTGTCTGTATCTCTACAAACCATATCACCAAAAAGCATCTCTGGCCAATTTATGCTTGATTTTTGCACTTTCGGTCAGGAATTGCTCTTATAGAAGAGATTTTATTATGGCCGCGTGAGCGTGAGAATTTCTGGGCGCGGCCAGGTTATGGCGTTTTTGGCGGCCGTTTTATGCCGTGAGTCACAAGATGCCGAACGTAGCGATGGCAGGTGCGTAGGGGCCAGATGTAGCGCGCCCGGCGGGGTGGTAGGGAAACCGCGTCACATCGGCACACATGGCTCCCGTATACGATGTGGTTTTGTAGGCCGATCTGTGGTATGGTGAGTTTGCCGGGGCAATCCCTTGCGGTTGCCCTGCAAGCGCTAACCTGATATTGCGCCCATCTATCTATAAGGAAGGACGTCCTATGACACAAGATACCAGGATCACGCCAGGGAACCGCGCGCGCGAGACGTTGGCGCGCTGGGCTGATCGTTCAGCGTTGGGGCAGCGCGTGGCCTACTGGATCGGCAAAACGGCGGGCGGCGCGCAGTTGCGTTTGAAGTTCAAGGGGGAACAGCCTGTTCCCTGGACACCGTTGAAAAAGCCGCTGGCGGAGGCAACTGTCGCGCTGGTGACGACGGGCGGCGTGCATCTCTGCACCGATCAATCCCTCCATCTCAGCTCGGATGCCTCGTTCCGTGCCATTCCGCGCGCGGCGACGAGCGATGCACTTTGCATCTCGCATGATCACTATGACCGGCGCGACGCGGCGCGCGATATCAACCTCGTGTTCCCTCTGGAACGACTGCTTGAGCTGGAGCAGGAAGGCGTGATCGGTCACACTGCGGACGTCCATTACGGTTTCGGTTTCGTCAAAGACCCACTGGAATTGATCGCGCCGGGACGCGAGGTCGGCGCGCTGCTGGCACGCGCGGGCGTCGATCTGGCGCTGCTGGTACCCGCCTGACCGGCCTGCACGCGGTCCGTGGGACTGCTGGCACGCGAAATCGAGGCAAGCGGCGTGACGACGGTAGCGCTGGCGCTGGTGCGCGAGCTTGCCGTCGCGGTGAAAGCGCCGCGTATGCTCTACCTGCACTGGCCCTTCGGTCACGCGCTCGGCGATCCAGGCCAGCGCGATCAACAGCGCGCCATCCTGCATGATGCATTATCTATGGCCCGCCTCGCCCCACGCCCCGGTCTGGTCGTCGATCTGCCCTACCAGTGGCGGCGGCACGTCTATGCGCCGGTAACGGATTGGACAACGGAGAGCGAGACGCTGCGGGAGGCAATGAAAATAACTATACCTTCTCCATGAAGTTCGCCCTCACGCCCCACTCAGATCAAATGCATACAGATTGCCGTCATTCGAGCCAACATAGACATACCCATTGGCGACTACTGGCGAGGAAACAACGCTGCCTGCTGTAGAATATGACCAGCGATACAGAGGCTGACACGACGCGCTGCCACAGCCAGTGATATCGAAGGCATACAGATTGCCATCATCCGAGCCGATGAATAGCACGCCACTGGCAATAATGGTTGGCGATGAACTGATGCTGCCTCCAGTAGTTGCAGTCCCGAGTAGGTTGCCATAGGCGGCGTTAAAGGCATATAGGTTGCCGTCATCTGAACCAACATAGACAACGCCGTTGTAAACGGCGGGCGATGAGTCGATACCTCCTACCTTCTGAGACTCCCATGCCAGAGTTCCATCAGTGTTGATAGCATACAGCTTGCCGTCATCCGAGCCGACATAGACGATGTTGTCATAAACGGCTGGCGATGAACTGATGCCATTTCCAGTCTGAAATTGCCAGAGCTTCTTGCCTATCGAGGCATTGATAGCGTAGAGATTGTGGTCACTCGATCCGATATAAACGACGTTGTTGTAAACGGCTGGCGAGGAGCGAATGTCTTTTCCGATATAATGATGCCAGACAGGCTTGCAGAACGCTTTTCCACAGCCGCCAGTCTTGAAGGCGTAGAGGTTGCCATCATCGGAGCCGATGTAGATCATGTCGCCCACCAGCGTCGGAGACGAGCCGATTCTCCCGCCAGTAAGCCCCCTCCATAATATGTTGCCATTGTTAGCATTCAGGGCATAGAGATAGTCGTCAGGCGCGCCCATGTAGACGACGCCATTGGCGACCGTCGGTGCGTTGCCGAAATCATAGCTCCCAATCTCTAGCTTCCATTTGAAATGCCCCGTCGTTGCATCGAAGGCATAAAAATTGCCGATATTCTTAATACCATTCGAGTCGCCATTCGGGTTACCGTTCGCGCTGATATAGACAATGCCGTTGGCGACTGTCGCTGCTGACCAGATTTCTCCTCCAGTAGACACTTTCCATGCAAACTGCAACCGAGAAAGAGCGGCAGGGGAAATGAACTTCTCATTGGGATCAAGGTGGGTATGCTGCGCGTTGTAGCCCAGCATCATGCCGTTCGCGCTAGCAGACGTTGCTTTGCCCGGTTGCGCTGAAAAAGATAGGAAAAAAGCCAAAAATCCTCCGATTCCGATAAGGATGATCGTCTCCACAAAGAGCAGTAAGATCGAGGATGGCACTCTTGCTTGCGGAGCAGGTTTTGAGCTTTTCGGTGCTGGATTCGGTAGTTGGTCTTGAAGCTTGTAAATCCATATCGTTGCGAACATCACTCCAATTGGGAGAGCAAGCTGGGTTATCGAATTCAACACTGATTTACCTCTAAAGCCTGTCCATGTCCAGCCCCAGACGAAACTTCCTATGATCACTATAACAAAGGCCGCCAGAAATATTGCAAGCTGTGCGAGCCAAAATATTCGCCATTCGGGGGATAACTTTTTACCTTGATGCAAGCGCAAGTTGTACCACATCGGAGCAATCGGTAGCACTGCTGGGAGAATAAGGAATTGCAACCAGTCCCACAGCTTATCTTCTGAAAACCCAGTCCATGTCCAACCCGCGTATCCTCCCACTACCAGTATGATAAAGGCTACTATAACCGCTGCAATCACCAAAATCCAAATAATCCTCTTGTGCTGTTTCGACGGCTTGAGTTGGCTTTGGCGTTTGCCGGACTTTGGATATACAATCGTCAGCCATATTAAAAGGACCAGTACTGTTGGAAGGAGAAATATAGTCAGCCAGTCCCATAGTGTGTGACCAGTAAAACCACTCAAGACCCAGCGTTCATAATCTCCTATCGCCAGGATCGCCAGGATCGCTAGCAACAGCGCAGCCCATAGCTTCGCCATCGGAATTTGAGGCTTCTGCTTACTCTGGCTCATGGGACCCTCCCTTCGTGGAGAGTTCAAATACGCTTGGAACGGTATCGCTTCGCACAACTATTCAAGATCGCGGTTGCTAATGCACACTGATTGCTGATAAGGCAGGAGTTACTTCGTTTTTGCCTGGAAATCACATTTCTAGAGACCTATTTCATTATACCATTAATGAACTCAAAAGTATATATCTGCACGATGAATTGTAATACTTCTTCCTTGCTTTTCACTGCCCAATTGTGGCCTGACTACTAAAAACCTGACAGTAGATGTCAGGAAAGCTCGGTATACTATAAGCAACTGATTTAGGGCAACCGCAAGGGATTGCTCCTTGATCTTGCCCCCAGCAAGCTTGCCATACCACGGATCGGCCAGCGGGGGCATGTCATATATGGTAGGGGTAATCCCTTGCGGTTGCCCTGGCCCGAATGGTTGTGGTTGCCCTGGCCGATTACAAAAATCTTATGCGGACCTGTATATATCGCTGCGCCGATAAGGAGATGAATCTATGCGCTATGATCTTGGACTGCCCAATACGTGTCCGGGGGGCGATTTCCGGGCGTTGGTTGAATTGGCCGTGCTGGCCGAAGAGGCCGGATGGGACGGCATCTTTATCGAAGACTATATTACGCATTGGAAAGCCAGAGACGCGCCGACCTGCGATCCCTGGGTCTTGCTGGCGGCAATCGCGGAACGCACGCGGCGCGTTCTCATCGGCACTTCTGTCACGCCCCTGTCGCGGCGGCGTCCCTGGAAGGTCGCGCGCGAAGCCGTGACGCTGGATCGCCTGTCGAATGGACGCTTTGTGCTGGGCGTCGGCCTGGGCGATACAAACGACGCGGGTTTCAGTGCAGTGGGAGAAGTGACGGATGCGCGCGAGCGCGCCGCTATGCTGGACGAGGAACTGGATATCCTGGCTGGCCTGTGGAGCGGGCAGCCATTCAGCTACCAGGGCAAGCATTACCAGGTCAGCGAGGTCACATTTCTTCCCACGCCGGTGCAGCAGCCACGCATTCCAATCTGGGTCGGCGCGAGCTTACCGCACAAAGGGCCGGTGCGCCGCGCCGCGCGCTGGGACGGCATTATGCCCTACAAATATACGCCCGACCGTTCCTGGCAGGATATGACGCCGGACGACGTGCAGGCGCTCAAAGCTGAGATTGCGCGCCAGCGCACCACCCCCGCTCACTTCGATATCGTACTCGGCGGCAGGAGTCGCGGCCCCGACTGGGAGCAGGAACGGGCGCTGATCAAGAGCCTCTCTGAGGCAGGCGCTACCCGTTGGTCGGAGTACATTGAGCCTGATATGCTCAATGACATGCAGGCATGTATCGAACATGTGAAACAGGGGCCGTTGCGCAGCGACTGAACCGCTTGCGTTCCACCCACAAAACCGTTAGAATACTCGCACAACCAATCACAGTGGAGCGAGAACACATACCATGACCACATCGATCACGCCGTTTGCGCACCTGGCGCGCGTCTATGATCTGCTCATCGCCACGTATGGCGAGCCGCAGAACGAACCCGATTACGATCCGCTTGGCGGACTGATCGGCACAATCCTGTCGCAGCATACCTCCGATATCAATTCTGACCGCGCATACCGGCAATTGGTCGCGGCTTTCCCAACGTGGGAGGCTGTGCGCGACGCCCCGACAACCCAGGTAGCCGAAGCGATCCGTTCCGGTGGCCTGGCAAACATCAAAGCGCCGCGCATCCAGGACGTCTTGCAGACGCTGACGGAGTGGCAGCAAGCGCAGGACGGGAACAAGCCGCTCGCCGCCTATCTCAGCGACGAACTGGCAAAGCGTGCGCCGGAGGAGGCATGGCGCTATCTGCGCACGCTGCCGGGCGTCGGTCCAAAGACGGCGGCCTGCGTGCTGATGTTCAACCTGAACCAGCCCGTCATGCCGGTTGAGACACAGTTGTCCAGTTGGTGTTTCTCACATTCATGGAAATACCTTCCTTTTTCATAAACCGAAAGTCGTTCATACTAAAGTACGAGTCCTGCCTCATCTCAAGATTGACTTCATAGACTTCCCGACGAAGACCTAATGAGTAGGCTTGACTTCTGATTGTTTGCCATGTGCGGTTAGGAACACCGTTGAGAATAAATTCTCGTTTTGCAGTTGGGAAATGTTCTCGAATAAAGTCCTCCTCTTCTTTTGTCCATGCTCTGCCGCCCACACGTGGACGACACAGATACATCTGCTCACAACCCCACTCTTCACGAAGCCATGTAACCCGAACACGAAGCCAACGGGGGGAAACTAAATCAACCTCAACGGCATAAATTAAAAAGTTGAGAAGAGCAATCCGTTTCTGCATGGGGTAGTCTTGCCAGTTCTGCTCAAGAAGCAGCAGTTCTATGTCAAGGCTGTGCAATATTTCATCATGCTCTTTTTGTAGTACTGGTAGGACGCTTGCTAACCGCGTTCTCTCTTTTTCCAGTTTTTCAACCTCAGCTAAAAGCATTTGTTGTACAGACTCGCTTGCTGTTTTAGCAAGCTGAGCAATTAGCCTTTCCTGCTCAATGGGAATACTCTCAAGGCTTACTTTCACCTGCTCAATAGCGCGTTCTTTTTCAACGCGCTTTGCCTCAAGAGCCTTGTTGTATTCGGGCAGGTCTGTTATCTTTTTAATGTGGAAAAAGAGCCTTTCTACAACAACAGCGTCAAGTAACGTAACGTCAATAATCTCTACATGCCCTCTGTTGGTAAACGTCGGCTGGTCTTTGTATTCACTTGGCACATAGATATAGTTATATTCGTCTTTGCCAATATGCTTAACGTATACTTGTCCGTCGCTTCCCTGAATACGATCTTTTAACAGAGACTTACGCGCGTCTCTGGTTCTTTGATAATACCGCCCTCGTTTCTTCGGAAGCTCTAGCACGTTACCATCTACGTCCATACCAGTAAGCGTGGTAAACGCAAATTCAAAGAGTTGTGTGTCAACAATCGGGAGATGAGAGTTCTTATTTACCACTTCCCCTGCAACAATGCGCCAGCCGAGATAGTGGCGGTTGGTAAGAATGGACTCAAGGGCGGTTCGATTACGTAACATCCCCCCTGATATGCTCATCATGCGGCTTTTGAGATACACGCTGTGTTGCAATTCCTCTGGAATAGGCGGGAAAACAATAGGGTTCTCAACAAGCTCTCGCATGAACTTTGATAAATCCCCCGCAAGCTCAGCAAACCGCGTGAACAGGTAAACAACAATTTCTGCATGGGGCTTGTAGATAATAAACCGCTTGAAGGTAGGGCTTTTCGGATTAATGTCTACGACATACCCTATGGAGATATCCCCAAGTCCTGACCAGAAACCTTGTCTGGCTGCTCTGAGACGGGCGGGGTGCATCCAGCCTTTAATTTGCCGTCTGATGAACTCTCCTGCTTCTTTGCATTTCCAGCGAAACATTTCCGTTAAGAACTCGTCGGCAAAGTCATAGATCATCGTGTAGGGGCTTACCGCTACAACGAGAACATCATGGGCTTTGCATTTTTGAATAAATTGGTTGTAGTAGATTTGGGTTTCGTCACGGAACAAGCGGCTCTCCTGGTAGCAAATGACTGTTCCATGATCGTATTTCCCTGAGTCTATATCATCAAACAACCGGAGCATATCAGGGCGTTCATCTGGCCTGAGTGTTCCCGATAAACCCAGGTCTGCAAAATATGGCTCTAGTATCTCTCTATCCCAACCTGCCCAACACGCCCATATCAGAAGGTCTTCTGTCTGCATTTCGCGGCTTTGGGATGTATCTGTTTCTTTCTTTTTTGCCCGTTCATCTGACCGTCTGGCATATACCCCCGTAGGTCTATCAATTCGTAGTGTCGGCGGCTTCCACTCTTGCGGGTTGTTTAGTGATGCTGGTGTGATTTTCCTCATGGGGTTGTTCCTTTCTGGATAGGAAAAGGTCAATAAGAAGGCGTGTTAGGATTTCGTCGCGGTACTTATGAGACTGCGTTTTCGAGGAAAGTAGCAGAGAACTACCGCTTTGCTGCGTGGTAGGCTGTGCGCTAGTATTCTCAGGCATGGTAAAACCTCTCCAATACACGGTATGAAGAGGAAAGCAGAAACCAGGAAGAACAAAGAGAAGTAAGCGTCGGGCGGTGGCGTTGCCCGCGCTAGAACAAGATACCTATGAACAACTGTACCACAAACTGAAGCTATTTTCAAGTCTTTACCTACCCTTTCTCTATTTTCCTGCCCACATTCGACGGGGTACAAAAGGCGTCCATTGAGCAGTAACATAAAACGTTACGCTCTGCTTGTTCTCGCCTATAACCTGATATGCTACGTTAGTTACGTTACCCTTACCGTAACGTACACTATAGCTCTGTATCGCTTGTAGCACTTGTTGAGGTTTATACGAGATCGCACTACAAGAAACTTTTACTGTCACCTGCACCGTTAAAGCCCGTTGCCCAACTGGTGGGGTTGCCGAGATGGTTGGGACGCAATCAGGGGAGAGAGCTATGGTTGAAAAAAGCTGTGGGACTTGCTCGTCAAGTGTTGATAAGAGCGGTCTTACAGCGTTAAAAACATCACTCTTAGCCACAAAATGAAAACGTTGGCCGTCTCTGCCGCCAGTGAACGCGGTAAGATTTCGCACGTACAGCGAAACGCCGTAGGTTTGGTTTATGGCAAAGGGCGCGATATTCCCATTGGTTCCGGCAACTGCTGCGTGGGCTACCACTGTTGCCATACCAAACGCTGGCGGGTTGCCAGCCGGAACAACCACTGAGGCATTGGTTATTATCTCAACGCCGTTATCGTTGGTTAAAATCATCCTCTGTGGGAGTTCTTGTATGAGAATGGAACCGTTGTAAATGGTGAGAATGCCTGTTGCGGTGGTAGGGGCTATGTAGCCCTTGCCTGTCGCCTTCGCCTGTATAGTGACGCTCTTACGAACAGGCGCGAGGGTGTACCCCTGCACGGTTACGCTAAATGCCTTACTACTATCGGGCTTCGGCGCAAGTAGTGAAGCAGCAAGGAGGGCTATGAAGAAGATTGTAAAAATCCACGCGCCAATAAACGAGCTTCTATCCCTGGGTGGTGGTGGGGTGCTATCAATTGTCTCTGCTTGATTTCTGACAAACGTTACTCTATCTTCTCCTACATAAACATCAATAATAGTCTCTCCTGGCTCCTGGTCGGGCTGATCGCCGTCTTCCAGCGTATGTAAAAACTGCTCGATATCGGGTGATAGTCTGTGGCTCTGGCTCATGGTGTCCCTTTCTCGAAAACAGTCAATGGGAAAGCGACAGACGTAGCTCCCCATTGACGCTGTTATGAATTGGATTTGACAAACTGGCCGTTCTCATTGAGAAACAGGTAGTGGGTATTGCCCACGATGACGATCATATTGGGCTTGCCGTCGCCGTTCACGTCCTGAAAGGCAAGCGTCACCGGAACCAAATTGACATTCTGGCCGATAATGGCGATCCCTGTGTAGATATGCGCGTGGGCTGCGTCTCCACCAGGAAACTCTATAACCTCAACCTGTCCGTTATAGTTCACGGCGATAAAGTGGCTAGGGTGAGCGGTGCTGTCATGGTGGCCGACTACCACGTCGTATTGAGCCGTCCTGGGATAGCCGTATTGCCAGTGGTTCTCCATGTTCGTGAGCCAGTTTCCAACGGTGGTAAAAAACAGATAGCCGAGAATGGCAACGATGAGCGTTAGTCCCACTATCAGCAAGGAGTGAGGCCGCCATCGTCGCTGTAGGTCTTCTGTCTTTTTGCTTTTCTCCTGGCCGCTCGTTGGCTGGTTGAGAGATGCGCGGCGTGGAATGGGAGGCGGGTCGCCTTGCTGAACCCTTACCGTATACCTTGTTGGGTTTGCTGGAGTGCGTGTATCCTGTAAACGCAGGGCGCTTTTAGGCATACGTGGATACCATTCCTCTTCTTCGTCTTCACTGTCGGTATCTGCATTGTGACGGGTATAATCCTGCCTTCTCATGCCTGTACCCTCCCCTGGCTGTGCTTCGTACACAAAAAGGGCTTAGCCTCTTTCGAGGCGGGCTTAGGGGTGCAGCAAGGGCAATACCCTTTTATGCCGCACACGGTACACAACTTTTCACCGCTTAGCCCTGCGGCTGTCCAGCTATGGCCGTAGAAATAACAGTCCTGTGAAGTTGAAACCACTAGGTTTTGTAGTGGTGGTGCAGGCGTTTTCTTTTGTGGCTCCTGGGGTATCTCATTGCCCCATAAATCTCGCATAGCTCTGCCTTCCTTTGATTGACAGGCTAGGTTCCAGTGGATATACTGAATGTAGACCTTTAGCCCGTCCTGGCAGCAAAAACGGCATAGTATGCCGTCTCTGCTGCCACTGTCTAAGAAACAGCACTACGGGGACGGTAAGAGTTATGTTGATAACCGCGTTGCTTTGTCAGGGCTGCGGTTGACAACATCAAATGAAAAGGGTCTATTGTGGGGACGCCTGGGGTTTCCCTGGGCGTTTCTGCATCACCTCCTCTAGTAGCGTACCTGTAGCCCGTCAATGTCCTGTACTCGGATGGTTCGCCCTAATGCTTCGCTAAGAGCCTGGGCTATGCCTCTTGCTGACTGCACAGAAATTCGCTGTCCTTCCTCCGCGTTTCGGATGGTCTGGTTGCTTATTCCTGCTGCTGTGGCAAGTTCCTGAACTGACATAGGCACGCTTTTTCTCAACTCTTCTAGTGTCATAAGAAAACGCTCCTACGAAAATATATACCTTTGAAAAGTATATCCCAAGTTTTTCAAATTTTGAAGCTATTTTGAGGCCAATTTTTGTGTATTCTGACATCAAGGAAAATTTCTAATCTTTGTTTCCGTTTGTCTCTACGTAAGGACAAACAAGCGGTGCTTTGTCACTGCACAGAGACAAAGCATAGAAAACTAGGGGCTATCCTGGCTGGTAATTGGTAGTGAGGCAATGATATTATTGATCTGCTGGCCGTCTTGGTGATGGGAGTGCTGGCAGTGGCTCAGATATTGCTCTGTTCTCCGTCTGCGGGGTTAGGCTGGTAGCTCTTTTAAGAATGTCGTCAATGGTCTTAAAAAGGTGGGTAGTGTATGCGTCTGACATTCCTTCATCTGACATCCCTATAGGAGCCCAACCGTTTCCTCGTGTTATTTGTAGCATATTGTCTTTGAACAGATAAGTTATATATAAACTCTTACCTGGGTACTCTCTATAATCTAACCCTGTCCTACGGGATAGTGTATCGTCTGTTAGTTCTGTGTCAATAGATAAGTTTCGGGTCAGGGTAGACTCCCCTCTTGGTGTAAATTGGATGGCGGTGAATTCTGCTGACACTATTCGGGCATTCTCTGCATCCACGAGCAGCTTTTCTCCCGCTAAGCCTGGGAGAAACGTGATGTGACTCGAAATGTGGTTCTTTGAGATGTCACCTCTTGTTCTTGGTGTCCAGGCTCGCAGGACTAAATCTGGATTTTTGGGGAACATAGTCAAACTTGGTGGCTCAGAACGGATAGCAAGGCCGTCAGGTGTCTGAACAACGATGAAACCACTATCGTAGCTCTCATAATCTGGTGGGTACTCTCGTTCTGAGTCACACGGAAGGTCTTTCTCAAACGCTTTGGTTATGTTCCACCAACGGGTCAGTTTCTCAAAATATCCTTGTAGCAGTTCTGTGTAGTAGTTGTACCCCGCGTCTGTTGGAACATATATCTTTGTTTGATCTAAACCATGAGGCACGCTTCCTGCTCTGGCGAGTGTGGCATCTTTTAATTGTCCTACTTGTTTTTCGTTTCGAGGCATACGTAGAGCGGTTATCTACGCACGCATCTAAACTCAGGCGGATTATAGCAAAGTTTACTCCCTATTGCTAGGGCTTGGTTCTTGTGTACTGTGAGTATCAAGGCTTTCTTCAACAGAGTTCGTAGATAAAAATGTATATGATGAACTTTAGTTAATGGTGTTGCCTTTGCATTGTTTCCAGATACAAGTCGCGAAAGTCGGCAAACATAGTAATAAGTGTTTCTTTCGCGTTGGGAAGATGTGTTTCAAGGTATTGCGGCAACGCGCTCTGGTCAGGCTGGGTTTTCATCAATTCTACAAAACCATCTAATTCGTCTTCTGGCAAGTAGTCAACGATTTTTATCATGAGAAATTTATTGAGTTGTACACATAACTCATTAATAAGCGTATTTTTTGTTTTCTCATCTACGTTGATGCCAACTTGCTCCAATAGCCCTTCCAGAAAAGTATAGATTTCTTCAGGAATGGAATTAGGTTGTTGCATATTTGGCTTTTCTCTGTGTTTTTTCAGCTCTGCTGTTTTGGTAGTGTCTGGTTCTTGTGGAACTTGAAGGAAGACACGCTCGCCTCGAATGAAGAGTCCTGTATCATATACTTCTCTTTGAAGGCGGTTTTTTTCTTGCTCTGCTGCTTCGCCCATTCGCTTCCACTCACTCAGCAGATCGATATATTCTTCATGCCTTCCTTGTGCATAGTAAATGGATGCAAGATTGCCAAAGCACGCCGCTACACTGGGGTGTCCTGCTCCCAGTCCTCTCACAAATATTACCAATGCTCGCTTTAGGAGCGGCTCTGCCTGCATATACTTCCCTTGTTTAATATAAAGATTTGCCAGATTGTTGAGACTGGTGCCAACTCTAGGATCGTCAGGTTCACCTATTTTCTCATAAATCGCCAGCGCTCTCTGGTAGAGCAGTTCAGCCTGCTCATACTTCCTTTGTTCACTATAAATGTTTGCTAGATTAGTATATGCCATTGCCGTATCAGGGTGTTCTATCCCTGACACTTTCTCATAAATTGTTAGCGTGTGCCAGTAGAGCGGCTCTGCCTCCTCATACTTCCCTTGTACGCTATAGACATTAGCCAAGTTATTCAAGCAAACAGCTATGGATGGGTGCTCTGTCCCTAATCGCCGCACATCGATTGCCAGCGCGCAACGGTAAAGTGGTTCTGCCTGCTCATACTGGCTATGATGAAACAGATATACACCTGTTTGGATCAAGAAATCTGAAACACCCTCAGCTTCTATCTCCCATTGCTCAATCAGCCTTGCACATATCAATGCGTGGGGTAGATATGTATGCCACAGTGCCTCCCACAATGATTCTCGCACTGTCCCAGGAGGACTCGGTAAAAACGACATGAGTACCCATATGATACGTACTGCACACAAGCGCTCTGCATCCTGCCCCATGCGATCTTTCAAGATCACCTGCACCAGACGGTGGATGCTGCATGTTCCAGTCTTGCGATTTCGCTGGATAAGGGAATATTTGAGTAGTTCACCTAACGCTTCATCGAGCTGTGTTTTTTCAGTTATAGTAGCTTTCAATATTGGATCAAACGTCACTACACAACGAAAAACCATTACTTCTGGAATAGCATCAGGATGCAGAAACGCAAAGAGCCGTAAAAGTTCAGCAGCAGCGGGGTTGTTTTGCTCCACCTGTTCAAAGTTCAAAGACCATGTGGTTGCTACGGAAAGCTTATAGCCTTGATTAAGCCTACCGCGTCGTGCTAGGAGTTCCATGTAACGGGTTTTATATCGAAAAAGATACTTTTCTATGCTGACCGCCACTTCCTCCATATAGGCTCCTGCCTGGTCAAGAGCGAGCGGCAATCCATCCAGCAGTTCATACAAGATGTTCGCGTCTTTTTTGTCGGCCTCAGATGCATTCTCAATGGTTTCACCCGCAACAATGATCTTTGCACGACGCAATATGAACAAGATGCCTTCCTCGCGGCTCATTTTCTCAACCTGGATACCGATGATGTTCGCTCCAACAGCTTGAGAGCGCGTCGTCAAGAGGATGTGACCTTTCTCCAATGTCGGGAGAAACTTCGAGACCATTTCAATGTCATCCGCACTATCAAGGATCAAAAGCCAATCCGTATTGCTTTGCAGCCAGCGTATGACAGCATCGAAACGCTTTTTTTGGTCTTGTTCCTGTTCCGGTAGGTTCAATGTCTTTGCGGTTTGAGCTAATTGTGTAGCGAGCATCTCTTGAGTGTCTGCGATCACCCATAGCACAGCCTTGTACTCGCTCCTATAGCGATATGCGTATTCTGAGGCTATCTGCGTCTTGCCAATCCCGCCTAATCCACTGACAGCGTAGGGTTGGGTCAAGGCAATCGTTTTTCTTTTAGAGAAGTTGTCATGAAGTTGAATAATGATTTCCTCGCGGCCTGTAAAGCACGGGTTGCGAAGATACGGCACGTTCCAGATAGATGAAGGCTCCTCATACGATGGTTTGACTATCCCCCACGCTTCAGGAGATTTACCAAATACTCTGCACAGTTTTTCCCGATAAAATGGGCTTGGAGCGGCTTTATTATTTTCCCAACGGTTAATACTCGTTATGGCAGTATCAATGTCACCTGTACCGTCTCCTTCATCTAAAATAGCGATAATCTTCTCTGCCAGCATCTTTTGTGACCAGTTTCGGGCAAACCGCTCGTTTCGGATACGCTGACCAATGCTCAATTCATCCGATGCACTCATGCTGTACTGATCCTTCCCGTAGTTAGGTTATTCAATATCTCAAAAGGATACATGGAGTATAAGAGCGCTTCTGCTAAAGAATACCACATGGCAAACGTGATAGGGATTTGATAGGGGTTTGTCAATTAACTACGCCTTATATCCAACCTATACTTTGCTCATGAATAACAATTCATTCTAGCGATGAAGGAGGGAGGCAAGCAGAACTAAGCGAACAACAGAAGAGACCGCTCGGCTTATTTCCTACCGACTAGCTTCCACACTGCGGCGTAAGTAAGCCGAGCAAGGTGGCGAAAACCAAACACTGCATTTGTCTCTAGCTGAGACTAGACGCTTAGGTATATGGCTTTCAGTGCTAAGTATAGCATGGATACCTGAGAGCCATATATCCCCCTTCAAAGTGTATGCGTTTCCGTTGCTTCTGAGGAGGGCAACTATGAGCATAGGGTTTCAACCAACAACCAAACGCTGTCAGAACTGTCACACCCGTAACCCCCTTAGTGCGAACTACTGCTCCCACTGCGGTAGTCCCAGCCGTACTCAACTGAATGAAAAGCGCGTTATTGTGTGTTCACGGTGCGTAAGCATAGTAAAGCCGTCTGATAACTTCTGCGGAAACTGCGGCTTCTGCCTGACGCCTTCTCACCCTGCGTCGTACCGCGTCCCTGTTCGTCCAGGTCTCACAAAAGTACGCCTTATCAACAACTAGGAGGTTTCATAATGGCTGCTACTGTCAAGACGCAAAGAAAACCACAACCAGAAACACAAGAAACGCAGGGGGAGCTACCCCCTACTAACCCTGCTCCTGTGTGTATTAACTGTAAACAGGAATTGCCGCAAGGCGCAAACTTTTGCCCCTACTGTAGCGAGCCGATTGCTGCGAAAGTAAAGCAACCGCGCTATTGTTCACGGTGTAACACGGCGTTTCTTGATGCTGCGTTATATAAAAGTTCTCCCTGTCATAAGGCAGAACTGAAAGAGCGCCCTACCTCTTGGACAGAGAGAAGTGACCCTAAAGAAGAGGCCGCTATTGATAGCAAGTTTCTCATCTGCTCACAGGGGAAAAACTTGCTGTACTACGGGGATACCAGGGTGAAGTGTGAATATCACCTGCGGGCAATAGAGCGGGCGCGGTACGCTGGTCTTGTGCTTATGACTGAGAGAGATTGGTATGATACGCTTTTCACGCGCCCTGACCTCACCCACTCACAGTTTGCCGCATATTGCGTAGAGGGTGCGCCGTCTTTGGGTAACAGCCATCCCTATGCGTCCTCTAGCCCTCTTCCCTTAGCTACCCGTGATGCGCTTAACTGGTTTGTCCTGACGGCTTTAGCGCGTAAGTACATTGACGTTGAGGGCAAGTTTTGTACAGCCGCCCGCGAGTACTTCAAAGAGAAGTGGCCGCTATCTGATGATCGGCTGGCTGTTTTGGAATGTCGCTTCGATGAGAACGGCAAAGAACCGTTATACCAGTTCATACCCAAGTACCATGACTTTGAGGCCAAACTTCGTTTGCAATGGGAAACGCTGAAAAAGCAACCTGTTTCTTCCTTTCTCTGCGGTAGCTGTGGTGGGACAGGACGGATTAGCAGTTATAGTTGTGGAGCCTGCAATGGAAAAGGCACGTTTCCCATTATCTCTTCTTCGTCGGCTGCTTCTGCTCCGTTTCTGAACGAAACGCACCAGAAACAGCCTGCTACCCTTTATTGTAGCCAGTGCGGTGAAAACAATGAACCAGATGCACGCTTTTGCGTACACTGCCAGGGCAAGATTTACGCAGCGCATATGAATAATAGAACGCCTGCGCAACCTGATCAGTCCGATATCCCGCCTGGCTGGATAAGACTCAAGGGCTTGTTTTCAACGCACATCTACTGTTTTTGTCAGGAGTGCGGACTACCCTGCTATGTTCTCGCCTGTAAACAGTCAAACTATGATAATATCTACACATGGCCGTCTGGAACACCGCAATTTTGTGAAGCGTGCGGATACGTGCTGGCAACACAAAGCGGGTTTGAGAATAGTTCTCCTGCATACTGCCGTAAGTGTGGCAAGCCCGTTCACCCTAGTTGGAAACATTGTATGGAATGTGGCACGGAACGTACCCCTACCCTTCCTGCACGTATCGTTGAGAGTAGCTTAGCTATCCCCTTACTGCCACTGCCTCACCGTGCTGTACGAACGCAAGCTATCTGGTCTGCTTCCTCTAATGAGGAAAATAGCGGTAACACCAATGAAGAAGCTGTGTCAATTGACAAGCGGCCTACACAACCTCTTCCTGTGGTACGTCCTCCTAGATGTAGGAGGGTGCAGTAAATGGCTGCTTTATTGCAACAAGGGGGAGCCTCTAGCTCCCCCACATTCACCCTGGGCAAGACTGGAACAGGTGAAACCGTTAAGGTCTCCTTACTTGACCTGATGACTGGTTTTTACCTCATCGGTTCTAGTGGCTCAGGCAAGACTACCCTTCTTGTCAACATGGCTTTGCAAGCAAGAGCGCAAGGCGTCGGGTTATGTTTCCTAACGCCGCACGGTGATGCTATAGACGATATTCTTGCCCGTCTGAAACCAGGGCAAGAAAACAACGTTATTCTCCTAGACGTATCTGCTGAAACGACATTTGGGTTGAACCTCTTCCAGTGTAACCCGAAAAACGAGCGGGAGGTAAGTATCACGCTGAATACTAATGTTGAGCTTTTCGGAAAGCTGTTTACCGAAAGTGGCTCGCTAGCCCGCGAGGGGATAACCATGTTTGAAAGTGTCACGGCAATAACCCTGCTGCTCATCTTCAACCAGGGGGGCTATACCCTTGGAGACGTTCCCACAATACTTTCCGATAAAGCCCTTGCTTTGCGCTTGGCGGATAACCTGCCCGCTTCTCACTCTGATATGAAACACTGGTGGAAAGCGTTTTTTGACAAGAAAGATGAGAAGCGGGAGGAAACAGTAGGGTCACTGCGTCGGCGTTTGCTATTTTTTCTGTCTGACCTGACCAGCAGGCGTATCTTTAGTTCTGCACAGACAACAGTAAACATGCGGGAAATAATGGATAGCGGGAAAATACTTCTCGTAAAACTGGATAGGCAAAGACAGCAATTAACAAGTCTTGTTGGCGCTACCCTTGTCTCCCGTATTGCTCTTGCTGCGTTCAGTAGACAGAGTATACCAGAAGCAAGCAGGCGGCCTTTCATGCTGTTTGCTGACGAGTATCACCGCTTTGCAACCGAAACATTTGCTGAGCTACTTGCTGAGGTACGCAAATTTCGTATTGCAACAGTTGTAGCGCATCAATTTAGAGATCAGTTAAATACTGCAAATAAAGGCGCGACGTTAAACGCGGGTAACTTGGCTGTCTTTCGTGTACAAGGAAACGACGCGGAAGAATTGAGCAGCATGTTTCATGCCGCGTCTAGCGTGTCTAGTGTACTTAGCGCAAATGTACTGCAAACGCTTTTGCAAGAGGGACATAGCAACGAACAGGTAGTGCAGTATATTCAAACGTATTTACGGCCTTTGCAAAGCGCCCGTAGTGAGTCTGAGACACATGAAGAAGATGAGGTAATGGGACGGGGTAGTAAGCTTACCCTGCCGCCTGTTGCGCGGTTTCCCCTCAGTGCTGGCGTGTCCTGTCTCTACTCGCATAACCCTGATGAGATGCGGCGTCAAATGACAGCATTTGGAGATTTTTTATATAACGCGGTTCGTTCTCCTACTCCCATAAATATACCGCAAGCAATTTTGACACCGTTCTCGTTTGTGTTAGGCTTTAGCTGCGTCTACGACTGTTTACTCAAACCAAACCCGCTAGATAGTCCTGGGTTACGAAACATGGGCATAGATGAGGCTACCCTGTTTCAAACTGCGGCAATTATGGCTATCGGGAAACGAATACAGTACCTACAGAACCAGCAGCAAGGGGTAGAGCGCGTAACGCTGTACCGTGCCTGGGAGTTTGCTGTTGACGGCCTGACGAAAAAGCACGACCATGCTGAACTTGCTGTTTTGGTGTATGAGCGTGAAGCTGCTGCCTATCGGGGGTTTGTTCTGTCTACGAAACAGGTTATTGCCGCTTTGAAAGCAGAACCTATCTTTGCTTCTTCAAAGTTTGGGGCGTCTGGAAACTCTTCTATTTCTGAGGCGCAGCGTGCCATACAACAGCAGTTGACACACCCTCCCCGTTTTGGGTTTCGCGTGCGCCTGGGGGAGAGAGAGTATACAGCGCAAGCCTTGCCTTTGCCTGCTCCTACCCGCTCAGCCTCATCCCTTACCCAACAAATTACCCAAAGCAACTTACGTTCTGGCTATGTGCGGGAGAAAGCTAGTGCTGACAGAGAATTATCCAGCCGTGAACCAAGTAGTTTGCTTTCCCCTGCGCCCTTTCCTCTGCTACCTTCACCAGTCTTTCAGCCTGCTGATATGCAGTCTGTTTTTGTCAGTGAAGAAGAACCTGACGACATACCTGCCGTTCCACAATACACACCAAAAGAAGAGGCATACCGCGTATTGTACCTGCAAGTCAACGGGCGTTACCCTTCATATATTCCATTTTCGGAAAAACCTGAAGAACGGGCAAGGAGGCTTTGTCTTGAAATGAACGGCTATGCGCCTGCGCCTCAGTTGTCCAGTGGACAAAATAACAATGTTCAGGCTTCCTCCCGTCCTGAACCGCCTCAGAACACCAGGGCGGCAAAGCCAACACCAAAGCAGTCTACCCGTAAGAAACGCTCAAAGCAAGAAGAGGAGGAATAACAGATGAGGACAAAAGTTTCTCTCACAAAAACAGATAGTGAGATTTTACAGGTGGTACAGCAGTATCATTTTCTCACCGCTTCCCAACTTACCCGCCTGCGGTATAGTCCTGGGTCTCTCACTACTGTTCAAACACGGCTCAAAGCACTGGCTGAGGCTGGCTATTTTTTGCGACGGTACTTGCCCTATACCGCCGTTGGACACCCTGAATACCTCTATACCCTGTCAACCACTGGCAAACACGCTATAGCAGAAGAAGAGGACGGGTTGACTAGGGTACGGAAAAGCGAGATAAAGGACATGTCATATTTTCACCTTTCGCATGTTATGCAACTTGGTGATATACTCATTGCCGCCGCGCTTCTCACGCGCTCCATACCTGAATTATATCTAAAAACTGTTATGCACGACCTTGACCTGAAAAAGATGCCGATACAGGTCTCCTATGAGTGTTACCTGCCTACTGGCAAGCGGGGAAAAGAAACCGCTACGGTTATTCCTGATGCCTGGGTAGACTGGCGGTATACCTCTGGGGCTGGCGGCAAAGAGAAACGGCGGGTATTTTGCATAGAACTAGATAGAGGAAGTATTGACCAAAACAGAATGAAAAAGAAGTTTCGTGCATATTGTGAAGTTGCGGTAAGTGATGCATACATTCGCACATTTGGCACTGATCTCTGTCAAGTGGTGTATGTCTGCCTTACGCCTGCCCGGCGTGATCAACTGCTGAGCTTTCTGGAAGAAGAGTTGACCTTGCAGGGGCTAGAAGAAGAAAGTAACCTGTTTCGGGTGGGGTGTCCAGAAACGCTAGAAAACGGGAAAGACATATTCTTGTCTCCCTGTTTCTTGCGTCCATATGATGAGAAACATTTTTCTCTGCTGTGGCAGGTGCGAGAGTAGTTACTTAGCCCTTCCACGTTCTCTCTCTGTTAAAAAAACAGTAGGGAAACCCTAGTAAGCAGGAAACAGAACGCAAAGAGTGGGACAAGGCGGCGGGCTATCCCTTCCCCACAAAAACAGCCATAGCCCGCCGCCGATGGTGGTATATTGACATAAGGGTAGGCTCTTGCTAGTATCATGGGTAGCTAACCTGCTCCTCTCTAGGCAATAATTTGCCTATTTCAGCCCACTTTGCTACAATAGGCTGAGTAGACAAACTAACTCTGCTAAGACGTAGCAAGATGTTGTTTAAGCAAGGTTACGGCTTGCTTTAGACCATTAGCATATCCCTCGTGATAATCGCTGTCCTGGTCTTTGTCTTTTACCAACTGCCTTTCGTAACATTCCTGGTGTTCAATTTCTTCAAGGAATGTTGGCACACCTAACCTGTAGAGATAGCGCGTAGTTGACCAGTCTTTCGTATCAACTTCGTGGTTGTTGTAGTCGGTATTCCATGCGTGCCAGTCATAATGCTCAGCGCAAGCCGAACATACCGGCACATCATCTCCGTCTACTTCAATACATCCTGTTAGGTCTATGTCACAGTCTAAGCAGAGAACTTGTTCATCCATATTCTCACCTCCATTTCTCAGGCATAGCTTGCCTGCGTCTGGACTCGCCGTAGCAAGTCCAGCGTGCAGAGAAGCTAGCGTGTTTCGTCAACACAGTTATGGTTTCCATCAGCCTCTTGCAATGCTTTGAAGGCTTGTTGCAACCCGCTTCGATGTCGCGCGTCCGCGTCCTTCTCTCCTTCAAGTGCTGCGTCAATTTCTGCGTACACAGCCTCAAAAGCAACAGGATCAAGACGGACGATATAGTCGTTGTCTTCCATTGTACTTACTCTCCTTTCTGCCAGCGTCGTTTCCTCTTCTGGCAACTTTCTACCCCTGTTCAAGAAATTGCGCGTCAAGGCCGAGCAAAGCGAGCTTGTATAGCCTTGTACGCTAGCAATTTTTGAACAGGTCACAATAAAAAGACAGAAGAGGTGAACGGGCGGGGGTGTCCTTATGGCGTTAGCCTCTCATAGCTTATGCATGTGTTGACGGGGTGTGGGGTGTCAACACATGCATACCGCTTTCTTAACAGAACAATATGGGTGAAACCTTGTTGTATGGAGCCTCGTTTGGTGGTGAACCTATTGAAAAAGCCGTGTGGAGCGAAAACAAGGTCGCCGCGTCTCTGCGGCAACATGCGCCGCCCCTGGCGCATGTTCCTTGTTGAGCGTAACACGGCAAACCGCGTTAGCTTCTCATAAGGGCAAGCAGCGTAGGAGGGTCAAGGGGGGAATACGCTGCTTGCTTCCTTGTGCAAGCCGAAGATTTTCCTAGAGATTGTTTGTGAGCGTGCGAGCAAATACAATCTCAGGAAAATCTGAGGAGTCGGCGTCAACATATCAATGTTGAGTGTAGTGAAACGAAACGTGCGCCGACTCCTCAGATGTATCTTCGGCTTGCCTTCCCCCCTTGCGTACCAGAGTTAGTGACTCTGGTATTGGCTCTGGTATTGACTATGAATTACCGATCCCTGCTGTCTGATACAGGAGGTCTCACGCAGAACTGAAAAAACGGGTACCGTCTTTGTCCCTGGAAAGAGAAAAAACGCGCTGATTTTTTCAAAGAGGTATCTTTGTCCGTTTTGAGAGAGAAAATCATTTCTAGGGCATGTGTACGCGCTGCCAGGGGGTTTCTAAAACATGTTTATCGCCTTGCTGTTTTTTACCCCTTCCCCTATACTTTTTTCCGTCCGCTATGGCACAAAAAAAAGAACAACACGCAGAGCAAGATGTGTTATTCCTTGAAGGTCAAGAACAAAAATCTCTTCCCCGCTTTGGAGAGATGCAACCGACAAAAACCTCTCGGCGAAAACCAAGCCAGAGAACAACCCATCAGCAAACGCTGACCTGGATACCCATGAGTGAAACGGTGAGTGGGGACGCTGAGGGACGTGTGTCTTCTGATAGCGTTCCAGCAGCGCAACTTTCCCCCGCTCCCAACCGGACAGCACGTATGACATCTGATACGCTCCAGCCTTCACCACGCGCTGATGTCAGAGAGCAACCCAGGTTCTTTCCTGCTCCTGCCCGTTCAGCCGCTTCATCACCTGTGCCGCTTTCCGCTCTTGCTCCTGCCCTAGAGCAACCGGACATGTTCGCCTCAGAGGAAGAACAAACCGTGCAAACAAAGGAACTGTGTCTGGTGGTCAGTAGGCCAACCGTTACCACAACCATAAAAAACAAGAAACGGGTCAAAGAATGGCTCTGTGTGTTTACCACACCCCCTGATTTATGGCACCAAGACAGCGAGGAGTGGGTACACGCCACAACGAACACGCAGGAAGGCGTGACAATGGCACAACATGCCAAACTTAAGCCAGGGATGCTTGCCACGCTCACCGGCGTTATCACCTCCACCCGCGTTGAGGACAAAGCACCAGGGCAGAAGACGAGGCACATTACCTTCATGACGGTGCGCGCTCTGCAACCGGCAGGGCGTCTTGGCGATAATTTTGTTCCTCCCAGGAGACGGCGGTAAGCAAAGCGGCTCATACTGTCCTCCATGAGAGGTACAAGCTCTGATTTGCTTCCTGGCCTCCTGCCTGGCTACTTGAGCGTGTCAGGGTCAATATAGTCGTGAAGAACGGGAACCGGCTGAACGGGCGCTATCTCTGTCACTTCTGGCAAGAGAGAAAGGACAGGGGGGTGTATGGTTTTCCGCGAACGTAGGAGCGGGTCGGTTCGCCAGTCCATGCGTTGTAGCTTAAAAGGCGGCAAGCGCCTATGAAACGCGAGAACCTCCTCGTCTGCGAGTTGTAAAATCTCCTGAGCGGTAAGAAGTGGTATGGGGCGTTCTGTCTGCCCTTCGCTTGTTTCTTCCCCGTCTCTGAGGGTTGTTGAGTGGGCATACGCTGATTTACTGCCGAGGCGCTCCTCAAGGTAGTTGGCGGTTGCTAAATCTGAGGGACGGTAGTAGAGTTGACTTTCCATGTTGTCCCGCAAGACCTGGGCGCGTGCTTTCCCGTACACTGCCTCAAGTTGGGAAAGGCTTTGAATGGCAATCCATAGGGATATGCCTCTGCCCACAACCGTTGTGGCTGAGTCGGCCAGGCTTGGGATGGCTGTTCTTCCCGCTTCATCAAGCAGCAAGAGGACAGGGTGACACCCGTGTCCCTCCCGTTTGTCATACACGGTTATCAGTTCATCAATAAGACTTCCCCACAACAACCTGACAAGGGGGGACAAGGCCAGAAGATCGCGTTCCGGCCAGCGAAGATAGATACTGACGGGTTTCTCAGCGCAAAGAAGCAAAGACGCATCAAAATCCGAACGGGTAAAGCAGCGAACAACCGTTTCTGTCAGAAGAGGCCGCATCCTGGCGGTTAAGGTTCCCCAGGAAGAGAGTAAAAACCGATCACTCAAGTTCGCTTCTTCAAAACTGACATCAAGAAACTGCGTTGCTAAGATTGGGGAGACGGTATGAAGACGCTTCGCGGTCGCGCCTAACCCTGAGCGTATCAAGTGCCTCGCGTAGGGAAGGGGCGGGGCGTTCTCAAGAAACGCGGCCAAAAATACTTGGGAAAGCATTACGATGGCACGCTGCGTAAAAATTGCCCCCTCCCCTTCATTGGGGGTAAACAGCAGATGGGAAGCGGCGGAGAAAAACTCATCCTCTGTCCTCTTGCCATGCAAGGGGTTATAACAATGTCCTACGCCGGTGGGGTCAATGACGAATACAGGCCCTAACGTGCTTCGATAGCCTGCGGTTGAGGCAAACAATTCACCTTTAATGTCATTGACAATGACGCTATGCTGCCAGGAGAGGAGTTGGCTGGTTGCCAGTAACCCTTTCCCCGACCTGGTTGGCCCGACAATTAAGAGATTGCCAAGTTCGCGCCGCGTCTTTGTTGGCACAACACTCACCACGTCCCCTGCCCCTCTCCTGCCAAGCAGCAGACCGTTTGTTACCGGTGTCCTCTGCGCAAGCTCTTTCAGTTCATAGGCGGTGGCAAAGCGTGCTTTATGCAGACTCTTGTCTGAAGAAAAGAGTAAGCGCAACCAGTGGAGAACGTCTAGTATCCCCTCTCCCATTGCGCCTCCTCCCGCTCCCGCGCTACCTGCTCCCGCGCCAGATCGCGCTCATGACGCTGAAAAACGGCGGCTTCTGTTGCCCTTTGCCGCATTGCCTGAAAGTCCTGCACCTGTAGCCGACCCTGCACAATAGCCACGACATGTATATGTCGGTGTGGCGCGTGGTCGCTATGCTCAACCGCTACCCATTGCACCTCTTGTTGCAGCCGCTCTTCTAAGCTACTCATGGTTTGCTCGGTTATCTCCCTGAGAAACAAGTCTTTTTCCGTATCTTCTTTAGCAGGGTCAGGGCTGATGACAAAGCGAAAAAAGAGACTGCCTTTCTCCGCCTCATCAATCATGTGGTAGGCTTGCCATCTGCCCATGAACCCGTCGCTTCCAAAGAGCGTGCGGTTCTTCTTCTCCCCATCTTTTCCTGGCCGGTGTTCAATGTAGCGGACAGATGCTTTCGCCCCTCCCTTGCTTTTTGTGTAGGTTGCTTTCACGATTGCCATGTTACGCATGAGTACTCTCTCCCTCCCCTATCCACTTCTCAACCGCTTCGATAAGCTCTTTCAGTTGTGGCGTCACCCGCGTGATGTTGCGCTTTGCCGCGTTGCTACTTCCGTTCAGAATGTTCTCAAGCACCGGTTGCGTCACCCCAGGCTGTCGGTTCAGAATGTTGGTGACAATACTTCTTGTCTGCTCAGAAGCAAACAACGCACGCACCAGGAGAATGGCAATCCGGTTACTGTAGGAGCGCAGGTGTTTCCTAATTGCCTTTTCAATAATCGTTTCCAAGAGCGCACCGTGTTGGGTATGCAAATCCTCTTGCACGGCTTTCTCAAGAAACGCCGAGCCAACTGACGAAACGCTTAACCCTTCCGCTTCTGCTATACGCGCTACCTCTGCCTTCACTAGAGGCTTTACCCAGAGGACAACCTGTACCGTCTTGCGTTTGAAATTGGGTCGCTTTTGTGAACGGGGACTATTTGTCTGCAACTGATGCGAGCGCGTGGCCTCTGTTGGTGGAGCAGGCTGTGGCGTGGCTACGCGAGCGGGGGGAGGGGCGGGGTTATCTTGCCGTACAACGCCCCGCGTTTGTTGCGCGTTCGGGGTTTTTGACCGTCGGGGTGACACGCTGTATGGCAATCGGGTATGTTGGGTATTCGACATGGTTGCTGGCGGTTTGAACGCTAGAATTTCATACTAGCAAGTCTGTTTTTGAGAGACAAGTGAGGAAAAGGTCATACTACTTTAGGCCACTTTGGGTACGTTTTTTCCCCACGTGGGCTTTGCTCTCCACCATTTTTTCCACTATCCCCCCTATCCCCTTAACAACCCCAGGGGGCTAACGGGGATACCCTTGTAATCGAAGCTACGCTTCGGGGAAAAAATTCTCAAAAGGTAGCTTTTGCTTCGATTAGACGCGCTGTATTGCTACAGACACGGCGCTCTGTCTACAACTGCGCCAGTAGTCCGGTTTTACTCAACCACAAACCCATTATGGGATTTATCCCCTTTAGGGGAAACCGGCGGCTCTGTCGTCGGGTTGCAATAGTGCGTGGTGGTTTGATATAGTTATCAAGGCCATAAAAATACCCCTTGACATAAATCATGAGGTTTGATAGGCTTAAATTGCTTGGATTTAAGGAACGTTACCAAACGTTCTTTTTTTTATGTCTTCGTTTTATAACTTCATCCATTGTTAGCATGTCGTTTAGCTTGCTGTCAACCCTTTTTCGGGCTTTCGGGCAAACATGTTTTCAGGTTTACCGTCTTGCAGGTTAGCCTGTTTGAGGGTTTGCGGGCTTTTATTTTCTCTTTGCAAAATATTCTCTTACAGCTTGCTGCACAACCTCATAATCGGCAATATCATGTTGCGCGGCGTATACTCTGATCACTTTAATAAGGCTTGGCTCTAACCTGGTCGTGTACTTTTCTACCACTTCATGAGCAAGTATGCGGTTTTTCTGGTTAGTGGGTTTGCCATCATTCAGTTTTTCAGGTTTACCGTCTTGCAGGTTAGCAGGTAAGTGGCCTTGTGGGATATCGGGTAAAACTGCTTGCGGGTTTGCGGGCTTTTCGACAAAGGAAGGAGTTTTATTTGCTTTCTTATCAAGTTGAGTTAATGCGTCAAATCTGCCCATAGGTTAAATGCGTAAATTCTGAGCTTTGGCTATGTCTTCAACCTGCTCTGCGGTAGCGTGTTTTTTGCCCTGTGCAACTAACTCAATAAGAAGCTCAAAACACACCTTAATTGCGTCTCGTGGTAGCCCTTTTGTGTAAGTATAAAGCGTTTTATATGCCTCTTCTTCATCCTCAAACAAAGCTCCGCTATGACCTGCAACAGTCAGCCGGAATGAAATCATGTCTTTCAGGTCGTTAAGCGACATGGCATTCATGGCAATAGGGAACATGCGCGATGCTAACTCTCGATACTGCATGATCTTGGTTCCTAGTTCTTCTTGACCGACCAGGACAATTTGCAACAGCTTCGTCTTATTGGTTTCGTAGTTTAGCAGATAATGTATGAGCTTTAAGGTATCGCGGATCATATACTGCGCTTCATCGATTAAGAGAACAGGGACTTTTCCTTCCTGGTACTGTTGAATGAGGAACTTTTCAAAGTTGGCAAGAGAGGCCGTATACGAACGCTCAGTCTTCACGTCAAAAGTTTCGAGGATGAGGCGCAAAAAGGCGTTGCTGCTTTTCAAGTTCGGTGAAATAAGCAACTTGACGTTATACCGCTCGTCCTGGCTCAACTTTTCTTGCACCCTGCGAACTAGGGAAGTCTTGCCCGATCCTATCGGGCCGTACATGTAGATCGGGCCTATTCTATCGCGTGCCATAAATTCACACTTGGCAAGAGCTTCTTTGACTTGGGAAGAGAAATAGAGAAACCTGGGGTCAGGGGTTGTGATAAAGGGGTGTTCATTCAAACCAAAGTATTTGATGATTGCGTCTATATCCATAAGGTCACTATTGATACAGTATGCTCATAAGCTCAGCAATTTGTCAAGGAACATCTATAGTTGGTATCACTTTTCTGCTCTCTCTACAAAGTTGATGGCAGAGAGAGAAGTGTTATCTTCCTCTTCGTAAAGGTGTGGTTTTGATAGAAAACGTCTTTTCATAAATGCGCTCCTGCATACAAGAGAAACAGTGGCGTGAGCCGTTGTTCCAGGTCTTTAATGCCTGCTCTAGCTCTGGCCCTCCTTGCCAAGTCCGGGAAACATGCCAGGGGATACCGGCTTTCGTGACCACTTCCATGAGCCTTGCGCCATTACCTGTTGCGTGCGATTTCAAACGTTGCTCTATATCCACTGTCCAGCCGAGATAGTGTCTTGCGTGTTTGTATGGTCTTTCAAAGTGAATAAGATACACCGTCCCTTGTAATGGGGGAGAAGGCTGCTCCGGTGACATAAAAAGTTATTGTAGCATAGGCTCATTGAAGCGAACTATGCATTGTGGGGATATACTAAAAGGCGATCTTTGGGTAAAACCGTACAAACAGGGCTTGTTGTGCCTTTCTGCTCATAGCCTCTCCTTGCTACTTGATCTTTCACTTCGCTTTTGCTATAGCAGTAAGTAGCTTGTGTAATGTATGGCAGAACGAAAACAGGGTGGGGAAGGTCATGAAGGGTCACAGAGACGGCTAGAGTCTCAGCGTGAAAGACGCATACAATTCTCAGAAGTCATGTTTGCCGCGTGGACAGGGGAGGCAAGCGGCCAGCACCTTATCACACCTGAGAGTTCCTATGCCAATGGTAACACAAGCGGTATGTACGGCGAACAGGGCAGAGAGCGTGCGTTACGAGACTTGGCAGAAGGGGGCTATGTGATTGACCTTCGCCCACTTGCCGATCATCCACAAATAACCACCTGGGTTTTTCAAGCTCCGATGTCTAATGGACGCATTGAAGGTGATGAGATAGCCCGCTTACCTGACGACGTGAGAAAAGCAGCCGGTGACATGGCGGGGCCGTTTGGATTGCAAGGTGCTTTCCAGGATTTAGCGTTACTTGCCGCAGCTAAGGTTGGAGAACCTACAGACGGTGGCGCAGGCCCATTTGATAAGGTTTCAGCCGCATACAGGGCTGTGTATTGGGGGTCTCGCGGTGCGCTTATTGGTAAGCGTCTTGGTGATACTATCCAGTGGTCAAATGGAACACGACAGGCAATTGAGCAGCCCCCACAAGAACCGTTGCCTCCGGGGGAACACCCTGCACGAAGAAATAGACTTGGGGGGTAGTGATCGCTGATCGCTATGTCGTGGGCGTGGGAGATGTCCATTCCTGGAAACGTTCATTTCCGCAAAGTGGTTAACATGCAAGGGTAGGGTCTTCAGCCAGGGTGGGCGGTTTTGGGCTTCATTTTGTGATCTTCTCAAGAGGCAATATAAACGCATTGTGGCCGTGATCTTGAAAGAATTTTGTCACGCTGGCAAATATTTTCTGCTGCCGTAGCATCCCTGACACACAGAGGACGCTCCCCATTGGGAGGCGGTTGGCCTCGCGCTGGTATGCTGCTTTGAAAGGAAGTAACGAGACTGGCACCAGGGCTATGTTATCAAGCCTGGCTTTGCGTATCGCTTCGGGCGGCTGAAACAAGTGTTTCGCCTGCGGCTCAAGGTAGGGAAGAAATAAAACAAGGTGTGAGTCATGCAGCTCTATCTTCCTCTCTTGGCTTCGGTTGTCGAAATGCGTGTCCTAACTCACCAAGCGCCATCAGCGCGCCCCAAATGCCAGGGGGTCTAATATTACGCTGCATGGTGATGACCCGTCTATTCTGCGCGACGTTAAACGTACTGCGCTGCCGATTGACAAAATCCAATAGTCCTATCTCCCGATCAACTTGGAGCAGCTTCTGCGCGTGTCGTATCGTTCCTTCTCGTGGTGGCAATGGCGCGCTCCACCGCACACCAAAACCCTCAATAATACCACGGGTGGCTCCTTGAGAAGATTTACTCCGTGTGTCGGGCAAGTAGTGATTTCTACTACTGGACATTTTGTAATCATCAGGGTTGAGGAGGGATATCGGGTCAAGCTTGAATACCTTATCAGAGCCGGAAGTAGGTTTTGCCTGTGCTTGGAAAAAGCGGCTGTCAGGGTCAGTTATTTGTTTTATCTGAGGGATTGGTTGCGCGTTTGCTGATTGGAGCCAGGATTGACAATCCTCAAGCGGAAATCCGCTGAACAGTCCCATTGCAAGGTGTGTCCGTTTGGGATCGCTGTCATTAAGGAGTTGTACGGAATGAGCAAGAACTTCGCTATTACTCATTCGTCTATCTGGTACGCTGATACCAAGCTCTTTCTGATAAGTCCGTAACACATTCTCCGCCGCCCTGTTGTTCATCATGATCTTCGCGAAATTCCTCTCCTTACCAAACTCAAGAAAACTGAAGTCCTGTTGAAAGTCTATTCCTGCACGTTTGTATGCTTGATATACGACTGCTGCCTCGCCGGTTTGCATACTGACAAGTGGCTGCAATCCCACAATACCTGAAGCAATATCGGGATTGGTTAATACCATTCGTGAGACATTATCACGAGTAGTGTTCACCACTTCTTCAAATATTGACATACCCCCTCGGTATAATACCTTTTCGTCACGGGTCAGTAAATCAGAAGTAAGGTTTTCCTGTACATCAATGCAGCCGAAATGAGCGAGTCTGGGCGTTCGTGCTTCCGGCTTCGGGGGAATGGTTGATCTGACATCAGGAACTCGCGGCGGTGGAAGTTGAGACTTGACTTCTCTAAGTGGAGGTGGTGCTTGTTCAAAGGTAGTATCCATACGGCTGCGTAAAAACCACGTTAGCAGAAAATGGGGAATAGAGCAAGCAGGCGTTCTCCCTGCTGGTTTTCTCACATTTACGATGAGTGTTACGAAAGAACCTCATCCACGTTTCTCAATAGAGAGAGTATTCCATAAGAAGTTCTCTTCAGGTTTGTAAATGAAATACTCTCAAAAAGAACATGAACGCATGTATCAATTATCCAAAGGAGGTCGTGATGGCACAGTGTCCTCATTGCGGTGGGTATCGCGTCACAGTAGAAACAGCACACATAACCAGGAGTGGTGTGGAGTTCAAAAACGTAGGTTGTAACACATTATTCGGGCTTGGGTTGGGAGTGTTTATACTCATTTGCGGCGGAGCAGTGATCAGCAACGGCTCCTACCTGGGAGGATGTCTTGTTCTTCTCCTCGGCATTGCCATTATAGTGGGAGTAGTTATGCTTCATCTCAAAATCTTGTCGGTGGCGACAGGATACAAGTACGAGTGTTTGTTGTGTGGCAAACGTTGGATACTAAACTCAGGAGATGATCAACCGTCGGTAACAGTGCGTCCGGACTTGATTGCCAGAGGAGAGCAGCGCCTGGAAGAAGAGAGACAGCAAGCAGCATATCAACGCAGAATGGCAGAGTGGAATTATTGGCAGCAGCAACAAAACAAAAATAGTTAACGTTGTGTAACGTAGATAAAGGGGGGCGAGTGTCAGAAATCAGCCTAAAAAGCTAGTCTCAGGTTCTCAACGGGAGACATCCTAGTCGTCGCGATCTTTTTAGTGACCCGCTCAATAAAGGGTTCCACCGAGTTTTGTCCGTAAATATGTGATAAGGATGAAATATGGATAGAATTACATAAAAGTCAGTAAGCGGAAGTAGAGCACATTTTATACACAGTTATAGTTGCGCTCCTTGTTTCTTGTATTTCATGACCGTTCCCTTAGCCACATTAAGCTGTTTTGCAACCGTTCGTATTGGTACCCCTTGATCGATTAACTCCTGTATCTTCGTTTGGATCTCGTCGGTGACGTTTCTTCTTCCCCATATTCCATTTGTTTTCTCCCGCTTTGCTTTGACACCTGCTCTAACCCTATCCCGGATAATCTCCCGCTCAAATTCTGCATAGGCGGAGTTTACGTTGAAAATCAGCTTTCCCATACTGGTCGTGGTATCAATATTTTCTTTGAAAGAAATAAAATCAATGCCAAGCTCCTGGAATAGAGCTAATGAATCAACGAGCATCTTGAGAGACCTGGCGAAGCGATCAAACTTCCAAACCAGCACAATATCAAACTTTCTTTTTTTTGCATCATCCATGAGTTGATCGAGTGCTTTTCGTTCCTTCGTTGCTCCCGATACCACATCCTCATAGATATTGAAAATCTCATAGCCACGCTTTTGCACATACTCTTTCAGATCCATGAGTTGCAAATCGGTTTTTTGCTCTTGGGTTGAGACTCTGACATAGAGAGCTACTTTTTTTGATTTTCCAAACATAGGCGTAGGAATAGTGTACCAAAAAACTAAAGTATTCTAACCCGCAAAATGCTACAATTTTTGTATTGTCAAAACAAGCTAATACAGATCAGTTTTAGGGAGGGTTTTTTGGCACACCCTTTTTATGCAGAGACCACATTTCACGCAAGAGCAATTAGTGCAAGTTGCAAAATTATCTGATGCAGATTTGAAACGTATAAAGGAATGTCGGGGAACACAAAATCAGTTGGGTTTTGGGTATCAGCTCTGCTATGTGAAATTGTTTAACCGGTTTCCAACACAAAGGCCATTCGAGTCAATTGATGAACTGGCAACATTTGTTGCAGTGCAACTTGATATAGAGAGAGAACAGCTTGGTCAGTATGCGTTGCAGCAGTGGACATTTTCTCACCATCAGGAAGCCATCCGCGAATATTTACAGGTGCAAAGGTTTGACGAAACCGCCGAGACGCTCCTCAAGAACTTTCTTTTTAAACACTCTCAGCAAATACAATCTATAGAGTCTCTGCTTATCAAGGCCATAGAATTTCTTAAGGAACAGCAATTTTTGAACCCCTCAGAGGACACCATAGAGAGAATTATTCAAACTGAACGCGAGAAGGCAAGAAAATATGTTTTTGAAAAGATATATACATCGATTAGCCCATCTCTTCAACACGAACTAGATAGTCTTTTGTTTGTTGGCGACGGGCTGTACTCTACAATATATCAGATAAAAGATGTCCCTAAGATACCCTCGGCCAAAGCAATGAAGCTACTGGCAGCAAAGCTAGATATGATTGAGCAGACTGGGGTGAACGACGTTAACCTTGATTGGTTGAATAATAACTATAAAAGATATTTAAGCTGCTATGTCACCCGATGCGACGCCAAAAGACTACGGGAACTAGAGCCACGGCATCGCTATGCATCTCTGGTCTGCTTTTTGCAGGAAGCCTATCGGGATAGTAAAGACCACATTTTCGACATGTATCAGAAGGCTATTAACGCAATGTATAACAAGGCAGACAAGGCTGTTGATAATTACAACAGATCAAAACGAACAACCACCCGCGCCTGTTTAATCAATCACAAGAAGTTGTGCAGCGAGCTACTCGCGGTCTCGGGTGGAAGAGAAACTACAGAGTCCTTGTTAAAGAAGTTTCCGCAAGCTCAACTTCAGATACAGATTGGGGAGGTGGAGTCCCTACTGGGAAGCAAGTATAGCAACAGCCTTAATGTGGTTGCCGACAGGTTTAGCCACATGCGTCAAATGGCGCGCCCGCTTCTGGAAAAACTTACACTTGAACTCGCTCCCACGGGTAACAATTCTTTACTATCCGCGCTCCAACTTTTACGCGAACTTTCTGAGGGCAAGCGGCGAAGGGTGCCTGAGAATACAAGCCTGGACTTTCTTCCTAAATCACTGCGCCTGGCTGTGAGAGAAAATGGCGTCTTCAACCAGAAGAGATTTGAGGCAGCAGGCTTGACAGCCATACGGGATCAGATCAAATGCGGTAATCTGGCAGTTCTTGGAAGCAAACGGTTTGGAAAACTTGAAGACTTTTTTATCAGCGATGAGGAATGGGCCACATTGAGAGAAGAATTCTTCAAAAAGAATGGACTTCCTCAAAACCCACAGGACGTACCCGCATACCTTGATAGCAGACTCCAAATTGCATTTGATTACTTTCTGAGCCGGGAGAAGAGTAACGAATTTGCCAGAATAGAAAAAGAAGGGTGGGTGCTATCAAAAGACCCGGCAGAAGAACTTTCGGCTTCCCAAAAACAAGCACTTGAGAAGCTGAAAAATTGGCTCGCAAGGAATATGCGCATCATAAAGCTACCCGATCTCTTAATTGAAGTTGATAACGATCTGCATTTCACTGACCCATATCTTCCAGCTACCAGGCGAAAAGACAGAAACCCGGACGACATATGCAGCATACTAACTGTACACATGTGTTACGGCTGCAACATAGGCCCCCAGATCATGCCCCAGATTATTCCCGGTATCAGCTACCATCAAATCAAGCGTATGTTTGACTGGCAAGTGACAGACGAGGCCAATAGTCTTGCGCTGGCTTCAATAGTCAATGGAATTGGCGGGGTAGAAGTGACAAAGGCATGGGGAGATGGGAGAACAGCGGGCGCTGACGGGCAGAGACTGGGCTATCACAGGAAGACTTTGCATCGGACATTCAGTCACAAATTCAACGATTTCGCTCTAGAGTTTTACACTTTTGTAGCTGACAACTATGCTCCGTTCTACAATTTGGTCAAAGAACCAACAGAAAGGGACAGCTCAAGAGTGCTAGATGGACACCTCTACAACGTCAGCGATCTTGACCCCGAAGAATGGTATTATGACACTGGCGGATACGATGAGATTAATTTTGCAGCTTTTCAGATGTATGGCAAGCAGTTCTGTCCCAGGATCAGAAATATTAAAACTCAATGGTTATATAAAATTGACGATACGAAAGACTATGGTAACCTAAACAAACTTCTTAAAGGAGCGAAGCACACCATCAAAATGAACGCTATTGTCGATCAGTGGGATCGGATGGGACAGTTCTATGCTTCGTTAGAGGCAGGACGCGTCACCGCATCAACCGCGCTCAGACGACTGACAGGTTTTACCGAAAAGAACACCTTCTACAAGGCAAGTAGAGAACTAGGGAGAATATTCAAAACCGAGGATATCATGTATTGGATGACTGATCCACAAAAAAGAAAGAGGACGCGCAAGGGCCTTTTAAAAGTTGAACAAATTCACCAACTCATACGGGACATAACTTACGGGAACAGGGGTAGGCTCAAAGGGAAGAGTATGGAGGATATTAACAGTTCCAGCAACCTAACAATTCTAATCATAGCCGCAATTATTTATTGGCAGGCAAAAGAAATCAGTAACGTCATAAAGGAACATGACCCTGAAGCAGAGGGTATCGACTTATCACTTCTCGCCCACGTCAGCCCTATTGAATGGACAAATGTCATTTTGTATGGAGAGTACAAACTTGACAGAACACTGATTAAGTAAATGGCCTTATCACATATTTACGGACAAAACTCGGTGGAACCCTAATAAGGGAAGTGACGACGCTGGCACTAAAGCGATGTTATCAAGTTTTGCTCGCCGTACAGACTCCGGTGCGTGTTGGTAGGGGAGAATGGCGTATTTGGACATCAGCTTTTCAGGAGTCTACCACACAGTTATAACGCATTTTCCTGCATTGCCTTGATTTGGGCTTCCTTCACAAACTGCGCGTAGTAGTTGGTCACGGCAAGTGAACTGTGTCCAGCGTTTTCCTGTACAATCTGTATGTTGGTCTTGCGTGCCAAGTGTTCCATGATATGCGTTGTCCGCAGGCTCTCCACATGCGCCCAGGGAACATGAGCAGACTTTGCATATTTCTTAAACGCTTTCTCCACACCTCTATTCGTTATTGCCTCGCCGTACCTGTTCAGAAACAGCGTTTGGGAAGGGGAATTCGGCCTGACGACAAGGTAGTCCTGAATAGCTCTGGCTGCTTTGTAGTTGACGACTAGCTCTGCTACACGTCCGCCGTGTCGCCTGACTCTCAGTAACCCATAACCGGTTATTGGATCAACGCTCGGCTCGTGGGAAAGTGTAATACTCTCAAGGGTCAGCCCGGTAAGTTCGCTGAGCCGTATGCCGGTTTGTAATAGGGTTGCAAACATGGCAAGGTCTCTCGGATTTCCTGCTGCTTCCGCGAGGATCGCTCGATACTGTGTAGGGGAGAGTGGGTGCGGTTCATTTCTCTCTACTTTCGGCCATACCAAGCTGCTGCTCAAGCCAACGGGTAGTACGCCTTGCTCCTCAAGAAACCGCAGGAAGGTGGCAATAGCGGCTATTTTACGCTGTCGGGTAGCGTCCTGCAACCCTTGCTGAACCAGGTGTTGCAGATAGCGTTGAATAGAGCGGATGTCTATATTCTTGACATTGGGTAGTGCAATCTGGAAAAGCCACTCGGACAGATCGTACCGATATCCCCGTTTGGTAGCCTGAGCGAAATTATGTTCCGGCATATACACATCACAAAACGCCTGGAACGCTTCCTTCAGCGTAGGATTTGCCGACGGAAAAACAGTGAGTTGGATACCCTCATTCATACTGCAACCATAGCATAACCTACAAGTTCGTACAAGTACCAACCCCTCCCCTTATAAGCCTGTGGAGGCTTCTGTAAGATAGGTGGGGTGTGAGAAGTAGTACTTGTACGAACCATAGCCGTGAAAATACGGGTTGAGCGGAAAGCCAGGGAAGAATAAAATCTACAATTTGCTTGTTTGATCTGAGGATTTGATATGTTGTAACTGAGAAGCAAGAAGCTGTGTATAGCTTTGCAGTTTCATTTTCTGATCAGCAGACATATCTTGAAGTAATACCTGAAGCAAATCAGAGAATACTTTTTGGGATACGCTTGATAGGACTTGGCTGTATACTTCTGGAGTAATGAACTCAAACAACATTTCGTTTACTCTCTGTTGGGTCGTTACTCTTCTCATTTTTTGTGCGAGGCCATGTTGTTTTGGTTCTGGAAGTGTTTTCAGTACCTCAAAAAGTGCCTGCTGCTCACATAGATGTATAAATTGGGCAGCATAGGCATCTTTATCCTCCTGATAGTCAATGATAGTCAGGATGTGCATGAGTATTTGTTTTAGATCATAATTCATGGTTTCAGTTAGAGTTGGGGAAGTCATAGGTTGGCGGTTCGGGCGAGGAAGAAGAAATATCTTCTGTATTATCTATATTATCGAATGCGGTTGGGTGTTCGATTTTCAAAAGCGGTCTGTGTTGGTTTGGAGCTATTGGTAACGTTTCTGGTATAGGCTTCTTTGCTAACACCCTTGATAACGCCATGGCAAGGATACCTGAACTTATACCTACCGCTCCTGACACGTACAGTACAGTTTCATTATTGCCAATTGCAGCAAACAAGCTTGTAAAAACACTGCTCGCTGCTGTAAGCTTACCGATTACATCGGCAGTTTTCAATACTTCTCTGGAGAGAAAACCATTTGCCTTTTGTGTAAGAGAGGGGAACCTAGCTGGCTTTTCAAGAGGAACCATTCCTTGCTGGACTGGCCTTTGTTCCTGCTTCATAAGGTAGGAGCATTATATACGAGCAAGCAGTGAAAGTCAAAGACTATCCCTAGCCCTTCTACATGTCATATCTCTACTTTTCTTGCAAATGGAAACTAATAGCGATAGGGGGGATATTGCGGGTTAGGATATTGTCCCTGATAGTATCGAGGGTACTGCGTATTTGATTGCTGCGTGAATTGGGGATTCTTCGGACGTCCCTGATCGCTGTTTGATGTGCCTCGTTTCTGCATAAAAGTTCTGTACAACAACAGACCAAGAATTGTGCTTAATGCAAGTAAAATTGCTGTCTCTCTAATATTTGTATCAAAGATATAAAAGAAAAGTGATATTGAGCTTCCGCATGAAAGGATAAGCGTCATTGCCCCTATGAGCCTTGTTTCTATGGTCGATTCGATTATCCACAACAGAATGAAGCCCCCAACGCAGCCAATAAATATAGGAGGTAGGATAGTGGATAGATCGAAGGCAGGCAAGGCACTGAAGCTCGATACAGGTTCCTGAAGACTATTTAACTGAGTCACGACAACTATAACAAAAGTCACTAAACCAGCCGCAAATCCTGACCAAGCAGACCGTTTCAAACCAGACCAGGCACAAATAGCAATTTTTATGCCATAAAGGAACATACCTGATATAATACCAGGAACCAACAGCATTACGACGAATGTGTAAGCGGCAACTGCAAAAGAGTCTGTAGGCATGGAACACCAGCTTTCTCTCTAGCAAAAGTCCCCAAACTGATCCCCCCGCTAGATTGCGAGGTTCCCTCAAGCCGAGATCAATCGAAAACAAGGTAATGCACAATGCAGAAATGTGTCGCGAAAGAGGTATTGATTTCTGCTAAACTATCATACACAAAATATAACATAAAAAAGAACAAGTGTCCATATTTTAGAGGAAGAATAATCAAATATGGCGTTGTGAGTTGCTATCTAAGTCGCTTGGTTGCAACAGGCTCATCAGCAGGATTTCTCCCTCTTATTAGACACCAGGCCGTCCCCCGTAGGGTACCTGGGACGTGCAACTTCTCATTGTACGAACCTGGATGCTAGAAAGAGAAAAGAGGGTGGTTCTCAGAACTACCAATGTAGGAACCCAGTTAGGCAATGATATGCAGCCAAATAGTACTCATGTACTTGTAACAATTTCCTTAATAAGATAAAGTATTCAGCAATATTTATAGGCTATTACTTTTGTCGGGAGCATAATAGGTGAAGCTAACTTCATTTCGTATTAAAGCATGTTTCGGGTTTGTGGATTCTGATCAAATCGATCTGGAGAATACAAAAAATCTCATCTATGTCTTGGGACGCAATAGTTCCGGTAAGACTTCCTTCCTTACTGCGTTAGCGTATTTTGCCCCTCATTTAACACCTGAGTCTTATCAGAACTTTGCGAATTTCGATCCGTCTTCTCAAGAGCCACACCTCCTTGCCGAGTATAGGGTAGGAGAAAACGATTTTACATTCGATGCATTTATCAAAGCATTTCACACAGAAATTGATACATTAAACCGAGGATTTACCGCAACATATGCAAGCAATGAATATCAACGATACAAAGGTGAGCTAGCCAAAAGGTTACAGGTGCTATATGCAGCTTTATTTGAAAACTCAACAAGTAAAGGCCGTTTATGGGTCATGCGTAAAGCAGCAGGTGACTATTGGTTTTCGGCAGAACCAAATTTCCAAGATAGCAACGAGCGCAAAAAGCAGCTTTCTGCGTTTCTGACTGGTTTACCTCAGCAACTCGGCTTACAGTTGCAAGCAAATGGGCAAATTAATATTGGTGGGAGTTGGCAACCATTGACTCAAATAACGGCTGACAAAATCGAGAATTTGCTTGTAAAACAGTTACCTGTAATTACCTGGTTCAAAGAAGCGTATTCTCTCCTGGATGTGTTGCCAAATGTTATCAAAGTCGAACAGCTTACCCGTAGTCCGAACCGGTTGACGACTGCGTTAGTCGAATATCTTGGCAAAGCCAAACTGGAGCGTTTACTCACTGGACAGCATCCACGTGAGCGAGAGGTAATCCTAAGCGAGTTGAAGGAAAAGATCAATACCCTCATGAAAGAAGTGAACAAGAGTCGGGAACCAGGTACAGAATTGTTAGCAATTGACTTATCCCGAGTGGATGGTTTGCAGGTGACAGTGATGGCAGACGACAAACCGTCTTTCTATATAGGGCGCTACCGAGATTTATCCGTACAAATGTGATAAGCTGCTCATCTTTACGTTCCATCGTATAAAGGAGTATGTGAGATAAATAAACAGGTAAAAGATGAACCCACAGAGCAGCCCCACCATACAATGCAACCACACTATACTGAAGCAGAGCAGAACCGACTGCTGCAACATTTGCTACAAATTGAGAATAATTTTGACAACCGGCTCAATACCTTTCTCGTCCTTGAAACTATCCTCTTTGGCGTGGTTTCGCTTCTTTACAGCAAACTAGTGGCCGATAATTTCATGTTAGTTGTTATCATCTGCTTAGGTCTTGGCCTAACACTGATTCGGGGGTATGCACAAACAAGGGGGCGGGATGTCTATAAAAGTATCAAAACACGTTGCATTGCAAACCTTCGAGAGTTCAAAGATACGCAGGACGCAAGGGCAAAACAGCATTGGCCTGTATCCACAACAGTATTCTTAACCTTTGTAACCCCTACATTTATGGCACTTGTATGGATTGCGCTTCTGGTGTATCTTCTGGTGAAATTATAAAGCTCCTAAGATTGTATTTCATTGCGAAACTATAGGGACGCTCCTGGTGTCCAGTGAAATTTGTCGGAAAATGTTGGTTATAGGATAATTCGCGCAGGTGAGTTAGCCTCAATGGGGTAAGTGATCGGGTCTTCCCACGTCGCACAATATTTATTTTACGGCGTGGAGCAGAGTTTTGAGGCCAGCAGCCACTTTTTCTTATGCTGCTTCACTCAGTGGCGTATATTGTCCAAACAGAGCTTTTTCGTTGCTTCGCAAAAGTAAAGCCGTCAGTTTGGTATCTACCTGATGGAGTGGAATGTTGGCAGAAACACCAATCACGCCTGTCTCTTGACTCCTATCCGCGAGTGCTTTGAAATCTTTGACGTTGTAGGTCACAATCAACCGTTGCTGTGCGACTGCAAGTTCGTACACCTGCGTATCTGAGAAGCCACCGCTGTGCAGATCGTCGCGGATATGCTTGACATCAAAGTGTTCGTTCAGACGAGGAAATATCTGGCGCTGCGGCATATTCTCATCAAGCAGCAGCTTATGTTTATAAAACGTTCTTGGCATTTGAGGGAGTGCTTATCACGCGAATAGCCTCATCAATTGCGTGTTCTAAGGTCTGCTGATCGACCCAGGGATACATGTCATGAATAGCTGGAAGAGCGTTCCCCTCTTTGAGTCTGTGAAGAATAACGGCGATAGGAATACGAGTTCCTGTGATAACAGGCGCTCCGCCCATAATGCTTGGTGTTGAGATGATATATTTTCCCATAGCAGAGATATTATACCATATCACCGCTTGGTCGCTCCGTATAAGATATGTTCTAAGACAACAGGCACGATTTTGAGGCAAGACTAGGTACTGTGAACAGAAGAATTTCTCTGAAGCGCAAGAATTTGAAAATAACTCACTTCAGCTTTGAAACATTGCTCTATTATTTGCGTCTTTCTTGCTGTCTCCATATGTCGCATAAATTCGTTGATTGAGATTGAAAAAAGGTTACGAAATCTCAATGCTATTCCTCAGTTCATAATCGTATCTTTACCGTTTCTCCATCCATTCGTTACTGCTGCATGATTAAATTTTAATGGCTGAGTACATAACCCTACATTAGACTTTCTCTTTTCTACATTCGCACATGTACACGCTGGTATCTGCTACAGCCAAAAATTTATTTGTGAATTGCAGCATTAGTGGAAAGTGAGTTCCCTAGATGCATTACTCCACCCGCTCCAAAATAAGCATCTTGCTCGCACTCATCGTTGTTCTCTCAATGAGTCTTGGTCTCTTTGCTTCCGCGAAATCAGGGGTACATGCCGCCAGTCCGACTGACTGGCCGATGTTTGGTTTCGACCCGCAGCACACGAACTTTAACCCCGAGGAGAGTACGCTCTCATCCAGCAATGTCTCCAATCTCATCCTTGCATGGGACACTAACAGTAATACCGGTGCTGGTGCGCCTGTACTGGCTAATGGAATGATATACGCTGGATTAGGTTGCAGCCTCTCTGAGATCGATGCAACAACCGGCTCCGTCATGTGGAGTAATCCGGCAATTGGACAATGTGATACGCCGGTTGATGTAGCCAACGGGATTGTGTATACAGGTGCAGGTAGTCCTGATGGTAACTATCTCTATGCGGTCGATGCATCAACGGGAGCAATACTCTGGACTTATCCTATTCAAACCAGTACCGGGACTCCACCAACCGTTGTCAATGGAATTGTCTATATTAGTGACGATAACGGAAACCTATATGCAATTAATGCCTCAACAGGCACACTTGTCTGGAGTGGGAGTACGAACTATTACCGCATTTCGCCTACAGTGGTAAATGGCGTACTCTATGATTATGCACCGGACGGCAACCTTGATGCGCTTGACCCCCAAACTGGTACACTTCTCTGGTCGTTTGCAACGGGAAGCAATGTGGGAGGAAATACCCCATCTATAGTTAATAACGTTCTTTACCTATCTACAAGTCATACCGTGGACGCAATTAATCTTAAAACACATACTCTGATCTGGAGCTACCCTGATACATCGCTAGCCTTCAGGCCACAAGCTGTGGCAAATGGGGTCGTTTACATTGGTTCTGCGGAAGGAACCGTGGATGCACTCAATGCAAATACAGGTACATTGCTTTGGAGCTACAGCAGTGCATTAGGAACTGATGCTGCGCCAGTTGTTGCGAACGGGGTGGTCTATTTTAGCGCTGGAACAGGCAATAATGAGACCTACGCGCTCAATGCGAAGACCGGTGCATTATTATGGAGCTACAGTACACAGAACAATCAAATATCTGCACCAATAGTAGTAAATGGCATGGTCTACTTTGGTGCGGATAAACTGTACGCATTCCACCTACCTAGCACGACACCAACTCCTAAATGGGGTGTTGACTCCTATTCTCATATCACGAAGTCCTTTTACAACAGCGTCACTGCGACTTATGGTGCTCCCGATTTCTGGGGACGGTATATCGGCAATAACCCAGGATTTCCCAACGACATGGACTTGAGTGAAGCGCGGTTTGCCCACAGCCACAAGTTTGCCATCCTGCCAATCTATTTCAACTATGCCCCTAGTGCAGTAAATGGGTACACGACGGGCCAGGCTTATGCAACTGCGGCTCTTGAGGATGCTCAACGGAGGCTCAAAATTTCACAAGGTGCTGCTATCTTCAATGACATTGAAGAGTCGTCTGGTGTTAATCCCGACGCACAGTTTATACAGGGATGGTACGATCAGTTTAACAGCACCTTCACCTATACCTACAATAAGAAAAAGTACACATATCTTGCGGGATACTATAAAGCTGGATACTATGGCAATGGGACATCCACGAGTCGGTTTGCAACTGCATACTGCTCTGCCGTTAGTGCAGAAGCCCAGATCGGTACGAACAGCTTCATCTGGTCTTCGGAACCCAGCAGCAGTCGAACGAGCAAAACTAATGCGCCTCCATATGGGCCATACGCTCCATCCTGCGCGGGCCAGACACTGGCATGGCAGTATGCCATTCAGGGTAACGGTGGGCCACCATCAGTAGACATCGATGAAGCTCTTGCCAATCTTCCTCTCTGGCATCCATAATTGAGGAGAAACTTGAATAGAAGAAACCATATGGATGAAAGGGGAAATATGATCTTCCTAGAGAAAAACGGGAAGACCATGCAAATTAATCGCTCCGCGAAGGGAAACGGATGAGGTATTATCCTTGAAAAAGTTCAAAAGAACCTACGTCCAGCGATGATTGATTTACAGGAGTAATATTAACGGAGCATCTTGGTGTATCCACCTGTTTCGTTATATTGCCGCTGCCGTCAACAGCTTGTGCAAGTAATTGCGTTGTATCGTAAGGTAAGGTAATAAACACAAGTATTGATCCCTTTGGTGATGGCACACATCCACCCCACGCAAAACTATCCTGTGCAGTAGTTGTACCAGGTTGAAGTATGACAGCTACTGGTTTATCTGTACTGTATTGATCATAGAGGTGTGTATAGTGAGCCACTTGTGTTTGATACAGGAAACCACTCTCATCTTTCAGTTGAACCAGAGGAAAACCCAGGAGCGAACAAGGAGATGATGCTGTATTTCTAAACATAATTTCACCAAGTAGGGTTCCTGTTGAAGCATGCCAGAATACGGTTGCTCTTATGTCTCTAGCAGAGCAAGGAGATGCAATAATAGGTGTCGCTGTCGGTACTTTTGCAGCCTCGCTTCGAATAATAGTAGGAGTAGACGTTGGCAGCTTGGTAATTGATGATTGCAACGAAGTTATTGGTATTTCTTGCAAGGACTCTTGTTGAATATTGGAAGATGTATGTTTTCCTGCTCTTCCTCCCAGGATATATCCTACCATTCCCAAAACAATTATTGAGTAAATGATAATCAGTGCAATTTTACTCCGAGTTGGTTTGAGAAACCCCATACCTCTACTATTCACATAAATTACCTGCCTGTCAAGTTTCATAGGTCGCACAATTTTCCTTTGCGGCGGCGAGCAGGGTTTTTAGGCTAATTTGCAAACTCGGAGTTTGTATGGTATGGAGCTGACCTTTATTAACCAACTTGTTCTAAGTCTTCTTATGTTGTTTCAGACGGGTATTCCTCTACCGGATGAACGAATGCTTGAGCATCTGAAAGAAAGTTATAAGTCCTCTGATAGCTTTTCAATCGTTTCTCATCTTCTGACGTCCAAATAGGAATTTGTATTCCAACAAAATCGAAAGTACACTCATCCTTCATAGTCATTTCAGTTCCGATGCCAATGACTACTTTATTTTGTTGAACCACTCCTCGCATTACGTAACATAATGCTTGTAACATCAGAAACCGTGTTTCTCGCAATGAGTCGTCATACGCTGATATATCATGGAATAAAAAACAGTATGTCGCCCCAAAGGTAGTTGGCACCACTCTTCTAAAAACCTGGTCTTTTTTCTGTGTTGGTGGAATACTATCGGCAAATAGCTGAGCCTCTGCAAACGAAGCACCTAACATCCGCCTATACAGGCGATTTGGCCAGGCCATTATCCGAGCGACTCTTTCATATCTTTCAGGAAAAGGAGGATGATCCAGAACCTCATGTACGCGATTGATGATATCATCCCAATAATAGCTAATCTCATCCGCTTCTTTTTTCCTTTGGTATGCAGAGCTATTTCGGAATTGACCCCATAATCCTTTGTTTACGTTAATAACATTGCCAATTGAACTAAAGCTCCGGTCATGCATGAGATAATATGCTAATAAATCTTGTTCTCCACCACTCATTTCTCCGACTCTCTTTTCGCTTATCACCGCTTCTCTTGCTGCAAGATACCCACAGAAGTCACGAATAGTATCTAATTCCTCTAATAGGACTGGCAAAAACGATTTTGTGAACACATGCGCAAATTGATTTTTGATAATCTCTGCCATGTTCATGGCGTCCCCTTCTTCACCCATTAATGCAGAGATAAGATGCACCTCGTTAATTGAAGATGGATCAAATGTCTCTTTCCTTCTTCGAGGGTTGTAGAGTTCAATTGGGGTCTTTAGATCGAACAATTGTCGTCTTGCACCAGCAAGTTGCTTTACATTCTTCTCAACCTCCCTACTTTTTACGTTGCCATGAGTATCGAGTTTTAAATCTTTCACCTGCCAGATAATGGCAATCTCATCAAATACCACGAGGAGATCACAAAGTTCTTTCCCATTTGGCAAATGAGGATTGAGAAAACACCAATCGGCAAGAAAAGTCTTCTCCGCTAGGTCGCTTAAAACTTGCTCAGCATTTTTGCCCTTTGTGGTGAAATGCTGTTTATCAGCATCTACTTGCCTACTCATTACAAAACTCTACTTCCGACTTCACGAATGTTTGACAATAAAGCTTGGAAATCTCTAGACTATGCCCGACGTATATTACTACAAGCTTACAGATCAGGCAACTGAAGTCGTAGAATGAAAAATAGACGATGAGGGAATTTATGCAGCTTCAAAAAACGTCTTTTCACTGATGTCAGCCTGCCGTAAAATACTTCGGAGAGTTCCGGCTTTTACTTCTTTGTGGTGAGGGACAACACAAGTTTTTCGTTTCTGCTCGTTCCACCAGATTTCATGTGAGCCGCCAGTTGATCTGCGAAACACAAACCCTAATTTTCGCAGTATCTTGATTACCTGACGATAAGGAAGTGGTCTCAGTTGCGACATATTAGCTGGAAGAAACAATCACCGGAAAACTGACCGTAAATCCGTTTGGTTGTTTCTGTGTTGTACTCTTCAGCTTGAGGGGAATTGGCATGTCTTCCTCTTTGTATAACTCAATAAGAGAAGATGCCACCGTAGCAATCTCGTTTATTACCTCTTCAATAGTGTCTCCCTGAGCATAGCAATCTTGCCAGAGAGGACAGGTAGCGACAAACCCCGCTTCTTCCTCGTGGATGACAATGGGAAGATCGTATTCCTGAAGAGTGACCATTTTATTTTTCATAGTTGAGGTTATTTTACCACATCACGGTTTGCTTGTTATTGAGGAAAAGTATCGAGGGCTAGCTTCGCACATTATTGCTTTTGCGGCGTGAGACGCGGCTTTTTTGTGGCTATTTTCTTTCTGTGATTGTGTGTTCTCAAAAATGCTTACCAATGGGTATTTTCCTGGTCTCCTGAATAAAAGGCTTTTTTAAATTTGTGCAAACGGGTTAGGTTGACTTGGCACACGTCTATCGATAAATTGACCATGATACTCTAGAAGTCTCAAAAATATCTTGTCAAGAACGCTCATAAGAAAGCAAAACTCTTGAAATAATGGCTGTGTATCTTCACCTCTCGTCTTTTCTTCACTTTTGTAATGTCCAGTATGGACAAGGCTATTTCTGGATTGGATAAAACGCTGTGTGTCTTCTTCTGTAAGCTGCAAATCAATCCGCTTACAAATGTCAGCTAATATTTGTCTAAATGTCCGGCGATTAATGTCCGGCAATTTTTCACTAAGCGTCTCCGAACTAATATCCAGGTTATTACTGTGTAAAATGGCTCGTATGGTGTCTTTTAATTCAGAAATGATCTTCTTAAAGCGGTTGGAATTAGTAACAAACTCTGCTACTGGCGTTTCCGAAAGGTTGAGAAAAACATCTTTGAGTACTTCCATCGCAACAGCTAGCTTAATACCGCGTATTTGGAGATAGTCGCTTTCAGCCTTTGCATCCAGATAAGTATCTATTGTTCTTTGATTAAGTGCATAGCGTTCACGGTTTGTAACATAGGGAATGTATGTCTTTTCCAGAAAGTCTTGTAATATTCGATCCTCATCTATCAGAGATAAAGGACAATATGCTTTGACAATGCGCGATCCGTGCATTCGCTCTGTACAAGCACCCTGATCATCATATATGTCACGGTAAAGCCATTCAATTTTTGTTCCCTTTGCTACTGAGAGCAGATAGCAAAGGTTATCAACAACCTCTTCCAATATTTCTTTGCTTGTGGCAGTTGTCACTTCTCCTACAATTTCACAGGTAACGTCAATACTTTTTAATCGACGAACACGCCACATGATAGTTTCATGATTTTGAACAGGCTCAATAACAAACTGTTGTGTCATGCCTTTATGATTTACCTGGATATGCAAAGGACGACTAATTTTCAGGTTTGTTACACCATAGCGCACTCTTTGAGGTAATGTCTGTTCTGCCATGCGGACGGTTCCACTTCGCAAATGATAGACATGTGTCCCTGCGTCTGAGTCTGTTAGTGTGATGTTCTCTATAGTAGAGAAGGTATATCCTTGTGTGGTTGTACCTTCAAATTTATGTGCAGGAGTGGAAAAAGGGGAGAGAGTTACTTCCGAACTGTCGCAAAACAAGAAAATATTTCCCTGCTTCAACTGACCAACTTCAAAGGCACAGGAAACGGAGAACCCGTCTTTGAGGGTGAGTACTCCTTCGCCCTTATAGGTTGTAATGCAGTCACCAAGTAAAGAAAGTCGTTTTTGTATCATAAGTTTTTCTCCAGTATTACCCTGTCGATAACCCTAAATCTCCTTGTTGTGCGCCTGGCTGCTGGACTCGCTGCGCCTGCTTGAATGTGCCAAACTGCGGGGGCATTTGCACCTCTGCGTCGTGAAGGAGTTGTTCTATGGCAAGTATCTGAATACGCGGAAAATTTTTATTCCATCCTGGGGAATAATAAAACCCTGCGCTTACTGCCTCTGTAACCATATCGCGTGTGGGTTCTTCCAGCGTGATAAAGACACCGATAGCGGCGTTTTCTCGTTGGAGCGTGCCTTTCAGATCGCGTATGTGGCTTGAATTGACATGACCTGACTTTACCTGCACTAGTACCCGCTTTGCTTTACCCGTCGCATCATCTATGAAAGCTATCACTCCATCAATGCCTTTGTCGCTGCCTTTCTTGCCTTCTCTGCTTCCCGCTTCTCCGCCTAGAGGTCGAGCGCGAATAAGTGACAATGCCCACCATTGGAATTGATAGCGATCTTCTGTAGCAAGCTGGCGGGCTGCACCTATATCTTTTGGCTCTCCAACTACCTTAAATTTGATACCTGGAAACATTGCCTCCATGCGGTATTTTTGCAAGGCAATACTGAGATGGGTTATATCAATGCCTATCCACTTGCGCCCTAATTTCTGTGCTGCGGCTATTGCAGTCCCACAACCGCAAAACGGGTCCAGCACTATATCTCCTGGGTTGCTGCTGGTGTTGATGATCCGCTCTAATAATGCGAGTGGTTTCTGCGTGGGATAGCCTAATCGCTCGGCGGCTTGTGAGTTTATTGGGGATATGTCATTCCATAGAGCTTGTAGGGGAACGCCAGGAGTTTCATCCAAATAACGTTTGAGACGGATACCGCCCGCTTTGGTAAAGTGTAGATGTCCCTCGGCGTCAAGTTTTTCCATCGTTTCGATGGGACAACGCCATAGAGAGCGTATGCCCTTATATTCATAGTCATATCCTCCTCCTGAAAGACCTTTGGCAGTAATATCTGCATCTGTCCAGGCTCGTCCATCAGGATCGTGTTGTCTAAAGCGAGTTAAATATTCAGAAGAATGAGAAATATACTGTTGGTTCCATGTCCAGGTTGATCCTTTGGTATTGTACAGCAAGATGTCGATGTTAGCCCCATAGCGGTGTGGATCATTATGGGCGCTGGTGCGTTGCCAGACGATTTCATTGCGAAAACTTGTTGGGCCAAAAATGACGTCGAGGATGATTTTGAGATAATGGCTAGCCGTAGGGTCACAGTGCAGGTAGAGGCTGCCGGTAGCTTTGAGAACGCGATGTAACTCTACCAGTCGAGCCGCCATCATGACCAAATAGGCCATCATCTGATTTTCACCAATAAACCCACGAAGTGACTCTATCATTTTTGCTACATGGTCGGGAGCTTCAGTAAGGAGTTCTGTATAGGTATGCTCTGCGGCCATGTTCCAGTGCCAAGTATCCTCAAATGCGGTTATCTGAGACTCGCTATCTATACCCTTCTCGTCCTTAAACAGCACGTTATAATTTCGGCTGGAATTAAACGGGGGGTCAAGGTAAATAAGGTCAACGCTCTCACTGGTTATGTACTCACGTAAAATAATAAGGTTATCCCCGTAAAATAGCGTGTTCTCGGTGATCGGTTTTGGCGACATGCTCCCCTCCGTGTCCTATAGTTTTCAATAGCCAGTATAACATGGCTGTACAGAAGCACAGCAACCATAGCTGGAAGTGGAGGTTCGCACAAGGTTCTAAGCCGACTGGGAGAAAGTCATAGCTTTTCAAGTCTATTTGCTTTCTCTCCCGCTCGTTGCCTAATTTTTTCTTGGCAGTCCATTTACGCCAAACAAAGAGGATACCCTTCCACAAACTCATCCCGGGTTATCAACTTGGAAGCATTTAGTTTGGTACAGGACAACCTTGAGGGAAATCTATATTATGATCTGTATGTAGCCAATGCTGTTGAGTGATACTACAGGCATCCGCACTAGGCTGCCAATTTTCAAACCTCACCACCGCTTCGTAGAAAGCCTGTAACGCAGTTTCGTCATTGCCAGTGCAGGCAAACACAAAATATCGATGGGGTTGGACTCTTTCCATCTCGACTGAGTTATAGCCATATCCACTAGCACAATGCGCTTGGTTAATTGTGGCAGATGTAGTGTATTTAGCATCCAGCTTAAACGCACAGGGTTCCTCACGAACAACCGTTACTGCTACTGGCTGTACACCCATTAGTTGGGCGACTTGGTTAGCAGTTAGAGGACATTTTGAGACGCTTGTAGGGGTTGAAGCAGTCGGTTGTGATGTTGGACGAATTGTAGGTGTTGACGTGAGAATAATGATCTGTGATCTATTACTATATAATGCCGCAGCTACCAATGTACCTATAGCAAGAATTAGTGCTGCAATAATAGGAACGATATGCTTCCTTTTTATTGGGCGAGATACCTGTGGAGTTTTCATGTAGCTTACCTCTTCCTTAGCATGATTAAATCCCATCCTGAATAATCATAATCTATATATGTATAAACGTAAAAAGAGATGGTTCGTACAATTGAGAAAAGGCGACGTAAGATAGTGCTTTTGAAACCACACGTATTGCGGGTCTAGCTCCTGCTTCGTGTGTTAGTGGCTACGGGGAAACTGAGCATCTTCCTCTCATTGGCTCACGCGGATTTCATGATCTGCGAGCTTTTCATCGAGCTTCTTCTCAACCCGCTTTATATCCTGCCCCATTTTTGCGTTAGTCTGATCCATCCTCGCTATATCCTGCTTTGATGCTACCTCTGCTCTCAATTCCTTTTTTGCCGCTTTCATTTCTGCCAAGAGAACTGTTTTTAATGTCTCATTCTTCGCGTCAATCAGTGGCCCTACGGCTTCAACTATTGCCTTTATGAGTTCGCGTCTGTCCTGCATAGGTAACGGTAGTATACATATCACTGCCTGCTTGTAACAAAACCAGGGAGAAGTATGATACAATAATCTTCCCTTATGAGAACAGATACACCCGATCTGGTCGTCTCTTCCTTTCGCTTGCATAAAAACGGCTTAACCCCTCTCGGCAAGCCCACATTTACCGACTGGCAACAGTGCGGCGCGTTCATTCACGAGGCCGAGAAGAGTGTCCAGTTCTGGATAGGGGATTGGCTCAACTTCGGGGAGAAAACCTGGGGGAAACGGTATGAAGAGGCCATACAACAAACAGGCTTAGAGTATCAAACGCTTCGTGATTATAAATGGGTCGCCTCTTCTATGCCTTTGTCGTTACGTAACGACAAATTGAGTTTTTACCATCATAGAGAACTGGCAAGTCTGGAGCCTGAACAACAAACATACCTCCTGAATAAAGCGGTCGCTGAGTCCTGGTCGCTTATCAAATTAAAGCAAGAAAAGTACAGGTTAAACTTAGAGGCTGCGCGGGTAAGCGTAGCCGCGCCCGATCCTCATTTTCTCCTGGGTGACTGCACAAGGTTGCTTGAAACCATACCCGATAACAGCCTGGACTTGTTGCTCACCGATCCCCCGTATGGCTTAGACTACGAAAGCGAACACCGCGAGGTCAATCCGTTTGAAAAGTTCGCAAATGACCGCCTGGAAGAGGTGGTACGGGTTCTTACGCTCTCATTAGCTGTAGCAGAACGGAAACTGAAAACAAACAGCCATGCCTACCTCTTTACCAGTTGGAAAACATACCCTGCTGTCCTGCCAGTTGTACAGAAGTATTTCAGCGTCAAAAACCTGCTGGTCTGGCAGAAAAATCACTGGCCGCAAGGTGATTTACATGGTAATTACGGCCAAGTGCATGAGTTTATCATCTTTGCTCACAAGGGAAGACGGCACTTAAACGGTAGTGTTGACGGCTCGGTACTTCATTTTGACCGTGTTCCCGAAAATAGCCGTGTACACCCTACAGAAAAGCCGTTGCCACTTCTTGAGTACCTTATTGAAAAGTCAACGCTCCCAGGCGAGGTGGTATGCGATCCGTTTGCGGGTGTTGCCTCAACGTGTCTGGCGGCAAAAAACACAGGACGAAAGTACATAGGCATGGAGATAGACAAGCGATGGTATGAGGCGGGACTACAACGTCTGAGCAACGGATAAGAGCTACATTGTTGTCCATCCTACAATGCTAATGCCACCGATCTGACCTGTAATTTGCTGCGAGAGAAATGTTATCGGTACTCCTCCATTCAATGAACCGAAGAACAAAGATTGCGTACCTGAACTATCACCGTTACTCGTTGCATACATGCTGCCGTCTCTTGATACGACGAACAAGGTTGACTGCTCATTTAACTGAGATGCATAGCCATAACCAATGGATACCCCTGCTGTTGTGAGATGAGTTAACCCAGAACCATCTAAATTAACCTTCCAGAGTCCATTACGTGTGGTATCTGGAGTAGTACTGCGATAAGCCGTATTATCAATACTGAAGACTAGCGCGCTATCGGAGATAACCTCGATACCTTCCAACTGATCTGATGGGCTGCTAAAAAGCGTTTGCTGCTGCCCTACAGTTCCCGATGACGTGATAGGTTGTACGCTGATAGTAGCAGGGTTACTCGCGCTACCTACAAACCCTCCTGTTGTACACGCAAAGCATTGACCGATTATCATCTTTGTCCCATCGGGCGTTTTATCAAAAAACCAGGGGCCATCTCCTTGTATCGTACTTCCAGGATCGTTCGTAACGCTAACAATTGGTTGGAGATTTTGCCAGGGCTGGTTTACCCCTTCGCTGAAATCGAGCATATAGATATTTGTCGGATAGGTGTTATCTCCCTCGCTTATCCCAACTACATAGAGGCGAGTGTTATCGAGCCACATACGCGGGCTATAATAGTCAACAGTAGGATGGCCTTGAGGCTGGATGAGCGCAGATTGGAGATTTCCGTTAGCCATAGTTAGAACATAGATAACAGGTTTGAGTGGATGAGTTTCGGGCTGACCATGTAATCTTAAAGATGCGCTATAGTCGTATTCTTGCTCACCTACCTGGAACACTACCGACTGCATATTAGGAGACCAAATAACATGCTCTATGGATTGGCCCTGCGGGTCGCAGTAGAGAGTCTGCAATCCTTCTCCGTCCATCCGTACTAACTGTATGGCCGTTGCATGTGAGATAAATGAGACAAACAGTACCCACTGCCCATCTGCTGAAACTTGTGCGTTCGAGATAGCGATGTTCGCTACATTGATAATTGTGGTCGTTTGGTGTGTGGTCACATCGTAGCGTTTCAGGGTAGCAGAAGTGGGAATATTTGAGGTCACTTCATTGTCAACGTACACGACATTCTGGTCTTTTCCCAATACCAGTGGTTCTATCACAGCAGCCCGTGCTGTTCCTGGTGTTGGACAACTGGTTTGTGTAGCAGGCATAGGTACGGTAGCGGTTGGAACGTGATTCAACGTATGTACCCCATTCGGGGCCAGACTCATATTTCCTGCCTGGTCTTCTACATCAAAACTCACCTGTATTTGACCATATGCGATGCCTAGCTGCTTCAAATTGACGTCGCAAGCAAACACATCTCCTGTTGTGGGAGGGGCGACTGGTAGGCAGGCCAGTCCCCAAGAACCGTTCGAGTTAATGGTAAAGAATACATAGGAGATTGCCGGATCACCCTGATGTGAAGGATATGCCCGTGCTACCAAATGAATAACGTCAGTAACAGTATCTCCATTTTTCGGACTCGGAGGAGTGACCCACTGACCGCCTGGACGGATAGAGGAAGCAGGTAATAAACCCAGGTTGGCTGCCTTCGTCGCATCAAACCGCCACGCAGAATACCCTTCTGAGTCATACCCTGGATAATATGGATAAGGCCAGGGCTGGCTAAAGTCAAAAGGGGTACTGTTCAAAGGGTGGTCAGGAGTATGTTCAATTGCGTAACCACTATACGTACCATCTGCGTGCTTCTCAATTCCTCCGTTTTCTTCAATGCCGTCATAATAGTAATTCCCATCGTTCTTATCTATGGTAGGATTAGGGACGATATGAGAGGTATTGACTCCATTTGTTGTTGCGATCTCAATCCAACCAGCAAAAATGATAGCATGAGGGTCTATTGAACCCTGGTTTAGGAGAATATCTCCAGGTTGAAGTTTGTCCACAGTAGAGGAATTTGGTTTGCCGTTACCATCCAGTGCTTTTCCGAGATTATCCGCAACTAATGACAGTGTGCTTGTATTTAGCCCTCCATTCGGCATGTTAGGTGGCAACCCCCAAGCCATCGTCACAAAACCTGAACAATCTGTGCGATAGCCATGATAAAAATCTAATGGATTGGTACTCTGATTATATTTCACGTCAACCGCAACCCAGGCTCTTGCACGAGCTAAAATCTCTGAGGGTTGCGTACTTTTGACGCTTTTTTCATACGAAATAGCTGGGGAAGCTCCTACGGATACATTTTGCGGTAGGATGCAAAAGAGAACGACGAATACAATAACCGGAACCAGAAGTAACCGAGAGCATTCTCTCTTGCGCATGACAAACCTCCTGAAGAGTTAAAAGAGATATAAAATAGCGCTACTTCCATTGGAAGCTATTGAGGACAGCTTCGGTGATAGGAGTATTTGCTCTATCTGATCCAAATTGATTGAAGTCACAAGCAATTTGTTTGTGAACGAGGATATAGTCGTTGTCTAATACCTGTCCGTGACCAACTGCGAGAAACGCTACAATTCCGCTCTTCAACGTGATGTATCCTATGGGCGTTTCACCTGAGTTATTGGCGTTTTCCTGTTTCCAAAGCGTTTGCGCATCCAATTCCTTCGGATTGGCATAACAATCGACTTCAAAAGGGTATGCATCACCGGCAATCACCTGATAGGACGCTTGTACATGATTTATACCTTGAAATTCATAGGTACTCAGTTTCCATTCAGAAGGGTACACAAACGAATAGCCATACTTCGTGTTTGTATACGTTGTGCGAGATGAGCTTGGCGTGGGAACCTCATTCATCGGGTATACTGTCGGGCTGGCGCTTTGATGCTCAGAATTACCTCTTTGTATAAAAAGGTATCCGAGAGTTCCACCTATCAGAAGGACAATACTAGCGAGGAGCAGCACAACAGCAACAGAGCGTTTCCTCCCTCCCCTTGTCCTATTCGGCTTGATACGATCTATCGCTGGCTGTGTTGTTTCATCAGCTACGCTTATCTGTTGCTGAAGTTGGGGTTGAGAAGGAGTATACGACTGAGGCTGAAAGTGTCCTGATTGCTGTGGTGGGAAAGGCACTTGCTGCACCCTCTGCTGCTCAAATGGCTGTTGTCTATCCGGTGGCTGCTGATCCATATCTCAATAGTACCCTCTCTGTTCCCCTGAGTAAATACCTCTTCTGTTCGATATAACGTGGATAGATTATTCGAGTAACAGTGACGGTAACTTTATCGTAAAATTCTTGAGCATCTTTTACTCACGTATCATATACTGGTGTTTTCCATACCGTTAGAAGGACGCTCCTGGTGTTCGGTAAAATTTGCTCTAAACTGCTGGTTATAGGCCAGTTCGCGCAGGGGTGTTGCCTCAACGTGTCTGGCGGCAAAAAACACAGGGCGTAAGTACGTAGGCATGGAGATAGACAAGCGATGGTATGAGGCGGGACTACAACGGTTAGGGGAAGCCGGGAGCAAATAGCTTCATTACGCAAGGGGTATCTTGCTGTAGGTAGTAAGCTCTTCGTCTGTTTCGTAGAAAAATTGAAAGTCAACCACTCTTCCCTTCCAGGTGGGCTTTTGTCGTTCGTCGCTAAACTTCGCGTGGTATGCCTGGGTTAGTTGTAACGAGGTGGGACGGCTGCGGCGGTGTGACACCACAACGGCAATATCCAAGTCGGACGTTGGCGTCGCCGTCCCCTTTGCTTCGCTTCCCACAAGAAACACATCTAGTATATGTCTTCGCCGTGACAGCCGCGCAGAGGGGTTCTGTCTCAATTGGGTGTGAACCCAGGAGACAGGTGGATAGGGTGCTTCACTCAACAAAAGAGACCCCGCGTTATGCGTGCGTTCCTCCCCTCGTCGGTACTGGACGTACTGTTCAACAACCGAGGGACGAAGCACGGTTGCATCTTTGAGAACCAGGTAGCCGGTTTCCGGCTCGTTATCTGTTGCCAGTATGAGACCTTTAGAGCCTATGTCTTCCTTATATGGCTGGCCTCTGCCCCTCCCGCTATAGCGTCTCGCGTGGTCTCGCGTTTGACAGACCCACACAATATCACGAGCAGGCACTTCTTTCTGGGCAAGCTCCTGCACCAGAAACGCGGGGATAGCCAGGTCGTTTCCATACTCCTCCTGCTCAAAGCGTATCACATCAACTGCGCTTGCCTGTGGGGGGACAAAGCGCGTGCCAGCCCGCCATCCATACGGGCGCTGCCAAAACACTGCGGTTTCTTTCATCTGTTTTTCTTCTGCTCCTCCCGTTCTTCTGCTGTTGCTATCACCTCCTGAAAGTCGGTTATCTTGAACTTACTTTCCCAGGGCTGCCCGTTGAAATACGTCACAGTTGGGTCATGGCAGGTGATGGTTGTTTTGTTGACACGCACAACATATTGTTTGCGTCCGGCTATCCTGATACAGTCCCCAGGCTTTAGCAGGTCTTTCAACGGTTTTTCCTGCTGGTCTTTGGGCAAGCCACCCGCATCATGAATAGCCTGGCGCAGTGGCACAATTTCCGTTGCCACAATGGTCATACACCGTCGCCAATAGGTGAGAGTAGCCTCCGGTTCTTGTGAGCGGACATCTTCTTGATACCTTCGGCGCAGCCCTCGCAGTTCGGTTTCCAGCCGGTCAAGCCGGTTGCTCATGGCAAACACGCCTTGTTTCCAGCCGTGTAGCCTGCGGCTTGACGCGGCGCGGTCTCCTAACCCCTCGGCTTGTTTGTAAAACTCGACAAATTTGTCCATATGCCGCCAGATTTTTTTCCGGTAGCTCAGGTCACGTCGGTAGCTGTAGTGATCGGGCATCATTGGCTGGCCGAAGGGGATAACACTTGCCATGCTGTCAGACGTTTCTAAATGGTAGGTCGCTTTTTCTGCCGCTTTTTGCTGTCGCGCTTCAAGTCTGTCTGCCCGTTCGTCTGAGTAGGAGCAGGGGCCTGCGTTGGCGAAGCTCAGCCCGTCCGGTAGCCGTGCATACGGGTGTTGGTTGTAATATTGCTGCCGGTAGTGTCCCCACCTCCAATGCGTTGCCCGCAAGTGTTCATGCAACGCCGGGTCTTCCCGCACATCGTAGTCAAACTCAAGCCAATAGCGAAAACTGCTCACATCCCGGCGAAGCAAGGGATAGTGCTGTGCAAGTGCTTCCTCAACCGTGACTTCGTTAGGGTCTATGTAGATTTCATCGGGTGTAAGGACAGTCAAAAGCGGGTTGGTATCTTCTCCCGGCTCTGCCTCGACGGGTTGTGCCTGGAGCATACCCGCCTCTGCGGCATTATCTGGCCGGGCAGGAAGTTCAAGTGGCTGCAACGCTTCAAGAGGGATATGTCGCTCACGTACTGTCCGTTCGAGTGCCTGATATGCCTCTTCCAGGTCTGCGGTTCGCTCCCCTACCCATTCGATAGTGCGTTGCTTCATAGTTTCCGGGTTTCTCTCCGTGATCATACCCGCGTGATACCGTGTCTCTTTCCCTCCTCGCCGCTCAGCCTGGGTTGCGATAATGCACAACATAGTTGGGATACTATGTTCTGCTTTCTGTTTCGCACTCATCCGGTAGCTTCTGACAACTGTCACAAGTGGCCGTATGGCTACTTCTGTCGCGGGTGTCCTCTTGTCAGGTTGCTCCTGCCCGTCGGTTGCCTGTGGGAGCGTCTCTTGCACTACGGCGCTTCCCACCAGAAACCCCTCCTGTCCTTCCTCCGCTTCTTTTGTGTGCGCCGCTTTCCTCTGTCCTGGTTTCTTCACGTGCCGTGATCCTGTTTTCTGCTCTGCGCCGTCCATCTGGTCAAAAATCGTTTTTGTCAGAAGCCCTTCAACAGTTGAGGCAACCAAAAAATTCCTGTATGCCTCATTTCCCCCGGCGAGGGGGTCATTGGTAAGTGGTCGGGAAGATGGGTGAATAATGTGTCCGGGTGTTGGTTCGTGACGTAGCTGTTGGGGTATCACTTCCTCCAATGCCTGAATGGCAATGGCGCTATCGGGGGAGACAGAGTGGGAATAGGTCATAACCTGCGCTCTTCCGGTCTGTTCATTGTGTCCAAGTACGATGCCAGGAACATACATTCGTTGCCCTTCATAGCTACTGGTACAAAGAAAAAATGGCGTTGGAATAACAAGCTCGCGTTGTTCCTGCTCACTCATCTGCTCAAGCGGAAGAAATGTCACCTGCGCCAGCAAGTGTTCAGGAATGACCATTGCAGGCTGTTCGAGAGGGTGTAGCGAGCTTCTGTCTTCGGCTCCTTGCCCCTCCTGGGCTAGTGGTTGGTCAACCAGTGGTGGTACGTCTTCGGGCGAGGCGTCCTGCTGTACCCTCGCCACTTCCTCTCCCGCCTGGGCTTCTGGCGCAGGGTGCGCCAAAGATGGGGAAAAAAGTGCTGTCTGCTCAATATCTGGCGTGACGTGCTGGGCGGGTACGGTGGTTTGTAGCTGGTCTGCTGTCCACAGAGGAGCCGTTTCGAGAATGTGACCGTCAAAGAAGCCAACGCCTGGAACGGGCTTTTTCTGACGACGGTTTGGGCTTTCCGGTTGCGGTTTTCCCCGCTCCCCCCACAAACCGTTTTGCACAAAAATACGTGGGTCTCCCTGCTTCCTCTCAGCCATAGGTTCTTTCCACGAGGACAGAGCGCATGTGATTAAAGAGAAGGGTCGTCCCGGTGTTCTGCCGCTTCTTCCAGGTGGGCTATTTCCTGTCTTTGCAACCGCTCCTGCTCGTCAAGCCTTCCGGCTATCGGATCACCTACCAGCCCGCGCCGTCGCCTCTCTAACACAAGCTTCTCATCCTCTGCCCGCAGTCTCCTGCTCTCATAGGCAGGGTGTGTTTGCGGGTACAGCGCGTTACTGATATCGGCGGCAACTGGATACACGTCGTGGGGGTAGACTTTCTCGCCCCAATAGTTCTCCGCGATATCGCGTCGAACCAACGGTTTCACGAGAGCAGCAACTGACCTGTCAGGCAGTTCCTCATGCAGCTCTCCGTTTTCCTGCCGCTTGAACCGGCGAAGGTAAAACCCGCCAAGTCCTGTTGGCGCTGCCTCAACCCTTCCGACACTTCCCACACCCTCTGCTATCTGCTCTGACGGGGGGAAATAGCGGTTCCATTGTGCGCTCTGATCGAGAATAGTCAGGACGCCATCAATGTACTCGAAGCGGTCTGGGGCAAGGGTATACCCTCTCGCCTCCTCGCGTTGCCTGGGAACGGACACGTCCATAAAGCGGTCAACTGCTGCCCTCGCCTCCTCCCCGTCTCGCAGAATAGTTCCGCTTCCTGGGGTGCTGTGTGGCGTCTCGCTCCACCACGTGTACGCATTGCCGAAAGCGGTTGTGACTGCCGCGCTCAACCAGGCGGCATAGCGTCCATCAAGTGATTGTCGTTTATACAAGGGGCGTTCTGTCCCAAAGCTTGCCTCTTGTCTCGCGTGTGGACGTGGCGCGTTGGGGTTCCCGTTGGCTATTCGTCGCTCTGCCATAGGTATAGACTCCTATCGTAGTTTCCCTGTTTCTGCCTGTCAAGCGTGCCGCGTGCTATCCTTTTCTCTCACTTCATGGCGTTATAAATGGTCACTTCGCCGTAGCTATGCCCTCCCCCACCGCTATTAACCCGCTCGTCCCACTTCTCCCGCATGAGAGCCGATTGCCGGAACAGCCTATCGGTTTGCACCACGTCGTTGCCTGTCCAGTAGAGTAAATAGCGCACTAGCTGCCAGTCGGCCTTCGAGGTGTCCGGCTGACCCTGGCTCACGTAGCGCGGGTTTTCCTGCCAGCGTCCCTCCCACAACGCTAGAAACGCCTCGCCATTTTTCGCGCTCATGGCAAGGTGCATCACCTCGCTGTCCGGTCTGCCCGGCTGCCCTCCCCCCTCTCCCGCGCCACCCCCCCTGGTGCTTTCTCTGCGGCTTGGCCGCGCAGGTGGCTCTACTTGAAATTCGTGATACAGCGCCTCGATATCTTGTTGGCTCTGTGCGACAATAAGGGGTGTCCCTCGAATGTGGTGGGTGGTGACCGTGGTAAACCTGCCTCTATCGTACATTTCAAGCTCGGTGTGAAGCCCTGGGCCGGGAAGGCCATGTGGGGCTTGCACCAGAATGTGAACGCCGTCGTTGGGACTTCTCTCGGTATAGGATGCAAGCGTGCTGATAACGCGCGCTGCCAGGGGGCTTGTCACCCGCTTTTCTTCAGGGCTATAGGTGTGGTCAATATCAACCAGACAAAAGGGGTCTTGCTCAGTAAGCATAAAGCCAATGCCGCTATAGCCTCCCCGCGCAAAGGCGGTGAGCGTGTCAGAAACACTTCCCCAGGTGTCCGGTCGTTTGACACTTGCCTGATACCCTTGCGGGCTAAAAGGTACTTTTTTCATCTTGCCGTCCACAACTTGCTGTTTCCACAGTACCCATTGGGGAAACGGCGCGAGTTCAGAGAGGAGTCCGGCGTTGAACCGTTCACGAAGCGTTGCGGAGAACGCTGCCGCTTGTTCCCGTTGTGGCCGTTCTGGTGCCATATACGGTAATTGTATCATGGCTCTGTGTCACCTCTCTACCCGCAGCGCCCCTTGAGGGGGTTATTCAGCGTCTTTTTTCACCCTCCCCATCCATTTATTCGCGGTACTCATGGACAGGTGGCACGCTTCGGCAACCTCGCGTATCTTCGCGTCGGGTTTGGTTGTCAGGTATGCCTTGACCCGTTCATAGGTACGTTGCTCCCCTCCCGCCTTTGCTGTCTCCTCTTTGGCAGTTTCCTCATCCTGTTGAAAAGCAGCAGTCTCCTGCGACTGTACAGGGGTTGGTAACGCTTGCTGTATGTCTTTCTCCTCTGCCACTACGGTTTGCATCAGAAGTGCGCGAAGGGCATCGAGCAGTTCGGGGGTGAGCGAAAGTCCGCCCATTTCTGGTTGTGAGACGTGGGGAGTGCTTTCCTCTGTCTTTGTCATATGCCGCATGGCATGGGCAACGATAAGTAGCACAATGGCAACACTGCGTATCCAGATAAGCGTCTCAACCGGAACAAACACATGGACATAGGCAGCTTCCAACGTGATGTTGAGGGTCTGCTGCACGGCCTCAATGTTTGACACAATGGCGGCGGTAAACAGCAAGAGAGCCGAAAGCAGCCCGTATATCCATGTTCTCACCTTCTCGCCCTCTCTGTAGTAGCGAAAGGTGCGTAAGATGGTTCCCGACAGTCCGGCATCAATGGCGATACACTGCGTCCACGCCCAAACCTGCTGCATAAGTGCGCTGTGTGAAAGCACGCTGCCTTTTGTGAGGACATTTGCCATACTGGCAATGAGGCCAAAGGCAAGAAGCAGCACGCTGATACTGCTGGCAAGCTCTAAGCAGTAGAGAATACCCGTATCAAGCTTCTCAATACTCTGAAACGTTCTCACATTGCACCCCTTTCTTTTGGCGCTACAACGTGCCTCATGCCCCCACACGGGTAGCGGTCACTGCCTGCGTTAAAGATTTCAGCATAGGCAAGGGTAAAGCCTGGGAAAAGGGTTTCTATTCTCGCTGCTGCTTTCTGCCAACACTGCTCATAGGTGTCAAGGTTGCCTGTGTGGTATAGTGTGTCTAGCTGACGAAGCAAGCGGAGTATGTGGTTCATGACTTACCTCCTTTCAAGGGGGCGTCTGACAACAGCCGATAGAGCATTTGCATACGGTGTCGTCGTTCATCTGGAAGAACGACAAGTAGAGGTGTGTGTGGACACCCATGTATGGAGGGTATCGAAGCGTCTGGGCCTGATCGGCCCAAAGGTAAGCGCCGACCAGGCGCACGAAGTCTTCGCCAAATTAACGCCGCCGGAATGGGTCTACCCCCTGCACGTAAGCCTGATCCGCCACGGGCGGCAGGTCTGCCACGCGCAGCGCCCAGAGTGCGGTCGCTGCACGCTGTACAGCGAGTGCGCGTTTGTGGGAAGTGTGAATCCGCAAGAAACAGCTATTTCAGGCTAAACGATAATGTGTAAGTAAATCTATCAGGAGAATCTTCATGCAACTGAACTGGCAGCAGCGTCCGTGGATGGAGGACAGGACGATCATCACCACCATTGATGCCCATGCCGCCGGGGAGCCGCTGCGCATCGTGACCGGCGGCCTGCCCGACCTGCCCTTACAAGTATAGATTTTTTGGGAAAGAAGGGTGAGAAAGGAGGAGCAAGCCGTCGTGATCTGCTAAGATGAGAAAAACACACAGCATCTCTCACAAGCAGGAGAACGAACATGGCTTGCCCAAATC